>Ga0066388_100002743_pt1 | contig 10987 bp, 9 predicted proteins | sample PanSoiMetaGPlot6_FD_64539 | JGI IMG/M metagenome (GOLD analysis project Ga0066388, IMG submission 64539) | Tropical forest soil microbial communities from Panama analyzed to predict greenhouse gas emissions - Panama Soil - Plot 6 (Hybrid Assembly) | ecosystem: Environmental > Terrestrial > Soil... | reverse complement strand
GGTCGAGAATTGGTGAAATGGTGAGATCGAGAATTGGTGAAGTGGTGAATTGGAGAGGTGGTGAGTTCAAATTCTCCAATTCTCCAATTCTCCAGTTCTGCAATTGTGTCGTGGCATTGGCCATCGGTGCGACGGTCGCGTCCGTACCCGCCGCACAGCGGCCGGGCGGATTCGACGTGCTCATCCGCAACGGGCGCATCGTCGACGGCACCGGAGCGCCCTGGTTTCGCGGCGACGTCGGCATCGCTGGCGATCGCATCGCCGCCATCGGATCGCTCGCAGGCGCCTCCGCCGCGACAACAATCGACGCGACGAACCTGGTGGTCGCGCCCGGCTTCATCGACATGCTCGGCCAGTCTGAATTCAACGTCCTCGTCGATGGCCGGGCCGCGAGCAAGATTCTCCAGGGGGTCACCACAGAAGTGACCGGCGAGGGGTCGTCGATCGCGCCGGTGAACGATCGCCTCATTCAGGAAGCGGCGGCGAACGCGACGCACTTCAGCGTCGCGCAGGACTGGCGGACGCTCGACGACTACTTCCGTCGGCTGGCCGAACGGTCCCGCTCGTCGATCAACGTCGCAACCTTCGTTGGCGCCGGCGGCCTGCGCAACTACGTAATCGGAAAAGACGATCGGGCCGCCACGCCAGACGAACTGCAGCGCATGAAGGAGCTGACGGCTCAGGCGATGCAGCAGGGCGCCCTCGGCCTCAGCACCTCGCTGCAGTACGTGCCGGATCGATTTGCGTCGACGGCGGAGCTGATCGAGCTCGCCAAAGTGGCCGCGCAGCACGGCGGGGTGTATTTCACCCATCAGCGGTCCGAAGGGGTGCGCCTGCTGGAATCGCTCGACGAGGTTTTCACGATCGCCGAGAAGGCAAGCATCCCGGCCGAAATCTGGCACCTGAAGGCGGCATACAAGGCGAACTTCGGCAAGATGGGCGAGGTGCTCCGGCGTATCGAGGCGGCGCGCGCCCGAGGCCTCGACGTGACTGCCAATCAGTACCCGTACACGCGGGCGTCGAACGGCCTCGATGCGTGCCTCCCAATCTGGGTGCGCGAAGGCGGCCTCGACAAGATGCTCGAACGGCTGCGCGATCCCGCCACGCGCGAACGCATCAAGAAAGACATGGACGATGCGACGACAACGACGTGGGAGAACCAGTGGTACGGCGCGAACGGCGGGGACGGGGTCATGCTGTCGACTGTGCTCAATCCGGACCTGCGGAAGTACGAAGGCATGACGCTGACCCAGATCGGGAAGGCGATGGGGAAGGATCCCCGTGACGCGGTGATGGATCTTGTGATTGCCGATCGTGGCGAAAGCTCTGTGATTACGGCGATCATGGACGAAGCTGATGTCCGGACCGCCTTGCGGCATCCGCTGGTCGGCGTCGGCACCGACTCGGCCGCGCGAGCCGAAGACGGCAAGCTCTCGGAAAGCAAGTCGCACCCGCGCGGCTGGGGGACGTTTCCACGCATTCTCGGACACTACGTCCGCGACGAGCACCTCCTCACGCTCGAAGAGGCGATTCGCAAGATGACCTCGAAGGGGGCGGCGCGCGTGCATCTGGCCGACCGCGGCATCCTCAGGACAGGGCTGGCCGCCGACATCACCATCTTCGACCCGGCGACGATTCGCGACGTCGCCACATTCGAGCAACCGAACCGGTACGCGGTGGGCGTCCGCCACGTGTTCGTGAACGGCCGCCGCGTCGTGGCCGACGGCGCGATCACCAGCGAACGCCCTGGGAAGCCGTTGCGCGGGCCCGGCTATCGCGCGGCACGATGATCGCGCTCGCGTCCGGTCTGTCGTACGTCGACGTCAACTTCCTCGACGTGCCCGGCATCATCGCCACGGCCGTCCTGCACGGTCCTGGCGGCGTCGCGCTGCTCGATCCGGGCCCGTCCAGCACGCTCCCGGCGCTACGGTCCGCCCTTCGCCAGGCCGGCGTCGGGCCGTCGGACCTGCGCGCGATTCTGCTCACACACATTCACCTGGATCACGCAGGTGCTACTGGCACGCTGGTGCGCGAGCAGCCGGGCCTCCGCGTCTACGTTCACGAGAAGGGCGCAGCGCACATGGTCGATCCCGAAAAGCTCGTCGCGAGCGCGACGCGGCTTTGGGGCGACGAGATGGATCGCTTGTGGGGTGAGGTCCTGCCGGTTCCCAAGGAGGCGATCACCGTGCTCCGCGGCGGCGAGCGCATCGACGCGGCCGGCCGCAGCCTGGAGGTCGCCTATACACCGGGGCACGCCTCGCATCACGTCAGCTACTTCGACGCGGCGAGCGGCGTCGCATTCGTCGGCGACACCGCGGGGATCTGCCTTGGGCCGGGCGCGTTCGTGCTCCCGCCGACGCCTCCTCCCGACATCGACCTCGCCGCCTGGCGCGACAGCCTTACTCGGCTCGCCGGGTGGCGGCCGGACACCTTATTCGTCACCCATTTCGGTCCGCACTCGCCGTCGGGCGCCCATCTCACCGAAATGGAGCACCATCTGACGCTCGTCGCGGACTTGGTGCGCGCCTCCCTCACGCGGCCGGGTGACGATGGGGCGCGCGAAACGTGGTTTCGAGACGAGGTCAGGCGCGAGCTGCGGCGCAGGCTGCCAGATTCGGCCGCCGAAGCGTACGAAGTTGCCGGCCGGTTCGATTTGAACTGGAAGGGGCTCGCCCGGTACTGGCGCAAGCAGGACTTAAAAGTTAAAACTTAAGAGTGAAAAGTTAAAAGAACTACGTTCAGTTCAGAGTCCTTTGACCTTTTAACGTTCCCCTTTTGACTTTCTAAGCCGTCGCCCTCGTCTGTTCTCCCGCCATGAGCGTTCGCGGGTCGATCATCAGCCGCAGCGCAAAACCCTGGCGCTGGGACATGGAGGCCGGGGACACGCGATAGACCGCGGACAGCACACGGCCGCAGCGGACCCAAGAGGGCACGTCGCTCGATGCCATCCCATCGCGTTCGATCTGCACCTGCACGAGCCGGTACAACGGAATCGACACCGGCGTCGAGCACTCGACGTAGAGGCCGAATTCGCTCACGTTGCGCGTCACGCCGGTGGCGAAGCGCATCGTGCCCCGCGCGTCCTTCCACGTCAGCCGCATCGGCAGCGAAACCGTTCGCCGCGACATCATGCGCTTGTCGACCACTACCGCCTCGATTGCAGTTGCTGTCATGGGTCACCCCCAAGCTGAAATCTGAGTACGGCTGAGTATCAAGTTGTACGCCGCGTGCAATCCCGCGCAGAAGGGCGCAGAGGTTTCAGGGAGTAAACACTAGTAAAAAGAAGAGTTAGTTAGTACGCAGCGGCGGCGACATCGGTTGCGGATCGGACTACTTAGTATCCAGTCGAGGTGTGAACTGAGTATTCAGTATCCAGACTCAGTGGGTATCCAGTTCCTGCCGCGCGTCCAGGCCCAGACGCCGAAGCTTGAGATACAGCCCGCGTCGCGTCAGTCCCAGGGCGCGCGCCGTCTCCGAGATGTTGCCGCGCGCGCGGTCGAGGGCGTTCTGGATCATGTCGCGCTCGACCTGCTCGATCGCAGACGCCAGGTTCGCTGCCGACCCTCCGCGTCGCCCCACGCTCATGGAGGTTGAGGCGGCGACCGGGTCCCGCACAGCCGTGATTTCCGGCGAGAGGTGGGTCGGCTCGATTGTTTCGCCGGGTGCGCTCATCGCCACGGCGCGCTGGATTTCGTTTTTCAACTGCCGGACGTTGCCCGGCCACCAGTACTGCGTGAACAGGTCGAGCGTCTCCGTGCTCAGCTGCACGTCCGGCTTGCCGAGGCGTTCCGACGCCTCGCGAAGGAAATGCGCGCTCAGGTGGGGAATGGCCTCCTGCCGCTGGCGCAGGGGCGGGACGTGAATCCGGATCACGCTCAGGCGGTAGTAGAGATCCTCCCTGAACTTGCCCTCGGCGACCTTGTGCTCGAGGTCGGCGTTTGTGGCCGCCAGCACCCGCACGTCGACTTTCTGCGGTTTGGTTTCGCCAATCGGCAGGATCTCCTGCTGTTCCAGGAATCGCAGCAGCTTCGGCTGGACGTCGAGCGGCAAATCGCCGATCTCGTCGAGAAACAGCGTGCCGCCCGCCGCGGCTCGCACGAGCCCCGGTTGATCAGATACCGCGCCTGTGAAGCTGCCACGACGATGGCCGAACAGCTGGCTGTCTGCCAGATCGCGTCCGGTCGTCGTGCAGTTGTAGGGCAGGAACACCGATGCGCTGCGATGCGACCCGACGTGGATGGCCCGGGCAATGAGCTCCTTGCCGGTACCGCTTTCGCCGGTGACGAGCACCGTGAGGTCGTTGCCCTGCAGCCGCTCGATCTGCTCGACGAGGCGTGTCATGGCGGCGCTGACCGAAAGGAAGCCGGGCAGGAGCGGCTCGAGCGATCGCACGGCCGCCACGCCGGCCGCCGGCACGACGCGGTCGCGGGCCGCGCAGAGCGCGAACCCCTGCCGCGCTACCGCCGCAATCGTGCGCAACTGGCGCATCACTGGATGCCCGATCGGCCGCGGCGAAGCGACGAGGCCGAACAGGAGTCCTCGACGGTCGCGCCCGAGCGGCTCGATGACGAAGACGCCGCCGCGCCCGTAGGTTCCGCCGTTGACGGCGCTGCGCGCCATGGCGCGGGCCGCGTCGGTGTCGCATCCGACCGCGGCCAGCACGAGAATGTCGCCCGTCGCCAGCTGGGCGTACATGACGCTTCGCTCGGCGGACGAGGCTTCGAACAGCGCCGTCGCCGTTTCGCGAACCAACAGGTCGGGCAGCGCCGATGCATCCACCAGCCGCCGCACGATGGCATCGTCCGCATCGGCTGACGAAATCACGTCCTGGCCCGTCCCGGCGAGCCCCAGCAGCTGCTGGGCGTTCTGCGTGTCGTCGACGTCCCGTTCCGCGCCGAGACGCTCGAAAATCGCCAGTGCCGTGTTCAGGTGTCGCTCGGCGACCGAGCGAGCGCCGGTTTCGGCAACGAAACGGCCGAGGGCCAGATGGCTCAACGCGGACTGGTAGCGTTCGCCCAGGAGATCGAGGAGGGCGGCGCTTTGCGAAAAGTCGTGGTACGCGTCGGCGCCGCTGCCGGACCTGGCGTGGATGCCGCCGCGAAGACGCAGATATTCACCCCAATTGGCCGGCGCCACCCGAGGGTCGATCGCCTCGGCGACCGCCGCGAGCCGCTTCTGGGCCTCCGGGAGCCGGTTCGAGGCGATGAGCGCCTCGGCGGCGATGAGCGAGGCCTGCACGGCATCGGACGGTGGCGCGCCCGCTTCGATGATTTCGTCGGCGCGGGCGATGGCCTCGTCGTGCAGCCCGCGCCTGAGGGCAAGGCGGGCGCCCAGCACGCGCACCGACCACTCGTACCAACGGCTCGTCTGTCGGCCGTATGCGCCGTACGCCTCCCCGGCGCGGCCCAGGCACTCGCTCGCCGCGTCATATCGGCCGCGGATCAGATGAATCTGGGCGAGCGTGTCGAGCACGGCGCCGGTGGTTTCGTGAAACTGGATCGGACTGCGCACTTCGAGCGCGCGGTTGAGGGCCTCTTCGGCCTCGCCGAGCTGCCCCAGCCGTACACGGATCTGTCCCAACGTCGCCAGCGCCACGGCGAGGCCGTGCCCGGACCCGCGGGCGTCGTGAATCGCCACGCTCCGCTCCGCCAGGGCCAACGCCTGGTCGTAGCGATGCTGCAGCATCATCACGTTGGCCTGATTGCCGCATATGGTCGCGAGCACGTCATCCGCCTGCACCGACGCGGCGAAGCGCTCCGCCTGGCGCAGCGCCGCCAGCGCTTCCTCGTAGCTGCCGACCTGCGCGAGCGGGATGCCGGACAGCGACTGAACCAGCGCGAGGTGCCTCCGGTCCCCCGCGGCCTGCAGCGCGGACGCCGCCTTCGCAAGATGCTCGCGGACGATGGCGATGTCGCCGACCTGGCGGTAGCAGAGGGCGAGCTCGTAGTTCGCCAGGCCAATTGCGCGCAGGTCGTGTGCGATCTCGGCGTGCTTGAGCGCCCGCTGGTGCAGCGCGATCGCCCGTGACTGATCGGCCCGGGCGAACGCGACGCGCCCATGCAGCCGCCAGAGTGTGGACAACAACCCTGGCCGCACCGTTTCGCGGAAGGTATCCGGCGGGCGGCCGAGCGCCGTGACCGCACCCTCGAGATCGTCGGCCAGAAGCGCTGCTTCGGCGGCCATGCAGCGGACCGCGAGCTCCTCGTCCCTCGTCAGCGTCGACGATCGCATCGGCGTCGCGAGGAGTTGCGCCGCCTCGACACCGCGCCCGCGCTGGAGCGCATCCGCCGCGCGGGTCAACAGCGCCTGGAGCGACGATGACGGCACGGGGGGAGTATAGACAAGAAGTGAAAGGTTAGACGTTAGAAGTTGGAAGTCAGAAGTAGGAAGCGGGAGGGCGCAGTCGGAAGACGCTAAATCGGGGAGTCGCTCTTCGCGAGATTCTCCATGAACGGCGTGCCGCGCGTGGCCAGCCGCGCCTCGAGCCTGGTGGAGCAGTCGCAGTCGCCACACGCCCACGGCTCCGATCCGTTGAGGTCGCGGCAACGGCTGCGCGCGTGAGCGTCCTGCACCTTGTCGAGTGTGAAGAACTCGTCCCAGTACTCGCGCTCTTCTGCGAGCGGCGTCGGGCAAAAGCACACTTCGACCCATTGCACACGTCCGTCCTCGAGCTGTCGCGCCGCCTCCATGTTGCGGAGGTATTCATCGCCCGCGACAGAGCCGAGTCCGAGTGTGCCGTCGTCGATCGCCCGTCCGAGCGCTGGCGCCCGACCCGGCTTCAGTCGGGCAGTGACGAGATACCGCATGCCTCGATTGTACGACGCTGGTACCGACCTTGCTCCACCAAGTTCATCAACTAGCAGCCCGTGGTGGAAGTCGAAACGGGCTAGGGAGGACGGCCATGGTACGGAAGAGTTCGCGCTCGATTCTCATGTTCGCCGTTGCAGCCTTCCTGCTCGTGTTGCCCGTCGTGTCAGCACAAACGGTTTCTGGCGGAGGCGACACCGTGGTCGCTCTCCTGGATCGGATCGACCGCATCGTCGCGGGCGCTCGGCACGATCTCGACACCGACGATGTGAAACCCGTCGCCACAACCGGGAGTGAGGGGGCTTCGGCGACGGTGACGATGAGAGCCGAGGATCTCGACGAGATACGAGCGGACATCGCGCAGGTCAAGTTGCTGCTGCGACAGCGCCAGTAACACAGAGCGTGCGTTCAGGCCGCGCTGAAGTGCCTGTGCAGCGCGCTCAGCGCGTCGTGCAGTCGGGCGTCGTGCGACAGCGAGTGGAGTTCGGCTGCGATGGCGTCCGCCTCGCCCTCCTGTGGGATGCCGATCACTGATCGGGGACGGCTGTAGTGCTCCACGACGACGTGACGGCCGTCCGACCGAACGCTGATCGTGTCGGCGCCTCTGCCGACGGATAGCTCAACAACTGTGTCGCCTTCCGGGGGCAGCTCCTCCATGGCCGGCAACGCGCCGGCGGACCAGTTGAGCCGTGATGCCAGCCACCCTGCAAGCAGCCAGGCGAGCGCCCGGTCCGCGGGCCGATGGGCGATTCGCATACCGGCCGGATGCCACTCGCCATTGTCGACGGCCGCAGCAAGAATGACCGCGCGTCGAATCGCCGCAAGCCGCCGCCAATTCACATCGGCGAGATCGAGGTGGCTCCATGGTTCCAGCGCGATGACGCCCTTGCGCACGTCGGACCACTGCCGGCTGTCGTAGACCAGCTGGCGTCCCATCTCGACGATCGAGGCGCGCGGGGGGACCTGTGAAAGGTCCTCGGCCCACCACACTGAAATAGGCAGCGCACCGCGTGCCAACCGCCGAATGAGCGAGGGGATCGATTCGTCCGCGCAGGCCGACCGCACGGCGATCTGCTCGATGCCGTAGCGGCCGGTGCCAGCCGCCGCGAACGTCACGACGCCGACGCGCGCATTCCTGACCTCGCACGGACCGCCGCTCGAATCGTGATCGATGATGATCACGCGCGACGGGTGCTGTGACGCCACGGCGTCGATCGCCACGCCGGCCCGCCGCTCGAGGCGTGCTGCGCGGACGATCACGAGGTTCGCCATGATGGCGCGGGCAATCGGTCCCTTCGCGGCGAGATCGCGCCAAAGGTCGGAGAGATCGCGTTCGATCGTCGCCGGCGACGACGCCCGCCACACGCGTTCGATTACAGCGGCCGCCATTCTCGCCCCGTTGATTCGATCAGACGATTGGCTTCCGGTGGACCCCATTCGCCGGCCGGGTACGTCGGGAGGGGCGCGGTCGTCTTCGACCAGTAGTCGAGAATCGGCATCACCCACTGCCAGGCGGCCTCGACGGCGTCGCGGCGCATGAACAGCGTGGCTTCGCCTTCCATGACGTCGAGCAGAAGGCGTTCGTACGCCTCAGGCGTCGAGCCGCCGAACGTGCTGCCATAGTGAAAATCCATCTGCACGGGGTAGACGCCGCCGCGCGGCCCTGGAATTTTCGAGCAGATGCCGAGCGCAAAACCTTCATCGGGCTGGATGCGGATCGACAACACGTTGGCGTCGAGCGGCGCATGTGGATTCGCGTTGAACAGGATGGGCGGCACGCGCTTCAGCTGCACGGATATCTCGCTGGCGCGCTTCGGAAGCCGCTTTCCCGTCCGAATGAAAAACGGCACGCCCGCCCAGCGCCAGTTGTCGATGAACAGCTTCAAGGCGACGAAGGTCTCAGTGCGCGAATTCGGCGGCACGCCTTTCTCTTCGAGGTAGCCGGGCACCGGCTCGCCGAGGATAAAGCCGGCCGTGTACTGCGCGCGGACGACGCACGTGGCGACGGCATCGCCTTCGATCGGGCGAAGCGACTGCAGGACCTCGAGCTTCTTGTCGCGAATCACGTCCGCGTCCAGCGAGCGCGGCGGCTCCAACGCGATGAGCGAGACCAGCTGCAGCAGGTGGTTCTGGACCATGTCGCGCAGCGCGCCCGCGTGATCGTAGTACCCGGCGCGGGTGCCGACGCCCTCTTCCTCCGCCACGGTGATCTGCACGGAATCCACGTGCCGATGGTTGAAGAGCGGCTCGAAGATCATGTTCGCGAACCGCAGCACCAGGATGTTCTGGACCGTTTCCTTGCCGAGGTAATGATCGATCCGGTAGATCTGGTTCTCTTTGAACACCGCAGCGATCGCGTCGTTGATCGCCCGGGCGCTCTCGAGGTCGTGGCCGATGGGCTTTTCGACGATGATGCGCGCGAACGGTCGATCGACCGAACGATTCACGAATCGCGCTCGAGCCAGTTCCTTGACTGTCGGCACGAACAGCGTCGGCGGGATGGCGAGGTAGTAGATGCGGTTGCCGGGCAGCCCCAGCTCGTGTTCCACGGTGTCGAGCCGCGCGCCGAGCGCCGCGAGGCTTTGATCCTCGCCGATCGAGGAGTTGACGAAAAAGAGACTGTTCTCGAACGTTTCCCAGGCGTGCGTGTCGAGCGGCCGGCGTGAAAAGCGCTCGATCCCGTCCTTGGCAAACGTTCGGTACCCGGCGTCGTCCATGGTGCTGCGGCCGCAGCCGACGATCGCGACACGCGGCGGAAGCAGGCCGTCGAGGTGCAGGTTGTAGAGCGCCGGCAGCAGCTTTCGATGTGCCAGATCGCCGGCGCCGCCGAAGATGACGAAGGTGACCGGATCCGACGCCGGAGGCGCCGGTTCGCCGGCGGCCAGCCGCTCCATCACCGATGCCGCGGCCGCGGGAGCAGAGATGTCAGGCATCGCGCTTTTTCACTGGATGGCCGCCGAACTGGTTCCGCATCGCCGCGAGCAGCCGGTCGGCGAAGGGGTTGGTTTCGCGGGATCGGAATCGTGTGAACAGCGCAGCCGTCAGTGCCGGCAGCGGCACGCTGCGCTCGATCCCTTCCTGCAGTGTCCAGCGGCCTTCGCCCGAGTCCTCGACGTAACCCTCGAGGTCGGCCAGATCGCGATCTTCCTGGAGGGCTCTCGCGATCAGCTCGAGCAGCCACGAGCGGACGACGCTGCCGTGATTCCAGAGAGACGAAACCGCCGCCAGGTCGATGTGATAGGAGCTCTCGTGCATGAGCTCGAACCCCTCGGCATACGCCTGCATCAATCCGTACTCGATGCCGTTGTGGATCATCTTCACGTAGTGGCCGGCGCCGTGGCCGCCGACGCGCAGATATCCTTTGTCCGGCGCCAGGGTCAGAAAGATCGGTTCGAGCCGCCGGCAGACCTCGACGTCGCCGCCGACCATCAGACAGTAGCCTTCGGTGAGACCCCAGATGCCGCCGCTCGTTCCCGCATCGATGTAATGGATCCCCTTCCCCCGCAGCCTCTCGGCGCGGCGCACGTCGTCATGAAAATTGGTGTTCCCGCCGTCGATGATCGCGTCGCCCGCCGAGAGGCGATCGGCCAGGGCTGCGACGGTGGACTCGGTCGGATCGCCGGCCGGCACCATGATCCAGACCGCGCGCGGCGGCGTGAGCGCGGCGACGAGGCTCTCGAGCGAGTCCACCCCGTGCGCGCCGGCCGCTGTGGCTTTCGCCACTGCGTCGGGGCTGCGATCGAAGGCGATCACCTGGTGGGAGCCGCGCGTGAGCCGCGTCACCATGTTGAGGCCCATGCGGCCGAGACCGACGAACCCAATCTGCATGCCGTCTGCCTCCTCACACGCTCGTGGTGAGCTTGTCGAACCACGAGCCGAGGGCGCTCATCCTTCGACAGGCTCAGGATGAGCGGTTGTCTATGTGCGACAGCAATCTCTCCGCAAGCCGCTGCACGAGCGCTGGATCCGGCGCGGGCAGGTGCGCGTGCAGCGCGCGACGACCCGCGGAGTCGAGCGAGGCGAAATCGCCGAGCGCCTGCGCCAGCTCCAGCGTGCCGAATGAGAACGTTTCCCCAGGAATCGCGATGTCCTCGCGCGGCGTCGCCGTGATCAACACGAAGACCCCTGTGTTCGGCCCGCCTTTGTGCAGCTGGCCGGTCGAATGCAAGTACCGCGGCCC
>Ga0066388_100002740_pt1 | contig 10990 bp, 4 predicted proteins | sample PanSoiMetaGPlot6_FD_64539 | JGI IMG/M metagenome (GOLD analysis project Ga0066388, IMG submission 64539) | Tropical forest soil microbial communities from Panama analyzed to predict greenhouse gas emissions - Panama Soil - Plot 6 (Hybrid Assembly) | ecosystem: Environmental > Terrestrial > Soil... | reverse complement strand
CTGGAGACCGTCGCGGTCGGGTTCCGGGTGGCGGCGAGCCGGGTCGGGGCCGCGGCGGTGTCGCCGGCCATGCGGCGGATCACCCGGCCGGCGTCGCGGCTGATGCGGTCGCTGCCATTCACCGCCGAACTGCCGCCGGACGCGCTGCTGCCGCGGTTGGACCTGGACGTGGAGACCGGCGGCGTCACCGCGGCCGCCCCGAAGACCACCCCGGCCGCCGTCGTCACCCCGGAGCGGCTCGACGGGTTCCTGCATCCGGCCCCGGGCGTCCAGCCGGCAGCGGCCGGCGGGACCGACCCCGTAGACAACCTGCCGACCAGCTCGGACTTCGTGCTGACGCTGCCCGGCGACCCCCGGATCCCCACCACCGGCGGTCCGGACAGCCCCGAGGCGAGCCGGTTCAAGGACGCCCTGCGCGACCTGTACCGGGGCCGGGCCGCCGCCGAGCTGGGCGGGCAGGTCGACGCCCGCGGGCCGCTGGACGTTCCCGGCGCGACCGGGTCGGTGCTCGACGGCCTGCGCGCCGACCGCACCGTGCCGAAGACACTGCTCGCCGCCATCAGCCTGCCCGAGCGGCTGCGGCCGTTCGCCGAGCGGTTCATCGAGGCGATGGCGTACCCGGTCATCGACCTGCCGATGTACCGGGCGCTGCTCGGCCTGTCCGTCGACGTCTTCGTGCCCAACCTCACCCTGATCCCGCCGAACAGCATCACGCTGCTGGAGACCAACCAGCAGTTCATCGAGTCGTTCCTGGTCGGGCTCAACCACGAGATGGCCCGCGAGCTGCTGTGGCGCGAGTACCCGACCGACCAGCGCGGCACACCGTTCCGGCAGTTCTGGGACCCGCGCACGGCCCCTGCCCGGCCCGGCGAGCAGCCCGCGCAGCGGCGGGAGCGGCTCTACGACATCCGCCCGATCCACGCCTGGCCGCCGACCGCTGCCCTCGGCGAAAACGACAACCGCGAGGAGGGCGGCGCCCAACAGAACGAGCTGGTCCTGGTCATCCGCGGCGAGCTGCTGAAGAAGTATCCGACCGCGGCGATCTACGCGCACCGGGCCCGGTGGCAGCCCGACAACGCCCACCCGGACCCCGGCCTGGAGCGGGTCCCGGTCGACCTCCTCGACCCCGAGCACCCGTCCGCGCAGGAGATCAGGCTGCCGCTGTACGAGGCCACCGTCGACCCGGACATCCACCTGCTCGGCTTCGACCTGACCGCGGCGGAGGCCAAGGGCACCCACACTCAGGGCAGCGCGGGCGGCGACCCGGGCTGGTTCTTCGTGATCAAAGAAAGGCCCGGCGACCCCCGGTTCGGCCTGGACACCGACCGCAGCGACCGGATCGAGGTGTGGAACGACCTGTCCTGGCCGGACGTCGACCCGCACGGCCGCGGCTTCATCGCCCTCGACGGCGGCACCACGCCGGTGCCGCTGCGGGAGTTCGACGACCCGGTCGAGGACCAGGAGAAGGCCGACCAGCACTCCGAGGACCTGTCGCTGCCGCTGTGGCACGCCGGGCTCAGCTCGGCCGACATCGCCTACATCCTGTTCCAGGCGCCGGTGCTGATGGCCGTACACGCCCAGGAGATGCTGCCGTGAGCGAAGCAGGAGCGGCACTCGCTGCCCAACTCGGCGACGACTTTCCGGTGCTGCTGTGCCCGGTGCGGGTGGAGACCCGGTTCACCGCGACCGAGCTGCTGGTCCGGGTCTTCCCGGACGACTGGGCGGTCGATGCGTTCGAGCCGCGGCCGACGGCTGCCGAGGTCGGCGCGCTGGACGCGTACTGGACCGGGCTGTGGCGGGCCGGTGGCGAACCGGCGGCCGAGCGGGCCGCCTGGCAGGAGCTCACCGGCCGGGTGCCGGCCGGACGGGCGAGCTGGCTGCTGCAGGGCCGCCAGCCGGCCAACCCGGCCGACCAGCCGACCGGCGTGCCGGCCGGCACGACGATTCTGGTGGTCGTCACCGCCGAGCCGGTCGCCGCGGCCGACCGGCAGCCGACGGTCACGTACTGGACGGCGGTCTGGCGTGCGCACGGCGACCGCCGTGCCATTCGCGCCGCGGACCACGCCCTGCTCGCCGCGGTGGGACCGGACCGCGCCGCCACGGTCCGGTCCCGCCGCCCGGCGGGGGTGGACACCGCCGCGGCCGTCCCCGGCAACGAGGTTCAGGTCGCGTTCCTGGTGTTGCCGCCGCCGGTCGCCGCCGACCTCGCCCCGCGGTCCTGGACCCAGGCGGCGCGGGCCCGGCTGCTGCCCGACCGGTTCACCGTGCTCGGGTACGTCGGCGGCCAGCAGGTCGTCTCGGCGACCGGGTCGGACGTGCCCGACACGCTGGCGGTCAGCCCCGACCCCGGCGCCACCGACCAGCTCTCGGTCGACGAGCGGACCGCGGCGCTGCACGTCCCCGACGACCTGCGCTGGCTGACCGACTTCGACCGGGCCGTACAGGTCGGCATGGGCCTGCGGATCCCGCTGGACGACCGGACCCGGGGCGGGCTGGACCGGCTGGTCGTGCTCGGGCTGCGCCAGCGTTCCGGCCCGGACCAGGCCGGCGCCGAGCTGGCCGACCACCTCACCCGGCAGCTGCGCAGCCCGGCCGGGTTCGGCCTGCTGCCGCAGGGCACGCCCACGAACAACACCGAGCAGGCGCCGGCCGGCCAGGACGAGACGCAGCAGGCCGAAGCAGCCCGGGCCGAAACGGTGTCCACAGGCGACTGGACGGCCAAGACCGACGGCCAGTGGTTCGCCGAGCTGCTCGGCATCGACCCGGCGGCGCTGGCCGGCGTACCGAACGCGGACCGGACCGACCAGCGGGACGCCCGCGCGGCGAACCTCGCGCTGTGGCCGGCGACCTGGGGCTACTACCTGGCGACGATGCTGCACCCGGTGCTCGGCGGCGACGCGGTCGAACGGACCCGGCAGTTCTTCACCCGGTACGTGTCCGGCCGCGGCCCGGTCCCCACTGTCCAGATCGGACGGCAGCCGTACGGGATCCTGCCGACGACCGCCTTCTCCCGGCTCGCCTGGCCGGACGCCGGGCCCGCCCCGGCCGGGCACCGGCGCGCGGTGGCGCGGGTGCTCCGCGCCGCCACCGATGACTGGCGGGTCGCCAGCGCGAAGGTGGCCCGGCTCGGCGCCACCGGCGACCCGCACCAGCTGCTGCTGGACATCCTCGCGCTGCACCCGACCTCGGCGGAGTTCTACCAGCGGTACGCGCAGAGCGTGGAGGACGTCTACAACCGGGAGAACCTCGGCGGCCTCGGCCCGACCGTGCTGCCGGCGCTGGACCAGCTGCACATGCCGCAGCCGGTGCGGGCGCTGCTCGCCCAGCTCGGCCACCCCGGGCCGCCGGCCCAGCCGGACCCGGACCTGGTCCGCCGGCTGTTCGCCGGCACCCAGTACCCGCTGCTCGGCCCGCTGGTCGACGACCGGCCGCTGTCGGAGACCGACCCGGTCCGGGAGTACACCACCGACCACCGCAGCTACCTGCGCTGGCTCGCCGACCTCGCCGGCACCGACCTGGAGACCGTCCGGCTGGAGCGGGGCTTCGCCGCCGACCGGCCGCCGGCCGCGCTGCTGTACCTGCTGCTGCGGCACGCGGTCCTGCTCGGCTGGGAGGACGCCGCCCGCCGGCTGGCGCTCGCCGCCGGCAGCCCGCAGGTGCCGAGCCCGGCCGAGCCGCTGTTCGTCCACATCGGACTCGGCGACCCGGCGGCGCCCAGCGAGAGCCGGTTCCGCCAGCTCTACTCGCCCGACCCGGCGGTCACCGGCGACCCGGACCGGCAGCTGGTCGACTTCATCCCGACCGCCCTCGCCGACAGTGGCAGCACAGCCGCTACCGCCCCGCTGGCCGAGCAGGTGCAGGCGCTGGGCCTGCTCGCCGACCTGCCCACCGCCAGGCTGGAGCGGGTCCTGGTCGAGCACCTGGACTGCGCCACCTACCGGCTCGACGCCTGGCAGCTCGGGCTGGCGACCGAGCGGCTGGCCGAGCTGCGCTTCGGGCCCGACGGCAGCGGCCCCACCCGGCGCGGCGTCCACCTCGGCGCGTACGGCTGGCTGGAGGACCTCCGCCCGCGTACCACCCAGCTCACCCCGGTCCGGCTCACCGGCCAGCTCGCGCAGCTCTTCACCCCGCCGGGGTCGACACCGCTGCTGCACGACCCGGCGAACGGCGGCTTCGTGCACGCGCCGTCGCCGGGCCAGGCCACCACCGCCGCGGTGCTGCGGGCCGGCTACCTCGCCAACGCGACCCCGGACGACCCCGGCTCGTTCGCGGTGAACCTGAGCTCGGACCGGGTCCGGGTCGCGCTCACGATCCTCGACGGGCTGCGCCAGGGCCAGTCGCTGGGCGCGCTGCTCGGGTACCGGTTCGAGCGCGGGCTGCACGACCGGTTCGCCTCGGCGGAGCTGGACTCGCTCATCGTGGCGCTGCGCGGGGCGTTCCCGCTGCGGGCCGGGCGGCTGCCCGGTACCCATGCCACCCCGGGCACCCCCGTCGAGCTGGTCGAGGCCCGCAACGTCGTCGACGGCCTGGAGCTGGTCCGGCGGGTGACCCGTACCCCCGACAGCCATTACCCGTTCGGCGTCGCCGGCCTGCCGCCGGCCGACCCCGCCCAGCTCGCGGCGATCGACGCCGAGGTGCAGCGCCTGCTCGAGATCCACGACGCGGTCGCCGACCTGGCCGTCGCGGAGAGCACCCACCAGGCGCTCGCCGGCAACGCCGAGCGTGCCGCGGCCACGCTCGACGCGTACGCGAAGGAGGGCTTCCCGCCGGACCCGGCGGTGGTCCGCACTCCGCGCAGCGGGGTCACGCTGACGCACCGGCTCGGCCTGCAGTTCGCCCCGGGGCTGCACCCGCCGGCCAGCGGCAGCCCGCGGGCGCAGGCGGAGCCCGCGGTCGACGACTGGCTGTCCGACCTGCTGCCCGACCGCAACGACGTGGCCGCCCTGGTGACCTGGACCGACCCGGTCACCGGACAGGACCGCAGCCGGGTGGTCACCCAGCATGACGTCGACGTGGCGCCGATCGACCTGCTGTGGGCGGTCCGGCCGGCCGGCGAGGCGGCGATGACCGACCTGGACGACCGCATCGTCCGCGTCGTCGTCGACCGCGACCAGCCCCGCCCGGACGCCACGCTGGCCATCCGCTACACCCAGCGGATCGACGGCAAGGTCACGTTCTTCGAGCTGTCGTCGCTGGTCGCCGCGCTGCGGACGGTGCTGACCACGTCCCGCCCGCTGCGCCCGAGCGACCTGGTCCCGGCCGCCGGCCCGGCCACCGTGGACCGCACCGCGGACGACGCGGTCTCGCTGCCCCGCGAACGGCCGGCGGCGGTCCGCGACGCGCTCGACGACCTGCGCGAGGGCGTTGCCGACTACCTCGCCGACCTGTCGCCGCTGCTGCCCGACCCGCCGGCGCCGCCGCAGCGGCCACAGCTGGTCAGCGGGATCGACACGTTCCTGCGCCGGTACGCCGAGCTGGCCGTCACCGCGGGCGGGTTCGGCCTGGTCCGCAGCGGCTGGGGCGAGCTCACCGCCTGGCGCCGCGGCGTCTTCAGCGACGTGCTGGCCGCGGTCGCGCAGACCGCCGACCGGATGGGCGGGTCGCTGGCCGCCGCCGATGCGCTCATCGCCGAGTACGACGGGCTCAGGCCGTCCGCCTCGGACGAGGTCCGGTTCCGGCTGCTGCAGCAGGCCGAGCAGTTACTCACCACCACGCCGACCAGCCCACGCCCGGACCGGCCGGCCCGGCTGCGAGCGATCGTCCGCGACCTCCGCCAGGCGTTCAGCAACCGCCTGGCAGCGCTGCGGCGGGAGGCCGGGACGATCCAGACCACGCTCAGCGGGCTGCTCGCCGAGGTCGCCGCGCAGCTGCCGCTGGCCGACATCGACCGCACCGGCCTGGACCTGACCCCGTTCTCCGACCGCGTCGTCGCCTTCGCCGCCGACCTGCGCGGCCGGGCCGAGGCACTGCAGGCCGAGGTCCTGCGCCGGCTGGCCGCCGCCGGGGCGGCGCTGGCCGACTACGACGCCGCGGTGACCGGGCCGGACCGGGTCGAGACCGGCACCGACGCGCTCGCGGCGCTGCTCGGCGAGGACGTCCTCGTCGTCCCCGAGTTCACGCCGACCGACCGGCTCGCCGCGGACCTGCGTAAGGCCCGCAGCGACAGCGCCGCCCTCGTCCAGCACCTCGTCGACGACGCCGGCCGGGACTTCCCGGTCGAGGACTGGCTGCACGGCATCGCCCGGGTCAGGGAGATGCCGCGGCTGTGGGAACGGGTCGTGCTGCTCAGCGACGCGCTGCGCGGCCGCGGCGGCCTGCTCGGCGACCCGCCCAGGCAGGACCCCGAGCTGGTGCCGATCCAGCTCCCCTACCGGCAGCACGACCACTGGCTCGGCATGGAGTTCGCCGCCGGCGCCGAGATCACCGAGGACCGGCTGCTCTACACCGCGCACTACGCCAGCGACCCGCCGCCGTCGGAGCACAACCGGTGCGGCCTGCTGCTCGACGAGTGGACCGAGGTGGTCCCGGCCGAGCGGGAGACCACCGGGATAGCGGTCGACGTGGACCGCCCGGCCTGCGAGCCCCCACAGGCGATGCTGCTGGTCGTCCCGCCGGTCCGCACCGGCGCCTGGTCCCTCGACGACCTCGTTGCCGCCGTCACCGAGACCTTCGAGCTGGCGAAGCTGCGGGCGGTGGAGCCGGAGCACCTCGACGACACCGCGTACGCCCAGCTGCTGCCAGCGACGATCCTCTCGGCCACCCGCCGGCCGATCACGATCAGCACCGACCTCGCGACCGCCAACCTGCGCTGGAAAGCCCGTGACGCCCAGTGACTGAGCCGCCTCTCCGCATCGAGAACCTCCGCGAGGCGCTCGCGACCCGCGCCTTCCCGACCGTCGGCGTGTGGAACAGGCTGGAGGGCCGGCCGCGCGCCACCGACTTCGACCGCGCGCTGCGGGCCGAGGTGCGCGACCCGCTGTGGCTGCTGACCCGGCAGTGGCAGCTCGGCGAACTCCGCGGCGCGGACGCCGGCTCCCCGGTCACCGCGACGTACTCGGTGACGGCGTCAGCGCCGAGCTGGTTCCGGCCCGGTGCCAGCACCGGCACGGTCGAGGACCTGCTCGGCGACGAGCCGCTGGAGGCGGTCGCCGAACGACGGTCGGTCCCGTTCGCGTTCGGCACCGACCCGATCTCGTTCGACCTGCGGCTGCTGATCGGCCGGCGCTGGCTGAAGCTGCTCGGCGCGGTGCCGCCGCTGCGCCACCTGCGGCAGGCGTACGTCGAGGCGTACCCGATCGGCCTGCCGGACCCCGCCGCGGACGCCGACACCGCCCGGGTCTCCCACCCCGAGGTCTGGTCGCAGCTGCAGGCGGTCGCCGGCCGGCGGATGGACGGCTACCTGCTCTACCGGCACCTGGTCGACGGCGGCCACGCGTTCGACGGCATCCCGGCGCCCGCGCCGTTCCGCCCCCAGCTCGACCAGCTCGGCATGCGGCTGGTCAGATGGTTCGACGGGCTGATCGACCAGCCGGCGGGCGACGCGAGCTGGGACCCGCGCCGGCTGGAGCACCGGTTCTCCGTCGCCGCCGCAGACCCCGGCGGCGGCGAGACAGTGCTCACCGCGCCCGAGTACCCCGGCGGCGAGTTGGACTGGCATGCGTTCTCGCTCGACCCGGACCACCCGCTCGGCGGCGCCGACCCGACGAGCACGCCGCTGAACCGGACCGTGTTCCCGGCGCCGGTCCGGTTCTCCGGGATGCCGCTGCCGCGCTGGTGGGCGGTCGAGGACGGCCGGACGAACTTCGCCGCGGTCCGCCCGGACAGCACCGACCTGACCCGGCTGATCTTCCTCGAGTTCGCCCTCGTCTTCAGCAACGACTGGTTCCAGCTTCCCTGCGACCTGCCGGCCGGCACGGTCGCGGCGGTGGCCGGGCTGGCCGTCACCGACGTGTTCGGGCAGCGGCTGTGGATCACGCCAGCGGGGGCCGGCGCGGACCAGGACTGGCAGCGCTGGTCGATGTTCACCCTCGACACGCTCGGCGACGAGCCTGTCGCCGCCGACACCCGCCTCTTTCTGCCCCCGACGGTGCCGCACGTCGCCACCGGCCCGGCGCTGGAGGAGGTGTCCCTGGTCCGGGACGAGAACGCGAACCTCGTCTGGGGCATCGAACGCACCGTCCGGCTGCCCACCGGCGAGGGCCGCCGCGGCAGCGAGGTCGCCGCCGAGATTCTCGCCCACCGCCAGCGGCTCTTCCCCCCGCCGCCCCCCGACGCCCCCCGCGCCGCCGTCGCGTACGAAGCGATGAGCACCATCCCGGAAAACTGGATCCCGTTCATCCCGGTCCACGTCCCCGGCGACACCCGCCGGATCCAACTCCAGCGCGCCGCCCTCCCCAGCTCGGTCGACGGCCAACCCGTCCGCCCCCGCACCGCCCTTCTCCGCGAGGGCCTCGACACGCCGACCCCACAGCCCTACTTCGTCAACGAAGAAGAGGTCCCGCAGACCGGCACCACCCTCAGCACCGCCTACAACCGCACCCGCTGGCACGACGGCCGCGTCACCATCTGGCTCGCCACCCGCCGCGGCACCGGCCGCGGCGAAGCCTCCAGCGGCCTCGGCTTCGACCTGCTCGTCGACACCCCCACACCCCTGCGCTGAAATCGACGTCGACTGCCGGCGTGTCTCCGCGCGGTACGGCCAATGGCGACACAGCGTTGGCTAGCGTGAGCGTCTCACCCCTAGGCTGGAGGGTGGCAATGGCGGGTAGGGACTCCCATGAGAAGGCGGGCCATGAAGCACGACGTACGGTTCACCGTGCCTCTCTTTACGCCGCGGGAGGCCGCGCAGCACCTAGGTATGCCTCGGTCGACGCTCCGTTCCTGGCTCACGGACAAAGCCGGGCCGGCACCCCTCGTGCATCGGGTCGATCCGGACGTGCGCAGAGGACCGCCGATTCCGTTCATTGCCGTGATCGAAGCATATGTGCTGCGGGGGTTCCGCGCGCTGAGCTTGACTCCAGCGGAGATCAAGTCGGCGGTTGTGCGACTCCGTCGGGAGCTTGGGACCGAGTTCGCATTGGCAAGCTCCCGCCTGGCGACAGATGGTGTCTCGCTCCTCGTGGACATGTCAGATACGTTCGAGCGTCCGCGTTGGGAGCGTGCCCGAGACGGGCAGAGAGTTATCGACGAAATAATCGAGGGCTGTCTGAAATTCGTGACATGGCCACGCGGCGACGAGTATCCAACGCGGCTGAAGCTGCCGACCTACGAAGGCGCGAACGTGATTATCGATCCCCGGTTCGGCTTTGGTCAGCCCGTCCTGGAACGATCGAAGATCAAAGTCGAAGACATCCTCGATGCCTTTCGATCGGGAGAGGGCAACCTGGTGATCGCCGGTGAGTTCGGGATCGAGCCGGAAGAGGTCGAGGCAGTCATCCGAGCAAGGCTTCGCGCAGCTTGAGTTTCTGATCGACCGAAGCCTGGGAAAGGTAGCGGTTCCCCGAGCGCTGCGAGACGCAGGCTTGACGGTTTATACGCTGGCGGATATCTACGGCGAACAGCAGTCACAAGCGACAGAAGACACCGAATGGATCACCTATGCCGCTGCTCATGACTTGATAGTGCTATGCAAGGACGACTGGATTCGCCGACGGCCGCTGGAGCGACAGGCGATGCAGCAAGGCGGTGTCCGCGTGTTCTGCCTCACGACGCCAACCTGACTTTCGATGAGCAGGCGGCACGGTTCGTGCAGCACCGATTCCGGATCCTTCAAAGATCCCGGAGACCTGGCCCATATGTATATGACGTCTATGCAGACGGACTACGTAGGCTCTGGCCGGCCGAATAGAGTGGATCTCTTTCCGCGACACAGCTGCGGCAAGGGCGATCGCGCGATGTCTGGGCTCCACTGCCGACTGGTCTACCGTCAGGCCTTGGCCAGCCGGCTGGACCATACCGCGTGGGAGGACTACCTGTGGTGGCAGGCCCAGGGCCGCAGACTCGTCAAGCGGATCAACACGCTGATCGAGGACGCGATACGCACGGCAATCCCAGGGTCGGCAAGCCCGAACCGCTCGAGTACGGCTTCCAGGGCTACTGGTCGCGATGCATCACCTATGAACACCGTCTGATCTACAAGGTGGCCGGCGGCGAGGTACGCATCGCGGCCTGCCGCTACCATTACATGTAGTGATGATCGAGTTCCGTCACGTTTGTATGGTTTCGTCGACGACGACCTCGTTGACGTGGTCGCGAGTCCTCCTCATCCAGCCGCCCCAGTCCTGGACGACCACACCGAGCTGGGTGATAGCTGCGGGCTGTCCCTGGCCAGCCACCCAGCTCCTCAAGACGCCGAGCGACTGGCGGTACCGGTTCCTCGGCCTGCCCCAGCCGCCCGCAATAGGGCGACCGTGTCGAGCAGGTGCTAGCTGAGGGCCATTCTCCGGCAGGTCACCGACTGCCGGCGTGCCTGCGTTCTCAATAGGCAGAAGCGGATAGGGCTCTCTGCGCTGAAGCCAGCTCTCGCTGGGGCTTCGGATGCGGCTGCCTGCTGGGCCACTCTGTCCCCCCGGCCAAAGGTCGGCCCGACGTGCCGGCTAGCCGGCGTCTTTCCCCCCAAGGTTGATCGTTCACGCTTTGGACGAGCCAGTCTTGCACAAGAGTCGAACAAATTGGAGCCGCAGCATAGAAGTTTAGAAGATTTCGTGAAGACCCAAGTGCGTCAAGGTGGACGATCACGGATTGAGTGGTTTGTTCGGCGATTGTTTTGTTCACAGCTGGACGCCGGGCCAAACAAACCGTGTCAGTCTTTGGTATGATTTGCGATGCCACGGTTGATCACGGTCGGCACTGGCCGGCAATAGAGAACATTAGGAAGGAAACTCTGATTTCAACGGGCTGAACATTTCTGGCGCGTCAGGGACCTGACACCTTGGGGACTGCCAGGCATCATTAACCCGAGTGTGCAGGACGTTCCAATGCCGATGCAGTA
>Ga0066388_100002739_pt1 | contig 10992 bp, 8 predicted proteins | sample PanSoiMetaGPlot6_FD_64539 | JGI IMG/M metagenome (GOLD analysis project Ga0066388, IMG submission 64539) | Tropical forest soil microbial communities from Panama analyzed to predict greenhouse gas emissions - Panama Soil - Plot 6 (Hybrid Assembly) | ecosystem: Environmental > Terrestrial > Soil... | reverse complement strand
TTCTTCGTCGCGTATTCGGCGCTGCGCAGGAGCGCCTCGCGCATCCCGGCCTCGGTCATGCCGGCGTTCATCTGGGTGTTGTAGCTCGCGAGCCCTCCCGGATCGGGCTCGCGATCGAGGATGCGTTCGTACGCCAATCGGATGATCCGTGAGAAGTCGGGCATGGGGAGCCTCCGTCCCGTCGCGCGCCGAGAAGCCTAGCGGTCCCCGCGAGCCCTCCCTGTGACAGCAGTCACCGCGCGCGGTCGGTCTACAATCGATGTGATGCTCGCCGCCGTCCTCGCCGTCGCCGGGCTGATGGGCGCTGAGGGAGTCCTCGGCCGTCCCGCCCCCGAATGGGGCGATCACCGCTGGGTCCAGGGCGGGCCGCTGACCCTCGCCGGCCTGCGGGGCCGCGTCGTCCTCGTGCGCTTCTTCATGTCGGCGGAGTGCCCCCTCTGCCGCGGCACCGCCCCGTCGCTCAACGAGTTGTACGAGGAGTTCGGTCCCCGAGGGCTGGTCGTCGTCGGGATGTACACGCCGAAGCCGCGGCCACGCCCCACGACGTCCGAAGAGGTACGGGGCTACGTCGACACCTACGGCTTCCGGTTCCCGGTGGCCGTCGACGACGACTGGCGCGCCCTCCGCGCCCTCTGGCTGGACCGCGTCCCCGACGCGGCCTACACCTCCGCGTCGCTCCTCATCGACAAGCACGGCATCGTACGGCACGTCCACCCCGGAGGCGTCTTTGCCCGGGACGGGGCAGACGCCCAGGCTCGCAAGGACTACGCGGCGATGCGCGCCGCCATCGAGATGCTCCTCGAGGAACCTTGACCACGGGCTCACTCAGGTTCAAGCTTCTTTCGGGGGTGGCGCTGTAGATTTTCGCTCGCCTCGTCCGTCTATATGTAGAGGTGGCTGATGCAGCTCTCGATCGTCCAGGCCGGGGACGTCCAGATCGTGCGGGTGACCGAGCCCAAGCTGACCTACCCGGTCCTGTCCTCCTTCTTCGCCGACGTGCGCCAGGTCGTCGAGGACGGCGCCCGCCAGCTCGTCATCGACCTCCAGGCGGTCAACTACATCGACAGCGCCTCGATCGGCGCCCTGATGGACGTCTACCGGCTGGTCAGCGAGCGCGGCGGAGCCCTGAAGCTCTCGGGCCTGCAGCCCCGCGTGGAGACGATGCTGTCCCTGGTCGGCGTCCGGAGGATCCTGGACGTCCACGACGACGAGGCCCAGGCGGTGGCCGCCTTCCGCGGGAAGGGGGGGAGCTCACGCCGCGAGGCAGAGCGCTCCGCCGGTACTCGCCCCGGGGCGAGTTCGATCACCCACTAGATCCCCTTCCGCCAGCTCGGGTCGTCGTGGGGCTTGAGCTTGAGGGGCAACGCGCCGTCGGGGCCCGTGGGCTGGGCGCAGGCCCAGCGGGCGGGCCGCCGGACCCCCATCACCTCGATCTCCGCCCGCAGGCGCACGGTTCCGCCTTCGACCTGGCGGGGAAGAAGGAAGGACGCCTGCCGGAGCCGGCCGGCGTTCGGATGGCCGGGGTCGAGGCTCCCGCCCACCCGCACCGGGCCCGCCGGCGTCTCGGCCTCCGCGAAGACCCGCAGCGTTCCGGGCACGCCGGCGACGCCGTCGTTGGCGAAGGCCACCACGAGCTCGGCCTCCTCCCCGCGCTTGCGCTGCCACACCCATGCCGGCCGGACCCGCCAGCCCAGGCGCGACTGGAGCGCGCGGAAGGCTTCGGGATGCGCGTCGTGATAGCGCGCGAGGTTCCCGGCCTCGGTCCAGAGCGACCAGTAGTTCGCGCCCACGTCGAGGGCATGGAGCATGGTCTTGTCGATCGCGTTCACGCCCGCCTCGTCCACGCTGAAGCCGCGGGCGGACGGGTCGTAGTGGCGGTGGTAGCCGTCCTCCATGACGACGGCCAGCCACGGCGGCCGGCCCGACAGCTCGTCGATCTGGATCGGCTCGTCCAGGATCACGCTGTCCGAGCGGAGCCAGCAGCCGCCGCGCACCGCGGCGTCGAGCACCGCGTCGTTGCCGACGCGGCTGATGTCGGGCTGGGTGTTGACGGCGAGCGGCGTCTTCGTCCATGCCGCCATCTGCCGTCGGGTCATGTCGAGGAAGGTGCGCTCGGCCAGCGCGGGATCGCCGAAGGGGCTGGGCAGGCTCGAGGTGTGCCCTTCGCCCCAGAAGCCGTACATCATGAGGTCCACGAACTCGACGAGGGGGTCGCCGTCGAAGCGGGCCGCGAGCAGGCCGTTCAGCTCGGCGAAGGCGCGCTGGAACTCCGGGTGGTCGTAACGCGGCTCGACGAAAGAGGCGCCGTCGCGGCGCGACAGGTGGCCGATGGAGACGAGGGGAACCTTCGCCTTGACGAAGTCGGGCATCGACAGCCGCGCCGGCTGGATCTCCGGGCTCGAGAGCTGGACGCGGAAGCCGACCCGCAGGCCGCGGCGGCGGGCGGCGTCGAAGGTCAGGTCCCAGACCGGCGAGAGGTCGAGGCGGCCCGGCCGGCTCTGGACGTCGCGCCAGTCGCACCGGATGTAGAGCACGTCGACGAAGGGCAGCGAGGCCAGCTCCTCGACCGCCGCCGCGAGGGTCTTCTCCCCCCGGCGCACCGCGAGGGCGGGACCGTTCTCTTCCCAGGTGTAGCCGACGAGGCCGAGGCCGTAGTTACGGACCGGACGCGGCGAGGGAGTCGTGGCCTCGATCGTGTACCAGCCCTCGTCCTGGTCGATCGTGAACGGGCCCTGGTCCAGCCGGTCCGCCGGCCGGGGCCCCGCCACCTCGCCCTTCCACTGCGGCACCGCGGCCAGCGCCGCGCCCGCCTTCACGAAGTCCCGCCGCCTCATGGCCACCTCCGGTGCGGCCATTATCGGCGTGGAGCAGAGCGAGCACGGCCCTCTCCTCCGGCCGCAGGCGCTCCTCGCCCGCCCGCGCCACGTGGCCGAGCCGGCCGTCGAGGGTCTCGACCAGCGTGCCGTCGAGGTAGGCGTCGACGACCACCGGGTGGACGTAGCTCTTCCGGCAGATGGCCACGGTGTTGCCGAGGCGGGCGGCGACCTTCTCGATGGCCCGCACCACGGCACGCTTCGCCTCCGTCTTCGTCCGCGGGGCCGCGGACCCGCGCAGGGCCCAGGCGGCCAGGACCGTCCCCGCCCAGGTACGGAAGTCCTTGGCCGTGAACTCCTGGCCCGTCACCTGCCGCAGGTAGGCGTTGACGTCGCTGGAGGTCACGGCCCGCCGGCGCCCCCGGGCGTCCAGGTACTGGAACAGCTCCTGCCCGGGCAGCTCCTGGCACCGCTTGATGATCCGGCTCAACGTGCGGTCCTGCACGCCGATCTCGTGGACCTTCCCGCTCTTGCCGCGGAAGCGGAACCGCACGAGGGCGCCCCTCACGGAGGCGTGCCGCGCCCGGAACGTCGTCAGGCCGAAGGAGCCGTTCTCGCGGGCGTACTCCTGGTTGCCCACGCGTATGAGCGTCGCCTCCAGGAGCTTGACGACCGCGCCGATCACCTTGCGCCGGGTGAGGCCCCGCCGGCCGATGTCTTCCTCGATGCGCTCGCGCACGATCGGCAGGGCCTGGCCGAAGACGAGCATGCGCCCGTATTTGGCCTCGTCGCGCACCGGCCGCCAGCGGGGGTGGTAGCGGTACTGCTTGCGCGCGCGGGCGTCGCGGCCGGTCGCCTGGAGGTGGCCCCGGGGGTCGCGGCAGATCCAGACGTCCCTCCAGGCGGGGGGGATGACCAGCGAGCGGATGCGGCGGAGGGTCGTGGCGTTGTGGACGGGACGACCGCGTGGCCCGACGTATCGGAAGGAGCGGCCCGCCTTGAAACGGCGTATCCCGGGCTGCCGGTCGGTCACGTAGCGAAGCCCGGCGGCGTCGGCCGCGCGCTCGGCGTGTCGAGCGAGGTCGATGGCGGCGCGGTAGGCCTCGTCGCGCAACGACCGCCGCGGGCGGCCCACGCGAGAGTGCTTGACCGACCGTGCCATGCCCGATCACCTTGCAAACGAAGGGCCAGGCGGGCGGCGCGCAACCGTTCGCCCTGGAACGCGCGGGCGAGCGGTGCTAGCGTAGTTCCGAGCCGTTGCCGTGAACGGGACGGGCCGGGCCGCGTCGGACTTCGCGGAAAGCGTGAGTGTCGCCGGCATCGTGACGGCGGTGTCGCTCTTCTTCGTCGCGATGTCGCGCGACGATTTCTTCGCCACCTGCATGACGTTCGGCATGACGGAGCCGTTCCAGGCGTGCGGTCCACCCCTGGGCGTCTGGCTCGCGCGGCGCGTGCTTCGCGAGGGTCGCCGGTACGTCGCGTCGCTTCTCGTTCCCGCGGGCTGGATCGGGGTGCTCGCCGGGCAACTCACGTTGCCGACGCAGCCCCTCTCCACCTGGGGAGGCCCCCTGCAGATGAGGCTGCCCGCCGTGGGCTGGCTCGTCGGGTGGATCTTCGTTCCCGTTCTGGCGGCGACCGCCATGCGCCGATCCCGAACGGAGCTCAGGGCCCTGCAGATCGTGGGCGGAGTCGTCGCGATCGCTCTTACGGGGTTCGTGATCGTCTCTCTCCTGGTCTACTTCAATCCCGAGTAGTAGGCCTTCGGACCCCGCCTGACCGGCCTCCGGTCCACCATGGGTCCTCGTGAGCCAGCAGCTCGTCCTGCGACGCGGGCAGACGGAGGAGGGCCTCGTCTCCGCCGTGCACGCCCTCGAAGTCGTCCGGGGACCCGGGGGAGAGCCCGTCATCGTCGCGCTGCGGCGGTTCCCGGCCCAGCCGGCGGAGTTCGCGGAGTTCCCCGAGGGCCTCCACCCGCGCCTGCGCGAGGTCCTCGTCGCCCGCGGGTTCTCCCGGCTCTACTCGCACCAGCGCGCGGCCTACGACGCCGCGCGCGCCGGGCGTCACACGGTCGTCGTCACCCCCACCGCGTCGGGCAAGACGCTCTGCTACAACCTCCCGGTCCTCGACACGATCCTCAAGGACCCGGACGCCCGCGCCCTCTACCTGTTCCCGACCAAGGCGCTGGCCCAGGACCAGCTCGCCGAGCTGCACGCGATGGTCGAGGCGCTGGGGAGCGGCATCGGGACCTTCACCTACGACGGCGACACGCCCGCCGACGCGCGCAAGGCCGTCCGCTCGCGCGCCCACGTGGTCCTCACCAACCCCGACATGCTCCACAAGGGGATCCTGCCCCACCACACGAAGTGGGTGAAGCTCTTCGAGAACCTCCGCTACGTGGTGGTGGACGAGCTGCACGGACACCGCGGCGTGTACGGCTCGCACGTGGCCAACATCTTCCGCCGGCTGCGGCGCCTGTGCCGCTTCTACGGGTCGGACCCGCAGTTCCTCTGCTCGTCGGCGACGATCGGCAACCCGAAGGAGCTGGCCGAGGCGCTGACCGGCCAGCCGATGTCCGTCGTTGACCGCAGCGGGGCGCCTCGGGGCGAGCGCTACTTCGCGATCTACAACCCGCCGGTGGTGAACCGGCCGCTCGGCATCCGGCGGTCCGCCCTCAACTGCGCGCGCGACGTGGCCCTGTCCTTCCTGAACCGCGGGCTGCAGACGATCGTCTTCGCGCCTTCGCGCCTGGCAACGGAGGTGCTCGTCACGTACCTGAAGGAAGCCCTCGAGACCCGCCCGGGCTCCGAGGGCGTCGTGCGCGGCTACCGCGGCGGCTACCTGCCCCTGAAGCGCCGCGAGATCGAGCAGGGCCTGCGCGACGGCTCCGTCCTCGGTGTGGTCTCCACGAACGCCCTCGAGCTGGGGATCGACATCGGCGGCCTCGACACCGCCGTCCTCCTCGGCTATCCGGGCAGCGTCGCCTCCGCCTGGCAGCAGGCCGGCCGGGCCGGCCGCCGCTCCAGCGCGTCGGTCGCCGTGCTCGTGGCGAACTCGACGCCGCTGAACCAGTTCATCGCCGGCCATCCCGACTACTTCTTCGACGCGCCGGTGGAGCAGGGCCGCATCAACCCCGACAACCTGCACATCCTGGTCAGCCACGTGAAGTGCGCGGCGTTCGAGCTGCCCTTCGCGGCGGACGAGACGTTCGGCAGCGAGGACGTCCAGGAGGTGCTGGGGTTCCTGGAGGAGGAGCGCCTCGTCCACCGGGCGGGCGAGCGGTGGCACTGGACGAGCGAGAGCTACCCCGCCGACGCGGTGAGCCTGCGCAGCGTCTCGTCGGACAACTTCGTCGTGCAGGACATCACCCGCGATCCGCGGATCATCGCGGAGGTGGACTACGGCTCCGCTCCCGCCATGCTCCACGAGAAGGCGGTCTACATCCTGGAGGGCAAGACGTACTTCGTCGAGAAGTACGACCACGCCGAGCGCCGCGCCCACGTGCGCGAGGCGGAGGTCGACTATTACACCGACGCGATCACCTACACCAAGGTGAAGGTCCTCGACCGCTTCGAGGGAGATGACGCGGGAAAGGCGCGGCGCAACCGCGGCGAGGTCCACGTCACCTCGCAGGTGGTGGGCTTCAAGAAGATCAAGTTCCACACGAACGAGAACGTCGGCTCGGGCGAGCTGCAGATGCCCGAGCACGAGATGCACACCACGTCGTACTGGCTGACGATCCCCCGCGAGGTCCTGGCCGCGCTGCCCTACGGCGGCGAGGAGCGGCGCGACGGTGTGGTGGCGCTCAGCTACACGCTGGGCCAGCTCGCCGCCCTCTTCCTGATGTGCGACCGCCACGACCTGGGCGTGGCGGTGGGGGACAACGGCCAGGGCGAAGCGCGGATAGAGCGCGGCCTGCGCCGGCTCGGCCGGAACGACGCGCCGGTGCCGGGGCTGGACTACGAGCCGAATGTCTTTGTTTATGACAACTACCCGGGCGGCATCGGCCTGGCCGAGCCGCTCTACCGCCTGCACGCGCGGCTGCTCGCCGAGAGCCGCGCCCTCATCGCGGGCTGCCGGTGCCGCGAGGGCTGTCCCTCCTGCGTCGGTCCCGCCGGCGAAGCGGGCACCCGGGGCAAGGAAGTCGCGCTCGCCCTGCTCGACGCCGTCCTCCCGGGTTGAGTACCTCCCTCCACGATCGGCTGCGCCGGCTGCGGCCCGTCGCCGCCGACGTCACGCCGCTGGAGCAGCTCGAGCGGGCGCTCGTGGGCGGCACTGGCGAGGGCCTGAGCCTCAAGGAGCGCCTGCAGCGCCTCGCGGACGTTGCCGCGCGCGGCCGGGGAGCGTACCGCGAGCCGCTGCCGCGGCCGGCCGCCGTCCCTCTCGAGGAGCTGCTCGCCGGCCGGCGCGTCGAGAACGAGCGTGGCGAGTTCTACCTGATGGAGGGCGACGCCAGCCTCGAGTCGTTCCACGGCGACGCGCCCCTGAGCCGTTTCCACGTGATCGACCCCGACACGGTGGCGGTCCTGAGCGGCGAGGCGGGCCTCGCCGGCTTCGACCTGCGCGAGGCGGCGTTTCTCGACACCGAGACGACCGGCCTCGCGGGCGGCACCGGCACCGCGGCGTTCCTCGTCGGCCTCGGCTTCGTGGACGGCGACCGCTTCTGCGTCCGCCAGTACTTCATGAGGGACTACCCGGAGGAGCCGGCGCTGCTGCGCGGCCTGGCCGAGGACCTGCGTCGCTTCTCCCGCATCGTCACGTTCAACGGCCGCACGTTCGACGTCCCGCTGCTGGAGACGCGCTACCGGCTCAACCGCGAGCACTACCCGCTCGAGAACGCGGTCCACTTCGACCTGCTGCACCCCGCGCGCCGGCTGTGGAAGCTGCGCCTGGAGTCGTGCCGCCTGCAGTCGCTGGAGACGTCGCTGCTCGGCCTGCGCCGCGCGGCCGACGTCTCGGGCGAGGAGATCCCGCAGATCTGGTTCGACTACCTGCGCCGGCGCGACGGGCGCGCGCTCGTCAAGGTCCTCGAGCACAACCGGGTGGACGTCGTCTCGCTGGCCGCCCTCTGCGCGCTCGCGTGCCGGTGGGTCGAGGAGGGCTGGGCGGAGGACCCGCGCGACGTCTTCTCGCTCGCGCGCGTCCTCGAGCGCGCCGAGCTGTTCGAGCGCTCCGAAGAGGCGTACCGGCGCGTGGCGTCGGTCGACGATCACCCGTTGCGGGTCCGATCCCTCCTCCGCCTGGCCGCCCGCGCCAAGCGCGAGGGCGACCATGGCGCGGCGGTCGAGCTGTGGGAGAAGGCGGCGGTGGAGGGCGACTGGTGGGCGCTGCGGGAGCTCGCCGTCCATCACGAGCACCGCGCGCGTGACCTCGAGGCGGCCCTCACCGTCGTGCAGCGTGCGCTGGCGGGGCTGGCCGACGACGGATCGCCGACGTTCCACCGCGTCCTGGCCGACTTCCGCCGCCGCCGCGACCGCCTCCAGGCCAAGCGCGACGGACGGTCGTCTGCCTAGGGAATCTCCGACTCCAGGAACCCCACCAGCTCCTGGATCGACAGTGGCTTGGCGAAGACCGTGACGCCCGCCTTGCGGGCCCCCGTGAGGAGAGGCGAGCGGGCGTAGGCCGTCATCAGCGCCACCGGCAGGCCCTGGATCCGCTGGCGCAGGGCGGAGGCGAGGGCGGCGCCGTCCTGTCCGGGCATCACGAGGTCCACCACCGCCGCGTCGTAGACCGCGGAGTCGAGGCGGGCCAGCGCCTCTTGGGAAGAACCGGCGGAATCGATCACGAACCCATGACGCGTCAGCGCGTGGGTGAGCATCGTGACAATGTCTTCGCTGTCGTCCACGATCAGGACGCGGGGCGACGGCTTCAAGGTCCGCGTAGCCTACTCGACGGGCGTGACGCCGTAAAGGCGCCGGCGTGACCGCGCGGACGGATCGAGTAGACTTCGGCCTCGCCATGGAGCCGGCCTCCCCTCCTCACCGGCGGCACGCGGTAGCGGACGCCGTGGGGCTGTCCCTCATCGTCCTCGTCATCCTCGATTACCTGCGGCCCGCCCTGCTCCTGCTGCCCACGGTGACCGCGGGGGGCGACACGCCGTGCCACTACCCGACTTTCGTCTGGTTCCACGAGCACCTGCTGCCGCACGGCCGCCTCCACGGCTGGTACCCGGGGGCGTACCTCGGCCAGCCGCTGCTGCTCTACTACTTCCCGCTGCCGTTCCTCGCCATGTCGGCCGTCGCCCCGCTCGTCGGCCTGCCCGTGGCCTTCAAGCTCGGGACCGTCCTCGGCGTCTTCCTGCTGCCGCTCTGCAGCTACGTCTCCCTCCGCCTGATCGGTTTCCGCTTCCCGGCGCCCCTCCTCGGCGCGGGCGCCGCCCTCGTCTTCCTCTTCACCGAGGAGAACCCGATCTGGGGCGGGACGATCGCAAGCACGCTCACCGGCGAGTTCGCCTATACGCTCGGCCTCGCGTTGGCGACACTTTTCCTCGGCCTCCTGTACCGCGCGTACAGCCGCGGCGCCGCCGCCCGCGGGCCGGGGCTCCTCCTCGGCCTCGTCGCCCTCGCGCACGGCTACGCGGTGCTCTGGGCGGGGCTGTCGTCGTCGTACTTCCTCTACGCGGCCCGGCGCCCGAACCGCACGCTGGGCTGGCTGGCCGCCGTCGCCGCGTGGGCATTCGCGGCCGCCGCGCTCTGCCTGCTGCCGCTGCTCTCCTCCTGGGGCTGGACGACGCCGTACGACGATCCGTGGATCACGGTCTCGATGCGCAACCTGTTCCCGCCGCTCCTGTGGCCGCTCTTCGCCGCCGCGGTCGTCGGCTGGATCGCCACCTTCGTCGCGGGCCGCCGCGAGGGAGGGCCGGACCACCGGCTCCTGTTCCTGCTGCACGCCGCCGCGGTGGGTGCGACCTTCGCCGTGGCCGCTCCGGCGTTGGGCGTCATCGACGTTCGCTTCGTCCCCTTCACCCAGTTCGCGGCCAGCCTCGCGGGAGGGGCCGTCCTCGGGCTCCTCGTCCAGTCGCTCGCCTGGTCCGACGTGGCCGCGCTCGGCCTGGTGATCCTGGCCGCCGTCTACGGGGACTCCCGCTCCCAGGTGCTCCGGTACTGGGCGGACTGGAACTACACCGGGCTCGAGGCCAAGGAGCTGTGGCCGGCCTTCCGCGAAGCCGCCGACCGGCTGCGCGGGACGGTGTCCGACCCGCGGGTGGCCGTCGAGTACAGCTCCGAGCACGAGAGAGCGGGCTCCATCCGCATGTACGAGACGCTGCCGCTCTTCTCCGGCCGCTCGACGCTGGAGGGGGTCTACAACCAGGCCAGCCTCCAGACCCACTTCGTCTACTACCTGGCGTCGGAGCTGGGGGCCACCTCGCCGAACCCCTTCAAGAGCCGCGACTACTCGCGCTTCGACACCGAGGCCGCCCTGCGTCACCTCCGCCTCTTCAACGTGAGCGACGTGATCGCGCTCAGCCCGCAGCTCGTCTCCTCGCTCGCCGCGCGGGCGGACGTGCAGGACGTCGGGCGCCTCCCGCCGTACGCGCTCTTCCACCTCCCGGCTTCCGGCACCGGCTACGTCGAGCCGCTGGCCTACGCCCCGGTGCGCTCCTCGCCCCGGGGCTGGCGCGACAAGGCCTGGCGCTGGTTCACGCGCCAGCCGCTGAGCCCGGCTCCCCTCGTCTTCACCGACGACCCCCGCTTCGACGTGGTCGAGAAGGACGAATGGCTGCCGCCGCCGGCCGTGCCCCTGCCGGGCGGCGTGGAGGTGAAGGAGAGCGTGGAGGCCGAGAGCATCGCGATCACGACCAGCCGGATCGGCCATCCGCTGCTCGTGAAGGTGTCGTTCCATCCCCGGTGGAAGGCGGAGGGCGCGGACGGGCCCTACCTCGTCTCGCCTGCGCTCATGCTCGTCGTGCCCCGCCAGCCGACCGTGCGCCTCTTCTACGCGCGCGACTGGTCCGATCACGCCGGGCTGGCCCTCAGCGCGGGCGCCGTCCTCGTCGCCCTCGGCCGGAGCCTCCGGGCGCGAAGGCGAAGTCCCGGCCTCGCTCCGTCCCCCGGTGCCCCGCCGGTCGAGCGACTCGATGCCTGCGAGCTGCCGCCGCCGCCGCGACGCTGGGGCTGGATCGTGCCGGCGGGAGGGCTGCTGCTGCTGGTGGCGCTTCGTCCGTTCGGGGGGCACGCGCGCG
>Ga0066388_100002738_pt1 | contig 10993 bp, 6 predicted proteins | sample PanSoiMetaGPlot6_FD_64539 | JGI IMG/M metagenome (GOLD analysis project Ga0066388, IMG submission 64539) | Tropical forest soil microbial communities from Panama analyzed to predict greenhouse gas emissions - Panama Soil - Plot 6 (Hybrid Assembly) | ecosystem: Environmental > Terrestrial > Soil... | reverse complement strand
CCTGCAGGCCTATGACGAGCGCGATCCCGCGAGCCTGGCGACCAGCCGTCCGCGGTTGCTCGCCACCACGGTCGAGGAGTTCCCGCTGGCGCCGATTTTCACCTTCGTCAAGACGCACGCCTGGAACGATGCAGACGCGGCGACGCACGAGGCATTCGGCGAGCTCGTCGAGGCGCTGGGCGCGCAAGTGATGGAGATCAGTCTCGACCAGACCACGGAAAAGGGCGTGGCGGCGGCCATTACCGTGCAGAGCGTCGAACTGGCCGCCCACTTCGGACCGTTTCTCGACCGCGCCCCAGACCTGGTGAGCCCGGGGCTCGCCGCACGCATCGAGCAGGGCCGGGCCATCCGCGGCGTGGACTATTTCGCCGCGCTCAACGCGCGCGAGACATTCCGCGCAACCGCCCAGGACCTCTTCACCAGCTACGGGCCCATCCTGACGCCCGCAGCGCTGGGCACCGCGCCCAAGGATCTCGGCACCACCGGCAGCCCGGTCTTCTGTGCCTTCTGGACCTATCTCGGCGTGCCCGCAGTAACGCTGCCGCTGCTGGAGGCCGACGGCATGCCGATGGGCGTGCAGCTCGTCGGCCCGTGCGGCGACGACGGCCGCCTGCTGCGGGCGGCTCGCTGGCTCGTCAGGCATCTCCAGGACGCCGGCTGAGCGGGACCGAGGCTGCTGACACCATTCCCCCCTTTCGGGCCTTGCGCCCGCGCCTGGAATGGCCAAATGGTGCGGCGCGGGAGCCCCTTGCACCAAGGGGGCGCCCACCCCGTCACTCGAGGAGGCGCCGATGGCCGCAGAAACCCCAGTCCCGCGCAAGCGCATCACCGCGCCGGAGATCACGGCCCGCAAGGGCGGCGAGCCCATCGTCTCGCTCACGTCCTATCACGCGCACACCGCGGCGATCGCCGACCCGTTCGTCGACTTCCTGCTGGTCGGCGACAGCCTCGGCATGGTGATGCACGGCTACGAGTCGACCGTGCCGGTGCCGCTCGAGCTCATGATCATGCATGGCCGCGCCGTGGTGCGCGGGGCCAAGCGCGCCCTCGTCGTCGTCGACATGCCGTTCGGCTCCTACGAGGAGAGCCCGGCTGTCGCCTTCCGCAACGCCGCGCACATCATGAAGGAGACCGGCTGCGGCGCGGTGAAGCTTGAGGGCGGCCGGCGCATGGCCGAGACCATCCGCTTCCTCGCCGAGCGCGGCATCCCCGTGATGGCCCACATCGGTCTCACCCCGCAGGCGATCAACGTGCTCGGCGGTTTCAAGACCCAGGGCCGCGTGCGCGATGAGTGGGCGGCCATCGAGCAGGACGCGCGCGCCGTTGCCGAGGCCGGCGCCTTCGCCATCGTGCTCGAAGCCATGGCGGAGGAGCTGGCGCGCAAGATCACCGCCGCCATTCCCATCCCCACCATCGGCATCGGCGCCTCGACCGGCTGCGACGGCCAGATCCTGGTGATGGAGGACATGCTGGGGCTCTCCCCCCGCGTGCCCAAGTTCGTCAAGGAGTTCGGCAAGGTCGGCGACGCGATCCGCAACGCCATCCAGGCCTACGCCGCCGAGGTGCGCGCCCGCACTTTCCCCGGGCCGGAGCACACATACGCGATGAAAGAGGCGCCGCGGCCCGCCAGCAAGGTCAAAGCCAGGGCCAAGGCCTCGGCCTGAGCCTCCTCGACCGTCATCCCAGAAGCCGAGCCGCAGGCGAGGCTACCAGGGATCTTGTGAGGCGACGTGGAACCTCCCAAGGTCCCGGTTCGCAGCGTCGCTCGCCTTTGGCTCGCATCGCCGCGACCGGGATGACGCGGTGATGTCAATCAGCTTCCGCGAACACCTCCTCGCGGCTTTGCCTGATGGCCGGCAGGACCGCGATGATCACCAGGATGAGAGCGAGCAGCAGCAGGCAGCCGCTCAGCGGGCGCTCGATGAAGGTTATGAAGCTGCCGCGCGAGATGACCAGCGCCTGGCGCAGCTTCTCCTCCATCAGCCGTCCCAGCACGAAGCCCAGGAGCAGCGGCGCCGGCTCGAACCCGTATTTGACCAGCGCATAGCCGAACAAGCCGAAGCCGGCGGTCATGATCACGTCGATGGGCGAGTTGTTGACCGAGTAGATGCCGATGCAGCAGAGCAGAATGATCGCGGGAAACATCAGGCGATAGGGCACCTTCAGGAAGCGCACCCACAGGCCGATGAGGGGCAGGTTGATGATCAGCAGCATCAGGTTGCCGATCCACATGGAGGCGATCATGCCCCAGAACAGGTGCGGCTGCTTGGTCATGATCTGCGGTCCCGGCACGATGCCGTGGATCTGCATGGCGCCGACCATCAGCGCCATCACCGCGTTGGGCGGGATGCCGAGCGTGAGCAGTGGGATGAAGGCGGTCTGGGCGCCGGCATTGTTGGCCGACTCCGGGCCCGCCACCCCCTCGATGGCCCCGCGGCCGAAGCGGGAGGGGTCCTTGGCGAGCTTCTTCTCCAGCGTATAGGAGGCGAATGGCCCGAGCACCGCGCCGTTGCCCGGCAGCAGGCCAAGAATGGCGCCGACCAGTGTGCCGCGCCAGATCGGGCCGTTGGACTGTTTGAAGTCCTGGCGGTTCGGCAACAGGTTGCCGATCGCCCCGTGCACGATATCGCGCGCTTGCGTGGTCTCGAGATTGCGCAGGATCTCGGCAAAACCGAACATTCCCATCGCCAGGACGGCGACATCGAGGCCGTCCGAGATCTCGGTCCAGCCAAAGGTGAGGCGCTCCTCGCCGCTCTCCAGGTCGGTGCCGACCGTTGAGAGGAGAATCCCGACGAGGATGACTGCCATCGCCTTGGGCACCGAGCCGCGCGCCAAAACAACCGCGAACATCAGGCCCAGCACCATGAGCGAGAAGTAGTCGGCCGGACCGAATTGCAGCGCCACCGCCGTCAGCGGCGCGGCCAGGGCGGCGATGACCAGCGTGGAGACGCAACCGGCGATGAAGGAGCCGATGGCGGCGATGCCGAGGGCCACGCCGGCGCGTCCCTGCTTGGCCATCTGGTGGCCATCCAGCGTGGTGACCACCGAGGTCGCCTCGCCCGGGATGTTGACCAGGATGGAGGTGGTCGAGCCACCGTATTGCGCGCCGTAGTAGATGCCCGCGAGCATGATCAGCGCGCCGGTAGGATCGATGCCGAAGGTGATCGGCAGCAGCATGGTGATGGTGGCAATAGGCCCCACTCCCGGCAGCACGCCGATCAGCGTGCCGACGAGGCAGCCGATGAAGCACAGGGCAATGTTCCGGACGGACAGGGCGACGCCCATCCCGAACGTCAGATTGCCGGCGAGGTCGGTGGTGAACTTGGCGAGGTAATCAAACACGGCGGCCGCCCCTCAACTCACGAACAGGTTCTTGACGAAGCCGAAGGCCTGACCGATGGCCCACTTGACGCCGGCGTAGGCATTGTTGATCGCGTCGGGGATCAGCCCTGCCGGATCGAAGGGGATCGGCAGGTTGAGCATCTCCTTGAACATGAAGCCGCAGATCAGGGTCATCACCACGGCGAACACGACAATCTCCAGGAGCCTGGTGTCCTTGTCGGCATAGGCACAGACCACCACACAGAGCGGGCCCGCGACGATGAGCCCTAGGGGTGGAATGTGCACGGTTGCCAGCAGGGGAATGCCGGCAAAGCCGCCGAAACTGAGAGTCGAGCCGCGGATCAGAAGGGCGAAGACGAGCGCCGACCCCAGGATGAACACCGGACCGCGCACGTGCCAGCGCTCGAGCCTGTCGCCCTCGACCAGCAGGGCCTGGATGATGAGAAACACTCCGAACGCCGCGACCAGGATCGACACGACCCTGGGCATCAGTCCGGAGCCGATGCCCGAAAGCGTCCCGGTCGGAAGGTTGAAACCGCCGGCAAGGCCGACCGCCGCCAGAAAGAGCAGAAACAAGCCGCCGGCAAAGTCGAACGGCGACTTGATGAACCCGCGACGACGGGCCTCCGGCGATTGAGATGTCATGCCTCCCTCCCGATCAATTCCATTCCGCGCTATGGCTCTGACGGAACATGCTTTGTTTGGCCGACAAGCGGCTGCAGAGCCTACTCGCCGGCCGCGCCAGCGTCCACCGGATCCAACAGCGCATGGCGCAGCACGCGCGCCGCATGCCAAGCTCGGCGCCCCGTCCCGTCCGCAATCTGGTGGCGGCAGGAGAACCCGTTTGCGACGATAGTCGCATCCGGCGCGGCCGCGCGGACCGCCGGCAGCAGGGTCAGCTCGCCCATGGCCATGGAAGCCTCATAGGTGTCGGCGCCGTAGCCGAAGGCACCTGCCATGCCGCAGCAGCTCGACTCCACCGTTTCCACACTCAAGCCCTGCACGAGCGCCAGCGCCTGCTGCATCGCGCCCATGGCGCCGAACGCCTTCTGATGGCAGTGGCCATGCAGGAGGGCCTTGCCCGGCCGCTCGCCAAGGCCGCCCGCAATATGCCCCGCGGCCGCTTCGCGGGCGATGAATTCCTCGAACAGCAGGGCCTGCGATGCCAGCAAGGCGGTCTCGGGACCCGGCAGCATGGAGAGAAGCTCATCGCGCAGCGTCAGGAGGCAGGAGGGCTCCAAGCCGACGACGGGCACTCCGCGCTGGGCCAGGGGGAGTGCGGCGGCGAGGAGCCGGCGCGCCTCGGAGCGCGCCTCCTCGACGAGCCCGGCGGACAGGAACGTGCGCCCGCAGCACAGCGGCCTGCCCGCGTCGGAGGGCCGCAGGGGCAGAACCCGGTACCCAAGGCGCGTCAGCACCTCGACCGCGGCATGGAGGTTCACCGGCTCGAAGTACATGTTGAACGTATCGGCAAACAGCGCGACCTCGCTGTTTCCCTCTCCCCATGTCTCTTCCGGCATGGGGCGAGGGTCAGGGTGAGGGGCAGCAGCAGGCGCCGATGCTGGAGTGTGCGGCTGCCCCTCACCCCAGCCCTCTCCCCGCAAGCGGGGAGAGGCGGACCGGTGCGGCAAGCTGAACGGCTGGGCGCTCCACCTGGGCAGAGGCCGCTTGGCGGAGAAGCCGGCCAGCCGCTCCATGAGCCACGCGGCGCCGGGGATGGCATCGCGCGCATTGGCGAGGGGCGCGATGCGCGCGGCATACGGAGCATAGCGCGGCAGGTAGGCGATCAGCCGGTCGCGCAGGGGGAGGCCGCGGCGGGCATTGGCCGCCGCCAGCACCTCGATTTTCATCTTGGCCATGTCGACACCCGTCGGGCACTCGCGCCGGCAGCCCTTGCAGGAGACGCACAGCTTCATGGTCTCCAGCATCGCGTCGGAGGCGAAGGCGTCAGGGCCGAGCTGACCGGAGATTGCGAGCCTTAGCGCGTTGGCGCGCCCGCGCGTCACGTCGCGCTCGTTGCCGGTGATGCGGAAGGAGGGGCACATCACGCCGGCGGCCGACTTCCGGCATTCGCCGTTGTTGTTGCACATCTCCACCGCGCCCTGGAACCCGCCGCCGGCGCCGGCATACCCCGACCAGTCCAGCGCCATGGCCATTTCCGGTGCGCGATAGCCGGGCTTGAAACGGAACAGCGTGCGGTCGTCCATGCGCGAGGCGCGCACGATCTTGCCGGGGTTCATGAGCCCTGTGGGGTCGAAGCGGTCCTTCACCTCCTCGAACAGGCGCACCGTCTTGGCCCCGAACATCATCGCGTGGAACTCGGAGCGCACCAGACCGTCGCCGTGCTCGCCGGAGTGCGAGCCCTTGTAGGCCTTGACGAGCGCGAACGCCTCCTCGGCGATGGCACGCATGGCGCGGGCGTCCTTCTCCAGCTTGAGGTTCAGCACCGGGCGCACGTGCAGGCAGCCGACCGAGGCATGCGCATAGAAGGTGCCGCGCGTGCCGTGCCTGGCGAAGATGGCGGTGAGCCGCTCGGTGTAGTCGGCGAGGTGCTCCAGCGGCACCGCGCAGTCCTCGATGAAGGAGACGGGCTTCCCCTCGGACTTCATCGACATCATGATGTTGAGGCCCGAGGTGCGCACGTCCCACACCGACTTCTGGCCGGCGGCGTCCGCCACTCTGACGACGCTGCCGGGGTGGCCGAGGTCGCCCATCAGCGCGTCGAGCCGGGCGAGGCGGCGGAGGTTCTCGCCCTGGTCGTCCTCCGCGAACTCCACCAGCAGCAGCGCGTCGGGGTTGCCGCGCACGTAGGCGTCCATCACCGGGCGGAACATGGCGATGTCGCGCGCCAGCTCGATCAGCGTGCGGTCCACCACCTCCACGGCCACCGGCCCCAGCCTGACGATATGCTGCGTCGCCTCCATGGCCTTGCGGAAGGTGGCGAAATGGCAGATGCCCAGCGCCTTGTTGCGCGGCAGCGGCGAGAGCTTCAATTCGAGCCGCCGCGACACGGCCAGCGTCCCCTCCGACCCGCACAGGAGCGTCGCGAGGTTGACGGGCCCCGGGCCCGGCACCAGCACATCGATGAGATAGCCGCCGACCCGCCGGCTCACCTCGGGGAAGGCCTGGGCGATGTGCTCCGCCTCCCGCCGGCCCAGGGCGAGCATATCGCGGAACAGCGCGATGTTGGCCTCGCCCTCCCCGCTTGCGTCGACCGGATCCCCTCTCCCCGCTTGCGGGGAGAGGGTTAGGGTGAGGGGCAGCCCGGGGCTCTGCGGTTGCAGTGTGCCGCTGCCCCTCACCCCAGCCCTCTCCCCGCGCTGCTGCAATTCGAGGTGAGCTTGGCGTTGCGCGGGGAGAGGGAGTCCCAGGTTGTGCCCGACCTCGGCGAAGCGGGCCTCGCTGCCGTCGGCCAGGATCGCCTCGATGGCAAGCAGGTTGTCGCGCATGATGCCGTAGCGGATCGAGCGCGTGCCGCAGGAGTTGTTGCCGGCCATGCCGCCGATGGTGGCGCGGCTCGCCGTTGAGACGTCAACAGGGAACCACAGGCCCGACGCCCTGAGCTGCCGGTTGAGGTCGTCCAGCACGATGCCCGGCTCGACGACGCAGGTCTTAGCCTCCGGATCGAAGGCGACGAGCCGCTTCAGGTACTTCGAGAAGTCGACGACGAGCGCCCGGCCCACCGTCTGCCCCGACTGCGACGTGCCACCGCCCCGCGGCAGCAGCGCCACGCCTTCCTCGCGGGCGATCGCCATCGCGGCCCGCACGTCGTCGTCCGTTTTGGGCACCACCACGCCCACCGGCTCGACCTGGTAGTGCGAGGCGTCGGTGGAATAGCGCCCGCGGCTGAAGGCATCGAACAGCACCTCGCCTTCGAGCTCCTTGCTGAGGCGCTCGGCGAGGCGGTGCGAGAGGGGGTGTGGCTTGCCAGCTCCCATGGTGCCCTATTGCCCGTCCCGATTGCGTGACGCAAGGGCCGCGCCGCACTCCCGGCCTCCACCTGCGGCAAGGCAGCTCACCACCGCGCGCTAGTCGCGCCTTCCGGTTGATGTGGGCCGGAGCACCTCCGCATGCACCGCCTGGGGCATATAATTGCTATCCTTACGTCTTCCCGGCGCCGCTCGGCCGCGCAGCGGACGAGCGGGAATCGGCCGGGACCCATGCACCTCAAAGCAAGCTCTCGGCTCGAGTTTCGCAACCAGGCCCTCGCGGCGCCGGGATGACGTTGGTGGAGGTGGCAGGCGACCCGCACCGGTCCCGGGCGACCTGATTGCAATCCACATCAACTGGAAAATGCGCTTGTCGCGCAAAGGCAGGACCCCGAGCCTGGCACCTATAGGTACGGGAGTAGCACCATGGACCCAGAGCACCTCGTCCAACGTGCCTGCCAGGGCGACGTGGACGCCTTCGTCACGCTGACGCAGCGCTATCAGCGCGCCGCCTTCGGCTCGGCGCTGGCGCTCGTGCGCGACTTCCAGCAGGCCGAGGACGTGGTGCAGGAGGCGTTCCTGGCGGCGTGGTCGGGGCTGCCGACGCTTGCCGACCCCGCGGCATTTCCCGGCTGGCTCAGAGGCATCGTACGCCACCACGCGTTCCGCTCGCTGCGCCGGCGGCAGCTCGAGACGCTGCCTCTCGGCGAGGCCAACGACGTTGCCTCCGACGCGCCGGCCGCCGACCGCAGGCTGGAACAGCGCGAGCAGGCTCAGGCCGCGCTGGCCGCGATTGCCGAGCTGCCGCACTCGCTGCGCGAGCCGGCGGCGCTCTTCTTTGTGCACCAGTGCTCGCACCAGGACATCGCCGCCTTCCTGGGCCTGCCGCTGTCCACCGTGAACAACCGCCTGCATACCGCCCGTCTGCACCTGAAGGAAAGGATCGCCGCCATGACCGCCGAGACGCTGAAGGCACACGCGCTCCCAGACGACTTCGCCAATCGCATCGGCCGTCTCGTGGCGGCGCGAGGCCACGTGGTGGAGGCTCTGTTCGACCCGGCGAATCTGCCCGACATCATGAGCGAGCTTGCGCTCAGCGACGAGCGCCACCGCTCCACCATCGCCCTGCAGGTGATCCAGAGGCCGGGCGGCGGCGTGGTGCGCGCGGTTGCCGCAGCCCCGGTCGATGCCGTACCGCGCGGCGCCACCGTGCTCAGCGCCGGCCGCGACAGCGACATTCCCGCGCATGAGCTCGGCCTCGACCGCATCGTGCCTCTGCTGACAGGTCGGGGCATCGGCGCCGATCCTGATCCCCGTCCCATCGAGACCGGCATCAAGGTGATCGACGTGATGTGCCCGCTGACAGCCGGGGGCAGCGTCGCCATCGCCGGCGAGGTCGGCTGTGGGGTCTCGGTCGTCAGCCAGGAGCTGGTGCAGCGCCTGAGCGGAGGGGCTGACCGCGTATCTCTGTTCACCTTCATCCAGCGCTGGCGCGACGCGCCTCCGGGCTGGTCGTTCACGCAGTCGCTGAAGGAGGAAGGCTACGGCGAAGGCACGGTCGGCGCGGTGCAGACCTTCTTCCTCCGCTCCGGGGACGGCCCGTGGACTCCCGAGCGGCTGGCAACGCTTGCACCCGTCGATGCCGTGGTCCATCTCTCGCGCGAGATCATCAAGACGAAGATCTATCCCGCCGTCGATGTCCTGACCTCGCGCTCCCGCCTCTTGGAGAGGAAGACCATCGAGCCGGAGCATGCGGCCATTGCCGCGCGGGTGCGGGCCGCGATCGCGGCGATGCGTGCGGCCGACGGCGAGCCGGGGTCCGGCGCCGATGCCCTGGTGATCGAGCGCGCCCGCAAGCTGCAGAGGTTCTTCGCCCAGCCGTTCTTCGTTGCGGCGCCCTTCACCAAGCGCCCCGGCTCCACCGTGAGCCGCGCCGACGCCCTGCGCGGCTGCCGCGAGATCCTCGACGGCGTCCACGACGACCTGCCCGCCGAGGCGTTCTATTTCACCGGCAGCATCGAGGAGATCCGCAGGGGCGCGGATAAAGGTTGATGCGCGTGCCGCCGACCAGCACGGCTCGTACAGCCTGGCCTAGCGCTGCGTCTTCCACTGCCTAGCGCCTTCGTTGTCATGCCGGGGCTTGTCCCCGGCATCCAGCCAACAGCAAGCGCGGGCGCCGGTGGAAGGATGGATTCCGGCGACAAGCGCCGGAATGACACGCTACCATCGCTCGCAGCCGCTACGCCAGGACCACAAAGCCGGGAGACGCCGTGATGTCCAACGAACCGCGCCGTGCAGGCCGCCACTTCCTGCAGATCCCCGGGCCGACGCCGGTGCCGGACCGCATCCTGCGGGCCATGGACATGCCGGTGATCGATCACCGCGGGCCGGAGTTCAAGAAGCTGGGCCTCAAGGTGCTCGCGGGCATCCGCACCATCTTCCAGACCAGCCACCCCGTGGTGATCTATCCCTCCTCCGGCACCGGGGCGTGGGAGGCGGCGCTGCTCAACACGCTCTCCCCCGGCGACAGGGTGCTCATGTACGAGACCGGGCACTTCGCCACGCTGTGGAAGAACATCGCCCTGAAGCTCGGCCTGCAGCCGGAGTTCATCGCCTCCGACTGGCGCAGCGGCGCCGACGCCGCAGCCATCGAGGCCCGCCTGCGCGAAGATAAGGCCCACGCCATCAAGGCCGTGTGCGTGGTGCACAACGAGACCTCCACGGGGGCCACCTCGCGCATCGACGAGGTGCGCCGCGCCATCGATGCGGCACGGCACCCGGCGCTGCTGATGGTCGACACCATCTCCTCGCTCGCCTCCATCGACTATCGCCACGACGAGTGGGGCGTCGATGTCACCGTTGGCGGCTCGCAGAAGGGCCTGATGCTGCCGCCGGGGCTCGGCTTCACCGCGATCAGCGACAAGGCGCTGGCTGCCTCCAAGCAGGCGCGCCTCCCCAAGTCCTACTTCGGCTGGGAGGAGATGCTGGCCGCCAACAAGGAGGGGTTCTTCCCCTATACGCCCGCCACCAACCTGCTCTACGGGCTGGCCGAGGCCATCGACATGCTGGGCGAGGAGGGCCTCTCCCGCGTGTTCGCCCGCCACGACCGCCACGCCGAGGCCGTGCGCCGCGCCGTGAAGGCCTGGGGCCTGGAGGTGCTGTGCCGGGACCCCAAGTACTATTCCTCCACCCTCACCGCGGTTCTGATGCCCTCCGGTCAAAACGCCGACCAGCTGCGCAACGTCGCTCTGGAGCATTTCGACGTGTCGCTGGGCACTGGGCTCTCCAAGGTGGCCGGCAAGGTATTCCGCATCGGCCACCTGGGCGACACCAACGACCTCACCATCATCGCCACCCTCGCCGGCGTCGAGATGGCGCTCGCCCTGGCCAACGTCCCGCACAAAGCAGCCGGCGTCGCCGCCGCCATGGCCTACTTTACCGAAACCGCAAGGGCCCGGAGATGACGGCTCAACTCGTCGAGCTTGGGGAGCTCGTTGACCGCTTATTTACAGTTGTATGCAGCAAGCGGGAATCGCGCCTGGCGCGGTCTATTTTTGCCACCCTGGTCCGGAGGCCCGCTCCTGCCTCCTGAGCGCGGGAGGCCCTAGAATCGCTTCCTACGCAGCCGCAGGGGCATCTGGTGGGCTGCCACCAAACCAGGTTTCAGGTGTCAGGTTTCAGCTGCAAGGAGGTAGGTCGGTTTCTGAACAGGCGCTGCTCGG
>Ga0066388_100002737_pt1 | contig 11000 bp, 9 predicted proteins | sample PanSoiMetaGPlot6_FD_64539 | JGI IMG/M metagenome (GOLD analysis project Ga0066388, IMG submission 64539) | Tropical forest soil microbial communities from Panama analyzed to predict greenhouse gas emissions - Panama Soil - Plot 6 (Hybrid Assembly) | ecosystem: Environmental > Terrestrial > Soil... | reverse complement strand
CGTCGGCGGCGGGATCGTGATGGTGCCGCTGCTCGTGTTCTGGGCCGGCTACGGCCAGCGCGACGCGCACGCGATGTCGCTCGGGGCGATCATCCCGATCAGCATCGCCGGCATCGCGACGTACGGGATCGCGGGACAGGTCAGGTACGGGTCGGCGATTGCGCTCGCCGCCGGCTCGATCGTCGGTGCGCAGTTCGGCGCCGGGATGCTCGCGCGCATCGACGAGCGCCTGCTGAAGGTCCTCTTCGGGCTCTTCCTGGTCGGTGTCGGCGTGCTGCTGGCGGTTCACCGGTGAGCGGCCCGACGCTGTACGTCGCCCTCGTCGCCTTCGGCGTGCTGGCCGGGGTCGCGTCCGGGCTCCTCGGCGTCGGCGGCGGGACGCTGATCGTCCCGTTCCTCACGCTCGCGGCGGGCTTCTCGCAGCACGCCGCGGAGGCCACCTCGCTGCTCGTGATCCTGCCGACCGCCATCGCCGGCACGCTCGCGCTGCGACGCCGCGGCGTCGGGAACCCCGCGCTCGCGCTTCGCTTCGGGGCGATCGGGGCGGTAGGCGCCGTGGGCGGCGCCCTGCTGGCGCTCGCCCTCCCGGCCACGGCGTTGCGAGTGGTCTTCGCCGTCTTCGTCGTCGTCGTCGGGCTGCGAATGATCCGGGACGGCGTGGCCCGGGCGGAGCGCACGTGAGCCAGGCCACCGACGAGCGGCGCGCTCTCGTCGACAAGCTCGCGGCGACGCTGCAGGCGCGGATGATCAGCGGCGAGCTGGTCTCCGGGACGCGGCTGCGCCAGGAGGCGCTCGCCGAGGAGTTCGGTGTGAGTCGTACCCCCGTGCGCGAGGCGTTGCGCAAGCTCCAGGCGAGCGGGCTCGTCGAGGTGCAGCCGCATCGCGGTGCGCTCGTCCGCGCGCCCTCGGCGCGTGAGATCCGCGACGCCTACGAGGTCCGGGCGGAGCTCGAGGGGCTCGCCGCGCAGCTCGCCGCAGAGCGGATTCATCACGGGCAGCTCGACGCGCTCCACGAAGTGCAGAAGCAGTTCCGCGAGACCCTCGCCCACCTGCTCGAGGTGCGGTCGGGCGGTGGGCTCGGCGCCGTACCCGAGGAGGACATCGAACGCTGGCGGCATGCGAACGACGGCTTCCACCAGCAGATCCAGGACGCCGCCGCGAACGATGTGCTGGTGGCGACGCTGGCGCACCTCCATCGGAGCTTCCCGCGCGACCTCACGCGCACGGTGCTCGGCGAGAGCACGAAGCTGCTCGCTGAGAACGTCCACGAGCACGAGCAGATCCTGGACGCGATCGAGCGGCGCGACGCCCCGGGCGCGCGCGTGCTGATGATCGACCACGTGCGTCACGCCGGGGCGTTGATCACACTCCGCTTCGAGCAGCTCGCCTGACACTCGTTCGGCACGCGTAGCGTTAGCGCTCCGCCCGGGCGGCCCATGCTCCACGCGACCATCCAGCTCATTCTGTACGGGCTCCTGGCCGGGCTCAGCCCGCTCGCCCTCGGCGCGACGATCGCCGTCATGCAGACCGGGCGCGTGCGGACGCTCGGCTTCGGTGCCGGGTTCGTCGTCGGTCAGCTGCTGACGTGCACCCTGCTCGTGGCGCTCGGGGTCGCGGGCACCGGTTCCAGCCGCCGCGCCTATCCCGGAGTGCAGGCGGGGCTGGAGCTCGTCGTTGCAGCAGCGCTGATCGTCCTCGCCGTTCGGGTGCATCGGCGCGGCCCGGTCGTGCGCCCGGAGTCCGGCGAACGCGCGCGCCGCCTGCTCGACCGCCTCGGCCGGGTGCACCTGGCGACCGTCTCGCTCGTCGGGCTCCTGCTCGGGATCGGTGGCCCCAAGCGGCTGCTGCTGACGGCGTTCGCGGGGGCGACGATCACGACCGCCGGGCTGCCGCACTCGGCGCAGGCCGGGCTGGTGGTTCTCTACGTCGCGCTTGCCAGCGTGCTGGTCTGGGGGCCCGTGCTCCTGCAACTGTTCCTGGGAAGCCGCGCCGTGGGGATCATGCAGTCGCTGCAGGCGCGCCTGGCACCTCGCGCGAAGGAGCTGACCGTCTACGCGCTGCTCGTGCTCGCCGCGATGCTCGTGCTCGACGCGATCCTGACGATCTCGAGTTAGGTCGGCGAGGGTTGCGCCTGTGGCGGCGGCTCGGCCTGGGTCGCCGTCCGTTCCGAATCCGCGTGGAGATACGACGCTCGGAGCTCGAGCTCTTCGGTGTGTCGCGGGAAGAACCGGAACACGAGCGTCATGCCGATCAGCACCGCGATCATCGCAGCGAGATAAGCCCACTGGTCGCCCTGGAGGAAGGACGACTTCGCCGCCGCGGTGATCTGGCTCGCGTAGTGCGGGTTCTTGGCCGCGAGGTCCTCGGCGCTTGCGAACGACAGCTGCAGCGTCGCCTGCGTGTTGTTCGTGACGTGACTCCCGGACTGGGCGATCGCGGTCCCCATCGCGGAGGCATAGCCGGCGGTGAGAAGGGCGCCGAAGATCGACGTCATGAGCGCGCCGCCGAGATCGCGCTGGAGGTCGGCGGTGCCCGACGCCATACCGACCCGCGTCACGGGCACCGAGCCGGTGAGCGAGTTCGACGACGGCGTGCCCGAGAGCCCGACTCCGACCCCGATGAAGATGTAGGGGACGGCGACCACCCAGTAGGAGATGTTCTCCTTCCAGAGCACCAGCATTCCGAGGAAACCGAGGAAGATGATCGCCTGGCCGACCAGGAGCACTCGCCGCGATCCGTGCTGCTCCACCAGCTTCGCCGACCGAGGCGCGACCAGCACCATCGCGATCCCGGCCGGGAGGATGGCCGACCCCGCCTCGAGGGTCGAGTAGCCGAGCACGTTCTGCAGGAACTGCTGGCTGATGTAGGCGGCGCCCATCAGCGAGCCGAAGATGATGATCCCAGCGCACGCCGCGACCCAGAAGGTCGAGCGGGCGGCGACGCGTAGGTCGTAGAGGGGATTTGCCACCCGCCGCTCGCGCAGGACGAAGACGACGGCGACGATCAGCGCGAGCACGAGCAGGACGGCCGCGAGCGTGCCCTTGTCGGGGACCGGCAGGAAGTTGATCCCGACGATCAGGGCGCCGACCATCAACGCCGACAGCCCTCCACCGAGATTGTCGACCCGCTCGGTTGCCTCGTTCACGTGGCTTGGGACGAAGAGCAGAGCCATCGGCAGCGCCACTGCGACGAGCGGCAGCGTGACGAGGAACACCGAGCCCCAGCGGAAATGCTCGAGCAGGAAGCCGGCGATCATCGGGCCGAGGAGTGCGATCCCGCCGCCGAGTGCCGACCAGAGCGCGATCGACTTGGTGCGGGCCGGCCCCGACCACAACGCGGTGATCAGCGCGAGCGTCGTGGGGTAGGCCATGCCCGCGGCGAGCCCGCCGAGCAGGCGCGCCGCGAAGAGCACACCGGAGGACCAGGCAAACCCGGCGAGCAGGCACGCCGGGATCGTCAGCGACATGCCGATCAGGATCATGAGCTTCCGCCCGTACCGGTCGCCGATTGCTCCGAACCAGAGCACGGACGCTGCGAGCCCGAGCGAATAGGCGACCGCGATCAGGTCGAGCATGGTCTGGCCGGAGTCGAACGACTTCCCGATGTCAGGCAGGGCGACGTTCGCGACCGAAAGGTTCAGGTTCGCGACCCCCGCGACGAGGATCAGCGAGACAAGAACGAGCCCGGCGCGCGCAGGCGCGACCGATGGGGCTTCACCGGAAGCCATGCCGCGAGCTTCGCACGGATCCGCGGCGGATGTCTCGCCCGGATGGGATGAAATGCGGGCGAGGGCGGGTCGTAAGATCAGCGCGTGCCATCCGCCGTCCGTCGATGAGCACGGCCTCGGGCGGCGAGCCGCCGTTCCTTCGTCACTGGCGAGCGCACGGGCCGAAGCGGCGGCGCCCGACCCGCGTCTGGCTCCTCGGCGGCGTGGTGGTCGCGGTGGTCGCGGCCGCCCTGATCGTCGTCGAGGTCGATCCGTGGTCGACGAGCAGCAGACCCGAGTTCTCGCCCTGCACGCACGGCGGGCGCGTCGCCGCGATGTGCACCACGATTGCCGTCCCGGAGGATCCCGCCGACCACGGCGGCCGCAGGATCTCGCTCCGGGTCGCCGTCTTGCCGGCGACGAGACAGCCTCGTGAGGGAGCGCTCTTCTACCTCGAGGGCGGCCCGGGAGGCGCGGCGACGGCCGCGGCGCTGCGCGTGAACGAGCTCTTCGCCCAGGAGGGCCGCACCCGCGACATCGTCATGGTCGACCAGCGCGGCACCGGCGGCTCGAACCCGCTCGCGTGCCCGTCCGAGCGAGTGCCGGCGACGGACTCGGCCGCGGTTGCCGGCTATCTGCGTTCCTGCTTCCCCCACCGACCCGCGGAAGCGCAGCTCTATACGACGAGCCTCGCAGCCGACGACCTCGAGGCAGTGCGCCGGCGGCTGGGGTACGGGAGGATCGACGTCTATGGCGGCTCGTATGGCGCAACGCTCGCGGAGACGTACCTGCGCCAGTTCCCCCGGTCGGTGCGCAGCGTCGTCCTCGACAGCGCCTCGCTCCCGAACGTTCGCCTGTACGAGCGCTCCGCGCGGAATGCCGAGCTTGCGCTGGAGGCACTGTTCGCGCGGTGCGCCGCGACGCCGGCCTGCCGTCGTGCGTTTCCGCAGCCGCGCGCCGAGCTCGACCGGCTGCTCCACAGCGGCCCCCGAAAGGTGACGATCGAGACGGGAAAGGTGCTCCTGCGTCCCGACGACGTCGCGACGATCGTCGCCACGCTTCTGCAAACGCCCGAGGACGCTGCGTGGATCCCGTCGATGATCCACGCTGCCGTCGGTGGCGACTATGTGCCGCTCGCAAGGACCTATGCGCGCGACCTCGGGGCCGACCTCGACCCGCGTGCGCGTCTGCAGGCGTTCTGGGTGATCCTCTGCTCGGAGCCGTGGGCCGGGTTCGACCCGGCCGCGACGGAGCGCGCCGGAGCCGGGAGCTTTCTCGCGTCCGCCGCGACCGCGCGGGCGCTCCTGTTCCGGCGGGCCTGCCGCGCCGTCCCGAGAGGGCGGGTGCCGGCGGATGCCGCCAGGATCGGTGTCTCCGACGCCCCCGTGCTGCTGCTCACAGGCGCCGCCGACCCCCTCGACCCCGTGTCGAACCTGCGCGGATGGCGCCGTGCCTTCCCGAACGGTCGCCTCGTGATCGTCCCGGGCGCTGCCCACGGTGTCATCGATCGCGGATGTGTGCCGAAGCTCGTGGCCGAGTTCGTCGCGCGCGCCGACGCCCACGGGCTCGACACCGCGTGCGTCGACCACCAGCCGACCATCCCGTTCGAGACCGGCTAGCTGCTCGGTGTCGAGCTGGGCCCTCGCAGTGATCGCCGGCGTCGTCGTCGTGTACGCCGTGCTCTCGCGTCGACTCGACCGCACTCCGATCACCGCGGCGATCTTCTTCGTCTCGTGCGGGCTCCTCTTCGGGAACAAGGGCCTCGACTGGATCGACGTGGGGACGAAGAGCGAGCCGGTACGAGTGCTCGCCGAGGCGACGTTGACGCTCGTGCTGTTCGCCGACGCGTCGCGAATCGACGTCGCCGCGCTTCGTCGCGAGTACCTCGTCCCGGTGCGGTTGCTCGGCGTCGGCCTGCCGCTGACGATCCTCGCCGGCTGGGGCGTCGCGGGTGGCCTCTTCGGGCAGCTGAGCCTCGGCGAGGCGCTGCTGCTCGCGATCATCCTCGCGCCGACCGACGCCGCGCTCGGCCAGGCGGTCGTCACCGACCCGCGTCTTCCCTCGCGCATCCGGCAAGGGCTCAACGTCGAGTCGGGCCTCAACGACGGTATCTGCGTGCCGCTGCTCTTCATCGCCCTCGCCATCAGCGATGCCGAGGCTCATTCGACCAGCGTGCACGGCGCGGTGGTGCTGGTCGCGGAAGCGATCGGCTACGGGGTGCTCTTCGGCGTTCTCTGCGGGGCGGGCGGGGGCCTGCTGCTCCGGTTCGGACGGGAACGCGGCCTGACCGAGCCCATCTGGGTTCGGGTGGTGCCTGTCGGCACCGCCGCGCTCGCGTATGGCCTGGCCACGCCGCTCGGCGGCAGCGGATTCATCGCCGCCTTCGTCGGCGGCTTCGTGTTCGGCGTGCTCCGCCGCCGCGGCGACGAGGACACGGGCGAGCTGCTCGAAGAGCTCGGTGAGCTCGCGAACGCGGGAACCTTCATCGTCTTCGGCGCGGCGTTCGCGGGCCCGGTCCTCGCGGCGCTGACCTGGAAGGCCGCGGTCTACGCGATTCTCAGCCTCACGGTCGTGCGGATGCTGCCGGTCGCAATCGCCTTCGTCGGAACCCATGCGCGCCCTCCGACGGTCGGGTTCGTCGGCTGGTTCGGCCCGCGTGGGCTCGCCTCGATCGTATTCATCGTCATCGTGGGCGATGAGTCCCACCTCCCGAACATCGGGCTCATGAGCGTCGTCGTGGGCTTCACGATCCTGCTCTCCGTGCTCGTGCACGGCGTGACGTCGAAGCCGCTGACCTCGCTCTACGCGTCGTGGTACCAGGCGCATCCCTCCGACCGCCGCCCGCCGATGGAACGCGTCCATGCCCCGCCGCAGCGCTGGCGGCGGGCGGATCGTCGTGCGGCGGCCGGCGTCAGGTGACGCCGTCGTCCCAGAAGTCGCGCAGCATCTCGACGTCGCCGGCCTCGCCGGCGCCGAAGGCGTAGAGCTCGAGCCCGTCGGAACCGGCGGCGAAGCTGCGGGCGACGTGCGGCGCAATCCGGATCACGTCGCCCTGCGACAGCTCGAGCTCCGTGTCGTCGAGCCTGATCCAGCCCGAGCCGGACGTAACCACGTAGAGCTCCTCCTGGTCGCGATGCCGGTGCCCGAAGGGCAATCGTTGATTCGGGCTCAGCCGCTGATAGCTCATGCCGCTCCGCTCGGCGCCGAGATCCTTGCGCGCGAACCGGGCCTCGAGCGTCTCGGAAAGCCCGTAGGAGGCCGCCGAGTTCTCGACGTCGCGGAGGTTGACCTTCGTATAGGCGCTGGTCACGGCGAGAGCCGGAAGGGCGGGTACTGGTCGGTAACGAGGATGAACGCGTATGCGGCCACGCGGTTCGTCCATCGGAAGACACCGAGGACGAAGTCGAAGATCCCGCGCGGGTAGCGGCCCGTGAAGAGGATCGCGAACCACGCAATCACGACCAAGATCAGCGCCGCCAACCAGAGGAACGCGAGTGCGACGTAATGCGGGATCGCAAGGAACCACTTGACGAGGGGCAGCCAGCGATTGAGATCGTGCTCCGCGTCCGGATACGGATAGTCGAGCCTGACGCCCTGGTGTTCGTCGGTCGACGGATAGTGGTCGTCCATGAGGGCGAGATAGACGCCGACGCGGTTCGAGAAGCGGAGCAGCTCTCGGTTCCAGTCGAACCACCAGCGCGGGTACTTCTGCCTGAACAGGATCATCAGGAGCGGCGCGAGGAAGAGCAGCGCGCCGGTGCCGCCGGCCAGATGCCAGCTGTGCTCGCCGGATGCGTAGCTGCCCTCGCCGCCGCCCAGGCTGGCGATCACGATCAGGATCGGGATTGCCCAGAAGATCCGGAACGCCGTGGTGAGCCGGTTGAGGGCCCGATCGGGATAGTCGACGGAGAGCTGCAGCGGATAGCCGGGTCCGGATGTCGTCGGCGTGCCTGCCGCCATCGGTTTACCTCCAGTCGTCCGAGGTTCCGGCCCCGGCCGGCGGGGCCGCAGGTCAGCCCGAACCTTAAGCGTTCGGTTGTGCCGGGCCCCGGTTCCGCTCAGAGTCTTCTCAGATCGCCTCGTCAAAGTGCCCGGGCATGCGGAAGCCCGTGATCGTCCTGCTGGTCGCGCTGGCGCTCGCAGCCGCCGCTGTTCTGGCCGTCGGTCTGCTCGCCCGCAGCGGCAACGGAACAGCGTCGACCGATGCGGTGTCCACGACGCTCGCCTCGACCGCGCCGAGGAGGACGCCAATCCGGCCGCGCCTGATCCGGCTCGAAGAACGGTCGACGGGCACGCTGCAGGCGCCGGTTCAGGACGCCGCGGCCGCCGCGGTCGGTCGCGAACGCGCGATGTTGGTCGGCGGCCTCACCGCTGCGGATGTCTCCCGCGGGGACATCCGTGTCGCCTCGCCGAGGGACGATCGCGCTGCCGGCACGCTTCCACTTGCCGTGCACGACACGGCTGCAGTCCGGCTCGGCGCTGACGTCTACGTCTTCGGCGGCGGGACGAATGCCGGCACCCAGAGCGACGGCATCGTGCAGGCGACGGTGAACGGCGACGCCGCACACGTCGTGGCCCATCTGCCTGCTCCGAGCTCCGATCAGTCGGCGGCGGCGATCGGCGGCACCGCCTACGTCGTCGGCGGCTACACCGGAGCACGGTGGCTCGACAGCATCGTCGCGTGGCGGCCCGGGTCCAGCGCGCATGTCGTCGCGCGGCTTCCGTTTCCGCTTCGCTACTCGGCCGTCGCGGCGGCCGACGGCAGGCTGGTGATCGCCGGCGGCTCGCTCGAGAACGGAACGGCGAGCTCGGCCGTGCTCGAGTTCACCCCGCCGCATGGAAGGGTGCGGTTGATCGGACGTCTGCGCGCCCCGACAACACACGCGGCGGCTGCTGCGCTCGGAGGCACGGTCTACGTGATCGGCGGTCGTGGCGCGAACGTCGGCAGCGTGACCGGGCGTATCGCCGCGATCGATCCGCTTACCCGCCGAATTCGTCCGGCAGGAACGCTCGCATCACCGCGTTCCGATCTCGCCGCCGTGTCGTTCGGCCGCACGATCCTCCTCGCCGGCGGCCGGAGCGCGAGCGGGACGGAAGCCGGGCTGAGCCAGCTGGCAACCGTCTCCGCCCGCCGAGGGCACACGTCGTCGGCGTCGCGGCGGACGGCCACCTCTGCGAGCGTGTACGCGTTCGACTCCACCGACGCGCTCACCGGCGCCGCCCGGTTCGCGCGCCCACTGGTGTACGTGCCGAACAGCCAAAGCGCGACCGTCGACGTGATCGATCCGTCGACATACAAGGTCGTCGAGCACTTCTCGGTCGGGCTGCTTCCGCAGCACGTCGTCCCGAGCTACGACCTGCGAAGGCTCTACGTCACGAACGACCTCGGCAACAGCCTCACCGCGATCAATCCCCGGACCGGCAAGCCGGAGCGCACGATCCCGGTCGACGATCCGTACAACATGTACTTCACGCCGGATGGCAGGTACGCGATCGTCGTCGCCGAGCGGCTGCGTCGTCTCGACTTTCGGAACGCGCACACGTTCACGCTCCACCACTCGTTGTCGGTCCCGTGCACCGGCATCGATCATCTCGACTTCGCCGCGGACGGCAGCTACCTGATCGGAAGCTGTGAGTTCTCGGGTCAGCTCATCAAGGTCGACGTCCGGTCGGAGCGGGTGGTCGGCGTGCTCGACCTACCCGACGGCCGCGGGGGACAGCCGCAAGACGTGCGGGTCTCACCCGACGGACGGCTCTTCTACGTTGCGGACCTTGCAGCGAGCGGCGTGTGGAAGGTCGACGGCGACCGCTTCAAGGTCGTCGGCTTCATCGCGACCGGCAAGAACGCCCACGGTCTCTATCCGAGCCGCGACGGCAAGGAGCTCTACGTCTCGAACCGCGGCGAGGGCTCCGTGTCCGTGATCAGTTTCGCGAGGCAGCGGGTCGTCGCCAAGTGGCACATCCCAGGTGGCGGCAGCCCCGACATGGGCGGCGTCTCGGCGGACGGCCGTGTGCTCTGGCTCAGCGGCCGCTACAACAGCGAGGTGTATGCGATCTCAACGCGAACCGGACGCCTCCTGGCGCGCATTCCCGTCGGCGTGGGGCCGCACGGCCTCTGCGTCTGGCCGCAGCCCGGCCGCTACTCGCTGGGTCACACCGGCAACATGCGCTAGCGCGCTCGTCGTCCTGCTCGCGGCTCCAGGTTGCGGCGCGCATCACAGTTCGAGCACTGCGCAGGTCGAGCGCGGCCGGGCGATCTTCGAGCGCTCCTGCTCCGGCTGCCACACGCTCACGGGTCATGACACGCCGGCGCGCGGCGGCGATCTCGCGACCGCGAAGCTGAGCGTCACCGACCTCGCGAGCTTCGTCCGCGTCATGCCGGTCCGCCTCTCGTCCGCCCAGGTCGACGCGGTCGCGGCCTACGTCCACGCGGCCGCGCGGTGAACGTCGACCATGATCCGCGCTTCGGCGTCGTCGCCCAGGCGCGCCGGACCGTTCCCGCGCCGGCGCCGGCGGGTGAACTGCACGTCCCGATCGCGTGACGTTGTATCGTCGCAACCCGCCCGGTGCCCATCTCGAAAGGTGGTCTCGAACCATGCCTGCGATCGCCGTGCTTCGCCCAGTGAAGCTCTTCTTCATCGCCGTCGCGATGCTGCTGACCGTCGATGTCGGTGCTGCGTCCACGGCGCCTCCGCAGTCCGGTCCGCCGGACTTCGGGCCGAACGTCCTGATCTTCGACCCGAGCATGCCGCTCAGCGAGATCCAGGCGAAGGTCAGTGCCGTCGCCGCCGAACAGGTGCCCAACCAGTTCGGGACGCAGCGCTACGCGCTGCTCTTCAAGCCCGGCACCTACGGCACGGCGACCGATCCGCTGAACTTCCAGGTCGGCTACTACACGTCGGTCGCCGGCCTGGGCGCCGAGCCGGGCGACGTTCACGTCAATGGGTCGATCTACGCGCGCAACCAGTGCGCGAACAACTCATGCGTCGCGCTCAACAACTTCTGGCGCTCGCTCTCGAACCTGACGATCGACGTGAACACGCCGAACTTCGGCTGCTACAACGGCGAGTTCTGGCCCGTCTCGCAAGCCTCGCCCATGCGCCGCGTGGACGTGCACGGGTTCACGACGCTGATGGACTACTGCACAGGCCCGTCGTTCGCGAGCGGCGGCTTCATCGCCGACTCCCGGTTCAGCGGCAACATCGTGAACGGCTCCCAGCAGCAGTGGCTCGTCCGGAACAGTTCACTCAACGGCTGGTCGAACGGCGTCTGGAACCAGGTCTTCTCGGGCGTC
>Ga0066388_100002736_pt1 | contig 11002 bp, 9 predicted proteins | sample PanSoiMetaGPlot6_FD_64539 | JGI IMG/M metagenome (GOLD analysis project Ga0066388, IMG submission 64539) | Tropical forest soil microbial communities from Panama analyzed to predict greenhouse gas emissions - Panama Soil - Plot 6 (Hybrid Assembly) | ecosystem: Environmental > Terrestrial > Soil... | reverse complement strand
ACAAAGGGCTGACCGATGGCCCGAGTTTCGGCACGACGCGCAATCCCTGGGATCCCTCGCGCACCTGCGGCGGGTCGTCGGGCGGCGCCGCCGCAGCCGTTGCCGCCGGGGCCGGGCCGCTGGCGCTCGGGACCGACGGCGCCGGCTCCATCCGCATTCCAGCGGCTTGCTGCGGCGTGGTCGGCTTCAAGCCGACGCTCGGCACCGTGCCGTGGGAGGCAGCCATCGATGCCTTCAGCAACTACACCTACGCCGGCCCGATCACGCGCAGCGTCGCGGACGCCGCCGTGATGCTGCGCGTGCTCGCCAGCGCCAGCCCGCGCGATCCCTGGAGCAGCAGTGCAGGAAAGGACCTCCCCCTCTCGCCGGGTCTCATCGGCAGGGACCTGTCGGCCCTCCGCATCGGCTGGATCCGCAAGACCGCCAACCCGCAGCTCGATCCCGACATGGAGGCCAACGCCCGCGCCGCCCTCGCGGTACTCTGCCAATTGGGTGCCCAGGTGGAGGACGTGACGGAGCCCATCGACTGGATCGAGTTCCCTGGTCGCATCCTCTACCAGGGCAACTTCCACGTGGCGATGCAAACGCACCTGCCACAGTGGCGCGACAAGATGGACCCCACGCTGTTGGCCTTCGTCGAGCGCGGCGGCAGCTTCAGCATGGCCGACTTCCGCCGGGCCCAGTACGCGCGCACCGAGCTCTTCCGCACCCTTCAGGGGCTGTTGACCCGCTACGACGCGCTCGTCACACCAACGCTCACGCGCACCGCGCTGGCGGCCGATTTCGACGCGGCCAATGACGCGGTCGTCGTCAACGGCGTGCCATGCGGGATCACGCGGCTTGGCTGGACCGCCTATGTCTATCCCTTCAACCTGACCGGACATCCGGCCCTGACCGTGCCGTCCGGCTTCGCCGCCGACGGCCTCCCCACCGCCGTGCAGATCGTGGGGCGCTGGGGGGCGGACATGGATGTGCTGCGGCTCGGAGCGCTGCTGGAAGAGGCCCGTCCCTGGTCGGGCAAGCGTCCCCCCCTCCCCTGCTGATCGCCAGACGATGCCCGCACCCAAACTCGTTGCCCTCTCCGACGCCGTCCGCAGCTACACCTGGGACGGCATGCAGTATGCGAGCGGCGCGGCCCTGCCGATCGGTTCTGATGCCCTCGTGTTCGGGCGCGAGTTGTTGCGCCAGCAGCGCAAGAACCTCCACGCCATCTTCCACTGCAACAGCCAGCAGCTCAACCTGCTCGCCGGCGCGGGCGCGGTGGTAAAGGCCGAATGCGGGTTCACGGGGCTTGAGGTGTTCGGTTTTGCCAATGGCCTGCGCCGAGCGGTCGAGAGCGGCGAGCTCGTGCTTGAGGACTACTCCAACCTCGCCATGCCTCTGCGCCTGTTGGGCGGCGCACTCAATTGGCCGTTCGTGCCGGCGACCGTGAACATCGGCTCGGACCTGCAGGACCGCAGCGCCTTCGCGCCGGAGGAGTTTCCCGCCCGGAGCAAGATTGCGACGGTCACCGACCCCTTCAGCGGCCGGCAGATCGGAGCCTTCCGCCCGCTCAAGCCTGACCTTGCCGCCATTCACGTGACGCTGGCCGATCCCTTCGGGAATTCGATCATGCTCGGCACCGAATGGAGCCGGTTTGAGCTCTCGCGCGCCGCCAAGCGGGTGGTGATCATCGCCGATGCCATCGTCGATACCGCGTGCATGCGCCAATTCCCCAATCTCGTGCGCATCCCCGAGATCGTGGTGGAGGCGGTGGTCTACTGGCCGCTCGCGGCCTGGCCGCAGAGCTCGCCTGGCATGTACGATGTAGACGAGGAGCACATGCGCGTCATGAACAAGGCGCTCGCCACGCGCGAGGGAACGAGCGATTACGTGCGCGACTTCGTGGAGCGCTACACGAATGTGGATGGCTATCTGGACATGATCGGCAGAGACCGGGTCGCCGAGCTCGGCCGGACCGCGACCGCCTTCCTGCTCGATCCCTATCGCCGGTGGATCATGCCGGCCGCCGAAGTGACCCGCATGGCACGAAAGACGCCGAGATGAGCCAGACGCCGGCCGCCGCCTACACGCGCCAGGAGATGATGGCGATTGCGACGGGGCGCGAGATCCGCGATGGCGAGCTCGCCATCTTCGGGGTTGGACTGTCGATGCTGGCCGGCTACTTTGCCCAGGCCCACCACGCGCCCAACGTGCGCGCCATGACCGAAGGCGGCGTCTACGGGTCGACCCCCGTCGGCGGCCTGCCGTGGGGCATCGAGTGCAACCGGATCTCGACCAACGCCACGAGCTTCACCTCGGGGCTCGATGCGCTCGGTTGCCTGGTCGGCTCAGGGCGCTGCGATGTCGGCATTATTGGCGCGGCGCAGGTGGACAAGTACGGCAACGTCAATACCACGGGCATCTGGGACGGCGCGCTCGGCGACTACTACCGGGCGCCAAAGACGCGGCTGACGGGCGCCGGCGGCGCTAACGATATCGCCTGCGGCGCCAAGCGCTATCTCATCATGGTGGCGCACGAGCCCAAGCGGTTCGTCGAGAAGGTCACCTACATCAGTTCCCCGGGCTATCTCGAGGGCGGCAACGCCCGAGCCCGCTATGGCTTTGCCGGCGGCGGTCCATCGGCCATCATCACCACCTTGGGCGTCCTGCGCCCGGATCCCGACAGCAAGGAATTTGCGCTCGACGCCTGGTTTGCCTTCTCCGGTGTGGCGGAGATCGTGGCCAACACCGGCTGGCCGCTCAAGGTCTCGCCCAAGGCCCACGTCGTCGCCGAACCGACGGCAGAGGAGCTCGCCCAATTGCGCGCGGTGGACGCCACCGGCGCACTGCGCAGGCGCTAGCTCTTTTGGCCAGGGACAGCAAGCCGCGGTGCTAGACCTGGTCGCAATCGGCGACCATCTGCTCGGAGGTGAGGCGCGCCTGGCAGGTGAGGACAAAACCCGCCGCCCTTGCCCACGCTCCAGCGAGTAGTTCACGTCCATGGCGGCGGCACCCGCGAGCACCTTGGCGCAGTGAGCGCGATCGCCACGGGCTTGGCTCGTGGCCGACCGCCAAGCGCCGAGACGAACCGCTCCACGTGCACCCGCTCGGGGCCGAGACCCAGACCCTCGAGCACCGGCCCGAGCTCCTCGGCCATGCCCTCCGGACCGCAGATGAGCACGTGATCGATCAGCGATGCCGGTACCAGCGCCCGGAGCAAGAGGCGCACCTTGCCGCCATCGAGGCGGCCGTTGAGGACGGCCACATCCTGCTCCTCACGCGACAACACGTGGAAGACCGCGAGGCGATCCAGATAGCGGTCCTTGAGATCGCGAGCGTTTCGCCAAACAGCATGTTCGCGCTCGAGCGGCTGCCGTAGAGCAGGAAGAAGCGGCTCTTCGGCTCGCGGCCCATGATGCCGCGCACGATCGACAGGATGGGCGTGATGCCCGAGCCGGCGGCGATGCCCAGATGGGTGCTGGCCTGCTCGGGTTGGTGGCGGATGCCGAAGCGGCCAGTGGGCGTCATGACGTCGAGCGCATCGCCGGCCTTGAGGCCCGAGTTGATCCAGGTCGAGGCGCGCGTCGCCCCCTCGGGCGCGCCGCCCGCAAGCGAGGTTTTGGCAGTTGCCGGTCCCGGCATAGAGTGTGCGCGAGCCTCATGACGCAAGAGGCAAGGATGAGCCGCATGAATGCACCGATCCTCTCCGGGCTCAAGATCAACCTGCCGACGCCGGCCGGCAGGCTCGAAGCCTTCGTGCTGTCGGAGCCCCGCGCTTACCCCGACACGGCAAAGGGCGCCTTCAACCGCGTCGCCTTCGCGGCCGCCCACGTGGTGGCGGACGCGCTGTCCCCGAGCGATCCCTCAAGCGCGTGCGCCCTCGATTGGGACAAGACCATCGCCTATCGCGAATACCTATGGGGGCTCGGCCTCGGCGTGGCCGAGGCCATGGATACGGCCCAGCGGGGCATGGGGCTGCATTGGCCCGCCTCGCTCGAACTGATCGGGCGCGCTGTGGCGGCGGCCAAGGCATGGGAGGCGCGCGCGGGTCGGCCGGCGCTGATCGCCGCGGGCTGCGGCACCGATCATCTCGCCTTTGCCGAGGTGCGTTCGCTCGACTGGGTGATCCGCGCCTACGAGGAGCAGATGGCGGCCATCGAGAAGGCCGGCGGCCGTCTCATCATCATGGCAAGCCGCGCTCTGGCGCGCATTGCCCGTTCCTCTGCTGACTACGAGCGCGTCCTCGACCGCGTGCTGACCCAGGCTCGGGAGCCGGTCATCATCCACTGGCTCGGCGACATGTTTGACCCCATGCTCGCCGGTTACTGGGGCAGCCCCGATCACCTCGAGGCGATGCAGACGGCGCTCGCCGTCATCAACGCGCACGCCACCAAGGTCGACGGCGTCAAAATCTCCCTGCTCGACAAGGCAAAGGAGATCCGCATGCGACGCCGCCTCGTCAAGGGCGTGCGCATGTACACGGGCGATGATTACCACTACGCCGAGCTTATCGCCGGCGACGAGCAGGGCTACAGCCACGCCCTGCTTGGCATCTTCGACGCCATCGCCCCGGCGGCATCCGCCGCGCTTTGCGCGCTCGCCGCCGGCGACACCGCGAGCTTCGAGGCGATCCTGGCGCCGACGCTGCCGCTGTCGCGCCACATCTTCCAGGCGCCCACGCGCTTCTACAAGACCGGCATCGTGTTCATGGCCTACCTCAACGGCTGGCAGGACCATTTTGTCATGGTAGGCGGCCAGCAGAGTGCGCGCTCGATTGCGCACCTTGCGGAGCTCTTCCGCCTCGCCGATCGCGCCGGGCTGCTGCGCGATCCGGATATGGCCAGGCGGCGCATGGTGCGGGTACTCTCCGTGTACGGAATCGCATGATGCGCGAGCTTGCCGGCGACCTGCGGCATTTGTCGATCAACGCGGCGTGCGCACGCCAGCAGCTGACGCTGCCTCACCTGATCGAGGCCTGCGCCCGGCGGGGCATTCCCGCCATCGGTCCCTGGCGCGACCAGGTTGCGGCGGTGGGCCTGGTGCAGGTCGCCAGACAGGTGCGGGACGCGGGGCTGTCGCTCACCGGCTACTGTCGCGGGGGGTTCTTTCCCGCCGTCCATGCGGCCGGGCTGCGGGCCGCACTCGAGGACAACCGGCGCGCCATCGACGAGGCCAAGACGCTGGGGGCGGCCTGCCTTGTGCTGGTGGCGGGCGGCCTGCCGGGGGCCCTGGCCGGCGTGCCGGCGCACAAGGATATCGGCCTCGCGCGCACCCAGGTGCGCGACGGCATCGCCGCCACGCTCACCTATGCGCGCAGCGCCGGCATGCCGCTCGCCATCGAGCCGCTGCACCCGATGCAGGCGGCCGACCGCGCTTGCATCAATACGCTGGAGCAGGCGCTGGACATTTGCGACGCGCTCGACCCCCATCGCAGCGGCGCACTTGGCGTTGCCCTCGACGTCTATCACACGTGGTGGGATCCCCAGCTTGCCCGCCAGATCGCCCGCGCCGGCCGCGAGCGCTTGCTCGCCTACCACGTGTCAGACTGGCTGGTGCCGACCCGCGATCTCGTCAATGACCGCGGCATGATGGGCGATGGCATTATCGAGCTGAAGAAGATCCGCGGCCTCGTCGAGGCCGCCGGCTATGCGGGCCATGTGGAGGTTGAGATCTTCTCGCAGGCCTGGTGGGGAAGGCCCGCCGACGAGCTCATCGACACGTGCGTTGCCCGCTACCAGACGGTGGTGTGAGGCGATTCACCTGATCGTGAGCGGCTTTGATTTGTGCTTGTCAGCCCGCTTTTCCAACATCTTGCCCGTGAGGATCGAGCAAGATCGCCCTTCGGCCCAGCCGCGCAGCGCGCGCGGACCGGCGCGCGCCGCAAGCCTCCTCCTGGCGCTGCTGCTAGGCGGCCACGGGCCCGCGGCCTGGGCCTCGCCGCCGGCGGGCGAACGCGTAGAGGCCGACCTCGTTGCCGAGCCTGCAGCGATCGCCGCCGGTCGGCCGTTCTGGGTGGCGGTCCGGCTGCGCATGCTGGAGGGTTGGCACGTCTACTGGCGCAATCCGGGCGATTCGGGCGAGGCCCCCACCATCAGCTGGCACCTGCCGCCGGGCTTTACGGCAAGCCCCATCGTCTGGCCGACGCCGCAGCGCATTCCCGTCGCCCACCTCGTCAACTTTGGCTACACGGACGAGACCATGCTGCTGACGCAGATCACGCCGCCCGGCGTGCTCGCCGCGGCGGGCGGGGTGAACATCCAGGCGGACGTGACGTGGCTCGTGTGCCAGCGCGAGTGCATCCCGGGTGCGGCGCACCTGTCGCTCGGCCTGCCCTTCGCGCGCGGCGGCACCACCCCCGACAATGGCCCCGACAATGGCCCCGACAATGGCCCCGACAATGGCCCCGACAATGGCCCCGCAAATGGCCGCGCAAGCAGCCGCGAAAGCGCTCCAGAAAACGGCCGGCAAAACGCGGCATGGGAGGCAACGACGGCGGGCATTTTCGCGGTCGCACGCCGTGCCGTGCCGCGCCCCGCGCCGTGGCCGGCGCGCATCGAGCTCGAGCGCGATTGGGCAACGCTCACGGTGGACGGCGCGCCCTTGCGGCCAACGGTGCGCGCGGCCTACTTCTTCCCCAATGCGGAAACGCTCGTGCGCCACGCTGCGCCGCAGGAGCTCAGCATCATGCGCGGCAGGCTGAGGCTGCGGCTTGAACGAAGCGCACTCTCAACGACACCGCCCACGGACGCTGGCGGCGTACTCCTCATCGAGGACAGCGCTGGCAGCGCGCGCCAGGCTTTCGCACTCACCGATGTCGCGATCGGCGAGGCACCCCCGCCACCGCAGGGCATTTCGCTCTGGGCGGTGCTGCAGGCGGCGTCCCTCGCCCTTCTAGGCGGCGTCATCCTCAATCTCATGCCCTGTGTCTTCCCGGTCCTGTCGATCAAGGTGCTGGCCTTGATCGAGCAGGCGGGCGGCTCCCGCCAGCAGTTGCGCCGCCACGGGCTCAGCTACACCGCGGGCGTGCTCGTGGCGTTCACCCTGCTCGGCAGCGCGCTCATCGCCCTGCGGCGGGCCGGGGCCGAGGTGGGCTGGGGGTTTGCGCTGCAGTCGCCCGTGGCGGTCGGGCTCATCGCCTATCTCCTGCTCGCCATGGCCTTGAGCCTCTCCGGCGTATTCCATCTGGGATCGTCGCTGCAGGGAGTGGGCCGTGGGCTGGCGCAGCGCGGCGGTCTCGGCGGCTCTTTCTTCGCCGGGGCGCTGGCGGCCGTGGTGGCAACGCCGTGCACGGCACCGTTCATGGGGACGGCGCTCGGCTTCGCCTTCACCCAGCCCGCGGCGATTGCGCTCGCCGTGCTGCTGGCGCTGGGGCTCGGATTGGCGCTGCCCTACCTCGGCCTGACGCTCGCTCCCCGGCTCATACCTTGCCTGCCGCGACCCGGCGCCTGGATGGAGAGGCTGCGGCAAATGCTGGCCTTTCCGGTCTATGCCACCGTGGCCTGGCTCGTCTGGGTGCTGGGCCAGCAGGTGGGCCCGGCCGGCCTGTTGGCCGCGCTTGCGGGCCTCGTTCTCGTCGGCCTGGCGGCCTGGTCGTTCAACGCCGCACAATCGGCGGGCGGATGGGGCCGCCGCGCCGCCCTGAGCGGCCTCCTCGCATCGCTCGTTGGCATTGCCGTCGCCGCCGCCGGTTTGGAGCGCAACCCGGGCGAGCCCGCGAGCGGCGCGCCAAGCGCCGCGGCACGCCACGAGCCCTTCACGCAGGCGCGGCTTGATGCGCTCATCGCCGCCCACCGCCCGGTGTTCGTCAATCTCACCGCGGCATGGTGCATCACCTGCCTCGTCAACGAACGCGTCGGCCTGGCGAGCGACGCGGTTGAGGCGGCGTTCGCCGCCAAAGGCATCACCTATCTCAAGGGCGACTGGACGCGCCGCAATCCCGAGATCACCCGCCTCCTGGAGAAGCACGGCCGCAGCGGCGTGCCGCTCTATCTCCTTTACGCCGGCGACGGCCGGCCCAGCGTGCTGCCGCAGATCCTCACGCCCGCCACGGTGCTGGCCGAGGTCGCGCGCCTTCCCGACCCGGCGCAGCGCCGGGGCTCACTGCCAACCCCAGCCAGGGAGTAACTCCATGCAGCTTGTCGCGCGACGTACCGTGCTTGCCGCCAGCCTCGCCGGCGCGGCCGCCATCGCCCTCGACGTTGCCCTTGCTCCAACCATCGCCTACCAGGCCCCCCAGGCCCGCATCGGCGAGCCCGCGCCAGCCTTCGCGCTCTCCGACAGCAACGGCAAGAGCGTTTCGCTCGCCGACTTCAAAGGCAAGACCATCGTGCTCGAGTGGACCAATCACGACTGTCCCTACGTGCGCAAGCACTACGGCGGCAACAACATGCAGCGGCTGCAGAAGAAGTGGACGGCACAGGGCGTGGTATGGCTGACGCTCATCTCGTCTGCACCGGGCACCGAGGGCTACGTCTCGGGCGAAGAGGCCAACAAGCTCACCCTCGCGCGCGGTGCCGCGCCGAGCCATGTGCTGCTCGATCCCAAGGGCGAGGTGGGGCGCGCCTACGGCGCGCAGACCACCCCGCACATGTACGTCATCAAGGGCGACGGCAGCTTGGCCTATATGGGCGGCATCGATGACAAGCCCACGACGCGGCTCGACGACCTCAAGACGGCCAAGAACTTCGTCGATGCGGCGCTCACCGAGCTGGCGCAAGGCCAATCCGTATCGCGGACGACGGCGCGCCCCTATGGCTGCAGCGTCAAGTATTCCTCCTAGCGGCAGCGGCTTGACGCCCGTGCGAAAGCCGCGCCGTCATCCCAGCGCGGGTCGCGGGGAGGAAAGGCTCCCCAACCGCCCGCGGCGCCGACTGAGGCATCCCGCGAGGGGTCGGCTCCCGCAGGCCCCGCCATGACGCCCGGCAATGATCCGGCAATGACGACTGACGCCTGCAATGACACCAACGGGGCAGACGATGCAGGCGCGTTCCTCACGCCGCCCTGGCCAGCGCGCCCTTGCACTCGGCAAAGGCCCAGTCGAGCCACGGCGTGAGCGCCGCGAGGTCGGAGGCTTCGATGGTCGAGCCGCACCAGATGCGCAGGCACGGCGGCGCGTCGCGATGGCCGGCTATGTCGCGGGCGGCATTCTCCTTGTCGAGCAGCGCCTCCAACTCCTTTATGAAGGCGCGCTGCGCGTCGAGCGGCAGCCGAACGACGGTCGGATCGACGATCTTGAGGCACACCGAGGTGTTGGACCGCGTCGCCGGATCGACGGCGAGGTTCTCGAGCCACGGCGTGCTCTCCACCCAGTCGAAGAGCACGCGGGCATTGGCGTCGGCACGGGCATAGAGCGCCGCACGACCGCCGATGCGCTCTGCCCAGTCGAGCGCGTCAAGATAGTCCTCCACGCACAGCATCGATGGGGTGTTGATGGTCTCGCCCTCGAACACCCCTTTGATGAGTTTGCCGGCCTTGATGAGGCGGAAGATCTTGGGCAGCGGCCAGGGAGGCGTGTACGTCTCGAGCCGCTCGAGGGCGCGCGGGCTGAGGATCAGCATGCCGTGCGCGGCCTCCCCGCCCAGCACCTTCTGCCAGGAGAAGGTGGCGACATCGACCTTCGTCCAGTCGATCGGCTGGGCGAAGATGGCGGACGTGGCGTCGGCGAAGGTGAGCCCGCCGCGCCCGAGCGGGATCCAGTCGGCGTTGGGTACGCGCACCCCCGATGTGGTGCCGTTCCAGGTGAACAGCACATCGCGCTCGCAGTCGACGCCGGCAAGATCGGGCAGCCTGCCGTACTCGGCCTCGATGATGCGCAGGTCTTTGAGCTTTAACTGCTTGGCGGTGTCCGTGACCCAGCCCTTGCCGAAGCTCTCCCACGCCAGCGCATCAACGCCGCGCGCGCCCAGCATCGACCACATGGCCATCTCGAAGGCGCCCGTGTCGGAGGCGGGCACGATGGCGCAGACGTGGCCGGCGGGCAGGTCGAGGAGCGCCCGCGTCTTGTCGATGGCGAGCTTCAGGCGCGCCTTGCCATCCTTGGCGCGGTGCGAGCGGCCGAGGAACGCCTTGTCGAGGGTTGCCACGGACCAGCCGGGGCGCTTGGCGCAGGGGCCGGATGAAAAATGCACTTGCAGGGGCCGCTTGGCCGGCTTTGTCGCCGTCGGCATGCGCCTATCCTTCCAGATGGCCGCTCCTCGGTGGGGCAGCCACATACCATGGAAGGAGGGTCAAAACACAAGGAAAATCGGTGCTTGCGCGCGCCTCGTGCTGAAACAACGAAACGCGAGCAGAGCGCGGAGGCTGGCCATGGCTGACAGGGCCTGTTCCCCATCCTGCCCCCGCCCGCGGCGCGCGCTTGAAGTTGCGGACCTGGCCGCGCCCCAAGGCGCCGCGCCCTGCCCCGTGCAGGTGAGGGGAAGTTGGCGGCAGCGTCCGTCAGGCGCGCGTGCCTGCACCCGCCGGCGGGCGTGAGGCTCGCCGCGCGGTTCGCGCAGGTCCGCAGTGTACGGGCAACGCTTGGGTAAGGCCGCGACGGATGGCGGCAGCACGCCGCAGCGCGCTAGCCCCTCTGCTACCAGCGGCGGTAGCCACCGCGCCAGCCGTAGAAGCGCGGCCCATATCCCCATCCGCGGTAGGAGGGTCCATATCCCCAACGGGCGAAGGCAGGACGAAAGTAGACGCGTGGCGCGTAGTAAAAGGCGTAGGCGCGCGGATAATAGCCATAGCCATAACCGTAGCCATAGCCGCATCCACAGGAACTGTAGCACGCGCTGGCTGGCGCGCTACCCAGGCCCAGGAGAGCGAGCAGGAGCGCCGATGAGCCGACCAAGAGACGCTTGCGCATTTTGCAAGTCCTTCAAAGCCCCGAAAAGCCGTACCGAGAACGTCGCATGCTCAGCTCACCCACGCATTTGGTTTGCGGTGCGCTAGTTAATTTACCCGCGACGGCAGAGTCCCGATCGAAGCCACGGCACTGCCCACACTTGCGCAACGAGCCCAGTGGGTCATTTGCGAGCGCTGC
>Ga0066388_100002735_pt1 | contig 11004 bp, 11 predicted proteins | sample PanSoiMetaGPlot6_FD_64539 | JGI IMG/M metagenome (GOLD analysis project Ga0066388, IMG submission 64539) | Tropical forest soil microbial communities from Panama analyzed to predict greenhouse gas emissions - Panama Soil - Plot 6 (Hybrid Assembly) | ecosystem: Environmental > Terrestrial >... | reverse complement strand
TGATCCGGCTCGCCGAGGCCGACACCGGCGTGCTGCTCGGAGCCTCGACCGGGTTGATCGCCCAGGTCACCGAGGCGGCCCTGCACCTGCGGGGGATCAGCGGGCGAGAGCGCTACCTGCAGGCGCTCGGGCACGTCCTCGCCGACCCCCAGCCGTACCAGGGCCGGGTCACCGTCGACGGCACGCAGGTGCACGCAGGCTCCACGACGATGGTCACGGTGGGCGGGGCCAGGCACCGGGTGGGCACCCTGGACGTGCTGCCACTGTCCATCATGGACGACGGGCTGCTCGACGTGTGCGTGGTCGACGGCGACCTGGACGAGGCGACCCGGGTGGAGCTCGCCCCCCGCGTGATGGGTGGCACCCACCTGGGACACCCCGCCGTCCGGTACGTGCAGGGCACCCGGGTGAGGATCGAGCGGACCGACGGGCACCCGCTCTGCTACGAGCACGACGGTGAGATCACGCAGCCGCCTCGGCAGTCGGTCACCCTGGACGTGGTCCCGGCGGCGGTGCCGGTGCTCGCGCCGCTGGCCCGGGTCGCCGGCTGAAGCGACCAAACCGACCCGAGGGTTTCCCCAGGCCCCGGCCGTATTGCACGCGACGGAGTCGCAGCACCGCCGGTGCGGCGCGGGCGGAACGAACCCGAAAGGCAGGTCGCGACAAGCCGATGAGCCACCCTGACTACTACGTCACCCCACTGGCCGAGCAGCGCTGGTCATTCCCTTCGGCAGGCGAGACCCGGTTCAGCTGGCGGTACGACGAGGGTCGGGAACGCCTCCTGTCGCTCTACCAAAAGGGCAAGGACAAGCAGTGGGACAGCACGACCCGGATCGAGTGGGACCTGGCCGTCGACCCGTTCGACGTGCTGGGCACTCCCGAGCAGGCGCTGTCCATCTACGGCTCGCGGCAGTGGGAGAAGCTGGGACCCGACGACCGCCGGGAGTTGCGCCGGCACCTCGCCGCCTGGGAGTTCAGCCAGTTTCTGCACGGTGAGCAGGGAGCACTGGTCTGCTCCTCCCGCATCGTGGAGACGGTGCCGGACCTCGACTCCAAGTTCTACGCCGCGACCCAGGTCATGGACGAGGCACGGCACGCGGAGATCTTCTCGAAGTTCCTGCAAGAGAAGATCGGCCTTGCCTACCCGATCAACGACGGTCTGGCCGCCCTGCTGAAAGACGCCCTCACCGACTCTCGGTGGGACATGCCCTACCTCGGCATGCAGGTACTGATCGAAGGCCTGGCGCTGGCCGCGTTCGGCATCCTGCGGGACCGCACGAACAAGCCACTGCCCCGGCAGATCCTCGCCTACATCATGCAGGACGAGGCCCGCCACGTCGCGTTTGGACGGCTGGCCCTGAAGGACTACTACGCTCAGCTCTCGGCCTCCGAGCGGGCCGACCGGGAGGACTTCGTCGTCGAGGGCTGCGCCTCGATGCGGGACCGGTTCCGGATGAAAGAGGTCTGGGAGAACCTCGGCTACGACGTCGAGGAATGCCTGGACTACGTCGAGCGGGGACCTCGCCAGCGGGCCTTCCGGTCCCTGTTGTTCACCCGTATCGTGCCCTGCGTGCGGGACATCGGACTGTGGGGGCCGCGGGTCCAGCAGGCGTACGACACGATGGGAGTGCTGGAGGCGAGCACCGCTGACCTGACGGCGATGCTCGAAGCAGACGAGGGACTGGCCGAGCAGATCGACCACGAGAAGCAGAACATACGTGCCCGGCAGGCCGAGATCGAGGCCACCATCGCGGCGGCCACGGACGCCGGGCCCGTTCTGTCACCGACACCTGGGCCGTAGCCGCGGCGGAGACCCCGACCCTGGTACGGCCCCGGCTCCGCTCCACAGGGGAGGACCGATGGGAAGCGAAGGAACCGCGGGCCGGGCGCAGGAATGGCCTCGCGCCGGAACGGCCGGGAACGGCGCGGCGCGGCCGGCCGGGGAGGTGGTCGTGATCGGCGCCGGCCCGTCCGGTCTGGCCTGCGCCCACTCCCTTCAGCGGGTGGGTCTGGCGGGGCGTGTGCTGGAGCACGAGGACCGGGTCGCCTCGACCTGGCACGGCTACTACGACGGGCTGCGGCTGAACTCCGGTCGCATCGTCTCCTCGCTGCCGGGCATGCTGATCGACCGTCGTTTCGGGCCGTTCGTCAGGCGGGAAGACTTCATCGACTACCTCGACCGCTACGCTGACCGCGTCGAGGTCCCGATCGAGTTCGGCGTCGAGGTACGCCGGCTCGACCGCGCCGACGGCGGCTGGCTGGTGCGGACGGCCAGCGGGGACCGCCGGGCGTCCGCCGTCATCGTGGCGACCGGGGTGAACCGGGTCCCGGTCCGGCCGGCGTGGGCGCGCGCCACGGACTTCGACGGCGAACTCCTCTACGCCCGCGACTACCGCAACCCGCTGCTCTACCGGGGGCTGGACGTCCTCGTCGTCGGCTCCGGCGCGACCGCGAACGACATCGTGCTCCAACTCGCGGCCGGTGGTGCTGCACGGCTGCGGATCTCGGTGCGGACCCCTCCGATCCTGGTGCCCAAGACAGTGCTCGGCCTGTCCTCGGCGTGGCTGTCCCAGGCGATGAAGCACGGACCGAAGCTGCCGGACTCCGTGCAGGACCGGCTGTCCCTGCTGCTCCAGCGCATCTACTTCCCCGACGCGGTCAAGTACCTGGGCGCGCCGCCGACCGGGGTGCGTACCGCCCTGAACCGCAGGGGCCACGGCGCGGCCATCGAAGTCGGTCTGCTCGACGTGCTGCGGCGCGGCCGGGCCACCGTGGTCCCCGCGGTGGAGGAACTCGACCGCGCCGACGTCGTCCTCGCGGGCGGGCAGCGCATCCAGCCGGACGTCGTCATCGTCGCCACCGGGCAGCGCCCCGGCCTGGAACCCCTCGTCGGGCACCTCGGCGTGCTCGGACCCGACGGCCGCCCGGTCGCACACGGCGCCCGAACCGCCCCCGGCGCCCCCGGCCTGCACTTCGTCGGCTACCGACTCCCCTCCGGCCAACTACCCGACCTGCGCCTCGACGCCCCAGCAATCGCCCGCAAACTAGCGAAAACGCGCCGCCACAGCACCGCCGTCAGTGCGTAGGCGACTGCCGGCGACTTCCTGGCGGCCGGAGGGGTCGCCCCGCTGGCTGCTCGCCGCAGGCTGACGGCCCTTGTGCCGCCGCCTGTACGAGCTGGCGCGCGGTGGCTGCGTAGGAGAAGGTCGCGCGCTCGCAGGCGCGCTGGTGCCGGGGCGCCCACGTGTCGAGACGCGCGGCGTGCCAGGGCACCGTGGCGAGGACCCCGCAGGGCACGAGCGTCACGTGCGGGCCGGCGGCGGGAAGGGACAACAGCGCTGCGGCACGCGGTCGACAGCGCTCCCGCAGTCTACCCGCACGAGCCGCAGCACGCTGCGCCAGGCCCGGCGGTTGGTCCGGGAGCCAATGGGCAGGGTGCGAGTGGTCGCGGTGGCGATGCCGCGCACCCCCGGCGCGGGGGACCTCAAACACGCGCTGGAGGAGGCGTTCGCTCCGGCCGACGGCTAGCACCCCGAGACCGCGATCCTCCCAGGCGAGGTCGCCACCCGGGACCGGATCCTCGCCGAGCTGCCCGCCGCCCCGTGGGTGCACTTCGCCTGCCACGGCCACGCCGACACCGACCGCCCGTCCGCGAGCTACCTGCTCCTGCACGACTACGAAGAGCAGCCGCTGACCGCTTTTGACATCGCCAGCCAGAGCGTGCGGGGCGTTCTGGCGTTCCTGTCCGCGTGCTCCACCACCCGTACCCGCGGCGACCTGGCCGACGAGGCGATCCACCTCACCTCGTCGTTCCAGCTGGCCGGCTACCCGCATGTCGTCGGCACGCTGTGGCCGGTCCAGGACGCGCAGGCCGTCGAGATCGCGCGTCACTTCTACCGGATGGTCACCGCCGGATCAGATGCCGACCCGAGCCGCATCGCGGCGGCACTGCACGGCGCAACCCGCCACCTGCGCGCCGACCACCCGGACGCCCCCTGGCTGTGGGCTCCATACCTGCACGCCGGCCTTGAACCGCATGCCGGGTCGGCTGGTGGGCCGTGGCAGGTGATCGGGTGCCGGTGGGCGTGGCTAGCTAGGGCAAGCCGGCTCGCGATCAGGTAAAGAACAGCCCAGATCGTCTCACCATCCGGCAGCGGCACCTCGCCGCCCGCTTCGCCTGGTGACCACGGCTTCTGACTGGAAATCTGCCAAGATTCCGCTCCCTTACCGGCGTCCCAGCAGCGGATGATCACGTACTGGTGCGGATCGCTAGGTCCTATAGACCACCGAGCGGTGCTCTATGCGGAGTACGTCGACAACGCCTGCCTTGTCATCAACCTGGTAGATCAACCGGTAGGGACCTCGCCTGGCAGACAGCAAGCCATCCAGTTCGTGGTTGAGCCGGCCGCCGCAGACGTGGGGAACGCGGATCAGGTCGCCGAGCATGAACTCCACGATCGCTGCAGCGACTTTCTCGGGCATCCGCGCGAGTGTCCGCTCCGCCGCGGGAGCAACTCGAAGCGAGTAAGGCACCGCTAGCGATAGCGCGCGGCGAGCTGCTCCCCGGTTACGAACCTGCCGGACTCGATGTCTGCCTGGGCCGCCCGAATCTGCTCCAATGCTCCCGGGGTCGACAGAACGTCGAGGGTCTCTTCGAGTGCCTCCAGGTCTTCGGCAGCGATGATCACAGCCGCCGGATGGCCGTGCTTGGTGACTGAGACTCGCTCGTGAGTGCGCTCCACCTCGGCGATCAGCTCAGACAGCCGGTTACGTACGTCGCCGAGCGGGAGCGTCTTCATAGGCAAAAGTATAGCCAGAACTGGTTCGTGACGTCGAGCGTGGCGGTGATCGCGCAGGTCCGCCTTGCCGGGCCACCCCTACCGGTCCTCCGTTCGCCCGTGTAGGGGTGGCGCGGCTCAGCAGGCGTGGTGAACCTGCCCGGCGACCTGCGAGGGCGCCACCGGCTGGGGCCTGACCCGCGTGTTGAGTAGAGACAGCCGGCGGTTGAGCCAACCCAGCCCGCCGTCGTCGAGACGTCGCGCGCCGAACGCGGAGTGGACCACCGCACCCGCACAGCGGTCACCGAACAGCACGACCACCCGCCCGGTCGGCTGCCGCTGGGACGGATACAGGATGCCGGCGGGCGGGCCCGCGGCGCCCAGCCCGGCGCTGTCGCGCAGCCACTGCCCCCACCGCTGAGTCATGGGGTAGTGGGCCGGCTCGGCGTGGATCAGCCAGGTGTCCTGCCGTACCGCAGCTAGATCCGCCGCCTCCAGCAGGCTGACCAGGCACAGCGGTCGCGTCGTCTCGAGCAGCGCGAGGCTGCGGCCGGCTACCTCGCGCTGCGGCAGATACCGCAGCGGCGCGTCGAACCCGACGTCCCGCAGCATCTTCTCGCACAGCGCGGTCAGGTCGTCCAGCGCCGCGTAGCACTGCGGGTAGGGGTCGATGTCGGGCGGCGGGTCGAACCGCCCGCCCCAGCGGCTACCGCCAACCTCGGCCGCGACCGTGCGCAGGCTGAAACATCGAATCCGGCCGCAGCGTGCGGCGGGTCACCCGCCAGAGTACGACCCGGCAGGCAGTGACACGTAGCGGGTGTCACGCCGCGGAATTCCTCCGGGGTCGGGTCGACTGTCATGGCAGCTCCTCAGCAGAGCAGGCCGCGCTGCCTGGCCGCGTCGACCAGCGCGGCCAGCCGGCGGGCCTCGGCCCGCGCGGCTTCCCGGCCGGCGTCGGTGATCTGGTAGCTGCTCGAGCACAGCCCAAGACCATGCCGCCGGCTAATCCCGTCACTCACGCGACACGCCGACGATCTGGTGAACAGCTACGACCGGCGACCTATATCTGGCTGCGGCCGTACCGCGCCGGCCGAACCGCTCACCGGCCCCATGCATTGACGGGCACATGAATTGCCGCGTAGAGTCGGCATTCTGTGTGCCTTCTGGATGCACAAAAAAATGGCGAGATCACCTTTTCCGAGAATAACAGTAACGAAAGGGCGAGCCGTTGTCAACTGACGACCTCGATCGGGAGCAGGAATACGTCTCGATGCTCTACGGCCGGCTCGACGGCCTCCGCGAGCAGACCTCCGCGCGACTGACGGAGGTGCTGCGGTGGACCGGCGGCAGCCATCAGGCCCGGAGTGAGCGCGACGCCGCCTCCGCTCGGTACTCCGAGCAGCTCGCCCGGTTCGGGGCCGCCGAACACGGGCTGTGTTTCGGCCGGCTCGACCTCGCCGGCGGCGAGCGCCGGTACATCGGCCGAATAGGGATCGTCGACGATCTCGCCGAATACGAGCCACTGCTCATCGACTGGCGGGCGCCGGCCGCCCGCCCGTTCTACCTCGCCACCGCCGCCGCACCCGACGGTGTCCGGCGCCGCAGGCACATCACGACCCGCGACCGGACCGTGGTCGGCCTCGACGACGAGGTGCTCGACCTCGCCGCCGCCGACCCGGCCCGAGCGGACGGGTTGGCCGGCGAGGCGGCGCTGCTGGCGGCGCTGCGCACCCACCGGACCGGCCGGATGACCGATATCGTCGAGACCATCCAGGCCGAGCAGGACCGGGTCATCCGGGCGCCACACCACGGGGTGCTCGTCGTGCAGGGCGGCCCCGGCACCGGCAAGACCGCCGTCGCGCTGCACCGGGCGGCCTTCCTGCTGTACACGCACCGGCAGCAGTTGTCCCGGCGCGGTGTGCTGATCGTCGGTCCAAACGCGACGTTCCTCCGCTACATCGGACACGTACTGCCCTCCCTCGGCGAGACGGGCGCGGTGCTGTCCACCATCGCCGAGCTGTACCCCGGGATCAGCGCACGCCGGGCCGAGTCGCCTGCGACCGCGGCGGTCAAAGGAAGGCCGGCCATGGCGGGCATCGTCGCCGCCGCGGTACGCGATCGGCAGCGGGTGCCCGACGACGCGGTGCCGATCGCCGTCGACGGCGAGACCCTCCGGCTGGACCGGCGCACCTGCCTGCGGGCACGGGAACAGGCGCGGCGTTCCCGCCGGCCGCACAACGAGGCGCGGTCGGTCTTCGCCGATTCCCTCCTCGACGCGCTCGCCGGCCAGGTCGCCGACCGGCTCGGCGCCCTCATCGGCGGCGGCAGCCTGCTCGACCCGGCCGAGGTCGCCGAGATCCGCCGGGAGCTGCGCAACGACGACCGGGTACAGGCCGCGATCGCCGAGCTGTGGCCGATCCTGACCCCACAGCGGCTGCTGGCCGACCTCTTCTCCTCCGCGGACCGGCTCGCCTCGGCCGCGCCCGAACTCTCCGACGCCGACCGCCGCCTGCTGATCCGCGAGCCGGGCGGCGGCTGGACGCCCGCGGACGTCCCGCTGCTGGACGAGGCGGCCGAACTGCTCGGCGAGGACCACCGGGCGGCCGAGGCACTTGCTCGGCGCCTTCGCCGCAGGCGGGTCGCCGAAGCCCAGGGCGTGCTGGACATCCTCGCCGGCTCGGCATCGCACGAGCTGGACGACCTGGACGACTGGGGCGACCACGAAAGCCTGACCGTCGGCGACCTGCTCGACGCCGACCGGCTGGCCGACCGCCACGAGGACACCGACGACCGCACGGTGGCGCAGCGGGCCGCCGCCGACCGCGGCTGGACCTTCGGACACGTCATCGTCGACGAGGCGCAGGAGCTGTCGGCGATGGTCTGGCGAATGCTGATGCGGCGCTGCCCGAGCCGGTCGATGACCCTCGTCGGCGACATCGCTCAGACCGGCGACCTGGCCGGCGCGTCCTCCTGGCAGCAGGTGCTCGAGCCGCATGTCGGCAGTGGATGGCGACTGCGGCAGCTGACCGTCAACTACCGCATGCCCGCGGAGATCATGGCCGTAGCCGCGGATGTCCTGGCCGGACTGGAACCCCCGCTCGACCCGCCCCGCTCGGTGCGCGAGACCGGCGTCCAGCCGTGGCGGGAGGCAACCTCGCCGGCCGAGCTGGCCGACCGCCTCGTCCGACTGGTCGCCCGGGAGGTCGCCGCATTGGGCGGCGGCCGACTGGCGGTCCTGGTGCCCGCGACCCGGCTCGACGAGTTGCGCCGTGCCGTGACAGCAGCTCTGCCGCCGGCGTCGGCCACATCTGACCACGACCCCAACCACGACCTGGACCCTGATCTGGACAACCCCGTGGTGGTGCTCACCGTGAAACAGGCCAAGGGCCTCGAGTTCGACTCGGTGCTCGTCGTCGACCCGGAACGGATCCTCGCCGACTCACCGCGCGGCCGCCACGACCTCTACGTCGCGCTGACCCGAGCCACCCAGCGCCTCGGCGTCCTGCACCCCGGCCCGCCACCCGCCATCCTCGCCCGGCTGACTCCCCGCCAGGAGCCCACCGAACTCAGGCAAGCGGGTCGAGGATGATCCTTTGTCGAGGCCGAAGGGCCTCATCATCGCGGTTCAGCGTCGAGATCCGCCTGGCTCCGCCTAGCTGAACGCCCTCAACGCAGCACGCATCTGCCGGCGTACCGTGCTGCGGCTCTGTGGGTTCTCGAGGAGCCGCTGACGGGTAACCCCCGTCCCGGCGTCCTCCCGGAGCCACTTCAGCACCTCCACCGTGGCCTCGCGGAGGTCAATGCCTGCGTCGATTCGCTCCTCGCACCACTCCTCGATGATGTCGGCCTCCTCGTAGGCCGGGCTCGACACCGCCTGGTAGTCGAACGTCGGGATCACCGCCCTGCTGTTGTGGTTCACCCAGCGCTGCAGCAGGAGGTTGACGCCGGTCTGAGAGAGGGACGCAATTCGCTTGTCCAGTTCCAGGTCACGGGACCCGACGAGGTAGAGCTCGTCGAAAAAGCCGGCCTGATTCCGCTTGCCCGACGTCACCATGGGGTGCAGGCTGGGCAGCGGCATCTTGCCGGCGTGGCCGGTCCAGCCCTCGACTGGAATGATGGCGTGCTTACGGAGTTCGGCGACAATCAGGCGGGGATGCAGGTCCACCCCGTTGGAGCGCAGTGCGCACGGATGCTGGAGGACGATGACGTCCTTGACCTTGGTTTCTCCGATGCTCTGCACTGTGACATTGGCGAAGACGTCGCCGGTGAAGACCGGGCGATGGTGCGCGACCTCGTCGCCCCGAGCACGGTAGAGACTGTCCCAGTCCGGGATCCCGTCCGCGCCGGGGTACTCGAGATCGCGCGCCACGCTCACCGCTCCTTCGGGCGGATCGAGAGCTGCCCATCATCAGCGCGGAAGACCTCGAAGTCCGACTGGTACCGCTCCCTCCACTGCGGATCCCACGACGTGAGGATCTGTTCGGGGTCGGTGTGGCCGCTCGCATAGTCGAAGACGAGGTCCGGTCGGCCTTCCGCCCATAGCACGATTGGCGTGACCGGCACGCCGACCAGCAGCGGCATCTCGAACCAGGAGGCAACCTCTCGGATACCGTAATGCTCGGCCACGAGGTCACAGGCCGCCAGCAGGCTCGCCACCTTGTGGCGGTTCTCGCCAGTGGAGCCCTCTCCCCGCCGCCACTTCTGGACAGCCGGAACGCTGACCCCGACGAGCCGGGCGACGTCCCTCCAGGGGAAGCCGAGGTTGGCGAGCTCCTGCAGCAGATCCTGGGCGCTCGACCGGCCGCGGTGGCTGGTGCCGGCAGTCCACTCAAGATAGTGGCTGCGCCAGTGCATCTCCCCAGCGGCATCGTGCAACTCCCGCGCCTGCTGGCGAACAGCCCCGATGTCCTCGGTGATCACCTTGGCGACAGTACGTGTTTCTGAGAGCGGCGGCGGAGGCTTGATCTCGGCGCCGGCGGTGCCCGACTCCGGCTCCCGGATGCGGTCAGTCGGCATGGCGGAGGACCTCCTTCCTCAGTCGATCGCTGATGAGGCGCTCGAACAGCCTGCGCACCGGGGCGTGCAGCTCATCACAGGTGGCGAGCAGCGTTTCGAGGTCGAACTCCGGAACTTCCTCTGCCGGGGTCCAGAAGCTGTCGATGTCCAACAGGAAGAACGGGCCGGGCGTCGGCGTCGAACGCTTCAAATCTCCACCCGGATCGACGGCGAAGCCATCCCGAGGGCCGTAGCGGAGCACGACACTGCGGTCCGGCGCTGCCGTGAAGGCGGTCACCCCCTGCCACCGCGACGTCGCCAGACCGAGTCGCTCCCCGATCGGAACGGGGCCGAGCAGCGTGGAGTCGACCCAAGGCCCCCAGTCGTGGACCGGCTCTCCAGGAACCCGGATCTCGTTGACGTAGCGGAGACCGACGCGCTCGACGCCGTCGATGCCACCGACCTCCTGCCGGGCTTCGAGAGCCTCGGTGACGAGGTCCCGCAGCTGCTCCCAGCGGCCGTACCGTGTCGTTTCGACCACGATGGCCTCGGCCCGAACGGAGACTGCGGCAGTGTTGTCTCGGCTGAAGTAGCGAGGGAACTCCTCGACCTGCAGCTCGGACGCAGCTGGCGCTCCGCCGGCCTGCATGGCCGCTGTGATCTGCGTGAGCTGTCCCCTACGCATGATCGGTACTCGTGCTGCCAGTCGCCGCTTGATCTTCAGTCGTTCGGCGTGAGAAAGCGGGCTGGCAGTCGGGTGACGGACCTCCAGGGCAACCAGGACCAACGGCGCGTTCGGGTAGACCTCCCGCTCCTCCACAGCGCCAAGCTACCGGTTCGACAACCCAAACGACAACTTGAACCGCTACCTTCAGTCCTGAGCCGCCCATACTGCCGCTAGCTGGCCGAGCGGTCGGGCTTGGATGGCGCACCGGTGGCTACCAGGACCTCCGCCTCGGTCAGGCCCCCGGTGAGCGCCGTGATGGTGTGCTGGCCAGGCGCGGGCAGCTGGGACAGCCGGCCGATCGCCGGGGTCGTCGGCCGCCGGGAAGCTACCTCCTGGTGTCGGCGGCACCGGAGGAGGTTGCGCTGGCACCGGCCGGGGAACGCCACACCGCCTTCACCGGAGAGCTGATCCGGCTGCTGCGGGACGGCGACCCGGCCGGCCCCGCGGAGCTAACGCTCGACCACGTGTACCGGTGCCTGGACCGCCGGCTGCCCGAGCAGGGCC
>Ga0066388_100002734_pt1 | contig 11004 bp, 10 predicted proteins | sample PanSoiMetaGPlot6_FD_64539 | JGI IMG/M metagenome (GOLD analysis project Ga0066388, IMG submission 64539) | Tropical forest soil microbial communities from Panama analyzed to predict greenhouse gas emissions - Panama Soil - Plot 6 (Hybrid Assembly) | ecosystem: Environmental > Terrestrial >... | reverse complement strand
GACGTAGCCCTCCTCCGCCTGCACCAGGTGCAGCATCGGCAGCAGGGCCGAACGCGGCTTCGGGTACCGGGCGACGATCTCCCGGGCGCGCACGCGGGTCTCGTTACTGAGCGGCATCTACCTGTCCACCCCACCCATGACCGGGTCGACCGAGGCGACCGAGGCGATGACGTCGGCGATCAGCCCGCCCTCCGACAGCGCCGGGACCGCCTGCAGGTTGACGAACGACGGCTCGCGCAGGTGCACCCGCCACGGCCGGGTGCCGCCCTGGCTGACCACGTGCGCGCCGAGCTCGCCGCGCGGCGACTCCACCGGGACGTACACCTGGCCCGGCGGCACCCGGAACCCCTCGGTGACGAGCTTGAAGTGGTGGATCAACGCCTCCATCGACTGACCCATGATCTTCTTCACGTGGTCGAGGGAGTTGCCCAGCCCGTCCGGGCCGAGCGCGAGCTGCGCCGGCCAGGCGATCTTGCGGTCGGCGACCATCACCGGGCCGGGCTCGAGCCGGTCCAGGCACTGCTCGATGATCTTCAGGGACTCGCCGATCTCGGCCACCCGGACCTCGAACCGCCCCCAGCAGTCACCCCGGGGCGAGGTCGGCACGTCGAAGTCGTAGGTCTCGTAGCCGCAGTACGGCATGACCTTGCGCAGGTCCCAGGGCAGCCCGGCGGCGCGCAGCAGCGGACCGGTGACGCCGAGCGCGATGCAGCCGGGCACGTCCAGGTATCCGACGTCCTTCAGCCGCACCTGCCAGATCGGCTGCCCGGCCAGCAGGTCCTTGTACTCCTGCACCCGCCTGGGCATGTCGACCAGGAACTCGCGGATCTTCTCCACCGCCCCCGGCGGCAGATCCTGGGCCAGCCCGCCGGGCCGGACGTATGCGTGGTTCATCCGCAGCCCCGTGACCATCTCGAAGATGTCGAGAACCTTCTCGCGCTCGCGGAACCCCATCGTCATCATCGTCAGCGCACCGATCTCCATGCCGCCGGTGGCCAGCCAGACCAGGTGCGAGCTGATCCGGTTCAGCTCCATCATCAGCACCCGGATCACGGTCGCCCGGTCCGGCACCTCGATGCCGAGCAGCTTCTCCACCGCCATCGCGTAGGCGGTCTCGGTGAACAGCGGCGAGAGGTAGTCGGCCCGGGTGAGGAACGTGACGCCCTGGGTCCAGGTGCGGTACTCGCAGTTCTTCTCGATCCCGGTGTGCAGGTACCCGATCACCAGCCGGACCTGGTTGACCGTCTCACCCTCGAGCTCGAGCACCAACCGGAGCACGCCGTGCGTGGACGGGTGCTGCGGCCCCATGTTGACGACCAGACGCTCCTCGCTGATCGGGTCGCCGGTGAGCAGGCTCTGCCAGTCCCCGCCGGTGACCGTGTAGACCCGACCCTCGGTGGTCTCCCTCGAGGAGGCGTACGGGTCAGCCGTTGCTTCAGTCATGAGCCGGCCCTCCCGAGTGAGCATCGCAGCGAAGCGAGGAGCGGAGCGGAGGGGGCCGGCGGGCCAGCACAGTCATGAGCCGGCCCTCCCGAGCGAGCATCGCAGCGAAGCGAGGAGCGGAACGAGGGGGGCCGGCGGGCCAGCACAGTCACGAGTATGCCCTCCTCTCGTCCGGAGGCGGGACGAACGCACCCTTGTACTCGACCGGGACGCCGCCGAGGGGATAGTCCTTGCGCTGCGGGAAACCCTCCCAGTCGTCCGGCATCAGGATCCGGGTCAGCGCTGGGTGTCCATCGTAGACGATCCCGTACATGTCATAGGTCTCCCGCTCCTGCCAGTCAGCTGTGGGGTATACGCCGGTGACCGACGGGACGTGCGGGTCCTCCACCGGCACCGAGACCTCCAGCCGGAGCCGCCGCCGGTAGGTCATCGAGGTGAGGTGGTAGACCGAGTGCAGCCGGTCCGGGGCACCGACGTAGTCCACTCCGGACACGCTGGAACACAGCTCGAACCGGAGCGCCGGGTCGTCCCGGAGCGCCTGGCAGAGCCCGACCAGGCTCTCCCGGCGGACGTAGAAGGTGAGTTCGCCGCGGTCGATGACCACCTTGGTCACCGCTTCGCCGAACGACGGGTAGGCCTCGACCAGCGCATCCGCGACCTCGTCGAACCACTCGCCGTACGGCCGCTCGGCGGCCGGGGCCGTCCACGGCCGGCGCACCAGGCCGCCGAACCCGGAGGTGTCCCCGCTTCCGTGTACGCCGAACGCACCGCGCTGCACGGCGCCCGGACCTGCCTCGGTGGGCGCGGGAAGGCGCTGTTCCGGCAGCGAGGTAGGGCCTTGCTCCGTCACTGGATCACCTCCCGGTCGCCTCCGTGTCGCCTTCTAGTCATTTTTCGTCACTTCCCGAAACGTACCGACGAGGCGACCAGTTCGTGCTCCCGGTCGGCGGCCTGCTTCGCCCGCCTCGGGCCGAGCGGCTCATTCATGATCATCCCATGCAACTTGAGGATCGAGTCGATGAGCATCTCCGGCCGGGGTGGGCACCCCGGCAGGTAGATGTCCACCGGGACGATGTGGTCGACGCCCTGCACGATCGCGTAGTTGTTGAACATGCCGCCGGAGGAGGCGCATACGCCCATCGACAGCACCCACTTCGGCTCCATCATCTGGTCGTAGATCTGCCGGAGCACCGGCGCCATCTTCTGGCTCACCCGGCCGGCAACGATCATGAGGTCGGCCTGCCGCGGCGAGGCGCGGAACACTTCCATTCCGAACCGGGCCAGGTCGTACCGTGGCCCGCCGGTCGACATCATCTCGATCGCGCAGCAGGCCAGCCCGAACGTTGCCGGCCACAGCGAGGACTTGCGAGTCCAGTTGACCAACTTCTCTACGCTGGCCAACACGACTCCGCTGGGCAGCTTCTCCTCGAGTCCCATGTCGACGCTCCCTGATACCCTCTCGGCCCGCAGCCGGTCGGCCCGGGCTCCCAAGTCCCCGCTCTAGTTGTCCCAAGCTCCTCGTTGTCCCAGCTCTAGTTCCAGTCCAGGCCGCCGCGCCGCCAGACATAGGCATAGGCGACGAACACGGTGCCGATGAACAAGACCATCTCGACCAGCCCGAGCACGCCCAGCGCCTTGTTCGCGACCGCCCACGGGTAGAGAAAGATGATCTCGATGTCGAAGATGATGAAGAGCATCGCGGTCAGGTAGAACTTCACCGGGAACCGGCCGGCACCGATCGGCTGGGGGGTGGGCTCGATGCCGCACTCGTAGGCGTCCAGCTTGGCCCGGTTGTACCGGCGCGGGCCGAGGAACGGCGCCGCCGTCACGGAGAACAGCGCGAACGCGGCAGCCAGCGCGAACAGCACCACTATCGGCAGGTACGGGGTGAGCATCGCGGGCGTCCTCCTTGCGCCGTGCCTTTCGGGCGGTGCCCTCGGGCCTTTCTTGCCGGTTCCGCGGGGCCGGCCAGTTGTGCAGGGTATGGGGTGGGTCGACCGGCTCAGACGGCGGGGGCCAGGCGGGTCAGCGCGGTGATGACACGGTCGGCTGCATCCCCACCGCGCGGGTCGGTGAGGTTGGCGAGCAGCTTGAGCACGAACCGCATCAGCACTGGCCGAGGCAGCCCGTGCCGGGTGGCGACTTTCATCACGTGCGGGTTTCCGATCAGCCGGACGAAGACCGCGCCGAGCCGGAAGTAGCCGCCATACTCGGCGCGCAGCGCGGCCGGGTACCCCTGCAGCACCCGCTCCCGGGCCGGGCCGGGCGGGCGGGCCAGCGCCTGCACGACGTGCTCGGCGGCCAGCCGGCCGGTCTCCATGGCGTAGGCGATCCCCTCTCCGTTGAACGGGTTGACCACGCCGCCGGCATCGCCGACCAGCAGCAGACTCCGGACGTAGTGCGGGGTGCGGTTGAACCCCATCGGCAACCCGCCGCCACGCATCGGCCCGGCCGCGTTCTGCTCGGCGAACCCCCACTCGGCGGGCAGGCCGCCGAGCCAGCGGGCCAGCAGCCGCCGGTAGTCGGTGTGCCCGAACGCCGCCGAGGAGTTGAGGATGCCCAGGCCGACGTTGGCCGTGCCATCCCCGACGCCGAAGATCCAGCCGTAGCCGGGAAGCAGTCGGTCGCCGTCCCACAGCTCCAGCCAGGACTCCAGGTAGTCGTCGTCGGTGCGCGGGCTGGTGTAGTAGCGCCGCACCGCGACGCCCATCGGCCGGTCGTCCCGCCTGCCGAGGCCGAGGCCGAGCGCGAGCCGGCCGGCGCCCCCGTCGGCGGCGACGACCAGCGGCGCCCGGATGGTGACCGGCACGCCGTCCGCGCCGTCGGCGGCCACCCCGCTGACCCGCCCGCCCCGGTCCAGCACCGGACCGGTGACCGTGGTGCGTTCCAACAGCCGCGCCCCGGCCTTTTGGGCCTGCCGAGCCAGGACCGCGTCCAGGTCCAGCCGAGGCCGGACCAGACCGTAGTCGGGGTAGCTGGCCAGGTCCGGCCAGCGCAGCTCCAACCGGACCCCGCCGCCGATCACCCGCAGGCCGTGGTTGCGGATCCAGCCCTGCTCCGGGTCGATGTCGACGCCCATGGCGACCAGCGTCTTCACTGCCCTCGGGGTCAGCCCGTCGCCGCACACCTTCTCCCGCGGGAATGCGCTCTTCTCCACCAGCAGCACGTCCAGCCCCGACTGAGCCAGGTAGTACGCGGTCGTCGAACCGCCAGGACCGGCGCCGACGACGGCCACGTCGGCCTCGTACGTCTGGCTGCTCAATGTCGGCTCCGCTCGAGCGTGTCTGATGGAGCTTGTGAACGCATTCACGAGTTGGCGGGCCCAGTGTATGGCCGCGCTCACAGTCCCGCGCACCGACCCCCTGCCCCCCTGCCCCCCTGCCGGCCACCGGTCCGCGCGGCCCCTTCTGCTAGCGCGGGGCGGGAGCGGTGGCGGGGCGGGTGGCGCGGTGCAGAGCGACGATGCCGCCGGTGAGGTTGCGCCAGGCGACGTCGTGCCAGCCGGCGGCGGTGAGGCTGGCGGCCAGGCTGGCCTGGTCCGGCCATGCCCGGATCGACTCGGCCAGGTAGACGTACGCATCGGGGTTGCTGGAAACCCGCCGGGCAACCGGCGGGAGCGCGCGCATGACGTACTCGAGGTAGACCGCCCGGAACGGGGCGAACGTGGGCCGGCTGAACTCGCACACCACCAGCCGGCCGCCGGGGCGGGTGACTCGGGCCAGCTCCCGCAGGGCCAGATCGACGTTGGCCACGTTGCGCAGCCCGAAAGAGATCGTCACCGCGTCGAACGCCGCGTCGCGGAACGGCAGCCGCAGCGCGTCGCCGGCCAAAAGCGGGACGCTGCGCCGGCGGCCGTGGCGCAGCATGCCGAGTGAGAAGTCCACCGCCACCGGGGACGCCCCAGACCGGGCCAGCTCGACGGTGGAGACCCCGGTGCCGGCAGCCAGGTCGAGCACCCGCTCCCCAGCCGCCAGACCCAGCGCCATGCGGGTGGCCCGCCGCCACGCCCGGTCCCGGCCGAACGACAGCACCGTGTTGGTCAGGTCGTACCGCCGCGCCACGCCGTCGAACATGGCCGCGACCTCGCGCGGTTGCTTGGCCAGCGTCGCCCGGGTCGGTGCACGCTTGGTCACCGCGTCGCCCCCACCGTGTCGTGTACCACCCGGCCGGCGAGGACCGTGCCGACACATCGCCCGGCGCCGCGCTGGACCAGCTCGGCGTAGGGGTCGCCAGCCGGGTCGACGTCGAACACGGCCAGGTCGGCCCGCGCGCCGGGGCGGAGCACGCCGATGTCGTCCAGCCCCATCGCACGGGCACCACCCGTGGTGGCCGCCTCGACCAGCCACCGGTCCAGGCCATCGGCCGGGCTGCCCTGGCGCAGCGCGATGTCACGCAGCACGGCGAGGTCGGCGAGCAGGTCCAGGCTCGGGGCGGAGCCCAGCGAGTCGGTGCCGACCGCGACCGGGTTGCCCTCGGCCCGGTACGCCGCGACCGGCGCCTCCCCGACTCCGAGCGTGGCGTTCGACCGGGGGCACAGCGCGACCACCGTCCGGTGCTGGCGCAGCAGCGCCCGGTCGGCCGCGTCGCAGTGCACGCCGTGCGCGACGTGTGTGTCCGCGCCGAGCGCGCCGAGCGCGGCCAGCTCGGCCACCGGGGTCCGGGCCGAGCCACCCGTGGCCAGCTCCATGGCCAGGCCCCAGCCCCGGCTCGCCGCCGCGAACGGCCCGGTCCCGGTCGCCACGTACTGCACCTCGTACGGCGACTCGGCGGCGTGCGGGTGCAGCCGCAGGCCGCGGTCGCGGGCCAGCGCGACGCAGTCGCGCAGGACGGCCGTGCCGAGCGTGTAGAGGGCGTGCGGGCTGACGCCCAGTTGCCGCGGGGTGGGCCGGGCGAGCACGGCGAGCAGGTCCCGGCGCTGGGCCGGCCACCGGGCGTCGTCCACGCCCACGGTCTCCACGTAGCTGATCCCGGCCAGTCCGGAGTCGGCGAGCACGTCGACCACCACCGAGTAGGCGCAGATGTCGGCGGCGGCCGTGCTGCCGGTGCGCAGCAGTGCCGCCACACCGTCCGCGGTCGACCGCCGCCAGTCGGCCTCGGTCATCTTCTGGTTACGGCGCGGGTGCTCGCCGATCCAGTCCAGGAAGTCGACGCCCGGGACGCACATGTCCGCGTACGCCGAGTACTGCAGGTGGGTGTGCGCGTTCACCAGCCCCGGCGTCAGCGCCCCGGGCCACTCGACCTCGGTCGCCGACCCGGTCCAGTCCCGCCGCGGCCCGACCCAGCCGACCCGGTCCCCGTCCAGCACGACCGCGCCGTCCCGGATCGGCGCAGCGCTCACCGGCAGCACCACCGGGGCCGAGTGCAGGACGAGGGTCACCGCCCCATCCTTGCCGACACCGCCGGTTGCCTGCATCCGTTGCCCGCACCAGTCGTATTACGAAATGTGGTACGCTGTTTCGGTGAGCACGTCGATCTCGGTCCGGCTCGATGACGATGCACTCCGCGCGCTCGCTCAGCTCGAGTCTTCCGGACTGAGCCGGTCGGACGCGATCCGGCATGCGTTGGTCGAGACCGCGCGGCGGCGGCGGCGCGAGGACGCGGTGCGGGCCGAGGTGCTGGCGCTGGACGCCGACTCCGACGACCGCCGGGAGATGCTGGCCGTGGCGAGCCTCATGGAGAGCATGCGTGCTCCGCGGTGACGTCTACGAGCTTCGGCCGCCCCGGGGCACCGGCCATGAGCAGCAAGGTCGCCGGTACGGCGTCGTGGTCCAGTCTGATGCGTTCCTGCCCCGCTCTGTCGTCATCGTGGCGCCGACGTCCCGCAGCGCACGCGCGGCGTCGTTCCGGCCCGAGATCGAGATCGACGGGGAGCTGACCCGGGTCCTGGTCGAGCAGCTCGGCGCGGTAGATGCCAGCCGGCTCGGCGACCATGTCAGTCATCTCACCCGCGAGCAGCTCTGGGGGGTCGAGGAGTCGCTGCGCACCGTGCTCGCGCTGCGCTGACCGCGATCGATCAGCACGAAACGGCCAACTCAAGAATTATCCGACTCGGACCATGCCCGAGGGCTGCGTCACTCCGGACAGAACACCATCAACCACGCCGACGGCCGGCCGCGGGAGTGGCCGGTTCCGCTGCTCGGTCCGCCCGCGCACCACCGCCAGCGCCCCGAGGACGGAGCCGACCGTGCATACGGCACGATGTGCGGCCGTGCGCGGAGCCTGCCCGAATGCCGACCGGCGTAGTACCAGACGAACTTTGTCAGTATGTCCGCCTGCTCTACGCTCGATGCACAGTCGCTGCGTGCACGTTGGCTATGTGTGGCCTCCTACGCACAGCCAATCGCACGAGACGGGAGGGGAAGTCGCATGATCGCAGCGGGGGCTGACCCCACGGTTCATCGGCGTAGGCTGCGCAGCGAGCTCCGAAAGGCGCGCGAGCTCGCAGGGCTGACCCAACGCGATGTCGCACGGGAGATGGACTGGTCGCTTTCCAAGCTCATTCGGATCGAGACCGGCGCGGTGAGCATCGCGACCAACGACCTACGAGCGCTACTGGCTCTCTACGAGATCACCGACCGGCAGCGGATCGACGCCTTGATCGAGGTTGCCCGGGCATCCCGGGAGCGGTCCTGGTGGAGTACGTACAAAGACCTGGTGTCACAGGAGTACCTGGCGTTCCTGGGATACGAGTCGTCCGCCTCCGTCATCCGCAACTTCGAGCCGTTGCTGGTCCCGGGCCTCCTGCAGACGGAGGAGTACGCACGAGAGGTTCTCGGCGTTCTCCAAGGGCCAGACGTGAGTAAGATCGACAAGTTGGTCGAGCTTCGGACGCAGCGCCAAGAGCTACTCGAGCGGAAGGAGCCGCCGAGTCTGCATTTCATCCTGGACGAGGCCGTCATTCGTCGCATAGTAGGCGATCCGGACGTGACCCGGCGCCAGTTGAACCACCTCAGAGAAGTCGCATCCCGACCCGAGATCACGATCCGAGTCGTCCCGTTCAGTCAAGGAATATATCCTGGTCTGCGGGTTCCTTACGTACTGTTCGAGTTTCCTCTTCCGGAAGACGAGGACATTCTCTACATAGAGAACCCACAAGGTGAAATGATCATACGTGAGGGCACGCCCGACGAACCAGAAGGGACTCCTCCAGTCGTTCATCTAGGTATCTTCTGGCAATTGGAACAAATATCTCCAAAAGAGAACACACTACCGGCAATCGACGACGCACTCGCCAGGCTGCGTACGACATCGCCTGTGCTACTACCGTCGGCGAGGACGGAGACAGCGGCTGAGCTGGCGGCACCAGCCGGCTAGCTCCACACGGTGGGCGCGCCACGGTGCCCGGTGGAGATCAGCCCTGCGACACCACCCAGGGCGATCCGGGTTGGCTGGCGATCCAATTGGGCTCCCACCCCGCAGCAGCCCGTGCCCGAAGCGCCCGCCGATGTCGTGGCCGCTATGAGCCGGCCCCTCGGGCATGCCGGGCCAAGGTGGACGGCCTCGACCCGGCGACCGGCGAACCTGCGCCAGAACCCGCACCCCCACCGCAGCCTCCCGCTCCGGGTGACCGCCAACCCAATGGGCCCTCGAGTTGCGGCCATCGTGCGTCGGGGGAAGCGAGTCGTCACGGAAGGTCGAACTCACCCGCCCGTACACCTAGCAGAAATGCCGTCCACTCTCCTCTTGTAAAGTGGAGCGCAGGGCCTGAAGGGTCCTTGGAATCGCGGATGAGCACAGCCTCGTCGACACCGGCAACCTCGACACAGTTGCCGGTACCGCTTGCCGTGCTCTTCTTCCACGCGAGGCCGCTACGCAGCCCGTGACTCATCGACGTCTCCATGCTTCTCCCCGTGAGATCGGATGGTTTGCAGAAGGCTGAGGCCGACTCCCCGCACCGCGGCAGGCCGCCCCTGTGCAGAGATGACGGAAGCCGTCTGAACGGCGATGCTAACGAACAGCGACATCGATTTGCAAGCAGATTGCCCTCAGGGCTCCTCATGGCACGGGGAGACACCCCGGAGCTGCAATTGGCCGTCTGATGTATGGCACTGGGCCGCCGTCCTTTCGCCTATTCGCTGGCTGCAGCATGCGGCTTTCGGCTGCGGGCAGGGCGCGACGTTGCCGTATGCGGTGGTCTCGACTGCGCTGTGTGCGCGGCGTCAGCCCCGGGCCTACGCGTGTTCCCACCTGCGTGCGCCCTGGCTGCAGTTGGCGGCCTGCCCCGAGCAGGACGCAATCATGCAGTCGGCGGCACCTCGGCTGCGCTGAGCGCGCCGCGGCACCAGGCGGCGGGAACTCGTTCCATCTGCGGGTGCCTGGTTGCAGTCGGCGGTATGACTCGAGCGGGATGCGAGGATGCCACAGGCGTGCTCCCTGGCTGCACTGCGCCGTCCCGGGAAGAGCCACCCGAGAGTGTCCTCTGACTGCCGCCTTCCGCCAGGGCTGGCACGATGCTACTTGTCAATCTGCGATCGGCGATGCATACTAGTCGCGGGTATCCGCTGTTCATGTTGATGAGCAGCACCGGTGTTGCGGCGGCTACCGCAGCCCGTGGAAACGCCCTCGCTGGTCATATCGGACCGCGGGGGCGTTTTCATGCCAAACCAAAGAGCTGTCGATAATTAGCCAAGGCAATAGCTCTGGCGCGAGAAGGCTTCGTTGGGCACACTACTATAGAAGGCTGCGCGACTGGTGGTTTCATGAAGAAACTCCGCAGCTGAAAAGAAGGGAGGCCCATGGTTGTCCGCGATCGTCAGCACCCCAAAGCAACTGACAGCTGCTCGCTGGGAGGAGGTGATGGTAGTGCGCGGAAGGTTTGACCGAGTCATCGGTGCTGCGACCGAAATGTGGGGCGTGGCGCTTGGACTGGGCACCGTCGTCGCCGTAGTAGCCGCTGCGGCGCCGCGTTCCCTCATCTGGCCGTGTGGCCGGTAGCAGACCGCGGCACTGCGCTTCTTCATGGGGAGCGGATACCCAGAGGCGGAGAGCTCGAAGACGATCGGGCTCTCCGCCGCCGCGTATCAGGCATGCCCGCGCGTCCACTCCAATCGCCGGTCGGCACGTGTGCCGACGCCGGCCAGGACCAGGCCGAGGAGCAGGAGCATCCGGGCTCAGGAGATGCTGACGACTTCAGGTGATGCCGACCAGGGGGAGCGCGGTCGAGGAGTAGTGCGAGACGGCGCGGTCCTCGACCGGGTCGTCGGCGGGGGTGTGGTGGACCCTCAGGTGGCGGTAGAGCGTGTCCCGCTGGGCGGGGATGCGGCCGGCGGAGCGGATCAGGTGGATGAGCTCGAGCCGGTTGGAGCGGTGGCGAGCGCCGGCCGAGGAGACGACGTTTTCCTCCAGCATGACCGACCCGAGGTCGTCGGCACCGAAGTGCAGGGTGAGCTGGCCGGCCGCCTTGCCGGTGGTGAGCCAGGAACCCTGCAGGTGGGCGATGTTGTGGAAGAACAGCCTGGCGACGGCGACCAGCCGGAGGTACTCCAGCGTGGTGGCCTGGGTGCGGCCCTTCAGGTGGTTGTTCTCCGGCTGGTAGGTCCACGGGATGAACGACCGGAAGCC
>Ga0066388_100002733_pt1 | contig 11004 bp, 4 predicted proteins | sample PanSoiMetaGPlot6_FD_64539 | JGI IMG/M metagenome (GOLD analysis project Ga0066388, IMG submission 64539) | Tropical forest soil microbial communities from Panama analyzed to predict greenhouse gas emissions - Panama Soil - Plot 6 (Hybrid Assembly) | ecosystem: Environmental > Terrestrial > Soil... | reverse complement strand
TCGACGTGCACGCGTTGCAGATGCTCGGCCGACAGTTGAATCGGCGTCAGGGGATTCTTGATTTCGTGAGCAACCTGCCGCGCCATCTCGGCCCAGGCCTCGAGACGATGGGTACGTTCGAGCTGCACGCGCTGTTTCGCGAGCTCCGCAGCCATCGCGTTGAACGCGTCGACCAGCCGCTTGAGCTCGTCGGCCGATCGCACCGCAATCCGCGCGTCGAAATCGCCGCGCGCGATTCGGCGGGTGGCGCGCGTGAGCCGCCGGACGGGGTCAGCGATGCGCTCCGCAAGCGAGAGGCCGATGGCCGCGCCCAGCAGGATGAAGCACAGCGCGGCAAGGTGGACCCCGCGATCGAGATCGGCAATCTGGCGCTCGATCTCGCGCTGGCGGTTGGCCAGAGGGACCGTGAGGATCATGTCCTTTTCGCCGGCGTGGACCGGCGCGGCGGCGATCATGTATGGAAACGATCCGATCTCGTCTTCGCCCACGAAGCTGGGGAGCCGTTGCAGCGTGATCGCCCGATAGACGTCGTCCGGCGTCCGCGTCGGCAGGAGCCCGGACGAGAACAGATCCCGCTCGCTCGTCGCGACCAGCCTGGCACCGTTGAAGATGTTGACGTCCTGGTCGATGACCTGACTGATCCAGACCATCACGTCGTCGCTGACCGGCGCCAGGCGGTTGGCGCTGCGCCGCTGGAGCGCATCGGACTCTTCGATCACCCGCTGCGCGACGGCGGCAGTCCGCGCGGCCTCGGCCTGGACGTCGTTGCGCAGGAGGTCGGCGAAGTAGGCGCGGATGACCAGCGCCAGGGTGAGCACCGGAATGACGGCCGCGAGCACGAATGCCAGAAACAGCTTGCGGTAGAAGCTCGCCCGAATCTCGCGGAGGAGGGCGCGGCCGACCCGCGGGCGTTCGCGCCCGATCCGCGTGAACACGGCCGTGCCGAGCAGCACGACGACGAACGCGATCCCGGCGAGCGTGGTGAGCTCCGCGACGTGGACGAGGCGATCGAAGAGCGTGAGCGAGGGATAACCGAGCGCGTAGATCGCGGCGCGATCGTTCGAGAAGTAGACGTTGAAGAGGCGATCGCCGAGAGGGATCTGCACCCAGAACGGCGCGCGATTCGGATCGTAGATCCGTCGGAACAGTGCGTCGGTGATCGGCCAGGCCGTGCGTTCCGACGCGTAGAGGGTCTGGAGTCCCCAGCCGTAGATGGCCACGGTGACGTCACCACCTGCAGGCGGCTCAGTCGACGTGGCGCCGTCGGTTGCGCGAAACAGCTCGAAATACGGGCTCTCCGAGGTGATGAAGGGCAGCGTCCGATAATCGCGCAGAAGGACGTGGACGACGATCGTCCCGACGACCACCGGCGGTCCGCCATTCGGACTGTCGTCGCAGATTCGCCGCTCGGCGTGGAGCATGTTGCGCTCTTCCGATCCGAACGGCTGCGACTCGCCGAAGAGATCCCAGTTACAGGAGAGCGACGGCTGCGGTTTCTGTGCGGTGCCCGTGTATTCCGGAAAATTGAGCGCAAACCGGCTGACCAGCTCGCCCTTGCGATCGTAGAGCTCGACCGCCGACGTCAACCGCTCGCGAGCGAGCGTCGTGTGGCTCCAGACGAGGAACGCGCTCTCCGTCCGGGGACTGGCGAGCAGCACGTCGGGCGCGCCGGCAACGAGATCGGGAAGCTCGGTCAGCGCGTTGATTTCGGTCATCGCCTGCGACATCGCATCGCGCAGGCGCTGATCGTGCTTCTGCACTTCAACCGCGTAGCGAGTCGCGACCAGGCTCCTGGTGGCTCGCTCCGAGAAGTAGTTCACCGAAGGGTAGAGCAACAGCGCGGGAAACAGGAACGCAAGGAAAAGCGCCAGGATGCGCGAGGCGACCGTCGTATGCCGGTACCATGTCGCCAGCCGCTGGCCGTAGAGTGCCGCCAGGCTGCAGGCAAAGGTTGCGGCCATCACGGCGCCGGCCGGGAGCGGCCATCCTCGGCTCGCGGCCACGCCCGCAACAACGATGATGGGGATCGCCCAGAGCGACAGCAGCAGCGCGGCATTGCGCGGCGACCGGCGCAGCCGCCAGGCTGCGGCGGCGGCAATGAGAATGAGGGACGCGGCCCACAGGACCGCCACGTGCAGCCCGAGAATGCCGGAGAGCAGGCCGGTTCGATCCGGATTCCACGGGTAGAGCGAAAAATGACGGAGGTCGACCGCGTTGGGATCGACCACGGTGTTGAGCAGGGCCTGGTACGCTCCGAGCAGCACGCCGACCGAGGCTCCGGCGACGAGCTGCATCACGACGAACCGGCCGGGCGCTGCCGGCGGAACCCGCCGTCGTGTTCTCAACGCCACTCGCAGCCGCACCGCCGGGCTGGCCCAGAGCGCGGCCAGCGCGGATGCGCAGATGCCCGCGAGGATCAGCGTGATCGAGGTCGACGGCCACGCCCCGGACGCCAGTCGCAGCGCCGTCCAGATCACGCCCATGCCCGCGAGCAGGAGGACCGATGCTGCGAGGCTCATGCGGACAACGCTCGCCGAAGCGGCAGGACGCAGCCGCCGATCCAGAAGCGGCCCGATCAGCAGCAACAGGACTGTACCGCCGACGGCCAGCACGACGCCGGCGATGCGATGGCGCCACGCAGCGCGGGCGAGGCGGAGCTCCGCGGTGTTCACCGTAGCCTCGGCCAGCGGTTCGCCCGACGGATCCCGAAGCACGAACGCGCCAGGGGCCGGATTCTCCCCGGCGCCCGCCCATCGCATCCGTAAAGACACCGGCGCGATCGGCGTGGCGAGCGTGAAGTTCTCCGACGTCATCGTCGTGGGCATCGCCGCGGGAGAGAGGTCGTGCTCGGCGGCCACGGCGCCGACGCGACGGCCGTCAGCGGCCACGATCGGACGGATGTGCACGAGCCGGAGCCCAAGCGGCGACGGGGAAACGAAGAATGCCGCCGGGCCGGTGGTGCGATCGCGCTGAAATGTATCGGAAGGACGCCCGAGCCACGCGCGCGCGTTGCCTTCCTTGTCGTAGAGCGTGATCGCGATCTCGTCGCCTTTGGTGTCGGCGGGACGTGCGGCAGCGACCAGATCGAAGAGCGTCCGGTCGCCTTCGGCGTCAGCCGCGAGCGCTCTGGCGGTCGCGGGATTCGCGCTGAGTCTGTCGGCGACCCCAGAGAGGGCCGCCGTCATCTCGTCGAAACGATGTTTGACCCCGGCTTCGACGCGAGCTGCCGTTGCGCCGTCGTTCGTGCCGAACCGCCAGAAATCAAGAACGCCGCCGGCCAACCCCACGAGGGCGGCGGCTGCACACCCGGCTCCCAGAAGCCGCCGCCAGCTCACGTGCCGCTCTCGAGGAAGATAGCGAGGCACTTATCATGCAGGATACCGCATTGGTAAACTGTACTTCTCCGATGTCGCAGGCTCCGGGACTCAGGGTCGCGCTCAAGAGGGGGGCCCTCCTCACCGCCGCCAACTGGCCGCTGGTCGTCGTTCAGTTCATCGTGGACGCGACGTTCAAGGTCCTGCTCGCGGTGCCGGTGCTCGGCGGCATCTTCCTCGTGGTCCTGCTGCTGAACGCGGACGTCGAAGAGCTGTTGCGCGGCGCTCCCCGGGAGATCGTCGCGGCGGTCCTCACGGCGTTGCGCGCCAGCCCGGCGGCCCTGACCGCGTTCTCGGGCGCGTTTCTCCTCGTGCTGATCGGCGGATCCACCCTCACGTTCATCGTCAAGGCCGGAACCGTCTCGGTGTTCGCCCAGGCCGATGCCGTCGCCGGACCGATCGAACGGCCGCCGCTGCGATTCCAGGCGCTGCGCCGCGCGAACGCGACCGAGATTGAAGCGTTCCTGGACGGCTGCCGGCGGTGGTGGGTCCGCTACGTCAAGCTGGGAGCGTGCCTGCTGGTCGTGTACGCCGTCACCGCCGCCGCCTATCTCGGGTTGATCTTCGGCGGCTACACCCTCTCGGAGAACCCAGGGTTCCGGCTCGGCTGGACGGTCGTCGCGGTGGTGGTCTCGAGCGCGCTCATCGTGTGGCTGACGCTCGTCAACCTGTTCTACCTCCTGACCCAAATCGTCATGACCGTCGATGACGTGGGTGTGCGGGCGGGGCTCCGTGGGATGCTGCGGTTCGCCCGCCGCAGCCTTCGCGAGCTGGCCGGGATCTTCGGCGTGCTGCTCGTGTTCGTGCTGCTGGCCACGATTGCATCGATCCTCGCGACGGCGGGCCTCGGGTTGATCGCGTTCGTGCCTCTCGGCGGCCTCACGGTCCTCGTCCTGCCGCTGCAGTTCGCGGCGTGGCTGCTGCGCGGGTTCGTGTTTCAGTACCTGGCCCTCACGGCGCTCGGCGCCTACCTCACCCAATATCGTCACTACCGTGCGGCTCCGCTGGCCGCCCTCCCCGGAAAGCGGCTGGCATGATCAATTACGACGCGTTTTTCTCCCACTCGGCCGAGCGGATGAAGGAATCCGCGATTCGCAGGATGGGCACGGTGCTCGCGCAGGGCCGCGACATCATTTCCTTCGCCCCCGGCTATCCGGCTCCCGAGACGTTTCCCTGGGCCGACTTTCAGGACATCGCGGCGTCGCTCCTGTCGAGCACGGACGGCGCCGTTCTCCAGTACGGGCCGACGCGCGGCTACCGGCCGCTCCTCGACGTGATCGCCGCGATCATGGAACACCGACAGGTGAAGACCTCGCTCGATCGGTTGCTCGTGACAACCGGATCTCAGCAGGGCCTCGACCTGGTCGCGAGAGTGCTGCTCGATCCTGGCGACGTGGTCCTCGTCGAGTTGCCGACCTACACGGGGGCCATCACCGCGTTTCGCAACGCTCAATCGGAAATGGTGGGGGTGCCGCAGGAAGCTGACGGCATAATCCTCGACGCGCTCGACGAGACCTACGAGCGCCTGCATCGTGAGAAGCGCCGCATCAAGATGCTCTACGTCGTCCCCAACTTCCAGAATCCGACCGGACTGCTGATCGGGCTGGAGAAACGGCGAGCCCTGCTCGAGTGGGCAGCCAAACGCGGGGTGCTGCTGGTCGAGGACGATCCGTATCGCGAGCTCTACTTCGAGGACTCGACGACCGAAGCCGACGTCCGTCCAATCAAGGCGGACGACAGCGACGGCTGGGTCGTGTATCTGAGCAGCTTCTCGAAGACGCTGGCGCCCGGCTACCGGGTCGCGTGGATCGATGCGCCGCCGCCCATCGCCGCCAAGTTCGAGATCGCCAAACAGGCGGCTGACCTCTGCTCGGGCGGCTTCGATCAGCGGGTCATCTACGAGGCATCGCGGCGGGGGGTGCTCGCTCGGCAGATCCCGTTGCTGCGCGCCCACTATCAGCACAAGCGGGACGTGATGGTCGACGCCCTGACGAGCGCGTTCGGCGCAACCGTCACCTGGCCGGCGCCTCGTGGCGGGTTCTTTCTATGGGCATCACTACCTGACCAGCTGGATGCCAACGCGATGGTTGCGCGAGCTGTCGAGCACGGCGTGATTTACGTGGCCGGCGAAGCCTTCTTCGTGAACGGCGGGGGCCGGAATCTGATCCGGCTGGCGTTCTCGGCGCCGACGCCCGAGCGGATTCGCGAGGGCGTCTCGCGATTGTCTGCTGCAGTTCGATATGAGCTGGCCGCTATCGGCTCACCAACGCCTTCCGTGTCGGCGATTCCGTGACGCCGCCCGGCTTCGGGGCATCAAGCTTCACGGGATCCGGCTTGGCAGCTGGCTTCGGTTCCGGGGCAACGGCCAGTGACAGCTTCGCCGGTTGACCCGCCTCCGATGTAATCACGACCAATCCAGCGGGGGCCGCGTTCGGCACCGGATTCGCCACGGCGGGTGCGACCGCCAGACGGTGCTCGAGTGTCAACTTCCCGGCTGGGTTGCCGTTCTTCTGATCGAATCCCGGGATCTCCGTTGAGAGTCCGCCGAGGAACACGTTCGGACCAATCACCATCGGTCCGGCGACCGGCCGATAGGTCACGCCCTTGCGCCAACGCAGCGCGCCATTGATGCGATCGAACGCGCGCAGGGTGTTGTCCACGCCGGTGGTGTACACGTGGGAGTCATCGAGATCTGCTCTTCCAAGCGCACGGAACCCCAGGTACGCAACGAAATCCGTTTCGCCGGTCTGTGCCTTCAAACAAAGCAGTCGTTTCGAGTCGTCGCCCAGGTACACCCGGTCGCCGTAGACAGCCGGTTCGGTCGGCGAGGGATCGATCTTTTGATCCCAGATAGGAGTGCCCGACTCCAGATCCAGCGCCAGCAGTCGCCCTTCCTGGAGCGCCACGAACAGCGTGCCGCCATCGATTGCGGGACGCTGCAGCACTTCGCCGAATTCACGCTCCCAGATCCGTTGGCCGTCCGACGCGCGAAGAGCGGCGAGCTTGCCCGTCTCGGCGACCACGACCCAGCCACCTCGAACCTGCGGCGGCGCCGTCAGCTTGCCGCTCTCGACCTTCCAGATTTCTTTCCCATCAGACGTCTCGAGCGCAGAAACCGCGCCGTCGCCCGCCACAATGATGCGCCCATCGTCAGCCGACATCGGCTGATCAGCCTTGCGCGTGACGGTCCAGATCTCCTTTCCGTCCGCGAGGCGCCACGCCGAGAGGGCTCCCGATTCGAGGGCGGTGAAGATTCGGTCGCCGGCGACGAGAGGGCTCGTCGAAGGCTCTGCAGGAAGTTCAATCGACCACGCGAGCTTGGATGGAAATGTCTGCGCGGTTTTCGCCGGAGCTGGCTGAGCTGATAACCCCGAGGAGAGAAGCGCTGTGTGAATCACAGCCATTCGGGCGATGAACCTACAAGATATTGTGGTGCCGGCCCGACGCACACCTTATAATAGCGCCATCGAACCGTCGGCCTGATTCTCGCAGCGCTGCTTCACGCTACGGGCGTTCTCATTTTCCCGTGTCGCATCAGACCCTCGTCGTCCTGGACTTCGGCTCGCAGTTCACACAGCTGATTGCGCGCCGGCTCAGGGAGCTCTCCGTCTATTCGGAGATTCTGCCGTTCGATACACCGCTCGCCGAGGTCATGCGCCGGCAACCGGCCGGGATCATCCTGTCAGGCGGACCGAAGAGTGTTTCGGAGCCTGGCGCGCCGCATTGCGAGCCTGGTGTCTTCACTGCCGGAGTGCCGGTGCTGGGCATCTGCTATGGCATGCAGCTCATGACCCACGCGCTCGGCGGGGAAGTGGCGCCGGCGCCGCATCGCGAGTACGGGCATGCGATGATCACCATCACGCCTTCTGCGCCGCTTCTCTCCACAGTGGCGTCCGAGCTGCGTGTGTGGGCGAGCCACGGCGACTTCGTGAAATCGGCGCCTGTGGGGTTTACCGTCACTGCGACCAGCGCCAACGCGCCCGTTGCCGCGATGGCGGCGCCAGATCGGCGCCTCTACGCGCTGCTCTTCCACCCCGAGGTGGCTCACACCGATCGAGGAACCGAAATCCTGCGCAGCTTCGCGTGCGACGTCTGCGGCTGCACCGGCGACTGGACGATGTCCTCGTTCGTGCAGGAGGCGACCGAACGAATCCGGGCGCAGGTCGGCGACGGCCGTGTCGTGTGCGGGTTGAGCGGCGGCGTCGACTCCACGGTCGCCGCGCTCCTGCTGCACCGCGCCGTGGGGGAGCGCCTGACGTGCATCTTCGTGGACAACGGCGTGATGCGCCTCGACGAGGGGCAGCAGATCCGGACTCGGTTCGAGCGCCTCCACCTGCCTCTGGTGTTCGCGGACGCGTCGGATCTTTTTCTCGAGCGGCTCGAAGGCATCACCGATCCGGAGCAGAAGCGCAAGATCATCGGCGCGACGTTCATCGACGTCTTCGAGTCGGAGGCCGGCAAGCTCGGACACTTCGACTTCCTCGGACAGGGAACGCTCTATCCGGACGTGATCGAGAGCGTGTCTGTAGTGGGACCCTCGCACGTCATCAAGAGCCACCACAATGTCGGCGGGCTTCCCGAGCGCATGCGATTCAAGCTGGTCGAGCCTTTACGACAGCTGTTCAAGGACGAGGTCCGGGTGCTCGGGAAGGAACTGGGGCTCGAGGACGAATTCGTGTGGCGCCAGCCGTTCCCCGGACCCGGGCTGGCGGTCCGGATTCTCGGCGAGGTGACCGCTTCGCGCCTGAACCTCGTGCGTCGCGCGGATCACATCGTAGCCGAGGAAGTGAAGCGAGCCGGCTGGTACCGCCGCCTCTGGCAATCGTTTGCGGTGCTGCTGCCGGTCCAGAGCGTCGGCGTGATGGGGGACGCGCGCACCTACGAGTACACGCTCGCGTTGCGGGCCGTGGAGAGCAGAGATGGCATGACCGCGGACTGGGCGCGCCTGCCGCACGATCTCCTGGCGACGATCTCGTCGCGGATCGTGAACGAGGTCAAGGGGATCAACCGGGTCGTCTTCGACATCAGCTCGAAACCGCCGTCTACAATTGAGTGGGAGTAACCGCTTGCCGCCGGCAAAGCCACTACCGCTCGGCTGCTTCATTGGGCCGCCGCGCGCAACGCGCGGCGGCAAGGCCAAAGGCCGTCGCGCGAAGCGCGTAAAGCGCGTGGGGGTGGGGCCCCACGCGCAATTAGAGAATGACTGAATTCGTTCACCTTCATTTGCACTCCGAGTATTCGCTCCTGGACGGCGCGTGCCGGATCGAGGAACTGCTCGACCGCGCGGTGCAGTTGAAGATGCCGGCGCTCGCCATCACCGAGCACGGCAACATGTTTTCCTCGATCGTCTTCCACGATCAGGCCAGGAAGCGCGGGATCAATCCGATCCTCGGGTGCGAAGTCTACGTCGCTCCGGACGATCGTCGCAGCCGCAGCGGTAACCCCGGTGAGACCGCCAATCACCTGGTGCTGCTCGCCGAAACACGGGAGGGATACCACAACCTCATCAAGCTCGTTTCGGCCGGCTACACCGAAGGCTTCTACTACAAGCCGCGAATCGACAAGAGTCTTCTGGCGCAGCACGCCACGGGGCTGATCGGCTTGAGCAGCTGCCTCAAGGGCGAGGTCGCCTGCGGCATTCGGAGCGAACAACAGCAGAAGGCGGTCCATGCCGCCGCCACCTACCGGGACATCCTCGGTCCGGGCAACTTCTTCCTCGAAATGCAGTACCAGGGCATCGACGACCAGCGGGTCGTGAATGCCGGGCTGCCGCCGATTGCGAAGGAGCTGGGCCTGGATCTCGTCTGCACCAACGACGTCCACTACCTGCAGAACTCCGACTACCGGCCTCATGACATCCTGCTCTGCATCGGCACGGGCAAGACCGTCACCGACACGGAGCGCCTCCGTTACCACGGCGACCAGTTCTATCTGAAGACGCCGGAAGAGATGGCCGTCGTCTTTGCCGAGTTCCCGCAGGCGCTGGCCAACACCGTCCGGATTGCCGAGCGGTGCCACGTCGATCTCTCGGGAACGATCAATCACCTCCCGAACTTCGACGTGCCGGCCGGATTCACCCTCGACGAGTACTTCGAGCACGTCGTCCGGGAAGGCTTCACTCAGCGGCTCGCGAGGCTGAGGGATCTTGCCGCGCGCGGACTTCTCGCGCACACCATCGACGAGTACGAACGGCGGCTGACCTACGAAGTCGAGATGATCAAACAGATGAAGTATCCCGGATACTTCCTGATCGTCTGGGACTTCATCCGTTACGCCCGCGAGCAGGGAATACCAGTCGGCCCCGGGCGCGGTTCTGCTGCCGGCAGCTTCGTCGCGTACTGTCTGCGGATCACCGACGTCGATCCGATCGAGTACGACCTCATCTTCGAGCGGTTCCTGAACCCGGAACGCGTCTCCCTTCCCGACATCGACATCGACTTCTGCGAACGGCGACGAGGCGAAGTCATCGACTACGTGACCCGGAAGTACGGCCGCGAGAACGTTGCGCAAATCATCACGTTCGGCACCATGAAAGCGCGCGCGGTCGTGCGCGACGTGGCGCGGGTCATGGACATTCCATACGCGGACGCCGATCGGGTCGCCAAGGCGGTGCCGCCGGCGCTCGACATGACGCTCGCCAAAGCGCTCGACGAGAGCCCGACGCTCAAGGAGATGGAGCAGAAGGACGAGCGGGTCAAGGAGCTGCTCACCATTGCCCGGCGTCTCGAGGGCATGACGCGCCACGCCTCCGTCCACGCCGCCGGGGTCGTCATCGCGCCGAGGCCGCTGACCGAGTTCGTTCCGCTCTACAAAAGTCCGAAGGACGAAATCGTCACCCAATGGGCGATGAAGGAGGTGGAACGCGTCGGCCTCCTCAAGATGGATTTCCTCGGGCTCAGCACGCTGACGCTGATCCGCGACGCCCTCGAAGAGATCAAGCGGACCGAGGGCATCGACCTGGACATCGACGCCATTCCGCTCGACGATCCGAAGACCTACAAGTTGTTCTGCGACGGGCAGACCTACGGCGTGTTCCAGTTCGAGAGCTCCGGGATGCGCGAGCTCTTGCGCAAGGCCAAGCCTGAGCGCCTCGACGATCTGAACGCCCTCAATGCGCTTTACCGGCCCGGACCGCTGAAGAGCGGGATGGTCGACGACTTCATCGCCCGTAAGCAGGGGAAGACGGAGGTCAAGTACGAGCTGCCGGCGCTGAAGCCGATCCTCTCCGACACCTACGGCGTCATCGCCTACCAGGAACAGGTCATGCGGATTGCCGCCGTGCTCGCCGGCTTCTCGATGGGGCAGTCCGACGTGCTGCGCAAGGCCATGGGGAAGAAGGATCCCAAGGTCATGGCCAAGCAGCGTCAGGCGTTCATGGAAGGGGCGCGGGCGAACCAGGTCAATGAGAAGAAGGCCGCGAAGATCTTCGACCTGATGGAGTTCTTCGCCGGTTACGGCTTCAATAAGTCGCATTCGACAACCTACGCGTGGGTGGCGTACCAGACGGCGTATATGAAGGCCAACTTCCCGCGGCACTTCATGGCGGCGCTGTTGACGATCGAAGCCGCGAACACCGACAAGCTCGCGATGTACCTCGGGGAGTGCCGAGACCTCGGCGTGCCGATCCTGC
>Ga0066388_100002732_pt1 | contig 11005 bp, 9 predicted proteins | sample PanSoiMetaGPlot6_FD_64539 | JGI IMG/M metagenome (GOLD analysis project Ga0066388, IMG submission 64539) | Tropical forest soil microbial communities from Panama analyzed to predict greenhouse gas emissions - Panama Soil - Plot 6 (Hybrid Assembly) | ecosystem: Environmental > Terrestrial > Soil... | reverse complement strand
CTGCCGCTGTTCAAGTGCCTGCACGTACACGGCTACTGGGCGACGCGCGGCGAGCTCAAGATGTCGAAGAGCCTCGGCAACGTGGTGCGCCCGCTCGACATGAAGCAGCGTTTCGGCATGGACGCCTTCCGCTATTTCCTGCTGCGCGAGATGGCGTTCGGGCAGGACGCGACCTTCAGCGAGGACGCCTTCGTCACCCGCGTCAACGCCGATCTCGCCAACAACCTCGGCAACCTGGTGAGCCGTTCGCTGGCCATGCAGCAGCGCTACTTCGCCGGCGCCGTGCAGCCGCTCGGCGAGTGGACCGACGACGACCGCGCGCTGGCCGACGCGTTCGCCGCGGCGCGGCGCGAGGTGCCGCCGCTGGTCGAGCAGCTGGCGTTTCACCGCGCGCTCGAGGCGCTGTGGCGTGCCGTCGACCACGCCAACAAGTACATCGTCACCACCGCGCCGTTCACGCTGGCCAAGGATGCCGCCAGCAAGCCGCGCGCCGGCGCAGTACTACACCATCTGCTGGAAAGCCTGTTCGTCACCGCTGTGCTGCTGCGGCCGTTCCTGCCCGACACGTCGACGCGGATGCTGGGATTGCTCGACCTTCCGGCCGACGCCACGCTGCTCGACGATTGGCAATGGGGAACGGCGCTCGCGGACGGACATGTCACGCGCCCGCCCGAAATCCTCTTCCCCCGCATCGAGACGGAGGATGCGTAGGGGATATGGAGTGCGGTGGCTTGCCACCGCTTTGGGGTGGGCGGAGTGGGGCTGGTTCAAACCCGCCACCACCCCCACCCCAAAGCGGCGGCAAGCCGCCGCACTCCAAAGTAGACCATGACTCGCGCACCGCTCGACAAGCCGCCCGACCTCCCCCGCCTGCCGCCCGGGCAGACGTTGATTGACTCGCACTGCCACCTGGACATGGACGACTTCGCCGCCGATCGCGACGGCGTCCTGGCGCAGGCGGCGGCAGCCGGCGTGTCGGCGATGGTGACGATCGGCGCCGGCGGACCGCTGGAGGCGAACGAGCGCGCGGTCGCCCTGGCGGCGGCGCACGCCCCGCTCTACGCCACCGTCGGCGTGCATCCGCACGAGGCGTCCCTCGCCACCGACGCCGTGATTGCGGCGCTCGAGGCCTTGCTCGCGCAGCCCAAAGTGGTGGCGATCGGCGAGACCGGGCTCGACTACTTCTACGACAACTCGCCACGTCCGCAGCAACGCGCCGCGTTCGCCGGCTTCATTCAGCTCGCGCGCACCCGTCGCCTGCCAGTAGTCGTGCATCTGCGTGACGCCGACGGCGACGCGCTCGACATCATGCGCGCCGAGCACGCCGGAGAGACCGGCGGCGTGATCCACTGCTTCTCGGGCGACGCCGCCAGCGCACGCGCCTTCCTCGACGTCGGCTTTCACATCTCGTTCAGCGGGATCGTCACGTTCAAGAACGCCGCGGCGCTGCGCGAGGCGGCGCGCATCGTTCCGGCCGACCGTCTGCTGGTGGAGACCGATGCCCCGTTCCTGGCGCCGGTCCCCTACCGCGGCCGGCGCAACGAGCCGGCCCTTGTGGTGCAAACGGCAGCGACACTCGCCGAGGTCCGTGGCGAATCGCTGGAGACCTTGGCGGAGAATACGCGGCGCAATACGGAGCGGTTGTTTCGACTGCAGGGCGGAGGTTGATTGAGTGATTTGTTGATTGCTGTTCACGCCCAATCAACAATTCACTCAATCGATAAATCACTCAATCTCAGGCTGCCTGCCTGCGATTCGCGCGCACCTGCCGCAACACGGTGCGCACCTGCTCTTGCGTGCACGGCTTGGCGAGAACGGGTTGCGGCGGTAGTTCCTGGCGCAGGCGGCTTTCGCTGCGCCACACGCCGCCGGTGACGAAGACGACGCGCTGCGCGAGCTCGGGGCGCGACGCCGCGAGGCGGCGGTAGATCTCCGGACCGGGAAGGTCAGGCAACCGGACGTCGAGGAAGACGGCGTCCCAGTTGTCGGACTCGAGGCGCGCCATGCCCTCCCTCCCGGTGGACGCGAGCGACACCTGCAGCCCCTCCTTGGCGAGCATCGCGGTGAGCGCCTCGGCGACGTCGGGATCGTCGTCGACGAGCAACACGCGTTGCAGCGCGGCGGCGCTGTCCGGGACCGCGACCGGCAGCAGCAAGGTGAACGTGGTGCCGCGGCCGACCTCGCTCTCGACGCGCAGATCGCCACCGTGCGCGTGCGCGATGGCGAAGCTCACGCTGAGGCCGAGCCCGGTGCCGTCGGCCTTGGTCGAGAAGAACGGGTCGAAGATGCGCGGCAACAGCTCGGGGGCGATCCCCGGACCGCCGTCGATGACGCGCAAGGCCAGCCGGTCGCCGGCGGCGCGGACCTCGACCCGCATCCAGCTGTCGGTTTGGCCCGTCATTGCCTGGATCGCATTGGTGAAGAGATTGAGCAGCACCTGCTGGAGCTGTTGCGGGTCGGCCTGGGCGGCCGGCAGGTGCTCATCGAACGCGGTCTCCAGCCGCACCTGCTGGCGCGTGAGATCGTGGCGCACCAGCTCGAGCGTCTTCGCCGTCACCTCGGTGAGATCCAACGGTACCGGACGTGGCTGGCGGGGCCGGGCGAAGCCGAGCACGCCCTGGACGATGTCGGCGATGCGTCGCGCCTGCGCGTCGATGCGCCCCAACGCCCCGCGCAGCTCCTCGGGAGGGAGATCCTCGTCGGCGGTTTGCCCGAGGATCACCGACAGGGCGTTGTTGATCTCGTGTGCCATGCCGGCGGCGGTCTCGCCGACCGCGGCGAGCCGGTCGGCCCGCTGCATCTGCTCCTGGAAGCGCTTCTCCTCGGAGATGTCGTCGATGATCGCTACGGCGCCCAACACGCGTCCGTCCGCGTCGCGGATCAAGCTGACGTTCAGCAGGATGGGGATGGTCGTGCCGTCGCGGCGGCGGATTACCGTCTCGCCGCGCCAGCTGCGCCGCTGGAGCGTATCCTGGAACTGCTCGAGCGGTTCGGGAGGATCGCCGGAGATCTCCAGCACGTCGCGCCCGATCACCTCGTGGCGCAGGTAGCCGAGCGTGCGCATGAACGCGCCGTTGGCGTAAATGATGCGCCGACTCCTATCGGTGATCAGCACGGCCTCTTCGGTGCTCTCCACGGCACGCACCATGCGGCGGCTTTCCTCGACCAAGCGCGCGCGTTCGATCGCCACGGCGGTCTGGCGCGCGATGCCGTCGGCAATGGTCATGTCGCGCTGCGTGAAGCCGCGCAGCGGGTGACGGCGGGCGAACTCCATGACGCCGAAGAAGTGGGCGCCGCTGACGAGCGGGGCGATGAGCACGGCGGGGACGTCGACCGGGGCGACCTGCAGGCTCTCCGCCACCGGCACGACGGCGCAATGACCCAGGCGGCGCACCCATTCGAAGTCGGGCACCTGCTCCGGATCCATTTGCAGGCCGGTCGCCATCCCGTCGCCTTCCCCTTGTGGCGCCGCCGAGGTCACCGCGCGGACGTACTTGCCGCTCTCCTGCGTCCACAGCGCCACCCCGCAGTAGTCCATCTCGATACTGCGCGGCGCCACCTGCACGACGGTCTCGAGGATCTCGTCAAGCCGCGTCAGGCTGCTCACCGCTTCGCTCACCGTGAGCAGGGCGTTGGCGACCGTCGCGGCCGCGGGGTCGCGCTCCGCCAAACGTCCGACCGGCCGCGCCGTCGCGACGCCGCGCGCCGCCCGGATGATCCAGGCGGTCGCCAGCGGCGCGCCGATGAACACCTCGACGAGCGCGAACAAGACCATGTGATCGATGTCGCCGTGGACCAGGGTGCTGAGCGGAATCACCGACACCAGCACGGCCTGGTCGGCGAACTCGATCGCGGCCACCACCGCCGCCGCGGCGAGCAGCGCGGCGAGTCCCACTCGCTCGCCGAACACCAGCACGTACAGCAGGATCTGGAGCGGCAGCAGCACCAGCAAGGGGCTGAAGACCCCGCCCGAAGCGGCGATCGGGACGCCGAGCGTCAGCATGTTGACCGCGATGTCGGTGGCGAGCAGCAGTCCGGACGCGCGGCCCTGCCGATAGCGCAGCGCGAAGAGCAGATTGAGCAGCAGGTTGGCGACGAATGCGCCCTGCACGATCAAGAAGCCACGCACGGCATCGATGGCGAAATAGTCGTTGAAGAAGACCCACGCGATCAGGCCTTCCAACACCCGCACGATCAGCAGTGGGGCGGCGGCACGGGTGAGGCGCTCGGGCGGCACCGCGACCCGCCAGCGCCAGAGCGAAACGGACATCAGCGCGAGTCTAGTGGCCGCGCCCCCGGCGCGGCAAGCGGAGAGCGCTCGGGCGGCGTCCGGCGCGCCAGCCGTCAGCTGCGTGCCGCACAATCCGCGGCCAACGGCGGCGAGGGTGGCGGGGGATCGGGACGCCGCGGTTACTTGCCGCCGCACTGCTTGTATTGCGCCGGCAGCATGAACATCGAGTACTCGGTGAGCTTGCTGTCCTTGCCCATGACGCGGTCGCCGAGGTTGATCACCAAGCCCTTGCCTTTACGGTCCTCGGTGGCGCCCAGCAGCAGGCGGAACAACCCGTCGTCGCCCGTGCGCGTCCGCACCGTCCAGGTGTTCGGCAGGTAGAGGCGGACGAACTTGCCCTTCAGCGGCTGGCCGGATTCGTCTTTGATGTAGCCGGTGAACTGGAGGTCGTAGGGGTATGGAATGCGAGTAGGGAAGTTCGCGTCCAGCATGCATTTGCCGCAGGCTTTTCCGTCGTTGAAGCCGGTCTCCACTCCCGTCTCACAGTTCTTGCCCTTGCCATCCTTGCAGCTGTTGCAATCGATGACCACCGCCAGAGTTTTGCCATCCGGATCCTTGACCAGATCCGAGCCGGCATGCGCGGGCATCGCCAGCGCGAGTGTGAGAAAAACAGCTCCAGCCATCGACCGCATTGAAGACCCCCTCTGTCCCGCCCGGCACCTTCGGCGCACGCGGCGCTGAGTTCGCATTAGTCCTCTCGTATACCGGAGCGCCCAGGCGGCTTCAAATCTGCCGCCGCCTTCACCAGCAGTCAGCCTTTCAGCCATCCGCTGTCGGCTTTCGGCTTTCAAGCGTCAGCCATTGCGGCTGCGCACACTCGCGGGATCTGCGCCAACCCGGGACCGCTGAGCGCTGGCGGCTGACCGCCGAAGGCTCAATTTGGTCCAGCCAGCACCGTGACGAGGTTCGCCGTCACCGGTCCACCGCCGACCGGGCGACTGCCTTCCACTCGCACGCGCTGGCGCAGCCGCAGATCCGCGCAGCCGCACGGGACGCCGCGGCGGCAGCGGATCTCGGTGTCGGCCGTGATCGCAACCCGTAGGTTTGCCCCGCTCGCCTCGTCTCGAATCACCAGCCCGCCGGACGCGCACGCCAAGCGGACGATCGGCCCGCTGCGCAGCACCGGGGTCGACGTTACGCCGATGACGACCAGTTCGGCGCTGATCTGCCCAGGTCGTTCGGGAAAGATCACCCCGTCCACCCCGATCGGCGCGCCGACGACGATGGCGTCGCAGTCGCATGCAGCCGACGACTCCTGATCGCATTGAAACTCGGTGGTCTCGGTGAGCCGCACGATGCGGCGCACCGAGTCGCCATCGGTCTCCTGATCGATCGAGACCAGGCCGCGCGCGCAGTCGACGCCGTCGACCGTTCCGCGCGCGCGCTCGGGACGCGGCGCCGGTCCGGGTCCGGCGGCGCGCGCCGGCGCGACCACCACGACCAGCGCGATCAGGGACTGATCGTTGCGGCGCACGAACCCCTCGACGCGCACCGCGGCGCCGCGACCGATGTCGCCACAGCCGAGCTCGGTCCCTCGGCGGTTGACGATGTCGGTCTCTGGGGTGAGGGTGACGAGGATCTGGTGACGTTGAGCACCGTCGACCAGGATCTGCGCGAGCCCGCTGCCGTCGGCGTTGCATTCGATCTGGTCGACGCGACCGAAGACGTCGAACTGTCGGACCGCCCGTGGCTGCAAGCGCTCGTCGGGCGGCGCGGCGAGATGGATCTCGATGTTTTCGAGCACTGTCTGCGAACCGGCCGGAATCTCCAGCGCCAGGGGTCCAATCTGCGTCCCGTCGGTGGCGTTGGCAAAATCGAGCGTCACCGCGCCGGAGAAGCTACCCATGAGCTCGAACGTTCCATCCTCGGTGGTGGTTTCGACCTCCGGCGCCTCGACGATGCTGACGCGAATCGGAAACGGCAGAGCCGCGGCGGCCGGCGCCTGCTGATCGCTGACCAGGACGATGTTGCCGCTGATCGCCGAGACGCCGGTCCCGGTCACGCCGCCTTCCGACGAAGCGCAGCCGACCAGCGCGGCGCAGGCGAGCAGCCAGACGCGCCGCTGCACGCTCACGACTTCCTCCGGATGCGTCCGGGCGGCCGACTGTGTGGCGGCGTGGCGTCGGACGGCTCGGCCGCGGCGAACGGCTCCTCGAAGTAGTAGACGCCGAGCACGACGCGCGAGCGCCGCCCGGCCGGCGCCTCGGGATGACGATCGCGGTCGTAGGACGCCAGCAGCGCGTTGGCGCGGCGGACGAAGTCGAGTCCCGCCTGCCGCGCCTCCTCACGCAGCGCGGCCAACGCGTCGGCGCCGATGTTGTCGTACACCACCTTGCGCTGCAGCCACGGCGCGTCGCCGTGCTCGATGTTGTGCATGATGGTCATGAACAGCTCGGCGGGATCGGATCCGAGCAGCACCAGCTTGCCTTCCGAGTCGGCCGCCGGGATATGGACCTCGCGGCGCAGCTCGACATCGCCGTTGGGCAGCAGCACGGCGCTGCCGATGTGCAGGAGCTCATCGAGCACGGCGCGCACCGGGATGTCGATGCCGAGCTCGTGCACCAAGCGGGCAAAGCTCGCCTGCTTGGCGTCGTCGCCCTCGTAGCGCAGCCGCCGCGGGATGCCGTCCGGCGTGGCGTAGGGTGGCCCCGCCATCCAGCGCCCGATGACGTGGGTGACGACCGACTCCTCGACCTCCGGCAAACCGGCCGCGCCGTGGGCGCGGCGGCGCAACTGCGAGATCTCCTTCCTCGAGATGCCGGTGACGAGCGCCAGGCGACTGTCGGTCTGCCGTTTGAACGGCAGCGCGAAATCCTCCTCGGCAACCTCGAGGAACAGCCGTTTCACCATCTGATTGTAAGTCGGATAGGTGAGGCCCGAGGCGATCATCTGGCGCACGATCGGCCGAAGCAGGCGGTGGATGGCGGCGGCGAACTGGGACTTGAGCTGGCGTGATAGCATGCGAAGAGATGGCGCCGCGCGGTATCAACGCGCGTCGATCGAGCGGCGGCGCGCAGGACGCCTTCTGCCATCCGACCCCGCCGCGGGCAACCGAATGCGCACGCGCGGCGGGGCCGGGTGGCTGTCGATGGGCTTATGGTGTCGTACTGGCGGCGTCACACTGCTGAACGCAACCGCCCAGGTCCTCCCCACACGCGTTGAGATCGCCTTGCAAGGCTTGACGGCACGGAGTGAGGCAATCTTCCAGCGCCGCGCGCGCCGCCGTACAGGCGTCGCTGTGCGGATCGCTCGCACAGGCTTCGCGCGCCGCCTCGCGCGAGTCGGCACAGCCCTCGCGGCACGCGTAGAACGCGCGCCGCGCCGCCGCCAGACAATGCACGTAGTCGGCCCGGCAGCCGGCCAGGCAGGGTGGCTCGCCGATGAACGGGCAGGCCTGCACGCATTCGTTCCCGGTCGCAACGCACGCGCGCGCCGCCGGGCGGTAGACCGCATTGCACGGGTCGACGCATGCCGCAGCCGCCCGCTTCGCCAGCTGGCACGCATCGCTGTCGGGATCGGTGTTGCACGCTGCCCGCGCAGCCTCGACCAGCGGTTGGCACGCCAGGAAGCACGGCGCCGATGCGGTGCGCGCCGCTTCGAGACAATCGTGCGTCTCGGCGCGGCAACCGGCGACGCATTCATGATCCTTCAACGGGTGACGGCCCAGGGGTGGGCGCCCCCCGCCATCGTCTCCCGCTGCGCGTCCCTGCCCCGCTGTGAGCCCTGCCGTCAGCAGCATCGCCGCCGGCAGAACGGCCAACAGAATCCCTCGCTTCGACATTTGCTCTCCTCCCTGGTTCGCAATTGGGCATTCGAAGTGTCTCTCGCCTCGATGCTCTCCGCCGTGCCCAGATGACGGAGCGCCGGCTACATGCAGCGCAGCGGCGGGCACATCGGCGGCGGCCTGGATTTCGTGGCAATCATTTCCAACTCCTTGGGATATATTACCCAGGGAGATGGAAATCCATCCCAATTTATTGCCGGGCCGCGACGATTCAGGGGGCGCGGTGACAAGTTATCGGGAGCGTGGGGCTTTTCGCGGTTTGCAGGAGGGGTATGGGGTCTGTAGTTAGGCAGGCTGTCCGATGGCGCTGGAGTATCGCAAGGAGAATGGCCGGCTCGTGTGGGTCCGCAACCCCTTCACCGGAGCCGTGACCTACTTCACCGAGATCCACCGAAAGCAGAGTGGGTTTCAGCGACGCGCTGTGGCGCCGGCCGCGCAGACGCCGGACTGGGAAGCGGCCGGGGCGGCACGCTTGGCGGAGCTCGACGCGGCGCAGCGCGATTGTCCGTTCTGTCCCGGCAACGAAGACCAGACCACCGCCGAGGTGCTGCGCGTCACGCCGAGTGCGGTCGCGGGCAGCGCGCCGACCGCCTCACCATGGCTGATCAGGGCGTTCACCAACCTCTTTCCGCGCATTCCCGAATCGTGCACCGGCGGGCGCAACGAATCGTATGTGGTGGTCGAGGATCCGCGCCACTTCGCCGACGGCGCGCGTCACCACGACGAGCTGCTCTACACGGCGCTGCTGCCGCTGGCGCAGTTTCGCGCCGTGCTGCATGCCGACATCGCCGTGGCGCGGATCGCCTATTCGAACCCAGCCGTGCAGGCGGTGTTGATTCGCAAGAACCAGGGGCGCGAGTCCGGCGCGTCGCAGCCACACCTGCACAACCAAGTGATCGGCGGCGATCAACTCTTTCCGCCGCTCGACCAGGAGCGCCGGTGCTTGGCGGCAGAGCCCGACCTGTGGCGCGACGTGCTCGCTTTCGTTGCCGACGAGGGCTTTCTCATCGCCGAGCGCGACGGCTGCTTCCTCTATTTCTGTCCGTTCGGCGTCTTTCCGCGCAGCTACGAGATCGTCTGCCCGCACGTCAATGGCCGCTTGACCGACGCGCCGGAAGCGATCGTCGACACGTTCGCCGCGCTGCTGCACGAGGCCCTCGGTTTGCTCGGCCCGCTACCGCTCGACTACGAGATCCACGACGCGGAGGGGCTCCCGCTGCATGCCCACGTGTGCGCGCGCCACTACCCGTATTCGAACATCGGTGGTACGCTGAACTTGCCGTCGGACCTGACCGTGACGCTGCGTCCGCGACGGCACTGAAGTTTGGTTCAAACGTTTGACAACTGTCCCTCGCCTCGCATAGAAGGGCGGGCGGCAGTGGGGCGGTGGCGGTCGCGGAAGTTCACCCACATCCGGGGCAATTGACGGGCAACTGCCAACGCCCGGAACTTTGAAAGGAGGAACATTCGATGGCAGGTACAGCGGAGGCGATCAAGGAGATTTTTTCGCAGATGCCGAGTCAGATCAATCCGGACGCGGCGAAGGGAATGAACTCCGTGATCCAGTTCAATCTGAGCGGTGAGGGCGGCGGCAATTACTACGTCGAGATCAAGGATGGTACAGCCAAGGTCAGCCAGGGCACGCATGCGTCCCCCAACATGACCATGACGCTGGCCGCCTCGGACTACGTCGACCTGATCAACGGCAAGCTGAACGGGCAGATGGCCTTCATGAGCGGCAAGCTCAAGATCGCGGGCGACATGGGTCTGGCGATGAAGATGCAGACCCTCTTCAAGCGCCCGTCCTGACCGCTCGCGAGAACAACGCTTCACGAAGACGGCGCGGGAAATCCCCGCGCCGTTTTCTTTTGCGCCGCGCGCCGCCTAGCGCGCCGGCCCCCGGCTCGGGTATATGCGCGCGATGGGGCAGGACGCCATCCGTCGCATCTTTGCCGCCACCGCCGCCGCTCAGCAGCGCTTCGTCGCCCAGCATGCCGACGCGTTGGAACGCGTCATCGGCGTGACCGCCGATGCGCTGGCCGCCGGCCGCACCCTGTTCTTCTTCGGCAACGGCGGCAGTGCTGCCGACGCCCAGCACCTGGCCGCCGAGTTCGTCAACCGCTACCGCTTGGCGCGCGCGCCGCTGCCGGCAGTGGCGCTCACCACCGACAGCTCAGCGCTCACCAGCATCGCCAACGACTTCGGCTACGACCTCGTCTTTGCAAAGCAGATCCAGGCGCTGGCACGGCGCGGCGATGTCGCGTTTGCCATTTCGACCAGCGGCAACGCGACCAACGTGCTGCGCGCCGTCGACGAATGCCGGCGAACGGGCGTGCTCACCGTCGGTCTCACCGGCGGCAGCGGCGGCAAGCTGGCTGAACGGGTCGACCACCTGCTGTGCGTCGATGGCACGCGCGAAACGGCGCGCATCCAGGAAACCCACATCGTCATTGGCCACGTCTTGTGCGAGCTGGTCGAGCTCCGGCTCGCCGAGCAGGGCGACGCCAGAAGTGCGGGCGACGCGGGCCCGTCCAGCGTGCCGCGCCGCGCCCGCCGGCCGGCCACGGCGTCACGCGCCACCGCCAAGCGGCGGAGGCGACCGTGACGCGCCGCACGGGCGCGCGCGCCGCGCTGCGGACGCTCGACCTCGGGCGGGTCCGCACCTATCCGCTCGCCGAGCGACACAGCAAGGTTGCCGCACCGGCACTCGGCTCTCCGCCGCAACCGTCGATGACGCTCAGCCGGTTTCTGCGCGGCTTGCCGGACATCCTCGGGGCGCGTGATCTGCGCGCGGTCGCACAGGCGATTGCTACACGCCACCGCGAGCGCCGCGCCGTCGTGCTCGGCATGGGCGCCCACCCGATCAAGGTGGGGCTGAGCCCGCTGATCGTCGACCTGATGGAACGCGGCATCGTGTCGGCGGTGGCGAT
>Ga0066388_100002731_pt1 | contig 11007 bp, 8 predicted proteins | sample PanSoiMetaGPlot6_FD_64539 | JGI IMG/M metagenome (GOLD analysis project Ga0066388, IMG submission 64539) | Tropical forest soil microbial communities from Panama analyzed to predict greenhouse gas emissions - Panama Soil - Plot 6 (Hybrid Assembly) | ecosystem: Environmental > Terrestrial > Soil... | reverse complement strand
TCGCAGCTGGAGGAACCCGTCGGTATTGAGGAAAACCCTGAATGCGCGCGCGAGAACCCTGAACGCCGCCCTTTTTGCCGCCTTCAGCAAGTGATCGAGTGCGGATCATTCAAAGGCGTGCAGCGCTGACCAACCCTCGGGTACCCGCGATGTGGGCGCGGTGGGTCACCCTAAGCGCTCGCGAAGGGCTCCCATGTAGGCGCGGATACGTGCTGCGTTCACTCCGTAGTCACTGCGCCCCTGACGGCTGGTGGAGCGCATGTCGATGCGGCTTCCTGACGCGTCGCCGCTGACCCTGATGACGACATCGTCGGTGAAGCGGAACCAACGGCTCGGTTGGCTGGCCTCGATGCGACCCTCCTCGGCATTGGCGGCAACGATGGTCCAGCCCGGCATCGATTTGGCAACACCGAGCGCTTCTTTGAAGGTGCTCTCCCTTGGCAAGGTGGTTATGAGCGGCGCCACATCGGGGTAAGCCGCCTGCTGCAGCCGCGTCAGTTGCAGATCGCGCCCGTCGACGCTGTTCGCACGGTCAGCCGTGCGTGCCGGCAATACGGCACTGAAGGATGGTGGGTTATCCGGGTCCGTGGTGATGTCGTGAATGGGTGGCAGAGTGGTGCGCGTGTAAGAGTACTGCAAAGGCAAGCAGGTCAGGGCTGTGCCCAGCACTATCGCAACGGACAGCATAGCGACGGCGCTCAGGCGTAGGTGTGGTCGGCAACGTGCGAGTGTCACGAGGGAGAGGGTGACGGCGGCTAATGCAATGAAGCCCGAAGCGGGCATCAGCCGATAAAGGCCGAAGCCATAGGGCCACCAGCCAATCCGCGAGCCGAGCGGGGCGAGAGCAAGGAGGCACAGGGCGGCACCTGACAAGGCCAACGCGGCAGCAGGACCGATTTTCAATAAGTTCATGCGAACTCCGCCCCTGACGCTGTGGCAGAGGTGGGGTTGTCGATCCACGACTTCAATGTTTTGCGAGGAGCATATCGAATCGGTTTCCAGCAACGCCTTTTCCGGAGAGTCGCTACGTTTCATTTCGCCGCACCGATGGCGCTCCCGCTCCTCGCGGCTCTCTTGCACCCAATATGTGGCTTCCTGGCTCACGGCAGGATCATCCGTCCTGGAGGCGTCTGCCATCTCGAAGGATCACAAAAAGGCGACCACCGTCGTTCTCCTGGTGCTCGCGTTCGTTTCCCTCCTGATGCTCGCGGTCTTCGCCAGCATTAGGCATCCATTCAGCGCGAACCAGTTCCAGATCGAGGTCCCAGTGCAACTGTTCGGTTCAACCCCTCGTGCACTGACGCCGCCATGGCGCTGAGGAGCAATTCGCTTCGGCAATTGCAATAACTTCGGCACCTGTCCGAGGGTACACATCGCCGTGGATTCTGCGGATCGGCGAAGACTGACCCACATCAAGCCAAGACGTCGCCTGCCGACTACGCGGTTGGCGCTTGGGAACGAATCATGATCAGGCTCACCCGTCAGCGCAAGGTCCGGACGCCTGAATGCACGATGCAGCCTACCTCCAGAGCCTCAATGCAGCGCAGCGAGTTGCTGTCGAGCACGGCGTCTCAGGGCCCGGCGCCAACATCGCCGGATCACTCCTGATCGTTGCCGGCGCCGGCTCGGGCAAGACCAGTACCCTCGCGCACCGGGTCGCTCACCTGATCGTCAACGGTGCAGATGCCGGCCGTATCCTGCTGCTGACGTTCTCGCGGCGCGCGGCCGCCGAGATGGAACGACGCGCGGAACGCATCATAGCCGCCGCGCTGGGCCCAACTGCAGCACGCACGCGCATCGGCTGGTCGGGGACCTTTCACGCGGTCGGAGCGCGATTGTTGCGGGCTTACGCGCACGCCACCGGCCTCGATCCGTCCTTCACCATTCACGATCGCGAAGACTCTGCCGACCTGATGAACCTCGTCCGGCACGAACGCGGCCTCTCCGAGAAGGATCGTCGCTTTCCCCTCAAGGCCACCTGCCTCGCCATCTATTCGCGCGCCGTGAATGCGCAAGAGCCCCTCGAAGCCGTCCTGCTCAAACAGTTTCCCTGGTGCGGCGAGTGGAAGGACGAGTTGCGCGAGCTGTTCGAAGCTTACGTCGAGGCCAAGCAGCGCCAGCACGTCCTCGACTACGATGATCTCCTGCTCTACTGGGGCGAGCTGATGCAGGTGCCGGGGCTGGCGAGCGAGGTGCGGCAGCTCTTCGATCACGTGCTGGTCGACGAATACCAGGATACCAACGCGCTGCAGGCCAAGATCCTGCTCGGCCTCAAGCCTGATGGCCGCGGCTTGACGGTGGTCGGGGACGACGCCCAGGCCATCTATGGCTTTCGCGCCGCCACCGTGCGCAACATCCTTGACTTTCCAGACCTATTCAGCCCACCCGCGATAATCGTGACGCTGGAGGAGAACTATCGCTCGACCCAACCGATCCTCGCCGCTTCGAACTCCGTCATCGGTCTCGCACGCGAGCGCTTCACCAAGACTCTGCGTTCGCGGCGAATGGCCGACGAAAGGCCGGCTCTGGTTACGGTTGCTGATGACGTGGGACAGGTGGGTTTCATCGTCGAAGCCGTCCTGCGCAACAGAGAGAACGGCATGGCGCTGAAAGACCAGGCCGTCCTGTTTCGCACCTCCCACCACAGCGCCCTGCTCGAAATCGAGCTGGCCCGCCGCAACATTCCCTTCGTCAAGTTCGGCGGCCTGAAGTTCATGGAGGCTGCGCATGTCAAAGACGTGCTCGCCGTGCTGCGCTGGGCGGAGAATCCAACCGACCGGGTCACCGGCTTCCGCGTGGTACAGATGCTGGACGGCATCGGCCCGAGCACGGCCGGCAAGATCCTTGACCGCATGGGCGGGCGCTCTCCGAGCGACGCGCTTGCCACCTTCTCGCCGCCATCCAAGGCAGCCTCGGCCTGGCGCGAGCTGGTTGCGCTGATGGCCAGCCTGCGCCGCGAGAGCGCATGGCCGGCGCAGCTCGATGGTGTGCGGCAGTGGTACCAGCCGCTCATGGAGCAGCGATACCCTGACTCGGCCGTGCGCGCAGGCGACCTCGACCAGCTGCAGCGCATCGCTGCAGGCTACCCTTCGCGCCCGCGCTTTTTGACCGACCTGACCCTCGACCCACCCGGTGCAACATCAAGCGAAGCCGGCACGCCGCTGCTGGACGAAGACTACCTGATCCTGTCGACCATCCATTCCGCCAAGGGCCAGGAATGGAAGAGCGTGTTCGTCCTGAACGTTGTCGACGGCTGCATTCCCTCCGATATGTCGACCGGCACGGCCGAGGATATCGAGGAGGAGCGGCGCCTGCTCTACGTGGCGATGACACGTGCCAAGGACCAGCTGGTGCTGGTCGTGCCGCATCGGTTCTACGTGCATGGTCAGGCGCGCAGCGGCGACAGGCACGTCTACGCCGCACGCACCCGCTTTATTCCGGCTGGCATCTTGCATGCGTTCGACCACTTCACTTGGCCTTCCGCGGCACGAGCCCACGGCTTGGACGCTGCCATGTCGGGTGCCAGCGTCGACCTCGCCGCCAAGATGCGCGGCATGTGGCGCAGCATCGCGACCTGAATCGCCATCGCCACGCTGCTACGCCGGCTGCCCAATCTGAAGCTCCATGATGACCTGATCGGCCGCCGACATTCGGTGCTGCGGAGGCTGAGTAGACTGTCGGCAAGGTAATTAGCCCTATCTCAGCGGTGACCCATGCCTGCCGCAAACCCTATCCACGCATCCGCTCCAGCTGCTAAGCTTGCGCGAAACATGCAACGCGCACCGCTCATTGTCGGCATCTCCGGTGCCTCCGGCGCCGTCCTCGGCGTGCGCATGCTCGAGGTGCTGCGGACCACGGATGTCGAGGTGCATCTCGTGATGTCCAAGGCCGCCGAGCTGACGCTTTCATTGGAGACCGACCTGAAGCGCGACCAGCTGCGGTCCCTTGCGCATACGACCTATAACATCACGGATGTTGCCGCGGCCATATCGAGCGGCTCGTTTCCGACCATGGGCATGGTCGTCATCCCCTGCTCGATTCGAACGATGTCGGAGATCGCCTCTGGGGTCACCTCCAACCTGCTGACGCGGGCGGCGGACGTGGTCCTGAAGGAGCGGCGTCGGCTCGTGCTCGTCGTGCGCGAGACACCGCTCCACACCCTCCATCTGCGGACAATGGCTTCTCTCTCCGAAGCAGGTGCGATCATCGCCCCGCCCGTGCCGGGGTTCTACGCGCGTCCCAAGTCGGTGGACGACATCGTCATGCACACGGTCGGGCGCGTGCTCGACCTGTTCGGGATCGAAGCGGGCGTGGTCAAGCGCTGGCAGGGGGCGCAGGCGGTGAGGTCGGCGCCTACATCGCCGGGCGAAGAACCGAAGTGATGCTGTTCACTCGGCCGTCGGATAGCACCAGGGACACGCCTCCTCGTGCGTGCGGCCGAGCGGGTCCCATTCCTGCAGCGTCGCCCAGACCTGCTCGCCGGCCGCCTGAGCATCCGCCCTGATCCTGGCGAAGTCGACGCCGGGGATGATTCCGCCCTCCATGATCGCCTTGCCGTCGACAATCACCGTGTCGACGTCGTCGCCGACGCCACACTCGACGAGGCTCTTTATGGGATCGCGCACGGGCCCGTAGCGCAGCGTGTTGCGCCCGGAAAGATCGATGACGATGATGTCGGCAAGCGCACCCGGCGCCAGCCGGCCCAGATCGTCACGGCCGACGGAGATCGCCCCGCCCAGGGTGGCGGCGCGGAAGACGTCGCCCGCGCTGGCGGCGAAATAGCTGCCGCTCATGATCTTGCCGAGATACGACGCCATCCGCATGTTCATCAGCATGTCGCGCGGATAGGTGTCGGAGCCGATCGACATGTTGACGCCGGCGGCCTCGTACCTCTTCCAGCTGTCGAGCACACGGCCGCGGCGGACGATGTTGATCGGGCAATGGGAAACCGTCGCACCGGCCTTGCCCATGAGCTCCAGGTCGCGGGCGACCGCGTAGTTGAGATTGGGATTGTCCGCGATAAAGTTGCCGTGGCCGATGTTGAGCGTGGGCCGCAGCATGCCGATGTCATCGAGCAGCTCGACCGGCGTCTTCATGTGCTCTTTCACGACCTCGTGGAACTCGATGACGCTGTAGGCGGCGTGCGTGGCCATCGGCAGCTTGTGCTCGTCGGCCGCCTCCACGGTGCGCTCCAGCACTTCCAGGCTCGACGTCTCCACCTCCCGCGGCACCAGGATACCCTTGACGCGGCCGGATGCGGCGCCGTCGTGCTCGGCGATCCACTGGAGGGCAACGGCCAGGCCGTCGAGCCCGAGCTGGTCGTTGCGCACGCGCTTCAGGCGCCCCTCGGCGTCGCCGACCCAGCGGCCGCAGTCGTACCCGGGTGCCAGGTATGCACGGCTCCCGAGCCGTGCGACCTCGGATAGGAGGGCGTCCTGCACGCGGAGCTGGCTGCCGTACTCGACGAAGGTGGTCACGCCGTTGCGGATGAGCTCGGCAACCGTGAAGAGCGCATTGAGCTGAAAGGCGGCCTCCGAGCCGCTGTCGCCGTGCCTCAAATAGCGCGGGTCGCCTTTGACGACCTGGCCCTCCTTGGGCACTGAGATCTCCAGGAACGGCTGGCCGTAATACATGGGCCGGCCGGTGTCGGTGATCAGGCGGTGCGAGGCGCGGTGCCCCGAGTGCACGTGCGTGTCGATGAAGCCGGGAGCGACGAGCTTATCCGTTGCCTCGATTGTGCGGTCGACCCGCCCTTCGAAGCCCTTACCGACGTGCAGGATCCTGTTGCCCTCGAAGACGACCGCGCCGTCGCGGATGAGGGTATGCCCGCCCTTGTCGTAGCCGATGATCCAGGTTGCCGCGATTCGCGTGCGCATGGCCTGCGATCCCGCCCTCTGCTCATTCCTCGACGAAGACAACCTCGCGCTTCCTTCTGATCGCAGGCAGGGCCGCGACGAGCAGCAGCCCCGCCGCGACGGCCAGCAACGATGCCGCGATGGGGCGCGTGAAGAACACCGTAACATCGCCGTGCGAGATGAGAATGGCGCGCCGCAGGTTCTCCTCCATCAGCGGCCCCAGCACCCAGCCCAGCACCAGCGGCGCCGGCTCGAAATCGTGCTTGACCATCCAGTACCCGATGAGGCCGAACGCGCCTGCCAGCACCACATCCAGGGTGGAATTGTTCACCGAGTAGATGCCGATGCAGCAGAACACGATGATGCAGGGAAACAGCAACCGATACGGGATCATCAGCAAGCGCACCCAGATCCCGATCAAGGGCAGGTTGATTATGATCAGCATGAGATTGCCGATCCACATCGATGCGATCATGCCCCAGAACAGCTCGGGCTGCTTGGTCATGATCTGCGGCCCTGGCACGATGCCGTGGATGGTCATCGCGCCCGCCATCAACGCCATCACGGCATTCGGCGGAATGCCCAGCGTCAGCAGCGGTATGAAGGACGTCTGTGCCGCCGCGTTGTTGGCGCTCTCGGGGGCCGCCACACCTTGGATCGCGCCGCGTCCGAACTCCTCCGGGTGCTTGGAGACTCTCTTCTCCAGGCCGTAGGCGGCGAAAGATGCGATGATTGCCCCGCCGCCGGGCAGGATCCCGAGTATTGAGCCCAGGATTGTGCCGCGCCAGATGGCCGGGGCGGACGCCCTCAGGTCGGCGCGCTTCGGCATCAGGCCGTCGATCTTGGCGTTCACAACGTCGCGGCTGACGGAGCCCTCGAGATTGCGGATGATCTCCGTGAACCCGAACAGCCCCATGGCGACCACCGACAGGGCGATGCCATCCGCCAGCTCGGGGATGTCGAAAGTCAGGCGCCCGATGCCTGTCTCGATGTCCTGACCGATCTGGGACATCAAGAGCCCGACAAGCACCATGATGATCGCTTTTGGAATCGAGCCCTTGGCCAGCACCACCGCGAATATCAGCCCGACCACCATGAGCGCGAAATAGTCCGGTGGACGGAATACCAGGGCGATGCTGGTCAATGGGGCGCCGAGCGCCGCCACCAGCACGGTCGAGACGCAGCCGGCCAGGAACGAGCCGATGGCGGCGATCGCGAGCGCTGGTCCGGCACGCCCTTGCTTCGCCATCTGATGGCCGTCCAGCGTCGTCACCACGGAGGTGGCCTCGCCGGGAATATTGACAAGGATGGAGGTGGTGGAACCGCCGTATTGCGCCCCGTAGTAGATGCCCGCGAGCATGATCAACGCGCCGACCGGCGGCAGCCCGAAGGTAATGGGGAGCAGCATCGCGATGGTGGCAACGGAGCCGACGCCGGGGAGGACGCCCACCAGCGTGCCGACAAGAACGCCGATCAGGCACAGGAACAGGTTCTGAAGACTGGCAGCGACCAGGAACCCGAGGCCAAGATTGGAGATCAGGTCAGCCATCGGCGCGCGGGGTCACAACATGAAGGCCGGCCACAGCGGGAACTGCAGCGACAGGCCATAGTAGAACAGCAGCACGGCGCCGAAGGTGAAGCCGAGCGCGGTTATGGTGGCCTCAACCCAGCGCGTTTCGCCGGATGCTGCGGCCGCGATCATGAAGCAGACGAAGGTCGTGACGGCGAGACCGAGGGGGCGGATCATCGCCGCAAAGGCCAAGATCGATGCCATCACCACAATGGGGCCGCGCGCATGGAAGCGGCCAACGCGGGAGCCTTGGACGAACAACGCCCTGAGCGCGACGGCGCCCGCCAGCACAAGGAGGCAGACCGCGAGCAGCCGCGGGGCAGTGCCCGGGCCGAACGCGAAGCCGTCCATGCCCGGCAGATCGCGCCCCGCCCACAAGGCCAGGAGAGCCAGGCCGGCGACCGTCAGGGAGCCCCAGAAATCCTGCGGGTTGCGGATCGGGAGCCGGCGACGGGACTTCGGTGCGCCTGCGTCAGACATGCACGCATTCCGGCGTTGCTGGCGTTGGCCCCTGCCGGCGTCTCCCGCTCCAGGCGCGCGCCGTTGCGGCGCGTCCGGCGGGCTTTTCCGCTCCAAGGGTCAGGGCCAACGATCGGCAGGTTCGCTGCATCTGCAATTTCCGGCTATCCCGCCGCGTCCGGGAACCAAAACCCCACTACTACTGCTTCTTGGCCGCGATCTCCGCGAGCAGCGGCCTCCACTGCGCAATCTCGTCCTGGATCTGTTTCGCGTACTGCTCGGGCGTCGTCTTGACGGTGTTGGCGCCTGCCTTGACCATGGCCTTCTGGACCTCGGGGTCGGCCGCCATCTTCATCATGATCTCCGACATCCTGCGGATGATCGGCTCGGGCGTCTTTGCCGGCGCCATCAAGCCGTTCCAGGTCTCCACCACAAATCCGGGGCTGATGGTCTCGTTGACCGAGGGCAGGTCGGGGAAATATGGGCTGCGCCCCAGGGAAGTGACGGCGAGCGCGCGCACCGTTCCCGCCTCGATCTGCGGCAGGGCGTCGGTCATGTTCGCGAACGCGAAGTCGACCTCGCCGGACACGATGGCGAGCACGGCCTGGGCGCCCGTCTTATACGGGATGTGGTTCATCTTGGTGCCGGTGCGGGCCTGGAACAGCTCCACGGCGTAATGCGTCAGACCAGCGAAGCCGCTCGACCCGTAGTTGAGCTTGCCCGGATTGGCCTTGGCGTAGGTCACGAGGTCAGCCATGGAGTTGATCGGCAGGTCCTTCCTGACGACGACTGCCTGCGAGATCGTGCTGACTACGCTGATCGGTATCAGGTCCTGCACAGGATCGTACCCGACCTTCTGCCCTTGGGCGAACGGCACGACCGAGATCGCGCCCACGCTGCAGACGCAGAACGTGTACCCGTCGGGCGTCGACCGCGCGACGGCGCCGGTCCCGACGATGCCGCCGCCGCCCGCGCGGTTTTCCACCACGACCGACTTGCCCACCTCCTTCTCGACATAGGATGCCGTCATGCGGCCGATCAGGTCGGTGTAGCCGCCGGCCCCGTAGGGCACGACCAAGGTGATCGTCCGGCCGGGCCACGTCTCCTGCGCATGCGCGAGCCCTGGGGCCAACCATAGTCCCAGCGCCAATACCAACGTTGTCGGCAGCTTCACGACCTGTTCCTTCCCTCCACAATATGCCGACGCCAATGCAAGGTTTGCGTCGTCAACCCCTTCGCTGCCGTCAGAGCTCCACGCCCGCGGCCGCCAGGATGTGGCGTACGCGTGCACGCTGCTCATCGGAGACGACGAGACGCTCAGCAAAATCCCTGCCGAGAGCACGCGTGGCATCAATGCCCATCTTGGTGAGCGTGAAGGTCTCCGGGTCGGACGAAGGATCGAGAATCGCTCCCTTGCAGCCGGGAACGAAGACGATGTCTTTCTCGGCGCGCACTCGCGTCGCCACTGCCCACATCACGTCGTTCATGTCGAAGATGTCGACATCCTCATCCACCACGATCACGTACTTCGTGTAGAACTCGGTGCCCAGCGCGGCCATGATGGCCTGCTGCGGCTCCCCTTCAGCAGTCTTCTTCATCTTGATGAAGGCCATGAACGCGCCGCATGTCGTATGCGGCACATGCACGGTGATGACATTGGGGAGATTGCGCTTGAGGGTGTTGAGAATCTCGCCTTCGCGCGTGACGCATGACACCAGGATATGGTCTTTCGACATGCCCGAGACAACGGAGTGGTAGATCGCGTCACGACGCATGCGCATGCGGTGGGCAACGAACACATTCTGCGTGCTGCGGTAGGAGGCGTAGCCGGTGAACTCGCTGAACGGGCCCTCCGGCTCCTTGACGTTGGGAAGAATCTCGCCCTCGATGACGATCTCGGCACTCGCCGGCACTTCCAGGCCGCTGACCCCGCATTTGGCTAACCGGTAGGGTTCGCCGAACAGTCCGCCGATGATCTCGAACTTCCGCACATGCGGGGGATAGGCATAGACCATCGAGCCCATGTAGTGCAGCGGATGAATGCCGAGCGTGATGGCGGCCGGAAGCGGCTGGCCGCGTTCCTCGGCGCGCCGGTGGAACTCCCACATGCGGCGCCGGGAGTGGAGCGAGACGCCGAGCCGGTTCTTGCCTTTGAGCATGAGCCGGTGGAAGCCCGTGGTATCGACGCCGGAGACCGGGTCACGCGCCGAGAGCTGACCCGCCGTAATGTAGGGCGCGGCATCGACTGTGAAGTGGAGGGGAATGGGCAGCTTGGTCAGGTCGACCTCGTCGCCTTCCAGGACCACCTCTTGCCAGGGAGCCTCGGGAACGACCTCGCACGGAATGTATTTCTGGCAACGCTCACGGAATGCGGTGGGGAGGTCGGCCGGTGCGGCCCCGAGACAGGCGGCGAGCAGCTTGCGATTGCCGGCGATGTTGGTGACGACCGGCATGCTGTGCCGTTCCACGGCCTCGTAGACCACGACGGGACTTCTCCCGGCGCGCTCCAGTTCGAAGACCAGCGAGGTGATATCGAGCTGCGTGCGCACCGGCACGCGGATTCTCAGGATCTCGTCGGGAAAGTCCCGCTCCACCATCTCCAGGAAGCCGCGCAAGCCCTGATGATCGCCGTCATGTGCCTGCGAGGCCTTCATCAGCTCTTGGCTCCCTGTCACGCCCTCGCTAGAACAGTAGCATCACGCATCGCGGATCCGCAAACAGTTGGTGTCGGCATAATGTCCGACAACGATGGCAACAACGCGCTCTGGAATGGCAACAACGCGTTCTGGACCTTTTCGCTAAACGTGTACGCAGCGTCAGGCGTGGAGGCAGAGTGCTTGGCGCTACAGGGGACGCACGAAGTCGACGTCAATCTGCTGCTTTTTTGCGCCTGGGCGGGCGCGGAGCGCAGGTGGCGCCTTGCGCCCGCAGACCTCGACCGCCTGCGCCAGGCCGTCCGCCCGTGGCAGGAGACCGTCGTGAAGCCTCTGAGATCGGCGCGCCGCGCCATCAAGATGCTGGGATTGCCGAACCCGGCCGCCAGCGATCTGCGCTCCAGGATTGCCACAGACGAGCTCGGAGCGGAGCAAATCGAGCAGGCCATGCTGTTTGCCCTCGCCTCGA
>Ga0066388_100002730_pt1 | contig 11009 bp, 8 predicted proteins | sample PanSoiMetaGPlot6_FD_64539 | JGI IMG/M metagenome (GOLD analysis project Ga0066388, IMG submission 64539) | Tropical forest soil microbial communities from Panama analyzed to predict greenhouse gas emissions - Panama Soil - Plot 6 (Hybrid Assembly) | ecosystem: Environmental > Terrestrial > Soil... | reverse complement strand
AAGCGTTGTAGGGCAAGCGTTCGCCACGGCGACCTTGCCGGCGCTGGAGATGTCAACGGAAGTGGTCATCCTGCAATTCATCAAGACAGGCTTCATCGTATTGCGGCAAGCGGAATGGACGCCGTCTTATGCGCGTCGATCAATTTCCTCCATATTCGCCACCGGCTAAACGGGCACAGCCGCGCGGAAATGGAACGCTACGTAGAGGAGTGCGAGCACATCACCGCCCAGCAGTATTATGCCCCGCCGCATGATGACGAGCTTGCGAAGACACTGGAAAACGGTCGCACGACTGTGACATGGCGCAGCCCGATCGAGACCAAATTCCCAGCCAACAATATCGCGTGCGCAGATTTTTTTCCTTCAAAACACGGCCGGAGTGCGCGAACGGTTTTCATATTGCATGCGCTGATGTCCACGAGCCCCATCGGCTATCGACGGTGCGCAGAGCATTTCAACGAACTCGGCTGGAACGCATGCTTCATTGAGCTGCCATACCATTATTCGCGTGTCCCACGCGGGTATTGGAACGGCGAACTTGCGATCACGTGCGATCTGATCCGCAACGCAGAAGGATTGCGTCAGGGCGTAATGGAGCTGCGCCAATTGATGAGCGCATTGCGGCAACACGGCGCTGGCGAATTCGGCGTGCTCGCCACGAGTTATGGCGGATGGATTGGGGCGTTGCTTGCAATGGTGGAGCGCGACCTGCGTTTCGTCGCCTTGATGGCTCCGATCGTAAATGTCGAGCACGCGATCTGGGAGAGCTCTGCGGCGCGGTCGATTCGTCGCGAACTGCGTCGGGCGAACATTGAGGCATCTCTCATCGCGCGCCATTTTCATCTGAGCTCACCAACGCACAACATGCCGCTGTGTGACCCCGCCCGGGTTTTGTTTGTTGCAGGCGAGTTCGATTCGATCACACCATTAAAACATATCGAGTCGATCCAGCAAAAGTGGCGCGGCTCCGAGCTGTTGCGCGTTCGACAGGGCCATTTTGGTTACCGCATGTTGGGCGCCACAATCGCACGACTGAAAGCGCGTGGAGATTTGTAGGTGCAGGTTTGTTGACGACATCCCAAATATTGTAGGCACAGCGCTATGTCGCCGTGCCAATGGCAGCAACATGGATGAAACGCCTCGACAAAGCGAGGTGAGTACAGCTAGATCGCCGCGGTCATAATAGTCACCTCAATCCAAGAAATTCCAGAATTGGTTCGAGATCGCGAAACGCGGCTTCAGCGAGAACATTGTGGCCTTCAACCGAAGCATGCCAGCCATCGATCGGGTGAAGCAGTTCCACACGACTCAAGTCGGCCGTTGCCAGGGCATCGGAATATTGCAATTGCATCTTCGAGTTGTCAGCGACTTCGAGATTCAATTCACGCACCATCGCGCGCAACTCCTCGTTCACCATCCTTGCGAGCCGAATCAGATTAGAACGATATGTTGGCCGAAACGACGTGAAATATTTGTAAGTCGTTTCTAGATGGGGATAGCGAGATGCATCATTCGCGCGCAGGCGCTCGGCGATTTCACGCCCTCGAAAGTATGACTCGAAGTTGACAAGCCCATACACAACGATGGCGACAGCGTGACGCCGCGTGCGGGCGTGATCAATCAATCGGCGCATCTGTCGTGCGAAATTTTTTCGGAAACACCGGCTGAGTTGTGGCAAACGGTTTTCCGGCTGGTCTAGCTCCGCGGGAACGCATCGCCACGCCCAATCAACGTTGTTGTGTCCGATCGATATCAACGTCAGATCGGGAAAACGTTTCATCGACAGCAAGTCGTCAATTTGTCCCGAGAAATTGCGCGTCCCAAGAATCCTTCGGAAAATATTCTGCCGTTGACCTTCTTGATCGACGAGCGCACCGATGCCTGCGCATTCAATTGCAACAAATGGAGTGAGCTCCTCCAGTCTCTTCGAAACGCTCCGAACGCCTGCTGGCGCCGGGACCGTGTCGAGAAACCAGTTATTGCCGCGGCAACTACGAGAACGCCAAAACGTGCCCCAAATCGATGAGATATGAACTCCCATGCAAGCGCTGTCGCCGACCATCGCGACATGTGGCAGCCGGGCGATCAACTCGTCTCGCGTGATCTCGCCATTTCGATACACCAGGAAATCAGAATGAAAGGGAGACCTTGGTTCGCCAATTCGCTCCAAGAAATTCGTAGTGACAACCCGGATAGGTTTCCGCATCAATTCCATCAACTGAAGGAGAATTTCCTCACCGTTGAACGCTCAATCCAACCAATCCATCCCTTCGAGAAGGCGACGGAACTCCGGGTTCTCTCTCGAGAGAGCAGGCAACCATTCGCCGACAGGTTCGCGTGTCCACCACCCTTTGTCGCCCAGCGGCGCGAACCGATAACGATAAAGTCGGGCCCTAAGGTAATGAGGTGGCGCATCCGGAAAGGGATTGTTTGCCAGGAGTGACAACGTGCCCGGATCGTTATGCAGGAGTTTCCAAACAAAACGCAGCGTCCACGGATACTCGGCGGGTGAAGCCATTGCAGCGAACCAGATTTGCCAGTCAATCCGCGGTTGATAAGGCGCAATGAACGGCGGCGGCCGATTCGGATCGCCCGGCTTTGCTTTGAACTCGTATTCCCTCCACTTCGTGTCGCTCGTAATGATTGAATCATCGGTACCCTCAAAAATGATTTCATCGCGTTCTCGCCCGACGCTTCCGAAGGCTCCATATGTATTTACGAGATCGAGCGGGTCATAGGAGTAATTCATCAGTTGTCGCCCTGAAACGAGATTCAGCACCGGCGCGATGCTTAGGTAAGCAACCAGGATCGACAACGCGACGGCGATTGTGTTGCTCATGCGCGAGGGTTCAGATTCCTGCGCAGCGCGTTCGGAGCGCTTGACCACTGCCTGGGGTAAAAAACGACGCAAGAAGGTATCGTCAAAGCACGCCAGAAACGGAACGATTGTCAGGTAATTTAGGAACGACAGGTTGCCGCTAACGATGAGAAAAATTTGAAAGGTCACGAGCAGAACGCCTGCGACATGACGCGCGCGTAGCGGGCCGAACGAAAACCACGGCACGACCAGTTCTATAAAATGGTTCCATGCCACCTCGAATTTGTGAAACCAGTGCGGCGCAAAATATAGATAGCGGCTGATAGGATTCGGAATCGGCTGCGTCTCATAGTGATAGTAAAGGCAGGTCAGATCGCGCCAGCACGGGTCGCCGCGCAATTTGATCAGACCCGCGCCAATCATGATTCGAAACCCAAGCCAGCGAAAAAGCCAGATAACGAGAATCGGCGGCCTCCATTTTGGGAATGGCCGTCCATCGATGAGCGGGCAAAGAAAGATGGACAAAAAACCAGTCTCGAGCAGTTGAATCTCCCAGCCATAACCGTACCAAATCTGCCCGACGTGTACGATCGACATATACATTGCCCAAAGCACCGCTAGCAGAATTGCATTTGCGTAGCCGCCAAGAACAACAAGTGACAAACCGAAACCAATCCAGGCGAAGATCGACAATGCATTATCAGAAATTCCGAACCAAAAAAGCGTCGGTACTCGCAGCATTCCAGCGGTGCGCGAACCAAGTTGGGCCTGGATGCTCTCGAGAAAATGATTAGCCGGCGTTAATCCATGCTCGCCGACGAGTGGTACCAATTGTTGCGCTGCCACTAAAAAAGCGACCGCATAAACAAACCCGAGCAACCGCAAAATGACGAAGCGCGTGAGCCAATAAGAATTTCCAAGTGCAAAGAGCTTTTTGACAAAATCTTCGCTGTTCATGAATGCGCCGCAGCGCAGGAACATTTCAACACCCAACGCTTAACGTCCAACGCCGAACGTCCAATGACCGATCCGCAATCGCAATCGGCACTCCGCAATCGAAATTATGCCAGGGGGGAGATTCGAACTCCCGACCAAGGGCTTATGAGTCCCCTGCTCTACCACTGAGCTACCCTGGCTTGGAAAAGTTTCTTAGCTGCGCGGTGGCATCGCGTCAACCTAACCAACCCCGAACGCTTTCGGGGCTGTTCTACCACTGAGCTACCCTGGCGAAATCCGCGGCGACAAAGGTCAATCGCATGACTTGCTGTGTCAATGCGCGCGCAAAAATCGCGCACTTGTTATCGCACTCTTGCTTACTTTGATCCTTTACATCGATGATAGTTGAGGAAGAGCAGCAGCCTGGGTAAGAGCAAGCAGACACAGATTACTGCTTTGGCCCGGAAAGATACTGCGCCAAGTCCTTTTCACGGCCCTTTAACGCGGCCATGAAGCAAACGCCGTTGTGTTCCATGACTGCACCGACCCAGCCTTCTTGATGAACATAGCGCCAGCCCGGAAACCGCAGGACCGCTCCGGTTTTGGTGTCTCTCTCTGCCGGAAAAAGAAAAAACTGCATGCGCTTCTCGGCAACCCAAATTTGGGCGATCCGCTGTGATTCGTCATCATCAAAAACACGGCAGCCGATTGTCTGAAAATCAGCGAACTCGTCGGGAACGTCGTAATGTTCCAGTCCGTGTTTCATAAAAAACAGATCGCTTAATGTCCCCGCTTCGGCGATCACCGGATCGAGCATGACCGACCGGGTGGAGCCCGCTACCGTCAACAATTTCCGCGCTGTTCCCGATCCTGGAAAATCATTTAGCCGACCAAGCACTTGGAAAGCGAACACGCCAGCGATGACCACGACAGCAATACTGATCGCTAGAACAGCGGGATTGAGCACTATCCTTCTCCATGACCACTTCCGGCCGCGGACCACCTCCTTGTCCAGGAACCATTCAGCCGACTCGGGTGGTATCGGGACGAGACGAACCAGTTCCGCGACGGCCCGATCAAAGTTCTGTTGATTAACAAATTCACCGGAACCGTTTTCACGTGAGACCGCGACCCGCATAGAACGGTCAGCCAAATGGTCCTGGCTGATTGGCGCGCAATTCAAAAGCGCACGGTGCCGTCGTAATATCCGCAGAGTCCTCATGCGTTCGCTGCTCCGGAGCGCTTGGCGTCCAGCCACGCCTGTAACTGTCGCCGTCCGTGCGCCAGGCATCGCGATAGCGTGCTCAGCTTGAGTTCAGCGATGTCGAGAATCTCGAGGTAATTGAATTCGTCCAGGTAAAAGAGCGCCAGAGCGGTCCGCTGAGGATCGGGGGCCGCAGAAATCCAGATTGCCAGTTGCGCGGGCTCGAGCTGCTTGATCTGTGACGCAGCCTGTGGGGCTATGTCGTGCTCGTCGATTTCGAGGGATTCCGGTTGCAGGTCCGTCTTACTTGCTTCCAAACAGCGCCAGCGCGCCTCGCGGAAAAGCCAAAAGGGCTCCTGGGGCAGTTCTCCTTGCGCAGCGCGCACAGCCGCTTCGCGCAACGTCGTGTTAAAAACCTCCTGTGCCTTGCGCGAGTCGCCCAGCATCAAGAAACAAAAGCGATACAGTTGTGGCAAATTTTGCTTTCGATCTGACACTCTCCAATCCTTCGTCTTTGCAAAATTTAGCGCACTTTACCCGGCTCAGTTCCATCGACAAGAGGCGATTCGCTTATCTGGCACGAGCGTTGTCCTAGCGTTGAGCGAAAGCGACTACAACTTCTGCAACCGGTGCGCTACTTCTTCCGCGTTCTCCCGGCTGTTGAACGCGGAAATACGAACGTAGCCTTCGCCTTGTGCGCCAAAACCGGCGCCCGGTGTGACGACGACATTCAACTCCCGCAGAATCCCATCGAACATTTGCCAACTCGTTAGGCCATCGGGTGTTTTCACCCATATATACGGCGCGTTTATGCCACCGAAAACATCGAAGCCGGCGTTCGCCGCGGCGCTGCGAAGAATCTTGGCGTTCCCCATGTAATGCTCAATTAGCAAGCGGATTTCTTTGAGACCTTCAGGCGAGTAAAGCGCTTCAGCGCCGCGTTGCACCGGATAACTCACGCTATTCGATTTCGTGCTCCAACGCCGCTGCCAAAGTGGATGAAGCGAAAGACGGCGGCCATTCTCCGTCCGCGCGAGTACGGATTTCGGCATGACTGTGAATCCGCAGCGCACGCCGGTGAACCCGCCGTTCTTGGAAAAGCTCCGCAATTCAATCGCGCACTCCCGCGCGCCCGGAATTTCGAAAATGGAATGCGGAATATCTTGCTCGGAAATATAAGCTTCGTACGCGGCATCGAAGAGTAGTAGCGCTTCGTGTTCGCGCGCGTAATCGACCCAGCGTGAGAGCTGTTCACGCGAGGCAACAGCTCCCGTTGGATTATTAGGAAAACAAAGATAAACAAGATCGGCGTGTTCCGCCGGTGGATCGGGAACGAATCCGTTTTCAGCTGTGCACGGCAAATAAAGAATCCCTTCGTAGCTCCCATCTTTCCTTACCGATCCACTATGGCCCGCCATCACATTCGTATCGACGTAAACCGGATATACCGGATCGGGGACAGCCACTTTGTTTTGATCCCCGAGAATGTCGAGGACGTAACCGCAATCGCATTTCGAGCCGTCAGAGACAAAAATTTCGTCGTCAGCGATGTCGATGTTGCGATCGCGATAATCATGCTTTGCAATTGCCGATCTTAAGAATTCGTAGCCGTGCTCTGGGCCATAGCCGCGAAATGTTTCGCGTTGACCAAGCTCTTCGACAGCCCGCTTCATCGCATCGATTGCCGCGCGTGGGACCGGCTCAGTGACGTCCCCGATTCCGCAGCGAATCAATCGCTTGCCCGCTTCCGGATTGGCTTCGCAAAATTCGCGAACCCGCCTTGCGATTTCTGGGAAGAGATACCCCGCCTGGAGCTTAAGATAGTTTTCGTTTAGATACGCCATTTAGTGTAGCGGCGGTCTGTCACCGCCGGACGCGTACAAGTTTAGCGGCGGTCACAGACCGCCGCTACAGCAGAACTTACCGGGAACCAATCAGTAATTTTTCGCCACGGCGTCCCAGTTCACCACGTTCCACCACGCTTTGATGTAATCGGGCCGTCGGTTTTGATACTTGAGATAATAGGCGTGCTCCCAAACATCGACACCGAGGATCGGCGTATTCCCGTCCATCAAGGGGCTGTCCTGGTTCGGCGTTGAAATGATTTCGAGCTTTCCATTCTTATTCTTAATCAGCCACGCCCAACCGCTGCCAAAACGTCCCGCGCCAGCGGCAGCAAGTTTCTCTTTGAAATCGTTAAAGCTGCCAAACGTTGATTTAATGTCATCAGCGAGTTTGCCTTTCGGTTCGCCGCCAGCATTCGGTCCCATTATTTTCCAAAAGAACGAATGATTTGCGTGACCGCCGCCATTGTTCCGCACAACTGTGCGAATGTCTTCCGGCACTGATTTGAGATCACTGATCAAATCTTCAACCGACTTCTTTTCGAGATCAGCTTTGCCTTTGATCGCGTTGTTCAGATTGTTGACGTAAGTCTGGTGATGCTTGGTGTAATGGATTTCCATTGTCTTCGCATCGATATGCGGTTCCAAAGCATCGTACGGGTAAGGTAATTTTGGTAATTCGTAAGCCATAATCTTTACAGTTAGATCGAATTACGCCGAGCGACAGGTTTTATTTTTCGACGAAGAAGCTCATACTCTCGCGCGTCGAATCTCACTAACACCTCGCTTGAGCGAGGTGCTAACGCGAGACACGAAATTACAAGCGCTTCAGCGGTTTTCTAGAGGGGTGGAAACCGCCAAAGCGGTTCACGCTGGTCCGTTCGCACTCTGCACACCGCCAAAGCGGAGTGTTAATGAGAATCAACGATCGCAGCGATAAAAACTAGGAGGATGTCCGACACCGCTGCGGTAGTTAATATAGGTCGCCAGCGCGAGCAGCGGAAAGTTCTGGCGATACATGTCGTACTTCAAATAGAACACTCGCGGAAAACCGGTCCCTGTGATTTGCTCCTCATCCCACGATCCATCGGGTTCTTGCGAACTGAGCAGGTAGCGCAAACCTCGCTGGATACTCGGTCGATCGAGATCGCCGCATGCGCAGATGCCCATGATCGCCCACGCCGTTTGCGACGCCGTGCTCTCGCCGATGCCTTTGGTCGACGGATTTTCGTACGTGCCGCAAGTCTCACCCCAGCCTCCATCGTTGTTTTGGCAGCTTTCAAGCCAATCGCGGCCGCGCAATATCCAGTCCTGCGTCATGTCCTGGCCAATCGCGCGCAGGCCTCGCAGGACCTGCCAGGTGCCGTAGATGTAATTCACACCCCAACGCCCATACCACGAGCCGTCCTCATCCTGAGTGTCGATCAGATACTGCATGGCGTCGCGAACAGACCCACTGTTGGGATCGAACCCAATGTAACCGAGCAACTCGAGGGTGCGCGCGGTAAGATCACTGCAGGTTGGGTCGAGAATCGCGTTGTGATCGGCAAACGGCATGTCTTCCAGCCAGGGCGTGGTCACGTTCTTGTCAAACGCGGCCCAACCGCCATCCCGGCATTGGAAGCTAAGCTGCCAATCTAGTGCGCGGCGAAAGCTCCCCTCGAGCGCTTGTGGATCCGTAGGCCGGACCAGCCGCAGCGCCATCAACACCATCGCTGTATCGTCGGTGTCGGGATAATAAATGTTGTTGTATTCAAATGCCCATCCGCTGGCCTGCGGATATGAATTGTTCATGGCCCAATCCCCGCGAATGCGCACCTCCTTGTTGACGAGCCATTCGGAAGCTTTTTGGAGCGCAGGATGCTCGCAAGGAAAGCCGGATTCCGCCAGCGAAATGATTGTGATTGAAGTGTCCCAGACTGGCGACAGGCACGGTTGGATGCGGAAATCCTCGGGATCGTCAATGAAAAGTCCCGCGAAGTCTTTCTCCGCCTTGGCGTAAATCGGATTTGTTTTTGAGTAACCGAGCGCGCGCAATGCGATTAAACAATTCAGCATCGCCGGAAATACCGTCGCGAGGCCATCGCTCCCCGCTCCAATCCGCTCGAGCATCCAGCGCTCCGCTTCCTCCAGCGCGCGCCGGCGCAGGGGGCCAATTCTCAGCGGCTGCAGGAATTTCAGAGTATCGTCGAGTCGGAGAAAGAAGTTCCGCCAGGTCCAGAAAGGTTCGCTGCGGGGCAACCGCAAATCGCTTTGCTCGGTGCCAAGAGGATAAAGTTCGTGCAATTGCTTTTCGCCAGGCAAAATGCGAGTCGGCTTGAAGTGATTAATAATCGCCAGTGGCATGAGCATCGCCCGGCTCCACGAGGACATTTTGTAAATGTGAAACGGCGCCCAGCGGGGGAGAAGCACCATTTCCACAGGGATCGCTGGCAGGTATTTCCAGGGAAACTGGCCCAGCAACGCCAAATAAAGCTTGCTGAACGTGTTCATCTGCGGAATGCCGCCGCGACGAATGATATTCGCGCGCGCCTCTTGCATAAACGGCGCGTCCACTGAACAACCGGCTAGCTTCAACGCAAAATATGCTTTCGCCGACGCATTAATCTCGCTCGGACCACCATGATAAATGTTCCATCCTCCGTCCGGCAGTTGCCGTTTGAGAATGTGGCGCACGCAGCGCCGCTGCAACTGCGCATCTACCTCGCCGCACCAATGCATGAAAAGGACGTAATCCGAGCACAGGGTGCTATCGACGATCAGCTCGCCGCACCAATGGCCGTCAGGTTTTTGTTGGCGCAGCAGGTTCTCCTGTGCGCGCTTGATCGCCCGAGCGATATCTTCGTCGTTCGCCGAATAATATTCCGATATCTCTGGCCGCGCGCTCGGCAACGCAATGAGGTTCTTGGACAACTCCGCCATGTAGATCCGATCTTTACGAGGCTTTGGCTGCGACTTCTGCGCGTTTCCCGGTCAGATGCCCGTTACCGGAACTCACGCCATTGAAGGCGAGAACTTCGCTGCCGCGGCCAGAAGGTTTCGGTTTCGAACCGAAATTGAACTTGATCGTTTTCCACGTGTCGCCTCGTTGAGCTTGCAGCCCCAAGGTCGCAGTCGGCTCGTACCCGCAATGCACCATGCAGTTCTCACATCGGCTATCGCGCGCGACGCCCTTAACGACGCCATAGCGGTGCCATTCGGTCTTTTCCAGTAATTCCGCGTACGTGGAGTAATGTCCGTCAGTCATTAAATAGCACGGACCCTTCCAGCCGCGGATATTCCGCGTCGGAATCGCCCAAGCCGAACACGTCAGATCGCGTTTCCCGGCAAGAAATTCGAAATAGATTGGCGTCCCCAAAAAAGTATAACGATTCATCCACTTCTCGACTTTTTGGAACTTCTCGACGGTCATTGCGCGGGTAAGAAAGAAGTTTTCCGGGCGCAGATTGAGCCGTTTGATCATGTCTCTCTTGGCGGCGTCGTAATCGTATCCAGGGGTGATAGTGTGACCATCCACGCCAAGATCGGAAAGATAATCGAACATCTGTTCGATCTCCTGCATGTCGGTTTCCTTGTAGATCGTTGCGTTCGTCGCCACTTGATAGCCAAGCAGCTTGGCCATTTTGATTGCCAGAATGCATTCCTTGAAGACGCCTTCGCGCTCTACGATCAGGTCATGTGTCCGCTCCAAGCCATCGAGATGCACGTTCCAGTACATCCATTTGGTCGGACCGATCGTTGGTTTTGCCGGGTCTTTCGGTCCCTTGCGAATTTCGGCCGCGTCTTTTTCACTCAGCAGTCCCGCACCGAGTAACGCGGTGATTTTTTCTTCGACAAATTCCGATCGGGTGGCCAACTGCGAGGCCATCCACTCGCGCATCTTCTTGCGCATGAACATGGCGTTGGTGCAAATGTAAACGATCCGTCGCTGCGCGAGCAATCCGTCCACCAGCGCCTCGATATGCGGGTAGATAAGTGGTTCGCCGCCGCATATGGAAATCATCGGCGCGTTGCATTCGTTTGCCGCCGCAAGACAGTCCTCCAAGCTCATCATGTCCTTAAGTGACGTGGAGTATTCTCGAATCCGCCCACAACCTGTGCATGTGAGGTTGCACGTGTGCAGCGGCTCGAGCTGTAGCACCGTGGCGAATTTCTTCGTGCCACGCAACTTATGCCCAATCACGTAGGCCGCGATTTTCGCTGTAAG
>Ga0066388_100002729_pt1 | contig 11010 bp, 11 predicted proteins | sample PanSoiMetaGPlot6_FD_64539 | JGI IMG/M metagenome (GOLD analysis project Ga0066388, IMG submission 64539) | Tropical forest soil microbial communities from Panama analyzed to predict greenhouse gas emissions - Panama Soil - Plot 6 (Hybrid Assembly) | ecosystem: Environmental > Terrestrial >... | reverse complement strand
ATCCACAAGTACAGGCTTACCGGCCCGGGTCAGCACGTCGACGGCCCGGAACAGTGGTTCTACCCGTTGCAGCCTCCCAGCTGATGGCGCGCAAACGAGACCGCAAGGAGCAAATGGCCGCGGTGGCCCAGTATCCGCTCGACTGGGTCGAGGAGCGTTCGGGCCTGATCGGAGGCCTCAAGTACTTCCTCTTCCGTAAGGTGCCGGCTGACTCGAGCTGGTGGCACACGCTGGGCTCGGCGACCCTGACGGCCTTCCTCGTCCAGCTCGGGACGGGCGTGATCCTGGCGATGTACTACAAGCCGGCTCCGGGCGAGGCCTACCAGTCCGTCCAGCACATCAACAACGATGTCACGCTCGGCTGGCTCGTCCGCGGGATGCACCGCTGGGGGGCAAGCGTCTTCATCATCCTGATCTTCTTCCACATGGCGCGGGTCTTCCTGTTCGGCGCCTACAAGTACCCGCGCGAGCTGAACTGGATCGTCGGCGTCCTGATCCTTCCGCTCGCCCTCCTCGAGGGCTTCTCCGGCTATCTGCTCCCCTACGACCAGACGGCCTATTGGGCGACTGTCGTCGGCATCAACATCAACGGCACGGCGCCGTTTCTCGGGCCGTATCTCGCGAGCTTCTTACGCGGCGGCTCCGAGATCGGCGGCGACACGCTCGCCCGCTTCTACTCGATCCACATGCTCCTGCTTCCCGGCGCGATCCTCGGCCTGATCGGTTTACACCTCTACCTCGTCGTGCGCCTCGGCGTCTCGTCGCCGCCGTGGTCGAGCGAGGCGGCCGGCCGTGAACGTAAGGAGCCGCCCCCGGTTCCGGGCGCCGGCCTAGTCAACCCGTCCCCGCGCGCTGCCGCGAAGAGGCCTGAGTGATGGCCTCCCGCCGGCTAGAAGAAAACCGGATCGCGTTCCAGCGCTACAAGGAGGACGTCAAGCGCGACGGCAAGCCCTTCTATCCGTTTGCGTTGTTCCACGACACGGTGATGAGCCTCGTGGTCGTCTGCGTGATCGTCGGTCTTGCCTTCCTCTGGCACTACACAAACCTGCTCGGCACGACGCTGGCGGCCAAGGCCGACCCGGGCACCGTGAGCTTCGTACCGCGGCCCGACTGGTACTTCTACTTCCTCTTCTACCTGCTGCGGGTCTTCAAGTGGCCGAACTCGGTCGTCCTCGGGACGGTCGGGATCCCGACGATCCTGCTGCTGCTCGCCCTGGCGATCCCCTTTATCGACGTTAGGCGCGAGCGGCGGATACTGCGGCGCCCGATCGCGCTCGTCGGGGCCATCCTGGTGGCGCTCTCGATGGGCGTCCTGACCTACAAGGGCGCAACAGCGAAGGAGGCCCTGGGCGCCGAGCTCCTGGCAGAGGTGCCCCACTGGGTCAAGGCCGAGAACCTACCTCCGGAGGCCGTTCCCGGCGCCAAGCTCTTCGCGACCTCGGGTTGTCTGAACTGCCACACCTACAACGGCGTCGGCGGCGCGTTGCTCGGGGCGCCGAACCTGACCGCCGAGGGGGCGAAGAACAAGGGCGTCACTTTCCAGATCGAGCATCTCAAGTGCCCAAGCTGCGTCAACAAGGGCTCGCCGATGCCGTCGTTCGCCGACTTCGGTGAAGCAAACCTCCGCAAGCTCGCGATTTTCCTCGAGGCCTCCAAGGGGACAAAATAGGGGCTTGCGCGTCTTCCTCGGCATAACGGGCGCCTCGGGTGCGCCGTATGCGGCACGCCTCGTTCGCACGCTCGCGGCGGCTGATTGCGAGGTCGGCCTCTGCATCTCGCGCGCGGGCTACGAGGTGCTCGCGACCGAGCTCTACCGCGACACGTCACTGCCGCAGGACGAGATCGCGCAGCGGCTGACAGGCGGCGCCGAGGGGATCACCATCTACGGCGAGCGCGACTGGAATGCGCCGTATGCGAGCGGCTCCGCCAAGGTCGACGCCTACGTCGTCTGCCCCTGCTCGATGGGCACGCTCGGCACGATCGCCTCGGGCGCGATGTCGAACCTGATCCACCGGGCGGCTTCGGTCGCGCTGAAGGAGGAGCGCCGGCTGATTGTCTGCCCGCGCGAGACGCCCCTCTCCCAGATCCACCTTCGGAACATGCTCGAGCTCAAGCAGGCGGGCGCGACGATCCTCTTCCTCGCCCCTGGCTTCTACCACGGGGCGGACACGGTCGAGCAACTCGTCGACTTCGTCGTCTCGCGTCTGCTCGACCAGCTCGGGATCGAGCACGAAGCCGTCCGCTGGGGTCAGGACTGAGATGAGCGTCGAGAGCGGCAGGCTCGAGTCTGACGCTGTTCGGACGATGTTCGACCGGATCGCCCCGGTCTACGACTTCATGAACCACGCGATGACCGCCGGCCTCGACCGGCGCTGGCGCAAGGCGACGGCACACGCCGTCGTCTTGCCGGGGGATCGCGTGCTCGACGCCTGCTGCGGCACTGGCGATCTCGCGATCGCCGCGCAGCGCGCGGGAGGCCACGTCACCGGGCTGGACTTTTCGGAGCGGATGCTGGAGCGCGCGCGAACGAAGTCCGGGCAGATCGAGTGGATCCGTGGCGATGCCCTCGCCCTGCCGTTCGCGGACGACTCCTTCGACGTCGCGACGGTGGGGTTCGGCGTCCGAAATCTCGAAGATCTGGAAAGCGGCCTGCGGGAGCTCCGGCGCGTCCTCCGCCCGGGCGGCCGGATTGGCATTCTCGAGCTAACGCGGCCCAGGGGGGTGCTCCGGCCGTTCTACAAGCTCTGGTTCGACGGTCTCGTTCCGCTCGCCGGGAAACTGCTTCCGGGGGGTTCGGCGTACACCTACCTGCCGGCGAGCGTGCGCCGGTTCCCCGGAGCGAGGGAGCTCGCGGAGCTGATGCAGACCGCGGGATTCGAGCAGGTTGACTACCGCCTCTTCGGAGGCGGGATCGTCGCGCTGCACGCTGGGGTCGCATCGTGAGCGCGCTGAAGGCGATCCACGACACGGACGGGCTCGACGAGTACCTGAATGAGATCGAGCGCCGGTTGCTCGACGCAGTCAGCCGCCATCCCGGCACAGCCGCGACGGTCGGTTGCGAGGCGCTCGCGGCCGGCGGCAAGCGGCTGCGCCCGCTGCTCGTTTTCCTCGCGGCCTCGCCCGAGCGGGAACTGCCCTACGTCGGGGGCGCCGCCGTCGAGCTCGTGCACATGGCGACGCTCGTCCACGACGACCTGATCGACAGAGCCGGGTACCGTCGTGGCCGCACCTCGGCGTGGGCCCGCTTCGGGCCCGATGCCGCGCGGGCCGCGGGGGACTACCTCTTCGCGCGCGCGTTCGCCGAGCTTGCGGCGACCGACGACAGCCGCGCCGTCTCGACGCTTGCGTCGGCTTGTCTCTCGCTCGCGCGTGGCGAGGCGCTGCAGCGGGCGCAGACGCACGATCCCGAGACCTCGGTCGACAGCTACCTCGAGCGGTGCGCGCTGAAGACCGGCAAGCTCTTCGAGGCCGCCTGCCTGCTCGGCGCGGGAATGACCAGAGAGGATGCCCCGGAGCTCGCCGACTTCGGCCTTGCTCTAGGTATCGCCTTCCAGATCGCCGACGACATCCTGGACTGCACCGGCGAGACGATCGACACCGGCAAGATCGCCGGCACCGACCTCCGCGAGGGAACGCCGACGCTGCCGCTGCTGCTCGCCGCCCGCGAGGACGAGATCGTCCACGACGCGCTCGCGGGCGGCTCGCTCGACGGCGCGCTCGTCCGGGTGGCGGCCACGGGCGCGCTCGACCGCTCGCGCCTGGTGGCGCTCGAATATGCGGAGCGCGCCCGCGCCTGCCTGAACGGCGAGATGCACAGCGACGAGCTCGAGGCCATGACCTACGCCGTTGTGGAGAGGAACACGTGATCCGGCTCGGGCGCATCGGATACGTAAACATGGCGCCGGTCTTCTTCAGGCTCGACGCCGAGGTGGAAGAGCTCGTTGGCGTCCCGACCGACCTCAACCGCGCTTTGCTCGCGGGGGAGTGCGACCTGGCGCCGATCTCGTCGATCGAGTACGCGCGCAACGCGGACCGGTTGCGGCTCCTGCCGCGCCTGTGCGTCGGCTCCGAGGGTGCGGTCGACTCGATCCAGCTCGTCTCGCGCGTTCCGCTCGAGCACATACGCACGGTCGCGGTCACGCCCGAGAGCGCGACCTCGGTCGTCCTGACCAAGGTGCTGCTCCCGGAGGCCGAGCACGTTCCTCTCGGCAAGGAGGCTGAGGCAACGCTGCTGATCGGGGATGCGGCGTTGAAGTCCGCCTTCGAGGACCCGACTCCCCACCACGACCTCGGACGTTTGTGGCGCGATCGAACCGGGCTGCCGATGGTCTTCGCCGTCTGGGCCGCGCCCGAACCAGTTCCGGCAGGCCTCGACGAGCTCGAGGAAGCGCTGGTCGCGTCCGTCCGCCGAGCCCGGGCAGAACCCGAGCAGCTCGCCTTCGAGTCGAGCGAGCGCTACGGGTATCCGGCCGGTTTCCTGGCGAGGTACTTCGAGAAGCTTCGCTACTCGTTCGGCCCGCGCGAGCGCGCCGGGCTGCTGACGTTCCTCGAGCTCGCGCGCGACGTAGGCGCGCTAGACACGGTGCCGGAGCTGCGCTTCGTGGCGCGCGCCGAAGCCGCGGTGTAGTTCCCACCGGCCGCAGCGAGTCGCAATGTCGGTCGCGTCTCTACGAAGCCGTGAGCGCGGCCGGCCGCTCCGCGCGCCGGTACTCGACTGTGTAGCCAAGGGAACGCGGGATCGCGAGCAGCCCCTCGAGATCGAGGTCGATCCGCGCGCCGGCCTTCTGCGTCACCTCGTCCTCGATCGGCAGGTCGAAGTCGTCGGCGCCGTAGTCGAGTGCGCGGAACGCCTCCTCGTTCTGCGTCAGAACCGACGTCCGGATGTGCGGCACGTTGTCGAGGAAGATCCGCGAGAGCGCGATGTGGCGCCAGTACTCCGGCGGCGGGATCTCGCGGCCGCCGAAGGCCGTGCCGTACGGCTTGTACGTCCAGCAGAGGAAGGAGAAGAGGCCGCCGGTCTCGTCCTGGAAGTCGCGTGTGCGCTGCAGGTGCTCGAGGCGTTCGTCAAGCGTCTCGTCGAAGCCGATCACCATCGTCGCCGTCGTGCGCATGCCGCTCTCGACGATCGCACGCTGGGCGGCGACGTAGTCGGCGACCGTGTACTTCCACTTGGCGTGGCGGGCGCGGAAGTCTTCGGTCAAGATCTCGCTACCGCCGCCCGTGACCCAATGTACGCCGGCGTCGCGCAGCCGTGTCGCCGTGTCCGCGTACGACAGGCCGGCACGATCGGCGAGGAACACGAACTCTGCAACCGTCAGCGCGTAGAACTCGACCCGCTCGCCATAGCGGTCGCGCACCGAGGCGAAGAGGTCGCAGTAGTAGTCGAGCGGTAGCCGGGGGTTGAAGCCGCCGTTGAAGGCGACGAGGTCGCCCCCGAGGTCGACCAACTCGTCGATCTTTGCGAACACGTCGTCGCGCGAAAGCACGTAACCGCCGCTCTGATTCGGCAGCACGTAGAAGGCGCAGTAGTCGCACTGGGCGACGCAGACGTTCGTGTAGTTGATGATCCGCATCACCATGTAAGTGGCGCGCTTCGGCTCGTGGTAGCGGTCCCGGACTTCGTTCGCGCGGGCGATCAACTCCTCGTCCGGCGCTTGCCACAGCGCACGGGCGTCGTCGACCGAGATCCGGCTCATGCCGGCACCTGCTCGAGCGAGTCCATGAACGAACTGACCGAGAAGACCGCTTTGCCGGGCCCCGAAGGCCCGTACCCGGGCGGCGGTCCGAGGCCGTGCCGCTCGATCGCGGCCCGGTAGGCCTCCAGCAAGCGGATGTGGTACTCGAGCGGCGCCCCATCAGGATTGTCCCGACCGAGCGGCGTTGTCGGCTCGGGGCACCACGTGGTGAACCGCGGGGTAATGCCTCGGCTCATGAAGTAATCGAGCCCTTCCGTCGTCGAGGCAATAGCTTCGGCGACGGTCCGGAACCCAAAGGGCTTGGCCATCTCGACGCCGGCGACGAAATTCGGGATCACGTAGCGAGGGCCGAAGACCTCGGCGGCGTCGAAGATCCGCCGGTGCCACTCCTCCCGGCCGACGTAGCGCTCCTTCCCCGGTGAGATCAGCGAGAACAGCCGCTTGTCCCAGACTTCGTAGTTCGGGTGGTAGATCGTGATCCCGTAGTCCTTGTACCGCTGGACGTCCTCTCGCGGCAGCGCTTGCGCCACGACCTTGCCGATCCAGCGGCCGGGGAAGCACTCCTCGATCGCCTGCGCGTAGCGCCCGTAGAAGTCGGCCTCGGCGAGCCCGTCGACGGTGCTCGTGACCGAGCCACCGGTCAGGGTGTACGCCGTGCTGACCCCGTTGTCGTAGCGGTCGATGAGGGCCAGCGCCTCCAGCACGTCCTCCACCGGCTTGACGCCCGTGTACGGCCGGCCTTCGCGCTTGTGCTGGCGCCAGTTGTGGTTGATGTCGCAGAAGCCGCACTCCTCATGGGCGCCGAAGTACTGGCAGAGCCGCAGCACGGTCAGATAGATCAGATAGCCCCACTGGATCGTCGGCGCCGTCTCCATTACGGTCTTGCCGTTCGCGAGCGGGTGGCGGTAGTACTCGGGCATCGGCGGCAGCCCGACGTCGGCGATCTCGCGCCCCTCGAGCGAGAGGGTCAGGCCTCCGTCGGCGGCCGAGACGCGGTAGGGCGAGCTGGGATTGACCCGGACGGAAACGATCGTCCGACGCAGACCGTACGGGCCGCCCGTCAGCGCCACCTCTTCGGGCGGTCGCCGCTTGGCGGCCTCGCCGAGCTCGGCCAGCGGCTTCTGGTCGAACGAGAAGATGAAGTACGACTTCGGCTTGACCTCGCCGTCCAGGTTGTCGGTGAGCGCGGACTCGTCGAAGGCGAAGCCGGTACGAAGCAGATCCTCTTTCAGCACCGCCTCGCGCGGAATGTGCGGAAACCGCGCGATCAGATCGTCGACTAGCTCCGTCCGGGTGGCCACGGCGGCTCTACCCATCGCCAACCTCGGGAGCGTTTCGTTGAACCAAGGAAGGAATTCCGACCCGAGTTCTCCAGCCAAACTGGACGCGTAGCGTGCTCACGTCACAAACCTAACCGTAGGAGCTGAGCTTCGCGGCCAGGCCCGAGACGCCGTCCGACGCGTCGACGCGAATCCGGGGCAACGTCAGTAGGCCGTCCCGCGGCGAGGCGGCGCCTGGACCCTCGGTCGTCGCCCCGAGGAATCCGGCGGACCGCACCGCGGCGAGCACCTGCGCGTCGTAGCGGCCTGACGGGTAGCAGAAGAAGTCGACCGGGACGTGGAAACGTCGCCGGATCCACCGGCGCGAGCCGACAACCTCGTGCTGGAGCGAGGGGGCCGCGAGCGTCGTCAGGTCGAGGTGGTTGATCGTGTGGGCGTCGACCTCCCAGCCCTGGCGGATCATCCGCCGAATCTGGGGAACGGTCAGCTTCCCGTCGAGCAGGTTGCGGACGGCGAGGTTGAGGACGCCGGGCCAGTGCCGGCGCGCCAGCAGCGGCCGGACGTTCGTGAAGTCCTCGCGGTAGCCGTCGTCGAAGGTGAGGACGACGGGCCTTTGCGGTAGCGCGTGGCCGTGACGCCAGTAGTCGTAGACGCGCTGGAGCGAGATCGCGTGGAAGCCGTGGGCGCGAAGCCACGAGAGCTGCCCGGCGAAATCCGCCCGCCGGACGTAGAGGCTCGGGAAGGGCGACCCCGGGGGAGCCGTGCCGACGACGTGGTACATCAGGATCGGCACCGGGCGGTTGTGCGGATGGACGACGCGTGGTCTCGCGGGCGCCGCCGGGCGCGGCTTTCCCTCCGGCGCCTGCCGGGCCGGGGCGCCCTGGTTTTGCGCCGAACTGCAGCCGCTGAGCGCCACGACCGCCGCCAGGGCGGCCGCCTTCGCTACCCAAGGAGTCTTGATCCTCATGAAATTTCGGCTACCTTCCCGCGGGGTCAAGTCTTTGCTGCGCCGGGTTCTCATCGCAGTGTTGCTGGCGTGCGTCTTCGCCGCGCCTGCGAACGCGTCCCCGCAGACCCTGTTGCCAGGCCTCACCTACACGCGCCAGCTCCTGTTCACGCCCCATGGGGCGGTCGTCGTGCACGTGCTCGTGGCGCCGAGGCCGGGAGGGCTCTGGAGCCTGCACCCGGCCCTTTCCGACAATGCGATCTCGGGCAAGCAGCGACTGACGGGTATCGAACGCCTGTCGTCTCCGTCGGCGACGGTGGCGGGCATCAACGGTGACTTCTTCAACGCCGCGGACGGACATCCCGACGGGATCGTGATGCAGAACCGGGTTCTGCAGTCGGTTCCGAACTCGGCTCGGTCGAGCATTGGGATCGAGCCGAACGGAACGCTCGACGTCCGTCACGCGGCCTGGAACGCGTTCTGGCAAGGACGTGGCCAGCGCCGGCCGCTGACCGGCCTGAACGAACCCGCGAACCAGGGAGGGATCACCCTCTACACGTCGGCGTGGGGAGCGGCCACGCCGCCGGCGGCTGGCGCCACCGAGGCGGTCATCTTTCCCTTTGCGGCGCTGACGCCCGGGACGGATGTGAGCGGCAACGTCGTCCAGTTCACCCAGGGCGGCAACACGCCGATTCCCGCCGGCGGGGCCGTTCTCTCGGCGACGGGTGGCTCCGCCCAGAAGCTCGACGCCGAGGCGCCGCCCGGCGCCCGGGTCGTCATCCGCTACGTCCTTAGCTCCGGGTGGGACACCGATGTCGATGCGCTCGGCGGCGGCCCGCTGCTGGTCCGAAACGGCAGGGCCGTTTTCCGTGCTTTCGAGGACTTCTCCGCGACGGTGCTCGCACCGCGCCTTGCGCGCTCCGCGGTTGGGCAGCGCCGGGACGGCTCGATCGTCATGGTCGCCGTGGACGGCGGGCAGGTCGGATACAGCGTCGGCCTGACGAACTACGAGCTCGCCCAGGAGCTCGTCCGGCTGGGTTGCGTGACCGGTTCCGGCCTCGAGCCCGGCAACTCGACGACGATGGCCTTCGACGGACAGTTGCTGAACCGGCCCTCGGATCCAAGCGGGGAGCGCGCGATCTCGGAGGCCTTGCTCGTCTCCTACGCCGGGGTCTACGTGCCGCCCCCGTCGGAGCCCGTGCTGTCGCCGAACGGCGACGGGGTCGGCGATCGCGAGCAGCTCAGCTACAAGGTCGTTCGCCCGTCGACCGTGACCGCCAGGATCGTTGGCGCAGACGGCGTCGCCCGCTTCACCCAGAGCGGCCCGCAGGCGGCAGGGACGTACAAGTTCTCGTGGACTGCAACGAAGCCGGACGGGACGGTCGACACCGAAGGCCGCTGGCACTGGGTCGTCACGGCGCTGGACGACCTCGGCCGTCAGTCGTCCACGGACCAGCCTTTCTGGGTGAACAACACGCTCGCGAACCTGCGCGTGCCGCGAACGGTTCTCGTGCGGGCGGGACGCCGGATCACGCTCGGCACCTTCAAGCTGACCCGTGCCGCGACGGTGACCTCGCGCGTCGAGAGCACGAACGGGGTCGTCGTGCGAAAGCTCGGCAGCGCCAAAATCAGGGCTGGTACCGCCCGCGTGCATTGGGACGGGCGCGACCGGCGCGGGAACCTCGTCTACGGCGGGCGTTACGTCCTCCACGTTCGCGCGCAGAACCAGTTCGGCCCAACCGACCTGACCCAGTCGTTCCTGGCCCACCGCTAGCGTCCACGTGGTGGTGGTCGCGTCCCTGACGAGCTCGGTGACGTCGTTCATCGGCGACCACGGCCTCTACGCCGTGTTTGTGCTGATGGCAATCGACGCGGTCTTTCCGGCGGCGAGCGAGCTCGTGATGCTCTACGCGGGCGCCCTCGCCGCAGGTGCCTTCTCCGGCCAGCACGTCGTGCTCTTCGGCGACCGAATCGACTCGCACTTTTGGGCGTACGTCGCGATGTCGCTGGCAGGAACGATCGGCTACACGGTCGGTTCGCTCGTGGGCTGGGGGATCGGCGCCTACGCGGGCCGACCGCTGCTCGAGGAACGTGGTCGCTGGTTCCACCTCGACCGGTCGAAGCTCGAACGGGCCGACCGCTGGTTCGAGCGCTGGGGCGCCTGGGCGGTCTTCCTCGGTCGGCTGACGCCGGTGGTGCGCTCGTTCATCTCGATCCCGGCCGGGGTAGTGCGGATGCCGATCGTTCCCTTCACCGTGCTCACCTTTCTGGGTTCGGCCATCTGGTGCTTCGCAATCGCGGGTGCAGGCTGGGCGCTCGGGTCGAGCTACGAGCACTTCCATCACGACTTTGCCTACGCGGAATACGCGGTCGTTGCAATCGCGATCGCACTCGTCGCATACCTCGTCTTGCGCCGCGTGCGTCCGGGTCAGCCAAAACCCGACTCATCCGAGTTTCGGCGATAAAGAGGGGGCACGTGGGGGAACCATGTGATTCCCCCACGTCCTCTACACTGGCCCGCGGTGCCGGTCCCTCTCGTTGACGTTCGGGCGCAGTACGAGCGCCTGATTCCGCAGATTCTCGAACGGTTCCAGGATGTGCTCGACTCCGGCACCCTGATCCTAGGGCCCAACGTGCAGGCGTTCGAGGAGGAAGCGGCCGCCTACCTCGGTGTGCCGCGGACGATCGGGGTCGGCAACGGCACCGATGCGATCGTGCTCGTCCTCGACGCGATGGAGATCGGTGCCGGGGACGAGGTGATCTGCCCGTCGTTCACGTTCTATGCGACGGCAGAGGCGATCATGCGCACCGGCGCCACTCCCGTCTTCGCAGACATCGACCCGGTGACGCTGAACGTCGATCCCGAGGACGTCGCCGCGAAGGTGACGGAGAGGACGCGGGCGATCATGCCCGTCCACCTGTTCGGCCGCCCCGCCGACCTCGCCGGGCTCGAGCTGCTCGAGATCCCGATCATCGAGGACGCGGCGCAGGCCTTCGGCGCGCAGGGGGTCGCGACGACCGGGGTTGCGTCGACCTTCAGCTTCTTCCCGACGAAGAACCTGTTCGCGCTCGGCGACGGAGGCCTCGT
>Ga0066388_100002728_pt1 | contig 11010 bp, 9 predicted proteins | sample PanSoiMetaGPlot6_FD_64539 | JGI IMG/M metagenome (GOLD analysis project Ga0066388, IMG submission 64539) | Tropical forest soil microbial communities from Panama analyzed to predict greenhouse gas emissions - Panama Soil - Plot 6 (Hybrid Assembly) | ecosystem: Environmental > Terrestrial > Soil... | reverse complement strand
GCGGGCGGGAGGCGCTCCTCCGGACCCAGCTCGGTCTCGTCCTTCCGCCGCTTTCGCTGCCGTCCGACGTCGTGGCAGGTGTTCACGAGGATGCGGAACATCCAGGTGCTGAGCTTGGCCGTGCCCTTGAACGTCCCCACGCCGCGGTACACGCGCAGGAATGCCTCCTGGACGGCGTCTTCCGCGTCGGCAGGGTTCCCCAGGATGTTGCAGGCCAGGCTCTTCATGCGCGCTCCATGGCTCCGATACAGCTCCTCGAACGCGGAGAGGTCCCCCCGACGGCAGCCCTCCAGCAGGGCCGGCTCGGTCACGGACACTCGGTCGTCCTGACCGGGCAAGCTCGCCTCCCCGGAGAAGTCAAGCCTGAGCAGTGGGTTGCCGGGTACGATCCAGTCCGCCGTCGCGTCCTCCCCTCCGTGCCACACGCTTGGACGGAGGGAGGGGGGTGACCGTTGGAAGAAAGACGCCGGCTCCGGGCGCTACCGTGCTCGTCAGCTCTCCGGCAGCAGACCGCCGAGCGCCCAGCCGACCGCGCTGGCGATGCCGGTGAGGATCGGGTTGACGATGAGGCCCGCGACCCGGCTGAGGAGGGCCTGGCCGATGCTGACGTCCGGGCCCGGGACCTCGAGCGCGACCGGGCTGTTGAAGTAGGTGTGCGCCCCCACGGCGTACGAGACGAGGGTGGCGGCGAGGATCACGACCTGGCTCATGACCCCCAGGATGATGCCGAGGCCGGCCGCCCGCCAGAGCCGGAAGCGCCGCCAGCGGCGGGTGAACGCGCCGTAGAAGATCGCGGCGTAGAACGTCATGGTCACGATGCTGAAGGTGGCGGTGCCCTTCTCGTAGGGGACCTCGAAGGTCCCGAGCAGCCACCGTCCCACCGTCGCGATGGCCAGCAGCAGCAGGTAGAGGCGGGCGAGCTTCAGGTTCTCGGCCATTCTCTTCCTTGTCTCCTTACTTTATCCGCCGGGCCGGGCGCCGGCTTGAGATGATACATGCGGGCGGTATAGTGGTGCTATCCCCGCGATGCTGCGCGCCTTCACCGACGTTCGCCCCGAAGAGAGGCCAGGAGTCAACGGGGCGTTCCTGACGCTGTTCGGGATCCTCGCCGGGTACACCCTGCTCGAGACGGCCCGGGACGCGCTGTTCCTGGCCCACCTCGCCCCCTCGCAGCTCCCCTGGGTGTACCTGGCGATGGCGGCGGTGGCGGTGGGCCTCTCGCTCGGCCGCGGGCGGGGCGCCGGCAGGCTCACGAGCACGCGGCGGCTGTCCTACCTGCTCGTCTCCTCCGCCGCGGTCACGTTCCTGTTCTGGCTCTTCGGCTCGTGGCAGAACGCGTGGGTCCTGCGGGGGCTCTACGTCTGGACGGGCCTCGTGGGCACCCTGACCGGGCTCCACTTCTGGCTCGTGCTCGGCGAGATCTACACGATCACCCAGGCCAAGCGGATCTACCGCGTCGTCGGCCTGGGCAGCGTCCTGGGGGCGGTGGCGGGCGCGGGGGTGGCCCGGTTCATCAGCGGCGTCCTCCCCACGCCGTCCATCGTGCTGGCCTCCGCGATCGCCTTCGCGGTGACCGGCCTCGGCCCCGCGATGATGCTGCGCCGCGCGGCGGGCGCGGGCGCCGAGATGCCGCCCGAGCCCACGCCGTCGAACCTCGCCCAGGCCGTGCACTTCCTCCGCGACCACAGCTATCTCCCGAGGCTCGCCGGCCTCGTCCTGGTGTCCACGGTCGCGGTGACCCTGGCCGACTACGTCTTCAAGAGCGCGGTGGCCGCCCACGTCCCCGCCGACTCCCTCGGCAACTTCTTCGCCACCTTCTACGTGGTGCTCAACGCGCTGGCCCTCGTCACCCAGCTGGTGATCATGGCCTGGATCCTGCGGGTGCTGGGCCTGCACCGATCGCTGTGGGTGCTGCCGACCCTGATCTTCCTCGGCTCGGCGGGGGTCGCGTTCGGAGGCGGCCTCATCGCCGCCCTCCTCCTCAAGGGAGCCGACGGGGCGCTGCGCCCGTCTCTGCACCGCACGACCACCGAGCTGCTGTTCCTGCCCATTCCCGACGGCCTGCGCTCCCGGGCCAAGCCGCTCATCGACATCGTCGGCCAGCGGGGCGGCCAGGCGCTGGCCTCCGTCTTCATCCTCGCCGAGCTGCGCCTCCACCGCGGCGAGATCGTCCTCGCGCTGGCGGCGGCGCTGCTCGGCATCGTGTGGATCGCGTGGGCGCTGGAGCTGAAGCCGCACTACCTGGAGCTGTTCCGCACCGCGCTGCGCCAGGGCTCGCTGCGCGACCGCGTCGACCTGCCCGACCTCGATCTCGGGTCCCTCGAGACCCTCATCGCCGCCCTCAACAGCCAGGACGACACCGAGGTCGTGGGAGCGATCGACCTGCTCGCCGCGGAGGGAAGGGGCCGGCTCGTCCCCGCGCTCATCCTCTACCACCCCTCGCGCCCGGTGGTGCTGCGGGCCCTCGACCTCTTCGAGACCTCGGGCCGGGCGGACTTCCTGCCCGTGGCCGACCGGCTCCTCGACAGCGCCGATCCCGAGATCCGCGCCGCCGCCCTGCGCGCCCGCACCGTCGCCCGGCCGGACCGGGCGGTCCTCGAGAAGGCGATGGGCGACCCGAGCCTGCTCGTGCGGGCCACCGCCGTCGTCGGCCTCGTCGCGGGCGGCTGGGCCACCGACGAGACGCACACCACGGTGGGCCGCGAGCTGCGCAGCTCCGGGCCGGAAGCCCACGCCGCCCTCGCCCGGGCCATCCGCCACCAGCCGGCCCCCGCGTTCGTGGACATCCTGCTCGTGCTCGGCGAGTCGCCGAGCGCCGAGGTCCAGTCGCTCGCCGCCGACGCGATGGCCGCGGTCAAGAGCCCGCGCTTCCTGCCCGTGCTCCTGTCGATGCTCGGTACGCGCGAGGCCCGGCGCGCGGCCCGGGCCGCGTTCCTCGAGCACGGGAGCGAGGCCCTGCGCTTCCTGGACGACGCGCTCGGAGACTGGAAGCTCCCGCACGAGATCCGGCGCCACCTGCCCCGGACGATCAGCCGGTTTCCCGCGGCCGAGGCCGTGGTCGTGCTGCAGCGCCACCTCATCGAGGAGCCGGCCGGGATGGTCCGCTTCCGCATCATCCGGGGCCTCGGCCGCATCGCCACCGACCATCCCGATGTCCGGTTCGACGCCGCGATACTGAAGGAGGCCACCTCGCGGACCCTGGAGGCCTGCCTTCGCCTCGTCCACTGGCGCTCGGTGCTGGAGAAAGGGGCGAAGGAGGAGCCCCGGCGGGCCACCCCCGGCCATGGGCTGCTGACGTCCGTCCTCCACGACAAGGAGATCCAGGCGGTGGAGCGGCTTTTCCGCCTGCTCGGCCTGCAGTACCGCGACGAGGACCTGCGGCAGATCCACCGCGGGCTGCGCAACACGAACCCGAAGGTCCGGGCGGGCAGCCGCGAGCTTCTCGAGAACCTCCTGCATCCGCCTTTGCGCACCGCCGTCCTCGCCCTCCTCGACGACTCCCCGGCGGAGCTCCGGCTCCCGCTGGCCGTCGACTACTACCGGCCGCGCGCGCTGGACTACGACGGCCTGCTCGCGACCCTCCTCGACGAGGGCAGCGAGACCGTCCGCTGCATCACCGCGTACCATGTGGGCGAGCTCGGCCTCACCGCCCTGCGCCCCCGCCTCGAGGCCTTCGACGCCCGCAAGACCGGCCTGTTCTTCTCCCGGGTGATCGAGCGCGCCCTGCGCCTGCTCGATACCCCGCGCGACCTCGCCCATGCCCACTAACCCCCCGACCATCGGCACCGTCGAGCGCATGCTGTCGCTCAACCGCCTGCCCGTGCTCTCCGGGCTCGCGCCCGAGGACCTGGCGGTGGTGGCCGAGCACGCCCGCGAGCGCTTCCTGCCCACCGGCACCGTCCTCCTCCGCGAGGGCGAGCCGATCCCCGCCCTCTACGCCGTCCTGGACGGCAAGATCCTCATCTCGCGCCGGGGCCGAACGCTCGGCCGCGTCAGCCCGGGGGGCTTCGTGGGCGCGGCGGGCATGTTCGCCCGCGACCCCGAGGGCCTGTCGGCGGTGGCGCAGACGGATACCCTCGTCCTCGAGGTGGAGGCCGACGCGGTGCTGGAGATCTGCGAGGACCACTTCCCGATCTTCCACCACGTGCTGCGCGAGATGTGCCGGCTGCTCATCGACCTCGTCGGCCGGCTCCCCCCCGGGCTCCACGGCAGCATCTTCCCCAACCTCGCCCCTCCCCGCGCGCCGACCGGCGACCTCGACCTCGTCGAGCGGATCCTGTTCCTGCGCCAGGTCGCGCCGTTCCTGCACGCCAGCATCAACGCGCTCGCCGAGCTGTCGCGCGGAATGGCCGAGGTGGCCTTTCCGGCGGGGACGCGGCTGTGGGAGGAGAAGGAAGGCTCGGGCACGGTCATCCTCGTCGTGAGCGGGATGGTCGACTGCGCCGCCCGGGGCGGCCATGCGACGTTCACCCTGAGTCCGGGAGCGCCCATGGGCGCCGTGGAGTCGCTGGCCGAGCGCCCCCGCTGGTACACCGCCACCACGCAGACGAAGGTGACCGCCCTCCAGGGGAGCATCGAGGGGCTGATCGACGTCTTCGAGGACAACTTCGAGATGGCGCTCGAGTACCTGGCCGTGATGGCGCGGGCCCAGATCCGTATCGTCGACATCAGGGCCACCGCGTCGGGGAGGGTCCTGGATCCCTTCACCGTGAGGGTCGAAACCCCGGAGGGACCCCCGTCCGGCTAGCCGGGCCTCACCGCCAGCCCCCGGCCGAAGGCGCGCGCGAAGCGGCGGTCGAGGGCGCGCGGGCGCCAGCCCGCGAGCGACGGCATCTCCACCCTCACGCCGCCCTCGACCAGGCGGCAGGTGAGGTCCACCGGCGCCTCCGGCGGGCAGCGCTCCTCGAGGTCGTCGGCGAGCGCGAGGAGGATGGCCGCCCGGGCCAGGACGTCGTGGTCCTCCCGCCGCAGGAGCGGGCTGTAGAGCGCGGGGTCGGCGTCCTCGTCCGCCGCCGTGCGCGTGATCGCGGCGAGGAGGGCGATGCCCCGGTGGGTGAAGCCGTCGAGGTCGGAGGCGAGCACGAACTCGGCGGCGTGCTCGTGGCGGTCGAAGAAGTCCACCGCGCGACCGATGTCCAGCACGCGGGCGGCGTGACCCAGCGCCTCGCGGATCTCGGGGTCGCCCGAAGGGACGAGGACGCCCCATAGCGCCTCGGCCACGCGGACGCGGCGTTCCGCGCGGGCGGCGTCCCAGCCCGCGAACCGACCGGTGAGCGAGGCCACCGACCGCGCGCGGACCTCGGCGGGCGCGGGCAGCGCGTCGCCGAGCAGGCTGTAGGCGAACCCCTCCCGCACGCCCTGTCCCGACACGCGGACGTGGGCGGCGCCGACCGTCCCGACCAGCGTCTCGATCGCGACCGCACCCCCGACGATGGAGTCGCCGCGCTCGCCGCTCAGTCCCGGGATCCGCTCGCGCTTCTCGAGCCGGCGTCCGGCGAGGGTGGTCGTGACGCCGTGGGCCGCCTCGCGGGTCAGGACGTAGCCGTGCACGCGGGAGATCGGGTAGCGCCGGGCCTTGGCGTCGATCTTGGCCAGGTTGCGCACGGTGCCCCCGGTGCCCACCAGCTCCTCGCCCGGGCGCAAGGCGGGCACGCCCGCCTCTTCGAGGGTGCGGCGGACGTGCTTGCGCAGCCGCTTCAGCTCCTCCTCGGTCGGGGGGTCGGTCGCGAGGAAGGACTGGCTCAGCCGCAGCGAGCCGAGGGGCAGGCTCCACGCGCGGTCGAGGCTCCGCTGGAAGAAGCGGATCACCTGCATGCTGCCGCCCCCCAGGTCGAAGAGCATCCCGTGGTCCACCGGCATGCCCCGGACGCCGCCCAGGAAGCCGTATCGCGCCTCGGCCTCGCCCTCGATGACGCCCACCGGGAAGCCCAGCTCCTCGCGGAGCTGCTGCATCAGCGCGGGACCGTTCTCGGCGTCCCGGAGGGCGGCGGTGGCGACGCCGCGGATCGTCTCCACCCCGGCCCCCACGGCAAGGGCGCGGAAGTCCTTGAGCGTCTCGACCACCGCGGCGATCGTCTCCGCGCTCAGCCGGTGGCCGCGGTCCACGTCGCGGACGAGCCGCAGGGCGGCCCGGCTGCTCGCGAGGATGCGCAGCTGGCCGGCGGCGTCCAGGCCGTAGGCGACCACGCGCGCGGAGTTGGATCCGATGTCGACGACGGCGACGCGACGGGGAGCATCGCTCACGGCCACCGCTCGCCTCGCCGCGCCGCCTCGAGCGTCGCCTGCGCGGCCGGCCGGCTCTCGAGCCACGCCGGATCCAGGCGGACCGCCTCCTCGAACGCCGCCACCGCCTCGCTCGTGCGGCCGAGGAGGGCGAGCGCCGTGCCCAGCTCCCCGTGGGCCGCGACGAGGTCCGGGCGCAGCCGGATCGCCTCCTGCAGCGGACCCACCGCCTCCGCCGGACGCCCCACGAGGTGGAGCAGGGCGTGGCCGAGCCGCCAGTGCGTCTCGGCATCGCCGGGGCGGGCGCGGACGCCCTCGCGGTAGGCGTCCACGACGTCCTCCCAGCGCTCGAGGTCCGCGAGCTTGACCGCGAGGATGCGGCGCAGGGCGGCGGACTGTCCGGCGGGAAGCGCTACCGAGAGGGCGTGCTGGCAGGCGGTCACGCCCTCCTCCCCGGGGAGATCGAGGCATCGCCGCACGAGGCCCTCCGTCGGCCCCGCCGGAGCGGCGACGCTGCGGAGCGCGGCCAGCAGCAGCGCCCCCATCGTGAAGGCGAGAGCGTTCAGAACGCTTCCTTGTTCACGACGTAGGGGACCTTGCCCGGCGACCCGTAACGGTTCTCGAGGACGTCGATCACCGCCTGGACGGTGCGCCCGGCCATGCCCACGTCGGGGTCGGGGGACAGCCGGGTGGCCCGGCCGGCGGAGGCGAAGTGGTGGAACATCCGGAGCTTCAGCTTCAGCCGCTCGTCGCGCAGCGGGCTGTCGGCGGGGAGCGGCTCTTTCTCGAACACGTCCAGCGCCGCCCCGGCGATCCACCCCTCGAGGAGGGCCTTGGCCAGCGCGTTCTCGTCGACGACGGGGCCGCGGGAGGTGTTCACGAGGTAGGCGGTGGGCTTCATCATCTGGAAGCGCCGCTCGTCCATCAGGTGGAAGGTCGGCCAGTCCGACTCGCCGGGCCGGGTCAGGGCCACGTGCAGCGAGACGAAGTCGGCGAGCTTCAATGCGTCCTCGAAGCCGACGTAGCGGATCGTCTGGAGCCGCGACGAGAGCCCCTCGCGGTGGCGCAGGTCGACGACGCGGCGGACGGAGTCCACGAACTTGTGATCCTCGAACACGGGATCATGGCAGAGCACGTCCATGTCGAAGCCCACCGCCTTCTTGATGAAGCTCTTGCCGATGCGCCCGGTGCCGATGACGGCCACCGTCCGGCCCGTCACCTCGTCGCCCAGCCACGGATGGTACGGGTGCCACGTGGACCAGGTCTGCTCGCGCACCATCTGCTCGCTCGGCCAGGTCTTGCGCGCCGCACAGCCCATGATGAGGAACGCGAACTCCGCGGTGGCGTCGGTGAGGACGTCCGCGGTGTGGCTGAAGGGGATCTTGTGCTTGTTGGCGGCCGCGCGGTCGACGTTGTCGAAGCCGACCGCGTCCTGGGCGACGACCTTGAGCCGGGCGGCCTGGCCCGCGGCGAGGACTTCCTCGTCGATCTTGTCGCGCAGCGTCGTGATGAGCGCGTCGACCCCGCCCCTCACCTTCTCGAGGATGAGGCTCTTCGGCGGCGGCTCGACGTGGTCGTAGACCTCGAGCTCCCAGCCCTTCTGCCGGAGGCGGTCGAGGGCCTCCTTCCCGATGTCGCAGGTCGCGAAGATGCGGAAGGTCATGGCGAAGTATACCCACTGGGCATAGACCCTCCCCGACCGTTCGGGGGCCATGACGGCGCAGTCCCGCGGCGGACTGGCCCGTTGACAGGACCCGCTATTAAAGCCAACATGGCGAATCTTAAATTAGATCTTGGCTAACGAAAGCCTTTTTCCCAGAGCCGGGGGCGGGTGAAGAGGGGACTGACGGGCCAGTATCTGCCTGGATCGAGTTCGGGGGGCGAGGTCGTAAGGCCATTCGTACCCCATCCGCTACCCCCGCGGCCGCCTTTGACACCCGATGCCGACCTGCGCCACGCGCTGGACAAGGCGCTTCTGGCGCTGGGGCGCCTCGACAGCGTCTCTGCGCTCCTGCCGGACACCCATCTCTTCCTCTACACATATGTCCGCAAAGAAGCCGTCCTCTCCTCGCAGATAGAAGGTACCCAGTCGTCTCTGTCGGACCTGCTTCTCTTCGAACTGCACGAACTCCCCGGTGTCCCAATGGACGACGTGGTGGAGGTCTCCGGGTACGTCGCCGCCTTGGAGCATGGCCTCAAGCGCATCCGAGGCGGCTTCCCCATTTCGAACCGTCTGCTCCGAGAGATCCACGGAATCCTGGTGGCCAAGGGCCGCGGCGCTGACAAGCAGCCTGGCGAGTTCCGCCGGTCACAGAACTGGATCGGGGGAACACGGCCGGGCAACGCTCACTTCGTTCCACCTCCGCCCGAACGACTGGCTGAATGCATGGGAGACCTGGAGAAGTTCCTTCATGACCAACCCGAGCGCACTTCGGCCATCGTCAAGGCTGCGCTCGCCCATGTGCAGTTCGAGACGATCCACCCTTTCCTCGATGGGAACGGCCGTGTGGGGCGGCTCCTGATCACCCTCGTCCTCTGCGGCGAGGGAGTGCTCAGGGAGCCATTGCTATACCTCAGTCTGTTCCTCAAGCAGCATCGCTCGGAGTATTACGATCTGCTCGACGTTGTGCGCCGCGAAGGCGACTGGGAGCGGTGGTTGGCCTTTTTTGCCGAGGCCGTCGAAACGACAGCCGCCGCTGCGGTCCAGACCGCGCGCACTCTGGTCGAGGTCTTTCACGCCGACCGAGACCGGATCGGGACGATGGGTCGTGCGGCGGGTTCGGCCCTTCGCATCCACCATGAGCTTCAGCGCCGGCCCGTCTGCAACATCGCCTCGCTCGTGCGGCGGACGAAGCTTTCCGCCCCGACCGTGGGAAAGGCGCTCGACGGCCTCGTCCGCATGGGAATCGCGCGCGAGAGCACCGGTCGACAGCGTAACCGCGTGTTCGTCTATGGTCGATATCTCGACTTGCTCAACCGCGGCACGGAGGCTGATTGAAGCCAGAGACTCTGGCAGACCTACGCGTCATGACGAGATCAAGCTCCTGATGCGCTTGAGCGCCTCCTGGATGTTCTCCAGGCTGTTCGCGTATGAGAAGCGCAGGTGGCCCTCGCCGAACTCGCCGAAGGCGGTCCCCGAGAGGCAGGCCACCCCCGCTTCGTCGAGGAGCAGGTCGGCCAGCGTCCGGCTGGAGTGCCCGGTGCGCGTGATGTTCGGGAAGACGTAGAAGGCGCCCTTGGGCCGCACGCACTGGAAGCCGGGGATGGCGCGCAGGCCGTCCACGATCACGTCCCGCCGCTGGCGGAACTCGGCCACCATCCGGTCGACGGGCGACTGGTCCTCCTTGAGCGCGGCCACCGCCGCCATCTGGCTGAACGTCGCGGTGCAGGACGTGGCGTTGACCTGGAGCTTGGCCACCACCTGGGCCATCGGCGCGGGCATCACGCCGTAGCCGAGGCGCCAGCCCGTCATCGCGTAGGTCTTGGAGAAGCCGTCGAGGACGATGGCCAGCGGCTCCATCCCGGGCAGCGAGGCGATCGAGACGTGGTGGCCGTCGTAGAGGATGCGCGAGTAGATCTCGTCCGACAGCACGGGCACCCCGTGCTTGGCCGCGACGTCGGCGATGGCCCGCAGCCCCGTCTCGGGGATCGTGCCTCCCGTCGGGTTGTGGGGGTAGTTGAGGATGATGAGCCGGGTCTTGGGGTTCACGCGGCTCACGAGCTGGTCCACGTCGAGGGCGAAGCCCTTGTCCTCGAGCAGGCGCACGGGCACCGGGTTGCCGCCGATGTAGCGGATCATCGACTCGTAGATCGGGAAGCCCGGGTTCGGGTACAGGACCTCGTCCCCCTCGTCGACGAGGGCCAGGATCACGAAGAACATGATCGGCTTGCCCCCGGGGGTGACCACGACCATCTCGGGGGTGGCGCGGACGCCGCGGCGCTGCCGCGTGTCCTCGGCGATGGCCTCCCTCAGCTCCGGGATTCCCGCGGCGGGCCCGTAGTGGGTGGCGCCGCCTTTCAAGGCGCGGACGCCGGCCTCGACGACGTGGGCCGGCGTGTCGAAGTCGGGCTCGCCGATCTCGAGGTGGATGACGTGCTTGCCCTTCGCCTCGAGGGCCCGGGCCCGCACGAGGACCTCGAAGGCGGTCTCCGTGCCCAGCCGCGCCATCCGCTGTGACAGCCTCACGGTGCCCTCCCGGGGCGACTAATGTACCCTACCGCATGCCTCGGGGACACCGCCGGTGAGGAGGTGGTGGGTGGCGCTCGCCGTCGCGGTGATCGCGGCCGCGGCCACCCACCTGCCGGTCTGCGACGCGCTGTTCGGCTGCGGCTGCCGCTGGTTCTTCCTGGGCGGCTCGGCGCACTGCAACATCCACCACGCCGCGCCGCCCCACTGCCCCATCTGCGCAGACCGCGTCCTGGGGATGTCCTTCACCGTCGGGCTCAACGTCGCCTGGTTCGCCCTCGTCCGCCTCGGCCAGCGCCTCCTGCCGCGCTAACCCTGAGCGGGGTGCTTCCGAGCAACGCACCCCCCGTGATTCAGAACAAGTACCTGATCCCGATCTGCGCCTCGCGCGGCGTGAGCCGCGTGGCGCTGATCGTGCCGAACGCGCTCGTCCCGAACGTCAGGCCGGGGTTGGCGAAATGGGCCCGGTTGAAGACGTTGAAGACGTCGATGCGCAGCTCGAGCGAGCCCCGGCCGACCGCCGTCCGCTTCGACAGCGACGCGTCGGTGTTGAAGACCGTCGGGCCGCGGGCGTCGCTGTAGCGGAAGGTGCCGAACTGGTA
>Ga0066388_100002727_pt1 | contig 11011 bp, 13 predicted proteins | sample PanSoiMetaGPlot6_FD_64539 | JGI IMG/M metagenome (GOLD analysis project Ga0066388, IMG submission 64539) | Tropical forest soil microbial communities from Panama analyzed to predict greenhouse gas emissions - Panama Soil - Plot 6 (Hybrid Assembly) | ecosystem: Environmental > Terrestrial >... | reverse complement strand
GGCAGCCGGCCTGGACAGCAGCCCGCCGAACACGATCGAGCGTCTTCGCTGCTCTCGTCCTCGCGAGCGTCGCCGTGATCGCCGCCATGGCGCACGCCTCGCTCGAGGCGAGGTCTTCGTCGGTCACCTCGCCGATCGGCGCGGGGCCGTTTCAGCGCCCGCTTCACGGTGTCCGCCATGGCGGCGTCCCTGGAGGAGCCGACGTTGTCGTCGGCAGAACCGACGGAGTCATCCCCGACGGCGTGACGGTCTTCGACGACGAGTACCCGGCCGTCTCCAACCTCGATCCGACCCTCCTCGGTGCCCTGCGCCTGGCCGCGACGGATGCGGGAGCCGACGGGATCGTCTTCACCCTCCATAGCGGGTGGCGCTCCCCGGCGTACCAGGAGCAACTGCTTCGAGAGGCGATCTCGGAGTACGGCTCGCGAGAAGAGGCCGCGCGATGGGTCGCCACCCCGAAGACGTCCCCTCACGTCTCGGGTGAGGCCGTCGACATCGACTCCTCCGCCGCCACGAGCTGGCTGTCCGAGCACGGCGCCGTGTACGGGCTGTGCCAGATCTACCGGAACGAACCCTGGCACTTCGAGTTCCGCCGCACGGCTGTCGACAACGGTTGTCCGTTGACGTACGCCGACCCCACGCAGGATCCGAGGATGCAGCGGTGACGCGCGCTACCCTCGGCAGGTGCTCGGCGACCGCGAGGCCGTGATCCTGGAGATCCGTCGGTTCGACATCCACGGGTCGGGGTTCGTCGACGTGACCGTGTTGTTCTCGGACCGCTCGACCGCGTCGGCGCGGCTCGGAGCGGAGAGCGTCCCGCCGGGCCTCGAGCCTGGCGACCACGTGCGGGTCAGCCTTGCCATGAACATGATCGTTGCGGTCGAGCGAAGCTCCGATCAGGACGACTGACCGGTCTCCGTCTTCGCGTCGGCGACGAGTCGCCGGAGCGTGAAGTTCTTCGACCGGTCGGCGGGTGGTCGGCCTTTCCGGGGGTCCGAGGACCAGTCGCAGACACCGCAGATCTGGATCTCTGCGTCCTTCCTTTGGACCGTTCGGAGCTCGGTGGAGGAACACTCCGGGCACCGCTCGAGCCTCTCCATGGCAGGTTCGAGGGTACGCCTGAGGAGCTTTCGGGCCAAGGAGCCTGTCGGGTGAGCCCGATAGACTGTCCGGTCCACGGCGGGGTGGCCGAGTGGTTTAGGCAGGGGCCTGCAAAGCCCCGCACACCGGTTCGATTCCGGTCCCCGCCTCCATGGTGCGATAGCATCCCCAGTCTCGGGCGCTTAGCTCAGGGGGAGAGCGCTTCCTTGACGCGGAAGAGGTCAGAGGTTCAAATCCTCTAGCGCCCACCAGATGTGAGCCGAGTCGTCTGCTCGGACGGAACGATCGAACCCGAGACCAACGCTAGCGTGGAGATGCACGCGGGAGCACGATTCCTGGGATAGCTCCACGAAACGGGAGTTCCCGGCGTCTATGGCGCAGATGGAAAACGCGCGCGACCTCGCGCAGCAGCGCGGCTCCGAGGCGACGGCGCCGCTGAGCTTCGAGGAGCTCTTCGACGATCAGCATGCGCGCCTCTACCGCGCGATCTATCTGATCGTCGGGAATGCCCACGAGGCGGAGGAACTGATGCAGGACGCCTTCCTCGCGGTCTGGGAGCGTTGGGATCGCGTGGCCGAGATGGACGATCCTGCCGGGTATCTGTATCGGACAGCCTTCAACTCGACGCGCAGCCGGTTCCGGCGACTCCAACTGGCCGCGAAACGAACCCTGACTCTCGGTGAACCCGAGGACCCATTCGCTGCTGCCGACCTCCGCGATCAGGTCGTCCGATCGATCCGAGAGCTCCCGGTGCGCCAGCGCGCCGCGCTCGTGCTCCTGGATCTCCTCGACCTCCGGAGCGAGGAGGCGGCCGAGGTCCTGCGGATAACGCCGGCCACCGTCCGCTCGCTCGCATCTCATGCTCGAGCGACCTTGAAGCATTCGATGGAGGCATACGATGACGACGCGATCTGATCCGACGCTCGAACGCATCGCGCGCCGTATCCCCATCCCGGAGCCTGCCTACGAGCGGCTGCTTGCCCGACGCGAGCGCAAACGTCGAAACCAACGGTTCGCGGCCGGCTCCATGGCGATCGTCGTCTTCGTCGCAGCGGTGTGGCTCATGACGGGCGATGGGCTGCTGGGCCGCACCCACAGGCCCGCCTCGCCCACCGGAAACGAGGATCTCTCGTGGGTTACTCGGTTCCTCAGCCCTACCGACCAGCCGCCCGTGCAGGATCTGTTCGAGGTCGAAGCCGATCACGCGGAGTACTGGCGGATGGGGGCGCTGGACCTGTACGACGGCGAGAACTGGAGGAGCACCCCTCCAGACGCGACCGATGGCATGGAGATGCTGTCAGCTCCTGCGATCCTGCCACAGCCGGCCAGCGGTCCGCCGCCCAACTCCGAGTCCCTGAACCAGAGCTTCCGGATCATCAGTGACTTAGCTGACTCCGGCCTGCATGCGCTCCCGATGGCGCAGACGGCAGAGGAGATTGCCGGACCGATCGGAGAAATCACCTGGGATCCCACGCGGAGCGTGGCTTCTGTCGGTGGCGGTCTCAGGGGGGGGATGACCTACACCGTTCGCTCACGGATCGTGCTCCCGACGCCTGAGGAGCTGGATCGGGTGGATCACCTCGCTCCTCGCATGTACGGTCGATGGACCGAGTTGCCTGCGGACCTCGATCCACGGATCGAAGATATCGCCTCGCGGTGGACGGCAGATGCTACGTCGGACTACCGGAAGGTCCTGGCGATCCAGCAGCACTTCCACAGCCGGAAGTTCGCCTACGACATGACCGTCGATACCCCCATCGATGCCGATGGCCTGATCGAGTTTCTCACGCAGACCAGGGCCGGCTTCTGTGAGCACTACGCGTCCGCGATGGCGGTCATGGTCCGAACATTGGGGCTTCCGGCGCGTGTCGCGGTGGGGTTCCGACCCGGGACCCTGCAGGAGGATGGCAGCTACCTGGTCCAGACCGACGATCTCTACTCCTGGGTCGAGGTGCTGTTCCCCGGCTACGGATGGCTCCAGTTCGACCCGACGCCCGGTCCGACACCCAATCCGAACGCACAGCCCGGCACGTACCTGAACCCGGCTACACCGACCGGTGCACCGTGACCTTCCGCATCCCGCGGATCGAGACACAGGCAGCATCCCACCGCGCAGGATCTCTGGCCCGTCGTTCGCCCCCGAGCCCGAGGGCTTCGACCCGCCCCAACCAACGATGCTACGACCGCGGGCGTCGGCGAAGCGTTCTAGGCTTCCGACGTGGGCTCGTTGGCGGCGTTCCCGGCGATGATGGAGCGCGATCGCGCTCGACAGGGCCTCCGCGAGTGCCGCGACCGGCCCGGGAGCCCGTCGGCGCGACTGGTGGCGGACTTCGCCGAGGTGTTGGACGCCGAGCCGGACGCGCGACGCCGGTGACGCGGATCCTCGGCCAGATCGAGGCCGCGGAAGGACCAGCCCGGGGACATCCTTGAGACGCCCCCGGGCAGATCCCTTCAGTCACTTGCGGAAGTCGAGCGACTCGACGACCGGCACTGCTTGGTCGATCACGTTCGGGAAATCGCTCGCCTGGTAGGCGGTGATCACGATCGTGACGGTGCCGCCGGCGGGGAGATCGAGCACGTAGTAACGCTGCTTCGCGCCCTCGGCGATCGACCAGCTCTGCGGGTGGTCGGGCTTTGCTGTCACGAGCCCGAGCTCGCGCGGGCAGTGCTTCGCGATGCCGTCGGCATTGAGCTGGACGTCCACATAGCTCCCAGCCGCACCCCCCAGACTCACGGGTCGAGGCGTCGTAGCGTGGAGGTCCGGGTGCGTCGATAGCCAGCTCGTGATCGCGTCGCTCGATGTGCCGACACCTTGCTTCGGCCGAACGGAGCAATCCGCCGCGCTCGCCACGACGTCGCTGAGGACGATCAAGTGCGCCGACCCGTCCGTCGCATCCAGCGAGAAATATCGGGCATCCTCACCCGAGGATGTCCAGTCCTGGGTCAACACGTAAGTGAACGGCACCCTGAACCGGTCGGAACTGGCGGTCGCCGGCGTCGGCGGCACCGACGTCGTCGGCGTCGTGACGGGCAGGTTCGAACCGCGGTTCGATCCCAGCACGAGAACGGCGACGACGACCAGGGCCACGGGCACTGCGATTCCCATCGCGAGCGCCGCGATCCGCTTGCTCCTGGACTTCCCCTCTCGGTACTGGTCGAAGCGTGTGAGCCTCTGTGGTGTCTTCGTGCTTGACATCTCCATCACCTCCACGGCGCGGTGGATGCTCTGCACGGCCTGGCGAGCACGGGTATCGACGTTCATGTGTCGTCCTCCTCCAGGCGCAGCCGGCGAGCCAAGTTCTGCCGACCGTCGTGCAGCTGCTTCTTCACCGTGCCAGTAACGGTGCCGAGGATCTCCGCGATCTCGGCGACCGATCTGTCTTCCAGGTAATGAAGCGCGATGACCTGGGCCTGCCGACGCGGCAGAGACCGGACCGTTGCCCAGAACTCCGCATCATCGGCGGGCAGCTCCGGGAGCGTGATCGCGGTCCCGAAGGCGAACCTCCCCAAAGCGCGCGCCTCGGCGTAGCGACGTCGGAACATCGACATCGACTTGTTCGAGACGACGCGACGCACCCAGAGGTCCGGCCGCTCGTATCCGGCGACGCGCGCCCAGTCCCGGTGCGCCGCCAAGAAGGCCTCTTGGGCGAGGTCCTCCGACGCCGTGCGGCTGCCCGAGAGCGCGAAGGCGAGACTGACCACCGCCGGGAACTCGCGCGCGTAGAACTCCTCGAACGTCTCCGAGGAGCCCACGGCGGCCGTTCCGCCTCCGTGCACCACGGGATCGCCTCTCTCCAGGTTCCGCCAGGTCATCGTTGCTCCGCCCGGTCCATCGCGCCAGCGTGCTCGGAGGGTTTACCGCGGGCCGTGATATCTCGTCTCGCCTGATGCGCTACCGCGACCAGAAGGGACAGGATCGGCAGAAATCCTGGACCTCCTCCTCGGGTGAGGCGGAGGTGGAGAGATACACATTCACAGGTCTCCGGCACAGGTCTCCGGCACCCCTGCGCGACATCGCGATCCGTGTCGTCCGCGTTCGCGGGAGCAGGTCGTCAACACCGACGCGTTCGTTCCATCGATATGAACGACCCTGTGGCGCTCACCTCGTACACCGCCGCCGCATGCAACGGCTCGCCGCCTCCGGAGGGTCAGTTCAACACCGTCGAGGTCGAGGCGACGGAGCATGAGCGGCAGGAGCAGATGGTCGACCTGACGGCGTTCACGATCGCGGCACTCGTCGTGATCGTCTGGCGAGCCGGTCTGGAACGGTCGGCCTCGCTCGTAGCGTCGTTTCGGCCGCGAGAGCTGCGGGTACGTGCCGACTTCGGCCGGGGTGGGGGTGGTGGCATCCCGCCCGCGATCGACTCGTCAGCCTCCACGCCCACCTCGGTCTCTCACTCCTGGCCAACGTGACCGGCGTCATCTGTAACTTGACGGCTTCGTAACTAGAACGTTACGGTGTCGCCGATGGAGACCGCGCTCAAGGCCATCGCCGAACCTCGTCGACAAGAGATCCTGCGGCTCGTCTGGAGTCAGGAGCGCACGGCCGGGGACATCGCCAGCCACTTCGACGTGAGCCGGCCCGCGATCTCGAAGCATCTCCGCGTCCTGCGCGAGGCCGATCTCGTTGGAGAGCGACGCAACGGCACCCAACGGCTCTATCGGGCGCGGACGGACTCGGTCCTCGAGCTCCGTCGCTTCCTCGAGACCTTCTGGGACGAGAGCCTCCTCGTGATCAAAGAAGCAGCGGAATCGGATCCGAAGGGTGGGAGGCGATGACCACGTCGCAAGACATCGTGAGGGAGGTCGTGATCGCGGCCCCACCGGAGGCGGTCTTCCCGTACTTCATCGACCCCGACAAGATGATCGTCTGGAAAGCGGTCGATGCCACTCTCGATCCCCGGCCCGGCGGCATCTTCCGGATCGACGTCACCGGACACGACGTGGCACGGGGGCAGTACGTCGAGATCGACCCCCCACACCGCGTCGTCTTCACGTTCGGGTGGGAGTCAGAGGACTCGCCGTTGCCCGTCGGCGGTAGCACCGTGGAGATCACCTTGGTCCCGGAGGGTGACGGGACACGCGTCCGGCTGGTGCACAGCGGCGTGCCGGCCGAGATCAGGGCCGGGAGCTCGGGAGGGTGGGATCACTACCTCCCGCGCCTCGCCGCCGCCGCCGAGGGAAGAGACCCCGGGCCCGATGAGTGGGCGGACGCCCGCTAGAGATACCGACGGAGGAACGAACGATGGATCCGCAACGGAACAAGCAGAACCTCCAGCGACTGTACGACGAGGTGATGAACGCCCACCGGGTCGACGTTGCCGACGAGCTGATCACCCCCGACCGGCCGGATCACGACCCGAACCTGCCACCCGAGTTCACCGAGGGCCGGGAGGGGTTCAAGCGACTGTTCCACGTGTTCATCGAGGCCTTCCCCGACTTCGCGTTCCAGAACGAGCACATGGTGGCCGAGGGAGACCTGGTGGCGGCGTACAGCCGGATGACGGGCACCCACGAGGGCACGTTCATGGGGATCCCCCCGACCGGGAAGTCGTTCGGGATCTTCGCTTCGGATGTGTGCCGGTTCACCGACGACGGGCTGATCTCGGAGCACTGGGGCGTCTTCGACATGGGGTCGATGTTCCGCCAGCTGGGCGTCGCGCCTCCGGCCGCGTGATGATCGAACCGATCGTCCTCTTCGGGATCCAATTCACGTTCGCGCTGCTCGCGTTCGCGCTCATCGCGGCGTGGTACGTGTGGCCGCGGTTGTCGCCGCTCCCGGCGGCCGTCGCGCTCGTGCCGCTCCTGTGGGTCCACGTATTCCGGGTCGTCGGGGGATCGATCCTGGCCCCCGGCTCGGTCGGGCCCGGTGTCCCCTCGGAGTTCCGGGAGTGGATCGCCTACGGAGACCTCGCGGTTGCGGCGCTCGCGTTGATCGCCGTGATCGCGCTCCGCGCGTGGGGAGCACGTGGGATGCCGGTCGTCTGGGTCTTCGTCGTCGTGGCCCTCGTGGACACGGTGAATGCGATCATCCAGGCGATGCGGTTCCACGTCTTCGACGAGCCGCTCGGGTTCAACTGGGTCGTCGTGACGCTCTACGTCCCGGCGCTGCTCGTCACCACGTACCTGATCCTGGTCGAGCTCGTCCGCGGTCGGCGGACCGCCTAGTCGGAAAAGCAGGGCCCATCCGGCCATTGCGCTCGTGTCTGCGGCCTGAGAAGGTTCCCCAGATGCGGTGGCCCATCCCGGTCGTAGCCGGCTTCGTCGCGCTCACGCTGAGCGCTGCGCCCGTGTGGGCGGCTGCATCGCCTGCAGTGCGCGGCAAGGGGCTCCACGCCGAGGCGGGCTTCTACGCCCGCGTCGTGGGTGACGGCCCCGCGCGGATCCAGATCCTCGACCAGCTCTGCCGGAACCCCGACCAGCAGCGCAGATGTACGCCGATCAAGCCGGCCCTCGAACGAGCCATCGACCGGCTCGTCGATCGCCCGATCACCTGGGTCGCGACACCCCGGAAGCACGGCGGGTCGTTCTGGGTACTGGCGCCCGTCCGGTTCGGCGCCGACCGCGCGACCGTGCGCTGGGCGTGGCGAGATCTGCGCCCGTTCGGTTGCTTCGGGGGCGGGACGCTCACCTACGGTCGCGACGGGGGCACGTGGAAGCTCACGACGGGGATCGAGTTCGAAGGGTGCCCCGCGAACCCAGGCGCCGCCTAGCTCTGCTCGTTCAGGTCGGTCGAGGCGACCGCCCACCCGAGCCACAGGAGCAGCGGGATCACCGCCATCGCACCCAGGATCACGAAGTAGATCAGGATCTCGACGGGGTGCTCGAGCTTCTCGGGGAACCAGTCGATGACGCCGTTCATGAACGTCTGCCAGCTCGCCAGCATCCCGGCCTCCCGTGGTCCGAACGGGCCACATGCTACCCCCAGCGGGACCATGCGACCGGACCCACGAAAGGTCTTGCTTCCGTTCGGATCACCATGCGAGACTTCGCGGGTCCGGGCCACGCCTGGACCTGACGGCGGCACGACGCGGGCACGTGCCGCCGTCGCCTTTGGGGGGGTCCGTTGCTATCGTGGGTCCGCCTCCGGGCGCGTAGCTCAGCGGGAGAGCGCTCGCCTCACACGCGAGAGGTCGCTGGTTCGAACCCAGCCGCGCCCACCGGGCGTGAGGCCGTTCCGGAGCGTCGAGAAGCCAGCATCTTCGGCACATCACGTTCACATGGGCTTCATATCCCCGTTGCTAGACTCCGCCGGACGTTGATGCCCGACCGTCATCGTCGTCCGAGGAGGATGCCCGCATGTCACAGACGATCACCCAGGTCGCAGCGCGCGCCGATGGACTCCGGAAGGTCTACGGCGTCGGGGACGCGAGCGTCGAGGCCCTGCGGGGGATCTCCCTCGAGTTCGCAGCCGGGGGATTCACCGCGATCATGGGCGCCTCGGGGTCGGGCAAGTCGACCCTCCTCCATTGCCTGGCCGGGCTCGACACGCCGACCGAGGGACACGTGTTCATCGGCGACGTCGACATCACGACCCTGTCCGAACGGCAGCTGACGCAACTCCGGCGGGACAAGATCGGGTTCGTCTTCCAGGCCTTCAACCTGATCCCCACGCTGACCGCGCAGGAGAACATCACACTGCCGGTCGACATCGCCGGTCGGGACGTCGACCGGGGGTGGTTCGACGAGGTCGTCAAGACCACGGGGCTCACCGACCGTCTCTCGCACAAGCCCGCGGAGCTCTCGGGCGGCCAGCAGCAGCGCGTCGCCGGTGCGCGGGCGCTCGTTTCGCGCCCGGAGATCGTGTTCGCGGACGAACCCACAGGGAACCTGGACTCTCGCTCGAGCGAGGAGCTGCTGACGTTCCTGCGGAGCGCGGTCGACCAGCACGGGCAGACGATCGTGATGGTGACCCACGACGCTAAGGCCGCGAGCTTCGCCGACCGTGCGGTGTTCCTGGCGGACGGGCGCGTCGTCGACGAGATGGCCGCGCCGACCGCCGAGGCGATCCTGGACCGTCTGAAGTCGCTCGAGGCCTGAGCGCCGTGCTCCGAGCGACCTTCAAGAGCCTGCTGGCGCGGAAGCTCCGGCTCGTCCTGACCGGACTCGCCGTCGTGCTCGGCGTTGGGTTCACCGCCGGGACGTTCGTGCTCACCGACACGGCGTTGGCGAGCTTCGACGACCTCTTCGGGCAGGTCTATTCGAACATCGACGTCGTCGTCCAGGCGCATCAGGCGTTCACCCCGGGGCCGGAGGGAGGAAGCGGCGGAGGGCAGGAGCTCAACCCGGTGCCGCAAGAGCTGCTTCCCAAGGTCCAGGCCGTGCCCGGCGTCCGGTACGCCGACGGATCCGTCCAGTCGACGGCCGCGATCATCGACCCCGCGACGGGGGATCAGATCGTGAACGGCGGCGCGCCCCCGCTGGGAAGCTCGTGGTCACCGAACGTCTCCGCCTTCACGATCGTCGATGGCGCGGCGCCCGAAGGGCCGCACCAGGTGATGATCGACGCAGGGACCGCCGAGGATCACCACCTGTCGGTCGGACAGCAGGTCAAGGTCGTGACCTACGCGGGGGCGAACGAGTACACGATCTCGGGCATCGTCCGGTTCGGGAGCGCGAACAGCCTCCTGGGAGCGACGTTCGCGATCTTCGACCTGCCGACCGCGCAGGAGCTGTTCAACCGCGAAGGGGTCTACGACTTCATCTACGTCCAGGGCGATGGGTCGGTCTCGCCCGAGGAGCTGTCGAACCGGATCGCCGGAGTCCTCCCGTCCGGCTACGAGGCTCAGACCGGGGCATCGGCCGCGAGCGAGCAGCAGGACCAGGTGAACCAGGGTCTCGGCTTCCTCCGGACGGGGCTGCTCGTGTTCGGGTTCGTCGCGCTGTTCGTCGGGGCGTTCATCATCTTCAACACCTTCAACATCGTGGTGACGCAGCGGAGCCGCGAGCTCGCCCTGTTCCGGGCGCTCGGCGCTCGCCGGCGTCAGGTGATGACGTCGGTCCTCGTCGAAGCGGCGGTCGTCGGGCTCGTGGCGTCGATCGTCGGCGTCTTCGTCGGGATCGTGCTCGCGATCGGTCTGAAGGCGCTCGTGGGTGCGATCGGTCTGAAGCTCCCACCGACGGCGCTCGTGATCGCGTCCAGGACCGTGATCGTTTCGCTGATCCTCGGCACCGGGATCACCCTGGCCGCCGCGATCTCGCCCGCGCGCCGCGCCTCCCGCGTCGCCCCGATCGAGGCGCTGCGTGAGACGGCGGCGCCGAGCACCGGACTACGTCGCCGGGTGATCATCGGAACGCTCGTGACCCTGGCGGGGATCGGCGCCCTGGCGGCGGGTCTGTTCGGCGGGGTGTCGAACGCCGGTCAGGTCGTGGGCCTCGGCGCGGCCCTCACCTTCGTCGGGGTCGCGGTGCTGTCCCCGCTCGTGGCGCGACCGATCTCGTCGATCCTCGGCCGGCCGTTCCGCCGACGGGTCTCCGGCAAACTGGGCGGGGAGAACGCGAACCGCAACCCCCGCCGGACCGCGTCGACGGCCGCCGCGTTGATGATCGGTCTCGGACTCGTCGCGTTCGTCGCCGTGTTCGCCGCGTCGCTGAAGTCGTCGGTGACCGCCGTCCTCGACGAGACGATCCGGTCGGACCTGATGCTCACCGATCAGCAGTTCAACCCCTTCTCGCCGCAACTCGCGAAGGACATCGCATCGGACCCCGACTTCGCGACGGTGTCGTCGCTCCGGCAGGGCGCGGAGGCGAAGGCCCAGGGATCGACGACGTTCCCGGTGGGCATCGACCCGGCGACGATCAACGCGGTGGCGAACATCGAGATGGATGCCGGCTCGTTGGCCGATCTGGCCCGGCCGAACACCGTCGCCGTGTCGAAGGCCGAGGCGGACTCGAAGGGGCTCAGCGTCGG
>Ga0066388_100002726_pt1 | contig 11011 bp, 10 predicted proteins | sample PanSoiMetaGPlot6_FD_64539 | JGI IMG/M metagenome (GOLD analysis project Ga0066388, IMG submission 64539) | Tropical forest soil microbial communities from Panama analyzed to predict greenhouse gas emissions - Panama Soil - Plot 6 (Hybrid Assembly) | ecosystem: Environmental > Terrestrial >... | reverse complement strand
CCGGGCGTGCGCTTGGTGATCGCTTCCGCCACGTCCTGGTAATAGTCGGGATGGCCCTTGCCAACGTCCGAGCGCGTCGACACCACCTCGGCGCCCATCGCCTGCGCGTGCAGCACCTTCTCGCGCGCCATCTTGTCGGGCACGACCAGCACAGTGCGGTAGCCCTTGCGGCCGCCGACCAGCGCAAGTCCGACGCCGGTGTTGCCCGCAGTCGCCTCCACGATGGTGCCGCCGGGCTTGAGCTGCCCGTCGGCTTCCGCTGCCTCGATCATGGAGCGCGCCGGGCGATCTTTCAGCGAGCCCGACGGGTTGGCGCTCTCGAGCTTGAGGAACAGCCGGCACGGTCCGCGCTCGATGCGCGTCACCTCCACGAGCGGCGTTTCGCCGATCAGGTCGAGAACCGTGGACATGTCCGCTTATAGCATTGTGCGGCGGGGGTCGAAACGGTTCCGCGTCGATTGTCAAGCGAGCCATTCCAGAAGCGCACGATTCACCGCGTCCGGACGTTCGAGCGTCGAGAGATGTCCGCAATCGGGCACGCGCACCAGTCGTGCGCCCGCGATGCCGGCGGCAATCTCCTCTGACAGCACGGGCGGCGTCAACGCATCACCGTCGCCGACCAGAACGAGCGTCGGACAGCGGATCGACTTGAGCAGCGGCCGGCAATCCGGGCGGGTCATGATCGCCCGCTGCTGGCGCACGAACGCGTCGGGCCCGGTTTCTTCCGCCATGGTGCGCACGATTCTCCGCAGCGCCTCGTCGCCATGCCGGTCGCGATGCACAAAGACCGGGAACAGCAAATCGGCCACCTCGGCGAATCGCCCGCCCTCGGCGAGCGCGATCATCGAATGCCGCCGCTCGCTCTGCTCTGGGGTGTCGGGCCGCGCCGAGGTATCGAGCAAGGCGAGGCGGGCGACCCGTTCGGGCGCCTCCCGCACGATCGCCAACGTGATGTAGCCGCCCATCGAGAGGCCAACGAGCGCAAACCGCGGCGGCGCCGTCGCCAGAATGCGGGCCGCAATCGCCCCGACGCTGTCGTCGCGCCGGTGATCCGCAATGGTTACCGGGCCAGAGCCCCAGAGCGCCGGAACCTGCTCGGCGTAGAGCCGCGCCGAGCAGTTGAGCCCGGGCACAAGCACAATCGGCAACGGATCACTCATTCGTGTCTCCCCCAAGCTTCAAGCAGGAAAAATTAGGTATCATTGCCACTTATTGCGCCGCAGCATGATTGACATTCGCCCCTAGGCGCATATCTTCCGCGCAACATGTTCGATCCATTTCGACCGTACCCCCCGCGCATTCGTCGTCACGCTGTCACCGGACGCGGATAGATCGGTCCCGAACTCGAGGATACATGCCCTTTTCCAAGCTTGGCTTGTCCAACAAGGTTCTCGCCGCCGTTAAGGCGGCTGGCTACACCACCCCCACGCCGATCCAGGAACAAGCGATCCCGCACGTGCTCGCGCGCCGCGATGTGCTTGGCATCGCGCAGACCGGCACCGGCAAGACCGCCGCCTTCACGCTGCCGATGCTCACCATGCTGGAGCACGGTCGCGCCCGCGCCCGGATGCCGCGCACGCTCATTCTCGAGCCGACCCGCGAGCTCGCTGCGCAGGTGGAGGAGAGCTTCACCAAATACGGCGCCGGACAGAAGCTCAACGTCGCGCTCATCATCGGCGGCGTATCGTTTGACGACCAGGATACCAAGCTGATGCGCGGGGTCGATGTGCTGATCGCCACGCCGGGGCGGCTACTCGACCATTTCGAGCGCGGGCGGCTCCTTCTCACCGGCGTCGAGCTCCTGGTGATCGATGAAGCCGACCGCATGCTCGACATGGGCTTCATCCCGGACATCGAGCGCATCTGCAAGCTCGTGCCGTTCACCCGCCAGACGCTGTTCTTCACGGCGACGATGCCGCCGGAGATCCGGCGCATCACCGAGCAGTTCCTGCACAATCCGGTCAAGGTCGAGGTGGCGCGGCCGGCGACCACGGTCTCGACCATCACCCAGCTCCTGGTCAAGGCCGGACGCGAGCCGCACGAGAAGCGCGACACGCTCCGCCGGCTGATCCGCTCCGGCGAGAATTTCAAGAACGCCATCATCTTCTGCAATCGCAAGCGCGAGGTGGCGCAGCTGCACCGCTCGCTCGTTCGTCACGGCTTCAAAGCGGCACCGCTGCATGGCGACATGAGCCAGCCCGAGCGCATGGCGGCGCTCGACTCCTTCCGCAAAGGCGACGTGAGCCTGCTGATCGCGTCGGACGTCGCGGCGCGCGGCCTCGACATCCCGGACGTCAGCCACATATTCAATTTCGACGTGCCGTACCATCCCGACGATTACGTGCACCGCATCGGCCGCACCGGCCGCGCCGGCCGCAGCGGCACGGCGATCTCGATCGTCACCGGCCCCGACAGCAAATCCGTCGCCGCGATCGAGGCGCTGATCGGCCAGAGCATCCCCTGGATGAGCGAGCCGCCGGCGGCAAGCGACGACGAAGCCCCTGCCCGCTCGGCCCGGCAGCCGCGCGGCCGGCAGGAGCGGCACAGCGGCCATGGCGGCCGTGACCGCAGCAAGCCGCGGCGGTCTGATCACGCTCCCGCGCAGGCTTCTGCACCGGTGGCGCGCATCGAGGATGCGAGGCCCCGCCGCCCGCAACGGCCACAGCGGCCCGCAGCGCCGCGCGATGACGCAGCAAGCGAGATGCATCTGCCGGCGTTCCTGCTGCGGCCGGTCGTGCGCGCGAAGGCGTGAGTGCACAACCTTTGAGCGGCTGATTCGCTCGGATAGAGCGATTCCCCAGTGGAGCGACCGCTGCACTCGTCATTCGACCAACGCTAAAGCGCTCGCACACCCCAAATCTGTTGCTCGCCGGTTACGTTTTCGGAAATTCCCTCGTCTTAAATGGGAATAACTCCCGCTTTGTTGGGCATAAGTAATCTAGCACCACTGATCGGTGAAACCATACCAGGGTAGTCTTCGTCCCGACTGCGCTCCCACTGCTGGGGGCTGCCGCTTACTGACGAGGGCCCCATGTCGAATATCGCCAAGTCGAGCATCGCCAAGTCGATCGCCAAGTCGATCGCCAAGTCGAACCTCGCAAAGTCATTGCTCGCGGGATGCGCAATGATGCTTGCCGCAAGCGGCGCGCAAGCCGCGGGTGTCGAATATGTGAAGGTCTGCTCGCTCTATGGCGAGGGCTTCTACTACATTCCAGGCACGGATATCTGCCTGAAGATCGGCGGCTATGTTCGATCCCAGGCCGAATATGGCTCCGGCAACCACGGCATCGTCATCGGCTCGGGCTCGCTGGCAGCTGACGGCCGCTTCACGCGGGAAACCAGCGAGTTTGCCTTCAGCAATCGCGCGGTGGCGAGCTTTGATGCGCGCAGCCAGACTGCCTATGGCACGCTGCGCACCTACACGCGCTTCCGCATCGCCTCGACCGGCGTCTCGGGCACGACCTCGACCGAGGCCTTTGTCGAGCGTGCCTTCATTCAGTGGGCAGGCTTCACCCTCGGCCGTTCGCAGTCGTTCTTCGACAACGTCACCTTCACCAACCGATTCAGCTATCTCAACGTCCGCACCGCCGGCGACACCGCGGCCGACGGCACCAATCTGGCGGCCTACACGTTCCAGCTCGGCAATGGCACCAGCTTGAACTTCTCGGCGGAAGAGCCGTTCTCGCACTTCAAAGCTGGCACGGCCGACGGAAACGCGGTCGCCTTCGCCGCCAACGGCTCCGTCGCCACCGACAACCATGGCATCCGCTATCCCGACGTCATCGCCAGCCTGCGCGTCGACCAGGCCTGGGGAAGTGCCCAAATCAGCGCTGCGGTCCACGACGCCAGTGCAGCCTATTTCGGCTCGAGCAACCTCACCACCAACGGTCATCCTGGCGACAAGGCCGGCTGGGCGTTCGGCGCAGGCGCCGAGCTCAAGCTGCCTTACGGCGACACGTTCGCGGTCAGCGGAGTGTACTCCGAGGGTGCCGCCGGCTACGCGACCAAGGGCGGCAGTTGGCAGATCTACGGCAACTCGGGCGTCGGAGTGGGCTGGATTACGGACGGCCTATTCGACACCGGTCGGTCGATCGAGTTGACCCGCGTCTGGAGCGTGAACGCCGCCTATCAGCACATGTGGAACCCGCTGTGGCGGACCAGCCTCTACGGCGGCTACGTCGATGTCTCCTACAATGATGCAGCCAAGACCATCATCAACTCGCACCTGCCGGGAGCGGCGGGCACCGTCCAGTGCGGTGCGGTGGTTGCGAGCAGCGTATGGCCGCCCATCACCATGACCGGTGGAGGGGCTGGAAACAGCTGCACGCCCAACTTCTCCTTCTTCCAGGTCGGCACGCGCACGGAATTCACTCCGGTGCGGGGATTCGGACTTGGACTCGATGTCTTCTACACGCACCTCAACACCGCCTACAAAGGCGTCGGCACCTACCCGGCCAATGGTACGCGCCCGGCACAGTCGGTCCTCGACGATCAGAATGTCCTGTCCGCGATCTTCCGGGTACAGCGCAATATCTCCGGGGAAGACTGAGCGCGGTTATCTCGGCAACCGCCGAACGTCATAACGCCCGCGATCCTTATCCGGATCGCGGGCGGCGTTTTGTGCGCGTTGCTTTGGGTGACGGCCGCGCACTCTTCGGTCGCGCCCGATGCGCCGCCGCCAGCGCCTCGCGCGCCCAGGTCGCAAGCTCCTCGGGATCGTCATAGAGCCGGTCCGGCATGCGCCGGTACGACATCACGCCGTGCTTGCCGTGTTTGGTCTGGTAGGTGAAGGGGGCAAGGTTCTCGCGCTCGAAGGCCGGCGTGTTCACCTCATCGGCCTTGAGATAGATGACGCCGCGCGCCACCAGCGCGAACATCGCTCCATCCGCATAGATGCCGGCGCCGCCGAACATGCGGCGCACCGAAACCGGACCGAAGACGCAGAAGAGCTCCTGGATGTCGTCCGGGCTCACAGCGGATTAATGCGCGTCGGCGCCGCCGCCTGCCGCCGGCTTGAGCTGGACCGACTCGCCGCAGCCGCACGCCGAAGTCTGGTTCGGGTTGTTGAACACGAACTGCGCGGCGAGCTTGTCAGTCTTGTAGTCCATCTCGGTGCCGATCAGGAACAGGATCGCCTTCGGGTCGATCAGCACGCGCACGCCCTTGTCCTCGACCACCTCGTCGGCGGGCGCGACCGCATCGGCGTATTCCATGGTGTAGGTCATGCCGGCGCAGCCGCCGTTCTTGACGCCGACGCGCACGCCGACGACGGGCTTCGCCGCGTTCGCCATCACGTATTTGATGCGCTCGGCGGCGGCGTCAGTCAGCCGGATCACCTGAGGTCTTGGCCTCGCCATTCCTGAGCTCCTTCTCCGGGTTCAAGGCCCGGCGGAATCTGCCCTTAAGATAGCAACGGACGCCCGATTGTGAAGTCCGCCGCGCGCAGAGCTGCACCTATTCCAGGCTTGAATATTAGTAAATTGCCCATAATCCCGGCGTTGCCAGCTCCAAGAGATGCCCGTCGGGATCGCGGAAATAGACGCTTTCGCCACCACGCGACCATTTGGTGCGCCCTTCAATGGCAACGCCATGCGCGGCGAGCCGCGCTTCCCAGTCCGCAAGCTCCGCGCGGCCGATGGCAAACGCGATATGCAGCGGGCCGTGGCCGTGGTGGGGCGGGATGGTACCGCCCGGCATACGCACGGTCTCGAGTGTGAAACCGCGCCGGAAGAGCAGGAGCACGCTCCGTCCGCCGACGTCATAGGCGCGGAATCGCGCGTCGCTGGTGAGCGCCTTGAGCCCGAGCACATCGCCATAAAAGCGCGCCGCGCGCTCGAGGTCGTCCACATAGAGCGAGGTCTCAAGCACGCCATCGAGCTTGGGCACGGCTACCACATGTTCAGCGTGGCGCGCGCCTCGTCCGACATTCGGGTCTGATCCCATGGCGGATCCCATACGACATTGACCTTGACCGGCCCGACACCGGCGACGCTCGCCACTGCGTTCTCGACCATGGTCGGCAGATCCTGCGCGGCCGGGCAATTGGGCGTAGTGAGCGTCATGTCGACCGTCACCGTGCGGTCGTCCGCGATATCGATCCGGTAGATCAGGCCGAGCTCGTAGATGTCGGCCGGGATTTCCGGATCGTAGACGGTCTTGAGCGCGCCCACGATGTCGTCGGTCATGCGCGCAAGCTCGTCCGCCGGCAGCGCCGAAGCGGCGGCGTCGCTGGCAGCGGGTGCAACCGTTTTGGTTTCGTCGGTCATGCGAAAAACTCCTGCGCCTTGACGAGAGCCTCCGCCAGGCGATCGACCTCGGCCTTGGTGTTGTACATCGCAAACGACGCGCGGCAGGTCGCGGTCACGCCGAAGCGCGCCAGCAGCGGCATCACGCAATGGGTGCCGGCGCGCACCGCGACGCCTGAGCGGTCGATGATGGTTGCGACATCGTGCGGATGGGCGCCCTTGATCTCGAAGGAGACGATCGCGCCCTTCCCCTTCGCAGTGCCGAAGATGCGCAGCGAATTGATCGCGCGCAGCCGTTCGTGCGCATAGGCCGAGAGCTCCTGCTCATGCGCGCGGATGCGCGCCTTCCCGACCGAGGCGACGTAGTCGATCGCCGCGCCAAGGCCGATCGCCTGCACGATCGAGGGCGTGCCGGCCTCGAACTTGTGCGGCGGGTCGCCGTAGATGACGCGATCCTCGAACACTTCGCGGATCATCTCGCCGCCGCCGTTGAACGGCGGCATCGTGGCGAGGTGATCGTATTTGCCGTAGAGGACGCCGATGCCGGTCGGCCCGTAGAGCTTGTGGCCGGTGAAGGCGTAGAAGTCGCAGCCGATGTCCTGCACGTCGACGTCGAGATGCACCGCACCCTGCGCGCCATCGATCAGCACCGGGATGCCGCGCGCGTGCGCGCGCCGCACGACCTCCTTCACCGGCACGACCGTGCCCAGCATATTCGACATATGCGTGATCGCCACCATCCTGGTGCGCGGGCCGAGCAGCTTCTCGAACTCCTCGATCAGGAAATTGCCGTCGTCATCGACCGGCGCGTACTTGATCACGGCACCCTGGCGCTCGCGCAGGAAGTGCCACGGCACGATGTTGGAATGGTGCTCCATGATCGAGAGCACGATCTCGTCGCCCGCCTTGATGCGCTCGCGCGCGAACGTATAGGCGACGAGGTTGATCGCCTCGGTGGCATTGCGGGTGAAGATGATCTCCTCGTGGCGGCTCGCATTGAGAAATGCGCGCACGCGCTCACGCGCGCCCTCGTAGGCCTCGGTCGCCGCGTTGGCGAGATAATGCAGGCCGCGGTGCACGTTGGCGTATTCAGCGGTGTAGGCGTGATGCAGGCGATCGAGCACCGCCTTCGGCTTCTGCGCCGAGGCGGCATTATCGAGATAGACGAGCGGCTTGCCATAGACCGGCAGCGCGAGAATTGGGAAATCCTCGCGAATGCGCTCGACGTCATAGGCGCCGTTGCTGACAGCCGGATGCATGTCACCCTCGCGCCTTCAGCCACGCGGCGACCTGGTCGATCAGGGCGTCGCGCAGTCCGGCATGCTCGAGCCCTTCCACCGCCTCGCCGATGAAAGCCTGGATCAGCAGCGCCTCGGCCTCCTTTGCCGGGATGCCGCGCGCCTTGAGATAGAACAGGAGATCTTGGTCGAGCGCGCCGGCGGTCGAACCGTGGCCGCACTGCACGTCGTCGGCGTAGATCTCAAGCTCAGGCTTGCTGTCGGCCTCGGCAGTCTCCGACAGAAGCAGCGCATGCGCCGACATCTTGGCGTCGGTCTTCTGCGCCTGCGGCGCAACCGTGATGCGGCCCTGGAACACGCTGCGGCTCTCGCCATCGAGCACCGACTTGAAGATCTCGCGGCTGGTGCAGGCGCGCGCGACGTGCTCGACGACCAGCGTGGTGTCGGCATGCTCGCGGCCTTTGAGCAGGCTTGCGCCGCGGATGCCCGCAACGGTGCCCTCGCCCTCGAAACGCACAAACAGCTGGTTGCGCACCACGCTCGCGCCCGACGTGAACAGGAACTCATTGAATCGCACGCGCGCGCCGATCGCCGCCATCAAGGTCGATACATGCAGCGCGCCCGCGCCTTTCCCGGTGATCTTGATGTGGTCGACATGGGCGTCGTCGCCGACCTTGAGCTCGAGCGCCGTGTTGACCTGGTCGTCGGCACCATTTGCGCCTTCATGGCTCTCGACCAGCATCGCACGCGCGCCATTGCCGATCAGCGCCAGCGAGCGCGTGAACACGGCGGCGGGTCGCGCGCCGGAATTGAAGAACACGAGTGCAATGGGCCTTGCGAGCGCCACGCCCGGCGCAATGCGGATCACCACGCCATCGCCCATGAAGGCGGTGTTGAGCGCGAGCGCGACGTCCTCGCTCGGCACGGTCTTGCCGACCTGCGTGGTAACGGTTTCATCTCCGGCCGCCAGTGCCTGCGCCAGCGAGCCGATTGTCAGTCCCGCCTCCAGACCGTGGAGGTCGGACAGGTCGGGCATGAAGGCGCCGTCGACGAACACGATACGGCGCGCCTCGATCGACGACGCAAGGGCTTCGCCGGCGGTTCGCGCCCGCGCCTTGGCCTCAGCGTCAGGAGCGCCAGCGAGCGGCTTGGCGTCGCGCATCAACGCGCGCAGATCAGTGTACTTCCACTCCTCGACGCGCCGGTGCGGCAGGCCGGCAGCGGCAAAGCGCTCGAAGGCGGTGGCGCGCAGCAAGAGCGGCCCCGGCAGGCGGCTCTTCGCCTGCTGCCAGCTCGCCGCCAGCTGCTGCTCGGCAGCGGTCTTGACCGCGGCTTGGACCGCTCCTTGGACCGCTCCTTGGGCCCGCACCGTCACGCCATCTCCTCCTGGTATTGCGCGTAGCCTCGCGCCTCGAGCTCGAGCGCCAGCTCCTTGCCGCCGGTGCGCACGATGCGCCCGCGCGAGAGCACGTGCACGACGTCGGGCACGATGTGATTGAGCAGGCGCTGGTAGTGCGTGATCACGACGAACGCGCGTTCCGGCGCGCGCAGCCGGTTGACGCCCTCGGCCACGATCTTGAGCGCGTCGATGTCGAGGCCGGAATCGGTCTCGTCGAGCACGCACAGCCGCGGCTCGAGCAGCGCCATCTGCAGCACCTCGTTGCGCTTCTTCTCGCCGCCGGAGAAACCGACATTGACGCCCCGGCGCAGCATGTCCTGGTCGATGCCGAGGTGTTTGGCAGCCTCGCGCACGCGGCGCATGAAATCGGGAACGAGCAGCTCTGCCTCGCCACGCCGCTTGCGCTGGGCGTTGATCGCCGTGCGCAGGAAGGTCATGGTGGCAACGCCGGGAATCTCGAGCGGATACTGGAAGGCGAGGAACAGCCCATTGGCGGCGCGCGCATCGGGCTCCAAGGCGAGCAGGTCCTCACCGTCGAAGCGCACGCTGCCCTCGGTCACCTCATAGCCGTCCTTGCCGGCGAGCACATGCGCGAGCGTCGACTTGCCGGAGCCGTTCGGGCCCATGATGGCGTGCACGCTGCCCTTCTCGACCGTGAGATCGAGACCGTTGAGGATCTTGCGGCCGTCGACTTCGGCATGCAGGTTCTTGATTTCCAATAGCGGCATCGATTTGCATTACCCTTCGATCTGGCCGACATCCTTCGAGGCTCGGCCTTCGGCCTCGCACCTCAGGATGACGGATCAACACACTGTGCGCTTGGCCGTCATCCTGAGGTGCGACCCCGGCCCCTTAAGCCGGGGGAGCCTCGAAGGATGACAGCCCCATAATCATCCAACCGACCCCTCAAGCGAGATCGAGATCAGCTTCTGCGCCTCGACCGCGAACTCCATCGGCAGCTGCTGCAGCACGTCCTTGACGAAGCCGTTGACCACCAGTGCCACCGCCTCCTCTTCCGAGAGGCCGCGCTGCATGCAGTAGAACAGCGTGTCCTCGGAGATCTTGGAGGTGGTCGCCTCGTGCTCGAACACGGCGGAAGAGTTCTTCGCCTCGATGTAGGGCACGGTATGCGCGCCGCACTTGTCACCGATCAGCAGCGAGTCGCAGTTGGTGAAGTTGCGCGCGCCGGTCGCGCGGCGATGCGCCATCACCTGGCCGCGATAGGTGTTGTTGGATTGGCCCGCCGCGATGCCCTTGGAGATGATCCGGCTCGTGGTGTTCTTGCCGAGGTGCAGCATCTTGGTGCCGGAATCGACCTGCTGGTGCCCGTTGGAGATGGCGATGGAATAGAACTCGCCGCGCGAATTGTCGCCGCGCAGGATGCAGCTCGGATATTTCCAGGTGATGGCCGAGCCGGTCTCGAGCTGGGTCCAGGAGATCTTGGAGCGCGCGCCTGCGCACAGGCCGCGCTTGGTCACGAAATTGTAGACGCCGCCTTTGCCCTGCGCATCGCCGGGGTACCAGTTCTGAATGGTCGAATACTTGATCTCGGCATCATCGAGCGCGATCAGCTCGACCACCGCGGCATGCAGCTGGTTCTCGTCGCGCATCGGCGCGGTGCAGCCTTCGAGGTAGCTCACATAGGAGCCCTTGTCGGCGATGATCAGCGTGCGCTCGAACTGGCCGGTGTTGCGCTCGTTGATACGGAAATAGGTCGAGAGCTCCATCGGGCAGCGCACGCCCGGCGGCACGTAGACGAACGAGCCGTCGGAGAACACCGCCGAGTTCAGCGTCGCGAAGAAATTGTCCGAGATTGGCACCACCGTGCCGAGATATTGCTTCACCAGCTCGGGATGCTTCTGCAGCGCCTCGGAGATCGGCATGAACAGCACGCCGACCTTGGCCAGCTCCTCCTTGAAGGTGGTCGCGACCGAGACCGAGTCGAACACGGCATCGACGGCAACCCGGCCATAGCCGCTGCCATTACCCGCGGCAGCCTCGCCGTCCACACCGTCGCCGTCGACCGGAGCCTGCACGCCCTCCAGCGCCGCCACCTCGCGCAGCGGGATGCCGAGCTTCTCGTAGGTCTTGAGAATCTCGGGATCGATCTCGTCGAGCGACTTCGGCCC
>Ga0066388_100002725_pt1 | contig 11011 bp, 8 predicted proteins | sample PanSoiMetaGPlot6_FD_64539 | JGI IMG/M metagenome (GOLD analysis project Ga0066388, IMG submission 64539) | Tropical forest soil microbial communities from Panama analyzed to predict greenhouse gas emissions - Panama Soil - Plot 6 (Hybrid Assembly) | ecosystem: Environmental > Terrestrial > Soil... | reverse complement strand
AGCAAAAGACACAGCGCGATCGTGAGCAGATTGAAGAAGCAATAGTTGCCCGTGAGCGCGATTACAATTTGCAAAAAAATCATCAGTCCAGCGGCAACAAGCCGTGGCCGGCGCGGTGCCCAAATGAAAAACGGCACGATGATCTCTACGACGAGACAGAAGGCTACGGAAAAATGCTTGAACCATTCTGGGCTTTTATCGGCCCACCAGCCGAAGACGGTAGGCAACGGTTGGGACCAGTAATGATAATCAAGTGCAGTCAGGTTCCACCAGCAGTCGTCGCCACTGCTCAGCTTTACGATGCCCGACATGAGCATCAGTTTGAAGAGAAGAAGTTTGAGCAAAAACAGCGCTGGCCGCGACACCAGAGAGGCTGTAGCCGGGATCGCCGATCCCGGCCACAACAAGAGTTCCCTCGGCAAAAGTCGCCACGGCGCGAAAAAGATCGACAAAAAGCCGGTTTCCAGCAGCAAAATGTCCCATTGGAAACTGAGGAAAGTTTGCCCGGCGATTGTGAGCGAAAGATAGAACAGAAAAAGTGCGGTTAGCGAAAGGGCCGGCGCGATTCCCCAAATTAATAGCAATGATAAAACCACGCCGCCGCCATATAGAAAATGGAGAAACCCATTACTCAAATTGAGCCAGCACAGCGTAGGTAGCAGCAAGTAGGCTCTCGCTCCGAATCGTTCATAAACTGCCGGTAGAAATTGATTGATCGGCGAGACTCCGTCGTTCCCGATGAGGCCATCGATTTGCACCCAAAGCGAGACGAAAGCGATTAGGTAGATAACGCCGAGCGAGCGAAGGAACCAGTTGCGCGCCCAGACATAGGTGGGCGGTCGCACATTTTTACCCCAAAGGAGGCGTGTAACCGCAGATGCAAATTTTCGGTGGCATGCAATTGACTTATACGCAAGCTCGGATACTGCGGCGAATCCAGGCACGTGATCGTAGCTCCACGTCAGCCATTTTTTTGAAGATCGATCGCGCAACGAGCGATAGACCGCTTCAGCGGCGGAAAATGTTTCGCCATCTGGTTCGATTAACGCCATCGCGCGCTTGAAATCATCGCGCGGAATTTCAGGAAAGTGGTGTGCGACTTCCTGGTAAGTGGCGTAATCGACGCTGCCCGCAGTGATGACACGCCAGTGTTCGATCCATAACCGGCAAAAATCACATTCACCATCCCAGATCAGCAGCGGCTTTGACGGAGGATTGGCGACGCGCGTATGGCGTTCGTTAGTCATAAACGCCGAACGTTCAACGCCCAATGCCGTACGTCCAATTCAGAATCCGAATTCGACGCTCGATGTTCGACGCTGGGTGTCCGGCGTTTTCCTAATCTTTAAACTGCGCCCAGACCGGCGCATGGTCCGAGGGCTCTTTCCCTCCACGCATCTCCCGATCGATTCCGGCATCTATGCACTTTTGCCCCATCCGCTCAGTTGCAAGGATTGTGTCGATGCGCAGTCCGCGATTTTTTTCAAACGCGCGCATTTGGTAATCCCACCAACTAAACAGGTCGCCTTCCTTGTGGTGGAGCCGCAAGGTGTCGCGCAAGCCGAGTTCATAAAGCTCGTAGAAAGCCCGTCGTTCATCCTCTGAACACATAATCGCGCCGCGCCACAAATCTGGAGCGTAAACATCGATATCTTGCGGAGCCACGTTGAAATCCCCGCATACGATCAGCTCGGCATTTTTTTCCTTCGATAAACAATTTCGCAGGCGCCGGTACCAAGTGAGTTTGTATTCGTAGGCAGGCGATCCGACTGCTTGACCGTTAGGCGCATAAATCGAGAAAACCCGGACATGATCGACCGTTGCGGCGATCACGCGTGCCTGCGGATCGATGACTTCGTCGCAAAGCGACGGGCGCACATGACGCGGCTCTGTTTTTGCCAGGATCGCGACGCCGTTGTAAGCCTTCTCCCCATGATATGCGGAGCGATACCCAATGGCTTGCAGAGCAAGCGCGGGAAATTGGTCATCGCGACATTTCGTTTCTTGAAGACAAACAATGTCCGGCTTTGTCGCCTCCAGCCAGGACAAAAGGCGATCTTGGCGTCGGCGCAGCGAATTGATATTCCACGAGGCGATTTTCATCAGCCGCGAACTGCCAGGTGATTGGGGTCAATCGCGCCTACCTTTTTCCGATGATTCTTGAGAGATCACAATTCTAATTCCACTCCCGCCTCCGGCACGATCACTTCCGAGCGCGGAAGCGCTGCGGACAATGTAACCCGCATCCACTCGACGGCTGGCGGATCGCCGTGCACGAGCACAATTGTTTTCGGCAAGAGTTTCTTCGCGTAATCGATTAGCGATTCGCGTGCCGCGTGGGCGCTGAACTGGAATTGCTGAATGTTGCAGCGGACGCGCTGGGTTGGGCCATCTGGATCGAGCGCAACCTCGCCTCCTGCAGGCGTGTCACGGAGGAGACCGGCAGGCGATTCCGGATTGGCATATCCAACAAAAAAGATGGAGTGTTGCGGATTGGCGATCAGTCGCTGAGCAAAAACATTGGAAAGCGTTTTCGGTATCATCATCCCGCTGGAAAGAGCGTAAACGCGACCGGCCCGCACGGGCGCATCACGCACCGTTTCGTCATTGAGAATGAATGGTGCCGCGTCTTTCATGAACTGTAGACGCAGTAATTGTCGCCGCGTCATGTGTGCGCGGCGATCGTAAATATCGGTCATCTTAGAGCTGAGACCGCCAATATAGATTGGAAAATGGGCCAAGGGCCTTTCACGACGGAATTTGTAGAGCATCGCCAGAATTTCCTGCGTTTTCCCGAGCGCGAAAACGGGAATGAGCACGCAAGATCCCCGCTCGAAAGCATTGGCGATTGCTTCTGCCAATCGTCGCTCTTCGCCAGCACGCGTCCAATTTTCCGGCTTCGCGTGATCGCCTCGCGTGCATTCCATGATCAGGATATCGATCTTTTTTTCCGGGAAAACGGCCGCTTGCATGATCGTTTGATCGTCAAAATTGACGTCGCCAGTGTAAAAGATCGTTTGCCCATCGGCGCGCAGCAGAATTCCGGTCGAACCGAGCACGTGCCCTGCATCGAAAAACTCAAACGTCAGCGCGTCTCTTTCGCGTTTGTGAGCGCGTTCGCCAAAAATTGAGATGCGTTGATTCACTGGGCACCAACGCCAACGCTCCGATGCTCGATCCGTCTCGCGATGTGTGAAGAACGGATACGACATTTCTCGGATTTCCTGGCGCTGTCGCGTCATCACGTTGACAGAGTTGTGCAAAAGAGTATTACCAATTTCAGCCGTGGCCTCGGTCATGAAAATGCGCGCATTTGGAAAGCGTCGCATTAATACGGGCAGCGTGCCGATATGATCCTGATGGGCGTGGGAGATCAGGACTGCGTCGATTTTGCGGTCGGCGATGGCCTTGAAATTCGGCAGCGCGTCTTCGCCCACGTTTTTGGGATGCATCCCGCAATCCAGTACCAGCCGGTGAGGGCCGAGCTCGAGATAATACGAGTTTGCGCCGATCTCAGTACGCCGGGTGAGATTGATGAATTTCAAACCGCTCTCTTGCTCCTGCTCTTACTCTTGCTCTTGCGTTGCAGGATACGAATACGTGCCAGCTTCTTCGGCAATTCTTGAGCTCAGGCTATTCATGAGACCCATCAACATCGAAACGATCTCAAGCAGTTGGCGTTTACCGGGCATTAAGGCTTCGTCACCCGACAATCCTTTCGCCATCAAAACATCCAAGCACGCCGCGCATTCCAACGCTGACGCCCGAGCGAAATCAAGGAAACGGCAACGATCCTTAATCGCGAACTTGCCGTTTCCCTCAGCGATATTGAGGGGAATGCCTGTCGAAGCGCGATCAAGCTGGTCTTTGACCGCAGCTTTGGCTTCCACTTTCGAGATTAGTTCTGTGGCCCAAGTCACGAACTTAAGTGAAGCCTGATACACGGTAAGTTTCTCGTGATCGAATCGAACATTCATTCGGTCAGAATGAGTAAGAGCAGGAGCAAGAGCAAGAGTAAGTGTAATGCGCAGAGCGTCGCTACAGCCACTCTTTTAGAATCCGCAGCCAATTGCCGCGCAGGATCTTTTCAACATCCTCATCGCTGAATCCGCGCTCGATCAGTCTACGTGTCAAATTTCGCGCGTGAGAATGGTTGGTCAGATCGGGAATGAAATGCGGAGTGGTCAGCTTTAGAGTAAGCTCGTTGCGCACCTTCTTGGGCAATTGCTGTAAGAGATACTCGCAAAAGTCAAAACCAATGCCTACTCCGTCGATGCCGATGAGATTGACCACGTGCCCGATGTGATCGACATAACGATCAATGGTGCTCGTTTCAGGATCCGGACTAACGAGAATCGCATTTACGCCGATAACACCACCGCGTTGGCCGATGATCTTGATCTGGTCGTCGCTGATGTTGCGCTCGATGTCGTAAAACTTCCGCACATCGGTGTGCGAAACGACGAGCGGTTTGCTCGTAAGATCGACAATGTCCTCGAATCCCTGCGGGTTGATGTGCGCAAGATCGATAATGATGCCGAGGCGCTCGCACTCCCGCACAACGTCGCGGCCAAAATTCGTCAGGCCGTCCCGTGGTGAACCGCTTGGCTTAAAGATCCCGCCGCTGCCGGCGGCGTTACGGCGCGCATGCGTCAAACCCACCGATCGCACGCCGAGCTCGTAAAACGCGCGGAGCAAATTCAAATCCTCGCCTAACGGCTCCACGCCTTCCATCGTGATGACCAGCGCGATTTTGTTCGCAGCTCCAGCTTGCTCGATCTGCTCAAACTTTTTGCAAATTGCGAAGCGCTGCGTTTGATCTACCTCTGCGTACAGCCGTGCGACCTGATCGAGCGCGACGCGCAAACCGGTTTCCGGCAGATAACGGTCCTCGATGTAAATCGCCACGCCGAGTAGGCCAATGGCGCCGGCTTCGAATTCAGGCAAAAAATGAGAAGCGAGAACGCCTGGCCGATCACGCTTTTCGTACAAATCAATCAGCAAATCGAAGTGAAGATCGACAATTCCACCGGCGTGAAGCCGATCGATTCGTTCTTCGCTGGATTTTCCCCTCGGGATCATTGCTTTCAAGAAACCGCGGATTACCCGCCTCCGCGCAAGGCTATAGTGGGCAGGCAGCGGATGTCACGAATAGAAACTCAAAAGCAAAACGCGGAATTATGCGCAGGCTATCCTCCACAGCAAACCTATTGAGCCACTACAACTCAATCGTTCCAAGAACGGCGCACCAAGGGGCTATTAGCTATTTGCTCAGCTTGAGCATGCGCAGAATTGGTGCTTCCGCGCGTTTGCGCACCGATTCGGGCAAAGTGATTTCCGGTTCCATGTTCAGAAGCGCGTCGAACGCTTTCTCGAGCGTGTTCATTTTCATGAACCGGCATTCGCCGCAAAAGCAATTATCCGTTGGACCAGGAATAAATGTTTTGCCGGGAATTTCTTTGCGCAGCCGATGCAACAGACCGGCTTCGGTGACGACGATGATCTCCCGTGCAGGCGACTCCTTGCAAAACGCCACCATCTTTTCCGTCGAACAAACTTCATCGGCAAGCATGCGCACGGCATAAGTGCACTCCGGATGCGCAACAACCGGCGCATTCGGGCATTGCTCGCGAATACGATTAATGCTGCGCGCGGTGAACTCGACGTGCACATAACAAGTTCCCTGCCACAAATCCATTTTGCGTCCTGTCCGTTCCATGACCCACGCGCCAAGATTTTGGTCCGGAACGAAGAGAATGTTTCGATCGGCCGGCGCTGCGCGGACGATCTTATCTGCGTTGCCGCTCGTGCAAATCACGTCAGCCAGCGCCTTCACACCGGCGCTGCAGTTAATGTAGGCGACCACGTAATAATTCTTGTCGACGTTCTGCTTCAGAAACTGCGCCAATTTTTCCGGCGGGCACGATTCGGAGAGTGAGCAACCGGCGTCGAGGTCCGGCAGAATCACCCGTTTGCTCGGATTAATGATCTTGGCGGTTTCCGCCATGAAATGAACGCCGCAAAACAAAATCACGTCAGCATCTGTCTTGGCTGCCTGATAACTCAAGCCTAACGAGTCGCCTACGAAATCTGCCACATCCTGTAACTCCGGTACTTGGTAGTTATGCGCGAGAATGACAGCGTTCCGCTCGCGCTTAAGCTCTTGCAGTGCTTCTGCGAGATCAACGGCAGTCCGCCGTGGACTTCCAAAATTTATACCGGCACTTACCATCGGCTAATATGACGGCTTTCCGGGTGATTACAAACGAAGTGTAGTCACGTCGCTGAGTGCCCGTGCTTACGTGGCAACAATCGGCCGCGCCTCGGCACAGCAAGGCGGCTAGAACGCTTTGCGCATTGCGTCGATCGGCGCTTCCCGATCGAACCAAATCTGGAAGGCAAGTGCGCCTTGGTGCAGCAACATCGATAATCCGTTCGCGCCCCGCGCGCCGGCTTCATCAGATGCACGAAGCAGAGCGGTTTTCCCTGGGCCATAGACACAATCGAATACCATGTGATGCGGCGCGAGCAGTCGGGCGGGAACCGGTGTTGTATCGCTCGGATTAATTCCCAGAGGCGTGGCGTTGACGACCAGATCGATGTCTGGGAGTTGTGCGCGCATTGCTGGTTCGTCCCATGCGGTTGTTTCAAGGCGCGCCGCTGGACCGAGCACCCGCGGACCAGCAAAGAATGGTCGCAACTGCTCCGCGAGCGCGCTTGCTTTTTCCATAGTGCGATTGACCAGAACAAGGCGCTCACAATTTTCCAGTGCGCATTGCCACGCTATAACACGCCCAGTCCCGCCGCCGGCGCCAATGATCATGACCCGCAGATCGCGCACATCCACTGAGAATTCGCTGCGAATTGCCAGCAAAAATCCTTCGCCATCCGTATTTGAACCAACCAGTTTCTTGTTATTTCGCCCTGTAGCCACCACGCTGGGCGCCGTGCTGCACTTGATCGTGTTTACCGCTCCACAACGGCGAACGCTTTCGTCGGCTTCATCGATCTGTGTGAATGCCGCGATCTTATGTGGGACAGTCAGGTTAATTCCGACAAAATCCAGTTTGCGCAAGAACAGCAGCGCAGATCGCAATTCATTCGCTCGAATGTGAAAGCGCGCGTACTGCATATCGATCTTGCAGGTGCGTAATGCCGCATTTTGCATTTCCGGTGAGAGCGAATGCGCTACGGGATCGCCGAAGACGCCGAGGCGAATAGGAGGATCGATATCACCTGCATTCTTATGCCACTTCTCGAGATCGGCCAGCGTGTAACGCTCGGTGGTTTGCATGTTTGGCGTGTTCTTCATGTCATCCTGAGCGAAGTGAGGGACCTCATACAGACACGTCGAACATTCTCGGTTCTTAGCGTCATCCAATCCTCGTAGGTGAGGTGCTTCGCTCCGCTCAGCATGACACGCGTAGGCAGTAGCTTAGCGCGGTGATGCTCCGCGCGAAAGTTGTCGATGTGCGCGTTCGTCGATAGCTTGCTTGTTACAATGACAAGTGAAACTAAAACACCCTCGGATTTTATTCGCGACATCGTCGCAGAGGATGTTCGGACTGAGAAATATAAGCGGATCATTACGCGCTTTCCGCCCGAGCCAAACGGTTATCTTCACATCGGTCACGCGAAATCGATTTGTCTCAACTTTGGGATCGCGCGCGAGTTTGGCGGTATTTGCAACATTCGTATGGACGATACCAATCCAACGAAAGAGGAAGCGGAGTATGTCGAGTCAATCATGGCTGACGTGCGTTGGTTAATCGAAGGTTGGGCAGACAAACATGTCGGCCGCGCACCGTTGTATGCATCAGATTATTTCGAGCAGTTTTATGAATACGCGGTGGAACTCATCCGCAAAGGTAAAGCGTACGTTTGCGACATGACTCCGGAGGAAACGGACGCGTATCGCCGTCTCGGAAAAGCCAGCGCCTTTCGCGAACGTTCAGTTGATGAAAATCTCGATTTGTTTGCGCGGATGAAAGCCGGCGATTTTCCCGATGGCGCCCGAACGCTGCGAGCAAAGATTGATGTGAATGCGGCGAACGTCTGGCTGCGCGATCCGGTCCTTTATCGGATCCGGCACGCATGGCATCATCGCACGGGCGACAAATGGTGCATTTATCCGATGTACGACTGGGCGCACACGCTCAGCGATTACACCGAAGGCATCACGCACTCGATTTGCACCCTGGAATTCGAAGTCCATCGGCCGCTCTACGATTGGATCCTCGACGCGCTCGAATTGTCGGCACCGCGACCGCACCAGTACGAATTCGCCCGGCTCAATCTGACCTACTCGGTCATCAGCAAGCGCAAATTGATTCAGCTCGTGAGCGACAAACTGGTGAAGGGCTGGGACGACCCGCGCATGGTCACGATCTCCGGATTGCGCCGGCGTGGTGTCACGCCAAGCGAGTTGCGAGCGTTCGCCTACAACATCGGCATCACAAAATATCCGAGCATGACCGACATGGCGCTGCTCGAACACACCACGCGTGACGAATTCAATCGCACGGCTATCCGCCGGCTGGCTGTGCTTCGGCCGATCAAAGTTGTGCTGACCAATTATCCCAAGGGAAAAATCGAACAGCTCGACGCAATCAACAATCCCGAGGATCCAAATGCTGGGACGCGCAAGATTCCATTCAGTCGTGAGCTCTATATCGAGCGCGAGGATTTCATGGAAACGCCGCCATTAAAATTCTTTCGGTTGCGTCCGGGTGGCGAGGTGCGGCTCAAGTACGCTTATATCATCAAGTGCAACGAGGCGATGAAGGATGAAGACGGCACCGTGACCGAACTCCGTTGCACAGTCGATCTCGAGAGCAAATCAGGAGGGCCAACTGCCGGCCGCAAGGTGAAAGGGACCATTCATTGGGTAAGCGCCGCGCAAGCGCTTGATGCCGAGGTCCGATTGTATGATCGGCTTTTCATTGCCCCCGAGCCCGACGCCCGCGGCGATTTCAAATCGTTTATCAATCCGAAGTCGCTGGAGGTGGTCAACGCGAAATGCGAACCCGCAGTCGCACAGGCACGCCCCGAAGAGCGTTACCAATTCGAGCGGCTCGGCTATTTTGCGCTTGATCCGGATTCCACGCGCGAAAAACAAACCTGGAATCGCACGATCACACTGCGGGACACTTGGGTGAAAGAGGCGAAGAGATAATTCCTGTGTCATCCTGAGTCGCGAAGACGACGAAGGATCCGCCGCTAGGTGATGGATCACGCAAAGTAGCCAGCTTGATCTACTGAGCTTGTGTGAGGTCCCTCGCTGCGCTCGGGATGACGGCGTATTAGACCGTGGAAAGCGCGCGATCGATGCGCGCGATGACCTTCTCTTTTCCGAGAACTTCGAACAGGTGATAGAGACTCGGTCCCACGTTGCTGCCAGTGACTGCAAGGCGAGCCGCATGGACGATAGCGCCGACTTTTACTCCGAGCTTCGCTGCGGTGCCTTTCAGCGTCGCTTCAATCTCAGCAGCGTCGAACCTTTCCAAAGCGCTTAGCGCATCGTGGACGGCTTTTAGCCGCGGCTTGTTCTCGGCGGTGAAATGTTTCGCTACGCCTTGCGGATCGAAGTCGAAATCGTCAGTGAAATAGAATCCGCAATAGGACGGTAGCTCGTCAAATGTGTTGATCTTGCCCTTGCAGGTTTGCAACGCCGCGCGCACGTATTGCCCCGGAAAATTATCGAGCTTCACGCCGCTGGACTTCAGTCGCGCAACAGCCAGATTGTAAAATTCGGAATCGCTCAGCTCGCGCGCGTACTCGCCGTTTAACCAATACAGTTTGTCAGGATCGAATGTGGCCGAGCTGCGCCCTACGTTTTTCAGATCAAAAATCCGGATGATCTCTTGGACATCGATTTTCTCACGGTTGTCTTTTGGCGACCAGCCGAGCAGACAGAGATAATTGCGCACCGCCGCCGGGAGGTAGCCTCGCTGGATATAATACTCAACACGCGCGCCTTCGTTGCGCTTGCTCATCTTTGATCCATCGCGGTTGAGAATGAGCGGGATGTGTGCGTATTGCGGCGGCTTGGCGCCCAAGGCGCGAATAATCTCGATGTGCTTTGGCGTATTCGAGAGATGATCTTCGCCCCGGATCACGTGTGAGATTTTCATTTCGAGGTCGTCGATCACATTCACGAAATGAAAAATCCATGAGCCATCGGGGCGTCGGATGGTCATGTCAGGATGCGTTGCCGGATTGCTGAGATCGAAATCGATTTTGCCGGCCACAATGTCATCCACAATCACGTGTTCGCGCGGCGAACGAAATCGCTGCGCGCCCTGGTCGTCGAATATGTAACCGGAATCCTGAAGTTTTCTTAAATACCGCTCGTAAAGTTCTGTGCGCTCACTTTGCAAATACGGTCCGAACTCACCGCCGACATGTGGGCCTTCGTTCCAATTCAGGCCAAGCCACTCTAGCCCCTCGTAGATTGCGGCCATCGCTTCCTCGGTGTTTCGCTTGATATCGGTGTCTTCGATGCGCAGCACGAATTTCCCGCCGTAATGGCGCGCAACCAGCCAGTTGAAGAGCGCAGTACGCGCTCCGCCAATGTGCAGATAGCCAGTAGGCGAGGGGGCGAAACGGACGCGGATTTCAGAAGCCATGATTGTCATCCTGACCCAGCTACTTGAACCGAGCAAACACCTGTTCCGACCAGTGACTCAAGTAGCTGGGGAAGTATCTCGCAAATCCTCGATTAGATGTGAGCTTCCCCGCTTCGCTCGGGATGACGAAGTTGTTGAGCCACAGATTAGACCAGCCTTCGCCAAGGCTCCGGCTTGGCAAGCAGATTTTCGTGGATGGTGTAGCGGCGGCTATGTCAGCCGCATCTCTCACGGAGTGACAGGCATCTAGCGTCTTAGAGCGAATGAATCGCCACTGGAGAAAACACGTTCCGAAACTCTGCCCAAAACAAATTGACGCTGTGGCGAGATTCGGCCAGTAAAGATCGTCCCCGTTTCCATCTGATATGCCAAGTTCCCATTAA
>Ga0066388_100002724_pt1 | contig 11014 bp, 7 predicted proteins | sample PanSoiMetaGPlot6_FD_64539 | JGI IMG/M metagenome (GOLD analysis project Ga0066388, IMG submission 64539) | Tropical forest soil microbial communities from Panama analyzed to predict greenhouse gas emissions - Panama Soil - Plot 6 (Hybrid Assembly) | ecosystem: Environmental > Terrestrial > Soil... | reverse complement strand
GGGAGAAGCGCTGGAAGGAACGTCAGGTCCTTTTGCGCGACTTCCTTCGTTCCGGAAGCAATTGTACGGGGGAAAGCACCCTCAAGGTAAACTACCGCGAGCGGCGGTTGGGTGGAGAGTACGCCGCCTTTGGTGACGATCTCGTATCTCTTAGCCTGAACAGGCGCCGAATGCGATTTTGGAAGTTCTACGCGCCCGTCGACGACAGCACCTGCCAAAAGCGAAACGGGAATGATGGAAAATACTGCATTAAACCACAGCAACCCTCGGAGGCGCATTTTGTCCCCAGTTTAGCAGCGTTTCACCAGTCGGAAAGTTTTCGCAGATCGCATGAAGGTCCCCGCGATTCGCATGTCAGCTTTTTTGGCAAAGCCGCCGCCATTGCCGGGACGGTGAATAAAATCGTGGCGATCAGGCTCCAGAAAATCCCAATGGCACACGCGATACCGAGACCGGTGAGCGCCGGGTTTTGCGCGAGGGCGAGCGAACCGAACCCGCTTACCGCGGTCAAACCTGCGAGCAACACAGGCTTCACCACGCCGGCAACATCATGCTCAATCTCGCGCGTCTTTTGCCACACCAGTGCAACGTATATTCCGTAGTCCACGCCGATTGCCAGAACGAGGCGGAATGAGAGTACATTGAGGAGATTCAAATTGATGTTTAGCAGCTTCATCGAAGCGATCATCGCTCCAATCCCGAACACGAGTGTGATGACCTGGATCATCCACAAACGAAAGTTTCGATACAAAAGGGCCAGCAACGAGATGTCGAAGATTGCCATCAGCGCGCTGATGATCAGGAGTTGATGATGCGACCACGGCAACAGATCGGCGAGTGCATAGCTCCAGCCTGAGAGAATCATCGGGACCCCGGCTACTGGCAGGTCGCGTTCCAAGTCCTTGGTTTGGGCGTGAGTCAAGATCGGTTGGTTCGTCGTAACGAATCCAGTGGTCAACGTTGGATCGTGACCAAAGTAGCGATCAACCAGAAACCACCAGCTGGATGATTTGGGCAGCTGGTCGCGCCAGCTTGGCAGGGGAACGCTGGGATTGGTAAGCCGTTGCAAGTCGTCAAGCAGCGTGAAGGCAGGGGCGAATGAATCGCGTGTGAATCCTTCGGCATCGAGCGTTTGGTCTAGCGTCTCGCGTGCTGCTGGGAAATTGATCGTGCTTAACTGTCGCCGATTTGTTTCCATCCAGCCTGGTGAAAGACAAAGAGCGGCGGGAGTAGAGAAGCCCTTGATTTTTCCGGCTGCCTGGAGTTCTCGCCAATGGGCGACAATTTTCTGCCAGTAATCATGCAGCTCCTCCGGATTCGCCGAACGCACAATCGCCAAAACGGGCTCCCAGCGTACGGGCATTTCATGCATGATCGCCTCAAGGGCCTGACTTGCGCGAATATTCTTTGGCTGCAATGAGCGTGCGCTGGCTTCAAAATGAAGTGGCGGGATTGGCGAAAAGCCTATCGCAGTCAGGACTAACAACAGCACAGTTGAGAAAATCAGCATCGGCATGGGCCTTCGCACGGTCCAGTGCACATACTTCCTTACGCTCTCAAAAAGCCAGTCATGAGGAATTGCCGCCTGTCGCTCCCGAACAAACAGAAACAAAATCGAACACATAAAGAGTCCGGCAACGAAAATGCCGATAGCTATTAGCACGCCCAGTTGCGAGAAAGCCATGGAGCCGCTTAGGACCAGGGCAAGAAAACCCACTGCTGTCGTGAGTGCGCCGAAGAAGACCGCGCGCCCAAGTTTTGCTATGGATGTTGCGATTGCTTGCCGATGGGCCTCCCCATCGGAGCGCGCCTGGTGATAGCGCCCAATGATCAGAATCGCGAAGTCGACTCCAAGGCCAACGAGAATCGCGCAAAAACCGACGCTGATCATACTGAGTCGCCCGAAAAAGAGTTGCCCCAGAGTCAGAGCGACCAGGCAGGAGAGTAGAAGGCAAAGAGCCATGCCCAGTAGTGGAAGCCAACGGCGAAAACCAACAAAGAAAATTGTACCTACCAGCAAAACCGAGCCAAGCAACGTCGCCAGAACGTCGTAACGCATGCTCAGCGAAATCTCCGATGCGAAGGCCGAGCGTCCGGTCACGAGAACTTGCAGCGGGCCGCCATTCCATCCCTCGGCTGCGACTGCGCGAAACTTGTTTACTTCGTGCATCAAACGCTGGGATTCGAAGGCGCTGATTGACTTCTGGTTCGTCACTACCAGGAAAACGCGCATCGTGCGGTTTGGTGACGTGAGGGGTTGCTCCTGTTCAATGATCGTGCTTTCAGCAAACGGCTTCAGTGCCGGCGCGATCAGACCGAGGGGATCAAAGGAAAGCTCGAACTGTGGGCGCGGTGAGCCCGCTTCGATCTGTTCACGCAAGCGATGAAGCCGATCGCGAATTTTCTCCGGTTGCAGGACCGAGATGGTCTCACGGAAGGCGTTTGGCTCCAGATTGAGAAGTAAGGGTGCTGCGATTGATTGAAGGTCGCGGATTCCATCAGACGTAGACATCGGCGAAGTGGCGAGCACGCGTGTGCACCAGGGCTGCTGTCGTAACCTTTCTGCAAACACTGGCGCGAATTCCTCCAGTTTATCTACGTCGTTCGGTCCGCACTGAAGCGCGAATGTGAGCTCGCGCGTCTGCTCAAAATCGCGGTCGTAAATTTTGAGACCTTGCACCGACGAAAACTTCCCGGGTAAGACGTTGAAGATTTCGGAATCCACTTGCAACGAGCTCACCAAAATTGCGAAGCACGCGGCGGTCAGCAACGCCACGCCGCACCACGCCAGCGCGCGTCGCTGGGTCATGGTTCGGGCGATGAAATCACTGATGCGCATGAACGGCGGTAGTGTTCTGTAATCGCGGCGGCTTTACAATCGCTGAGCAAAGTCTCCTTGTTAACATCAGCATTTAGGCCAGTGACCATGCCCAATCTCCGGCTGAGCCGTTTTCAACGGCTTTCTTTGGTTCGCCCAACACCGTAAGACGTTGAAGCAGCTGATAGCCTCGGCGTGCGAGAGGCACCGGACAGAAGGCCGGTGTTAATCAGAACCGGAATACAAACGTCTCGTTGCCCGCCGTATATCGAAGGGTCTTTCCACCCGGCGCGTGAAGGAATTGATCTCGCAACCCGAGCCAGCCGCGCAATTGGGGCGGCGCTTGTGCCACAGGGCCAGACCACCCCTGGCGGGCCAATCCTCCTTTGACTTCAGCGAAGGTCGCGTCCTGCCGCAGCGAAAGCAGAGTAATTCCCGGGCCTTTCGAGACCGTTAATTCGAAGTCGCCAGTTTTAGAAAAGCGAACCAGAGTCTCGCCAATAAGCGTCGTGCTCGGCGTTCGATACATGAGCTGGCCGCTCTTGATCTGCCACCCAGCTGCTGGCTCGGAAAAATTATGATGTGAAACGGTTGCGCAACTTATTACGCAAAACGAGGTAACCGCTAAAAGGAGCGATAAACTCCTAGCCACAGCCCTGTGGGCCGCTGTCGGACTCATGGAATCGCGCCTGCTGTCTCGGCAGGTGCGGGCGCTTCTTCTTTATTCGGCACCAATGAGAGGCGCGGAGAAAAGGCAACAAATTTCTGGGCATACACGAAAAAGTAGAACAACCACATTCGCCATTTAAGGGCAAAGCTTTTGCCCTCGTTACCAGCGAGCACGGCGTTTACCGCGGCAGCGATCTGCATTCTGTCCGTAGGATTCAGGAAGACTTCGAGAAATTCTTTGCTGCGCCGGTACCACGCCGTCACGAACGTCAGGTAAATATCCATGATCCGGTTCACGCTTCGCGAATATTTTTCGAAGAGTCGCGGTCGCTTCGATTCGTCGTGCAAAACCTCGTCCAATGTGTCGGCTGCTTTTTCGGCCGACATAATCGCCAGAAAAACGCCGCTGCTAAATACAGGATCGATAAACCCTGCGGCATCACCGGCCATCAGCCAGCGCTCGCCGGAAAGCCGCGTGTTCCGATAGGAAAAATCGCCGGTGGAATAAACAGGCGATACGCGAACGGCGTTCTTCATTCGTTCGCACATCAATGGTTGCTCTGCGATGAATCTTTCGAGGGCGACCTGAGCCGAGAGCTTCGCCGCACGAAAAGTAGCAGTATCCATCACCACTCCGACACTGGTCCGGGCGTCCGTCAGTGGAATCATCCAGAACCAGCGATCGAGGCCGCGCACCATTCTGATGAGTGTCGCATCGCGACCCGGGAGGCGATCGATATTTTCATAGTGAGCGAAAACTGAAAACTTCTGCAGGTGGTCATACGCCTTCTTAACTTTGAAAAAACTGCCCAGCACAGTTTGCCTTCCGCTGCAATCGAGTAGATAGCGCGCTTCGATTGTCGAATGTGTGCCTCTGGAATCTTCAATTTCGATCTTCACCCGATCCGCACTGAAATCCACCCTCTTCACGTCGGTTTCCTCAAGGACTGCGGCGCCATTCTCCCTCGAATGGTCGAGCAATAACTTATCGAAATCCGAACGCGTGACTTGATAGGCACGATCGCGCTGTGACCGAAAACCATCTTTGAAGTAGAACTTGATGCCTCTGGTTCCGCATGCTGCCATGATCTCGCCGCCGAACTTTGGCAAAAATGTGCGGTCCAATTTTTCGCGCACCCCGAGGCGATCGAACGTTTGAATACTGAAAGGCAGGAGCGATTCGCCAATGTGAAAACGCGGGAATTTTTCGCGCTCAAACACGATTACCTTCCGGCCCGCTTTCGCGAGCAAGGTTGCCGCGGTGCTGCCGGCCGGCCCGCCTCCAATGATTGCGACATCGTACATCCCCGCACTCATCGTCTGCTGATCATAGCAAATTATCGCGATTTTGGTAGGAACAGCGTGCTGGATTCTCAGCCGGCAGTCCGACGCGGCCAGCAATTTGTGCTAACTTCTGCGGCAGAAGATGAAGTTGATCGATCGATTTGTTAGTCGCGAACTGATCGTGAACGTGTTGTTCGCCATCGCCGTGCTGAGCCTTGTACTCGTGGTGGGGAATATTTTCCGCAAACTTCTTCCTTTGCTGGTGAATCACGACGTGCCGGTGGAATACCTGATCACCTTCATCGCCTACGTGTTGCCATTCTCACTCATCTTCACGATTCCCTGGGGATTGTTGACGGCGATTCTGCTCGTGTTCGGGCGACTCTCCGCGGACAACGAATTGATCGCCTTGCGCTCGAACGGTGTGAGCGTTCCCCGAGTTTGCATTTCGCTTTGGGCGGTCGCGGTCATCTGCACTGCGATTTGTCTCTGGCTCAATGTGCAGGTTGCGCCTGCAGCACAGGAAAAATTGCGAAGCACAATTTTCGATCTCGCTACACGGAATCCGATGGCGCTCTTTGGCAGCGACCAGGTGATCGATCAGTTTCCAGGGCGCAAAATTTATGTTGGAAAAAAAGAGGGCAACAAGCTCGAGAACATCACCGTATTCGAACTGAACCAGAACTCGCTCCCCGTGAAGGTGACTTACGCGCGCACGGGGATGCTCGAAGCCGATTTGGCGAACAAGCAGATTCTCATGCATCTCTATCAGGCGCGCTATCAGGAGCGCGACCCAAAGGACCCGACCAACCTGCGAAGGATACGTGACGGAATCAATATGGTGGAAGGCACGCTGCCGATCAGTCTCGAAGAGCTGTACGAGAAAGAAAAAAAACGGCCAAGCCGTTCTGCTTTGTCAATCGAACAGCTCCTGGAACAACTAAAAAGCGAGAACACGCGCGAGCGCAGCGCCAGCCGTACTGAAATAAATAAACGGTTTTCGTTTCCGTTTGCGTGTGTTGCGTTCGCAATAATCGGGGTGCCGCTTGGAGTCACAGCGCATCGTCGGGAAACCTCAATCGGATTCGCCATGGGCTTGATCGTAGCCACGACCTACTTTCTTTTTGTCATCATCGGCGATACGCTGCGCGGGAATCCCCACGCGCACCCGGAACTCCTCGTCTGGTTCCCGAATGTTCTTTTCATTACCCTTGGTTGGCTTCTGTTCCGGCGTCTGGCACGGCAATAGGCGATCACTTCGCTCAGGTTGTAGCGCTCTCTGATTTCACTCGAATCGATCGGACGCAACGAACATGCCCGGTGGTCGCGGCGGGCCCTGATTATCCTCTGCTTCGTTGCATGGCTCGCTGTTCAAATTCCCAAAGGAATTCTGACGAAGACAGATGAATTGCTACCGGCAGAGCGGAGCCCCGGGAGGCTCTTAACAAGCGTCAAAATCGAGTTTTACCCGGGCCCAGTTCGTTCTTTGGAGAGTCGATATGGGGTGAGTGTTTGTCCAGAACAGGTATTTGTGAAATGGCCTCTAGGCTTCCTCAGGCTCTGGCCCTAACGAGAGCGAAGGCGCCTCTCGTGAGCGAGCCAGTCTGCGCTCGAAAACCGGCATCGGTAATGTATTCCATAGATAAACGGCCACGCAGGATACGACCAAGACGGAGGCATAACCTCGGATGTGTTTGAGCAAGTCAATCGCCCAGAGGGTTGCTTCAAATTTTTTATCGATCAGCATCACGTGCACGATCATCGCTGTGCTCGCCGCTGAGATAATGAAATGAATGATGCTCAATCTGAGACTGACTCCCAGAGCAACGGCACTGACCACCGCGCCCCACACGAGGTAGCGCTCATGCATCTGACCCAGCAGGGCAAACATCAGCAGCCACGGAGCGGTGATCGCAATCAGGATGCGAGGATCGCGATCGCGAACCTGTCGCGCGGCCCCGTACGCACAGATTATAAGTGCGCCAAGATAGAGCAGCCGCAGAGTCCATTGCAGCGTGAGATGAAAATCCAGAGATCCAGAATGAACCGCGAAGAACGGGTCCTTCAATGACCAGCCAAGCTTGGAAAGAAGTGATGCAAGGTTGTAGCACGAACTGATGACAAGGTAGGGATAATGCTCGCTGCCATATAGAAAACCGACTTTGAGCCAGGCGAAGCTTCCTCCCGTGAAGGCACCAATCACAAATGCGGCGCATCCGCTGATACCGCCGATCCACGCACCCTGGTGTGGCAACTTGCGTTGTAGAACCAATAAGGAGCCGGTCACCACAACAATACCAAGTGCCATCCAGGACGCCGGCGTGCGTAAAAGCCATGGCGACGCGATCAGGGCCGCCGTCGCGGCGAACCCTGCGAGGACACACAGCGCGCCGCTCCATCTTTTTTGCCATAATGGCCAAAGAACAAAAAACGGTGCGACGAATAATAGTTGCCCTTTGAACATTGCGCCTGCGGCCAGCAGACAGCCGCATAAGAACCAGCGGTTTTTCAGCGCTGCGAGCACAGCGAACAAATAGAAAGGCATGATCCATACGTCCCATTGCGGCCAGCCATGTGCGTCAAGAATCATAGACGGCTCAAGCCATGCCACACCGGCAGCTGCAAGGCCGCAGATTGAAGCGCGATGTTGGAGCGCCAAGCTACGAAGTGAGTCCGACTGCGTTGCGCGTGACTGCCGTTCCAGACACAAGCGAACCAGAAGGAAGATCGCCACGGCGGAAAGGAGCTCGCATAAGAGATTGATTTTCAATAATGGGTTCACGAGCTTGGGATGCCCGTCGTCGACGCCGGGGAATTGGTTGCGCACTTGCCTTGCCCAGATTGCCATGACCAGAAGTCGCAGCGGCGGATAGTCGAGACCATAATCGTTATTGTACGCCTTGTGCTTCACCCGATCGTAGAGCGCCACGTAACCGCGCCAGAATCCCGTTAATGAATTAGCAGCCGCTTCGTCACATGATAGCCGACGCGCCTCTTTCATGGTCTCGCTGCCCCAATAAAAAGCGTTGACGATGTCGTGCTGGTAACGCACGTGCCTTGTGCTTTCCCCGATCCACCGCCGTAGCTGAATGCCACCGAGGAAAAGTGCAACGATTAGAAACGCAAGCAGTGCATGCCGGAGAAATTTGCTGGCGTAGATTTGGCTAAGCAGCGCGCGAATGCCCATTGGATACCCGTGATAAAGACAGCAGCTAAATTCGAACGGTTACAGTGCGTGATTCGAAATATGTTCTCCCCATTCGGTTGCGGCGTCATTGATAGCCGTATGAAGATTCTGATTCACGTCGAGAAAATTCGCTCCGGTGGTCGGATTAGAATCTACGGGCCACCGAAGGCGGATCAACAGCCATGGTCGTCGGTCAAAGTTGGCTCCACCGGTAGGATTCGACCGTACGTTTTTCCGTATTTGTTGGGACGGAAGCCCCTTTGCCTGCGGAATCAAGCGAACTGTCTCACTCATCGCATGACCTTTTTCGCTACTGTTTGCTCGCAATTCTGCTGGCACTCACGCAGTGATTGAGCTGACTGCTGGGCCGGTCTTACTAATGCCGTATCTATTTTCTCCTGAACGACTGATCCGCGGAAACCGCAGGTGAACGGCTACAGGCGGGACGGAACGGTACCATTCCAGCAAGTTTGTCCGGCGCCTCAGCGAAAACGCCTTTGTGGCCTTGGTCAGTTTGGCAGCAATCGGTTTCCATCGCCACCCAATCCAACCATTCCGCCAGGACAAGCAGGGTCCAAAGGGTGCGGGCATGGTCGGCTTTGCGCTGGCAATGTTCGGAGAAGAGTTCCACGGCGGCGGACGTCTGAATGCCGACCTGTTTTAAGCGCCCCTTTTCCAACGTCGCGGTCGCCCATTCTTTCAGCGGGCCGCGCAACCAGCTGGCGATGGGCACCGAGAGGCCGCGCTTGCGCCGGTTCACGATGTTATCCGGCAGATAACGTCGAGCGAAGCGCTTCAGAAATACCTTCGTTTTGAATCCGTGCACCCGGTCCTCGATTTGAAGCGATTTCGCGAACTCCATTACCGCTTCGTCCAAGAACGGTGCACGCAGTTCCAACGCCGAACTCATGCTTGCGCGGTCGGACTTGGTCAGCAACCCCTCCGCGAGCAGCGTTTCCAAATCCCACTGTTGCGCCAGATCCAGTAGATCACCATTAGCCGCATCGCTTTCCAAGTCTATCGACGCGACCCCCAGTTGGCGCAGCAGCATCGGGGTAATGTTGGAAACCCATTGCCGGTGTCGCTTGATGCCATTCAAAGCTGCGCCCTGCACAAAACGCTGGAGCAAGAAGGAAATCGTCACCTTCTTCTCGCTGAGTGGAAGCGCTTCCACCACGCGGCGTATCGCGGACTTGAGCCAGGCCGGCAGCCGCGCGAAGCGTTCGGCAACCCCCGCACCGATGTAAGTCGGGTAACCACCAAACAGTTCATCCGCGCCCTCCCCGACCAGCACCATTTTGTCATCCTGAGCGGCGCGTTGGGCCAGCAACGTCGCCGGAACCCACGCGGGGTCAGCCAGGGGTTCGCCCACTAGGCGGATGAGCGATCTCAATCCATGGCGCACGTCATCGGGTTTGACCCACACCGTCACAAGCTCCATTTTCAATTGCTTCGCCACCGCCGCCGCGAACCGGCCTTCATCGAACGATCGTTCCTCAAAACGCAATGTGTAGGCTTTCAATGGACGCTTCGGGTACAACGACCGGACGACCGCCGAAACCAGCGACGAGTCAATGCCGCCGCTCAGAAAGACACCGAAGTCAACGTCCACGTCGGTCTGACGACCGACGGCGGTGCGGAATGTTTGATCGAACGTGTCGAGAGATAACGGCTGTTTGGCCGTCTCTCTGATCTGCCAGCGCCAGTAGGATTTTCGGCGCGTGCCGCCGATATCGAACTGGATAAATTGGCCGGGTGCGACCTTCCGGATTTCGCTGAAGGGTGTGTCCGGTGAGGGGAAGATTCCAAACTGAAGATATTTTCGCAGAGCCTGTTGATCGAGACTGACCGGCAAGCCACCGTGGGCGACGAAGGCGGCAATCTCGGTGGCAAAAATGATTTCGTTTCGGTTTCTTGCATAAAACAGCGGGCGTTCCCCGGCGCGGTCTCGCACTAGAGTAAGGCGCCGGTTGCGCGAGTCCCACACCGCGATGGCAAAGGCCCCGACGAGGCGCCTCGCGAACGCTTCGCCAAGTTCGAGGTACAGCCCAGGAATCACCGCCACATCCGTTTCCTGTTGCACCGGGCGGCCCCGCGCCTCCAGCCAGAGCCTCAACTCACGATGATTATCAATTTCCCCGTTGCAGACCGTTATCACACCGCTCTCCGCGTCCGTAATCGGTTGGTTGGGCTGATCATTCAGACCACGAATGGCCAACCGAGTCGCGCCGAGGACCGCGGAGTCGATGGTCGACTGGTTGCTGGCATCCGGGCCGCGGTGGGACAATGACCGAAGCATTGCCGTCACTCGGAGCTGGGCGGCTTCGGGAGACGTTAGTCTGGAAAAGGCGACAGTGCCGCAGATTCCACACATTTTAGGAATCTCCCGAGGCTGGCAGTTGCGCGCCGCAGTGACCGAAGGCAGGGTGCAACGACCAGACCAAATTTTCCGGTCGCGCCACATGCCCGCGAACGTCTAGAAGAATGTGCTTGAAAAGCGGAACGGCGCACCAAAAAAGGCTGGCCCCTCCTATTGTTTGCATGGGGAAGAAAAAGAACTAGCGCGATGCATCACCGAAAGTGTGCGATAGCACCCGGAGGCGCTGTTGGTATCTAAAACTATCCCCGTCACCTTGGTCGAAGATGCGTTGAACCGTCGGGCAATGTAATCGGACCGATTTGTGAACAACGCCTTAATGGAATAACGATTACAAAGCGATTTTTGTTAAGTAGGACCATGTCGTTTTCGTAGGTAGTATTATGTCCTGCGTTCCTAGCCAGCCTTAACGGCAAAGGACGCGGCTCTAACTAGTCTCCGGCCATCGAACACCCGCGGCTTATGTGTGGAATTGCGGGGTTCACTCTGCTCCACTGGCAACCCGCTGATGTCGCAGAATTGACTCGGCGCATGCGGTCTCCGCTGACGCCGCGCAGGCCGGACGGCGAAACATCTCCGTGGTCGACCTGACCGGGATGCATGTTTGGCAGATCAGGTTTCTGGTGTCGTGAGTTTTAGTCTCGCGAATGCAATACCGCAGTGGTAACTAGCAATGGGC
>Ga0066388_100002723_pt1 | contig 11017 bp, 6 predicted proteins | sample PanSoiMetaGPlot6_FD_64539 | JGI IMG/M metagenome (GOLD analysis project Ga0066388, IMG submission 64539) | Tropical forest soil microbial communities from Panama analyzed to predict greenhouse gas emissions - Panama Soil - Plot 6 (Hybrid Assembly) | ecosystem: Environmental > Terrestrial > Soil... | reverse complement strand
GGCCTCGCGGCTTTCAAAGCGCAGCAGGAAGAGCGCGGCGCCAAGCTGACCGCGAATCTGCCCATGCAGGGAGGCGGGACCGTCTCCTACGCAAGCCCAGAGCCTGCGCCTCCCGCACAAGGCCAGGCCCAGGCGCCGGCTTCGTCCGGCGGCACCTACTGGATCTACGACGGCGTTCCGGGCTTGACCACCGGGTTCGCGCCGGGCAACGCGACGGTCGCATACCCGGGAGACGTTCCGAAGGCGCCGAACCCGCAGTAGCTCGTCGAGCGGCGCGACTCTCGGGCCAGCCTCCTTCCTTCGATCCGCGGTCGGCTCTCGCGGAGCTATTGACACGCCCTAGGCTCCGCAGTATTAAGAACGCATTAAGGCCCGCCCCCCGGGCTTTTCTTGCTTCGGTTCGAAGGGAGGCTTCCATGCTCCGTTTTCGGATCGCCCGCCTCGTGGTTCCCGCCGTTCTCCTGCTCTTCCTGGTCCCGCGTCTACTGGCCCAGCCCTCGACGGGCAAGGTCACCGGCACCGTCCGCGGCGCTGACAACGCGCCTCTGCCGGGAGCTCCGGTCACGGTTAGGAATACGTTGACCGGAGACACTCGCGTCGTGCGCACCAACGACACCGGCGCCTACGAGGCATCCGTTGCGCCGGGCACGTATACCGTCACGGTCGATACGCAGGGTTACCTGAGGGCGACCCAAGCGGGTGTACGCGTTCAAGCTGGCGCGACGCAGACCGTCGACCTGACTCTCGAAGTGAGGGTCGCGGAGCAGGTCACTGTGACGGCCATGAAACGCGAGTCGACCGTGCACGACACGCCCATTTCCATCGCGGCGGCCTCGGAGCAAGAACTCCACCAGAACGGGATCAGGAACTTCGAGCAGCTCGCCAACAACACGGCCAACGTTGCCGCGCAGAACCTCGGACCCGGTCAGAGTCAGGTCTCGATCCGCGGAGTTTCGTCCGGCCAGATCGCTCGAGACCAGCCGGGCCCTAAGGAAGAGGTCGGCACCTATCTCGACGAGTCGCCGATCTCTTTCCTGCTGTTCACGCCCAACATCGATTTCTTCGACATGAGCCGAATCGAGGTGCTGCGCGGGCCGCAAGGGACGCTCTACGGCTCGGGTTCGCTGTCCGGCACTGTCCGGTACATCAGCAACCAACCCGTTCTCAATACGACCCAGTTCTTCGGCGAAGCGACCTTCGCCGGCATCGAAGGCGGCAACGAAGGCGGCGGCGCCAAGTTCGGCCTCAACGTTCCGCTGGGAGATCGGGCTGCCGCTCGCCTGGTCGGGTACTACGATCACTTCGCGGGTTTCATGGACGCCGTCCAGCCCGACCTCTCCGTGAACAAGAACGTCAACACCGGCCAGCGAGCGGGTGTACGGGCCGCCTTCGAGCTCGCGCCGACCGATCAGCTCACGATCACGCCCCGGTTCATGTACCAGAAGAACCAATCCAACGGCTGGAACCGCATCGACGAGTACAACATCCTGGCCAATCCCTTCACGACGACGCGGCCACAGGTGACGCTCGGAGACCACGAGCTCTTCACCCAGGTCCCGGAGCCGATGACCGACAGCTTCTATCTGGGCGATGTGGTCGCGAACTACAACTTCGGAAACAACATGGCTCTCACCTCCATCACGTCCTACACATACCGGAACATCCTGGTCGTGCGCGACGCGGGGGCGCTGACGTCCAGCATCACGGGAGGTTCGATCGGACTGCCGGAAAACGTCTACACGCTCGACGCGCCTCTGGACGACTTCACGAACGCCCAGGGATGGGCGCAGGAGGTCCGTCTGTCCGGCACCGCGTTTGACGGAAAGCTCCAGTGGCTCGGCGGCGGCTACTATCAGTACAGCCAGAAGCATTACGCTCAGAGTCTCCTCGTCAACGGGTTCACGGAGCTGAGCGGCATTCCCTCGCAGGGACTGCGCGCCGCCAATGACGAGCTCTTCTACTCGAATCTGACCTACAAGACTCGTCAGTTCGCGTTCTTCACCGATGGGACCTACTCCTTCACTCCCTGGTTCAACTTCACAGCCGGCCTGCGTTACTACAACTGGAAGGACGAGAAGCAGCAGATTTTCGACGGCATCTTCGCCCAGGACAATACGGGCACCGAGCTGGTCGAGAACATCGGTACAACGAAGGCCGACGGCGTGGCCCCGCGGTTCATCGCCACGTTCGTGGTCAACCCCCAAACCAACATCAACCTGCAAGTCTCGAAGGGCTTCCGTCTCGGCGGCATCAACGACCCCTTGAACATACCCCTCTGCAGCGAGAACGATCTCGCCGTCTTCGGAAACCGGCCGAGCTTCGCCGACGAAACGGCCTGGAATTACGAGATCGACATCAAGAACCAGATCCTGGGCGGACGGGGCTACATCAACGCCGCGGGGTTCTACATCGACATCAACGACCTCCAGACCGTCGTCACGGCGGGCCAGTGCTCCTCCCGGCTGGTCTTCAGCGTTCCCAGCGCGCGCAGCATCGGGGGCGAGCTGGAGTTCGGAGCGGTGCTCGGCAGCAACTTCGACTTCAACGTTTCCGTCGGCTACAACGATGCCACGTTGCGGTCGACCGTGACCGCCCAGGACAAGGACGGCAACCCGATCATCGTGTCCGGCATCCGCACGGGTGCCCGCCTGCCGAGCGTTCCCAATTGGCAGGCGGCGATTCAAACCACCTACCAGCAGCCGGTGACGAGCGAGGTCACGGGCTACCTGACCGGCACCTGGCAGTACATCGGCTCGCGCTACACGCAGGTCGGCGACGACGTTCCGGGTTTCGGCGTGGTCCCGCTTCAGAATCTCCCGGGCGCGCTGCCTCATACGATCGGGGGGCCGCTGACGCAGGACACGTTTGTCTTCAACCCGCTCCTGCCGGCGTACAACATCCTCAACCTGCGGCTGGGCGCGCGTTTCGATGTCTTCGACGTCGCGTTCTACTGCAACAACGTGACCAACGAGACGGCATTGCTCGGGCTCGACCGGGAGCGCGGTCTCCTGGCCCGCCAGGGTTTCCTGACCAATCCGCCCCGGACGTTCGGTCTGAACGCGCGGACGACGTTCTGAGCGGCCCGCTTCGTGGGCCGACCGACGGGAGAGGGGAAGTCGCCCGGGTCCCCTCTCCCTAGAATAAGGTGCCATGCCGCAGATCTCTCGCCGATCCCTCATTGCGATGCTGCCTGCGGTCTCCGTTGCGGAGTCTTTCTCTGCGCAAGCCGCGCGCTCTCGAGTCGCGCCGATGAAGGTCATCGTCGTTGGTGCGGGGGCATTCGGCGGATGGACGGCTCTGCATCTTCTTCGGCGCGGCGCGAAGGTCACCCTGGTCGATGCGTGGGGCCCCGGCAACTCCCGAGCGAGCTCCGGAGGCGAGACGCGAGTCATCCGTGGCACGTACGGGCCCGACCGCATTTACGTCCAGATGGTGGCTCGGGCGCTCGAGCTCTGGCGCGAGAACGAGAGGCGCTGGGGAAGGCGCCTCTACCATCGGACCGGCGCTCTATGGATGGCGGGCAAGGACGACCGCTACGAGAAGGCCTCGCTGCCTCTTCTTCGCGAAGCGGGTCTCGCATTCGAAGAGCTGACGGCGGCCGAGGCCGCGAAGCGATACCCGCAGATCAACTTCGATCGCGTCGAGTGGGCGATCGTCGAGAAAGACGCCGGTTACCTGACGGCGCGGTTCGCCTGCCAGGCCGTGCTCGAAGGATTTCTCGCCGAGGGCGGCGAGTACCGGCAGCTTTCCGTGACGCCGGGTGAGATCGAAGGCGGGAAACTCTCCGGTCTCGCGCTGCCCGACGGCACGAAGCTTTCCGCTGCGGACGCCTATGTCTTCGCCTGCGGACCGTGGCTCGGCAGGCTGTTTCCCGAGGTCGTCGGCGAGCGAATTCGGCCGACGCGCCAGGAGGTCTTCTTCTTCGGAACTCCATCCGGCGATTCCCGATTTACGGAGGAGTCGTTTCCAGTCTGGATCGACCACGGCGAGAGGCTTCTCTACGGCATCCCCGGCAACCAGTGGCGCGGATTCAAAGTCGCGGACGACACGCGCGGCGCGCCCTTCGACCCGACATCCGGCGAGCGCGTCGCGAGCGCGGAGGGGCTCCAGGCGGCCCGGGATTATCTCGGGTTCCGCTTTCCGGGTCTGAAGGGAAGTCCGCTTCTCGAATCACGCGTGTGTCAGTACGAGAACTCGCCCGACCAGCAGTTCATCGTGGATCGTTACCCCGGCGCCTCGAACCTTTGGTTAGTCGGCGGCGGCTCGGGCCACGGTTTCAAACACGGTCCGGCGCTCGGAGAGCTCGTCGCCGCCAACGTCCTCGGCGAGAAACCGGTGGAGCCGTTCTTTTCCCTGTCCCGCTTCCGCTCGAAAAGCTGAACCAGGAAGAGGGCCCGATCCTGCTCCAAGCCCTTGCCGATGACATTCAAGCCGATTCGAGATAGAGAAGGCGCGGAGAGCGGAGCATGCCTGCCGTTTGGATCGCCCTGGTGCTGCTAGCCGCGCTCCGGACGCCGCCGGATCCTCCGCATACCCCGGCACCGGAGTCCCTCCCGCTGCGTGAGCGCGTCCTGATCGCGGCGAAGATCTATCACCAGGTTTCGACCTTCTTCCCCGAGCTTTCGCAGAAGCAATTCGACGAAGATTACGGCGGCTATCTCGACGAGATCCTCGGCGACTCCGTGGATCGGCGGAAATTCGATCTCTCCTCGATGGCGTTGCTGGCCACCCTCCACGACGGCCACACGTGGTTCTACGACGATTGGATCGCGCGAACCCATGGGCAGCCCGTGGGCTTCGTTGCGTATCCGGTGGATGGGCGTTGGACGATCGTGCACAGCGACATCGACGCGGTTGCGGTCGGCGACGTGATCGACGAGATCGACGGCGCGCCGGTACAGCAGGTTTTCGAGCGCAGCCGGAAATACATCTCGGGATCGAGCGATCGGGACGCGCAGCTGAGCTTCTTCGACACGCCCGTGGTTTTTCCCGAGCGCTTCACGGTGACGCTGGACGGTGGCCGGCGCGTCGCCGTCGACCGCCGCAAAGACCGCAAGCGCGAAGCACCAACCGCGACCGAGGGCCGGTGGCTCGTCGAAGGCCAGGTGGGCTACGTTCGCATCCCGACCTTTCACGGGATCGAGACGCAGGTCGAGGCGCTCGACCTGTTCAAGAAGTTCCACGAGGCTGCGGCGATCGTCCTCGACGTACGCGGCAATCCGGGCACCGGCGACCCCGGAATCCTTCAGCGCGCCTTGATGGATAAGCCCTACCCGATGTGGGAGGACCACAGCGCGATGCACGGAGGCTTCCTGCTGCGCTCGTACAGCCTCGCCTATCCCGAGACGCCGCGCCTCACGGTGAAAGACGCGACGATCCTTCCCAGGGATCCGCCGGTTTACGCCGGCCGCCTGCTCCTGCTCACCGACCGAGGCTGTTCATGCGCGTGCGAGGATTTCGTGATGCCGTTCAAGGTGACCCGCCGCGCGCGCCTGGTCGGGGAGGCGACGGCGGGCTCGTTTTCCTTCACGAACTCGACGCGGTTCGAAAACGGAATGCGGCTGAACATCGCCGCCGTCCGGCACACGTTTCCGGACGGCTCGCGCTTCGAAGGCGTCGGGATCGCGCCGGACGTGGAGGCGCACGCGACCGCCGCCGACCTGAAGGCCGGCAAGGACGTCGTGCTCGAGCGCGCCCTCGCAATCGCGCGCGAACACTGACGCCCGCGTTCTCAGGCGGCGCGCGCGGCCTTCGATCTGGCCGCGATCGCCTCGGCAACGTACTGCGCGTCGCGCCCGACGCCGTGGATCATCGTCGAGGAGAACGCGTAGAGAAAGTGCAGGCCGACGAAGTAGAGGCCCGGCTCGCCGCAAACCACGCCGCGTTCCTGCTTCGGCTCTCCGTCCTCGTCGAAGACCGGCAGGTCGATCCAGGAAAGGCCCGGATGAAACCCCGTGCACCAGATCACGTTCGCGACGTCCAGGACCCGTCCGTCCTCGAGAAGGGGCTTGCCGTCTCGGACGCCTGCGATCCGTCCGACGCGCTTGACACCCGCGGCCGCCAGGTCCGCCTGCTTGGTCCGGATGAGAGGTCCGCCTTTGGAGATGATCGAGGGACGCGCCTTGCGCCCCAGCGGCGTGTCCAGGGTCAACACGCGGTGGAATAGGAATCGGAGCACGAAGCGCGCAAGGAAGAGTCGCGCCGCGAATCCGCCGATTCGAAACGGGACCTCGCCGACGTCGCGGCCCGACATCCAGGTCGTATGGCTGCGCGAGATCTCCATCGCGATCTCGGCTCCCGAGTTGCCGGCTCCCACGATCAGGACGGCGCCCTCCTTCAGCTGCGAGAGATTCCGGTATCCGCTGGAGTGGATCTGGACGATCGAGGGATCGAGCTCCTTCGCGAACGCCGGCACTTTTCCGCGCTGGTACGTGGCCATCGCCACCACGACGTGCTCGGCCTCGAACCGGCGAGATCCCGCCAGGACGACGTACCGGCCGTCCTGACGCGTGATGCGGTCCACGGTGACGCCGTTCTCGACGCGCAGCTGGAAATGGTTCGCGTAAGTTTCCAGATAGTCCGCCATCTCGTCCTTGGTCGGGAACGAATCGGGCGGAGCGGGGAAGGGCATCCCGTCGAGGCCGTCGAACTTCGCCGACGTGAACAGCCGCAGCGAGTCCCAGCGCCGGCGCCATGTGTCGCCGATCCGTCGGTTGGCGTCGAGGATGACGAACGGGATGCCTAGCTGCGAGAGGTGATAGCCGGCGGAGAGTCCCGCCTGCCCGGCGCCGATCACGACCACGGGCACCTTTTCCGTCTCGACAGCCGGCCGCGCGTTCCCGTCCAGCGCGCCGAGACGCAGGAGAGCCTGACCTTCATCTACCATCGTGTCTTTCATCGTCGTCCTCCTCATGCCTGTCCGAGGTTACGCACGAGGCGGAATATGCGCGTCGGCCGAATTCCCCAATTTGTATGAGCGTTCTCATGGGTAGTTCTCCCCAATAGACCGTCATCCCGAGGGTCGCCAGACCCGAGGGATCCCGTACTCGAAGCGCTCATCGCATGCTGAGTCCGGGTTCCCTCGCTTTGCTCGGGACCTCAAACCAGCTCGTGCTTGTAGGCGAAGGCCGTCGCGGCGGCTCGAGAGGAAACGTCGAGCTTGACGAAGATGTTGCTGACGTGCCGGTCGATCGTCTTCTCGCTCAAAAAGAGCTCCGAGGCGATCGCCTTGTTCGTCTTCCCGGCGGCTACGAGGCGGAGAACCTGGAGCTCGCGCGGCGTAAGGCCGTGCGGGCGCGGCGGCGGCTCGCCCTCCTTCTTCGAAAGAGCGTCGAGGCGGGAGAGGTCCGGCGCCGCTCCCAGCTCCTCGAACACCGCGCGGGCGCCTTCGAGCTCCAGCGCCGCACCTTCCTCGTCTCCGAGGGCGCGGCACCCGAGCGCGACCGACACTCGCAGCCGGGCGGCGATGTAGGGAGCGCCGACGCGCTGCCAGATATCCAGAGACTCACGAAGCGGACCGAGCGCTCCGGCCGCGTCGCCCTCGGCGAGGGCGACGGCTCCCGATGCGTGCGCCGACATCGCGTGAAGGGCGTCGATGCTGGCTTCTCTCGCGACGTCGGCGAGCTCGCGGCTCGCGCGGCGCGCCTCCTCGAGCTCACCCGAGGCCAGCAGGATCTCGACGGCGGCGGGAAGCAGTCGCGCGCGGCGGAGCGGCTCTTTCGTCGCTTCGAGAGCGCGGCGGACCTGCGCGGCCGCGGTGTCGGCTCGTCCCTGAGCGAGGCGCAGCAATGCGAGGCCCGGCTGCGGCTCGCGCCCCATCCGGCCGGCTTCGCGATAGGCCTCCTCGGCCTCGTCGAATTCGCCGCGGAGGCGGTGGATCTCGGCTTCCTGATAACGGGCACCTGCGGCGCTCATGCGGCGGTTGTCCTGGTGGACGAAGCGCTCCGAGGCGCGCCGCGCCGCTTCGATGGCGTCTGGCCAGTCGCCGGAGAGTTGCAGGATCTCGGCGCGATGCACCAGGCAATAGCCCGCGAAGTCCGCATCGGGCTGCTCCTCGCACCAGGAGGCCAGAGCGTCGTTCCACTCGCGGGCGCGTCCGAGCGCGTACACCTGCTGGCAGCTGGCGATCACGCTGCAATAGATCACGCCCGTCACGAGAGGAGAGACCTCGCCCGCGGTCACGGCGACCATGGCTTCGTCGAGGAGGGCCAGCCCCGGGTCGACCTTGCCCACCGAAAGGAGCGCTTGCCCCTGAAGCATTCGCGCCAGGGCGATGAGATCGGCGTCTCCGAAACGATCGCCGATCTTCGCGGCTTCCGCCGCGGCCGTGTAGGCGGTCTCTCCTTCTCCCGCAACGACCTGCTGGCGCGCGCCGGGAAGGATCATGTAGCCACGCTCGGCGCAGTCGAGCCCCTCGCGCTCGAGGACTCGCTGGGCCCGTCCGAACCAGCCGCTCGCGCGGCTCGGCTCTCCCAGAAACGCGAGGCGCATCCCCAGCCAGAACGCGCAGCGCGCGGCGCGCTCCGGGTGATCGGCCTCCAGGTGCGCATGGTGCGCACGCTCGAGAGCGCTCAGGAAGCTTTCGTCGCGCCCCGAAAGGGCCGCGGAGAGCGCGAGCCGATCGAGATCATCGCCGTCGAGAGGTTTCGCCTCGTCCGCGCGAGCGAGAGACTCGAACGCGTCGCTCCACGCGTGGCGCTCGTAGAGCTTCCGGCCGCGCGCGAGCTCGGTAGCGCCGTTCCTGGCGGACGATTTGCGATTGCGACGACCCCGGTCTTTCACTGCACCGACTCCGATGAGGGCCGAAGGTTAGCAGTTCCGCCCACGCGATAGACTGCGCGCCATGCCGTTCTGGAGGAAGCAGGCGGAGGCGCGCAAACCGCCGGTTCCCCCGGAGCACCTACTGCTCGGTGTCGGCCCGGGCGACTACTGCAAGGTCGGCGAGTACGCGTTCGGAGTGATCGACAAAGTCGCCCGCCTTCGCGCCTCCGACCGCATCCTCGACGTCGGATGCGGGCCCGGCCGCATGGCCTGGCCCCTGTCGGCCAGGCTCGGACGTCGAGGTTCGTACGACGGCCTGGACGTCGTCAAAGCGTACGTGGACTGGTGCAAGCAGAGCCTGGGCCTGGATCCCGAGCGGTTTCGCTTCCACCACGCCGACATCCGCACCAAGTTCTACAACCCGGACGGGGCGATCGAGGCGGCGGACTTCGGTTTCCCGTGGAAGGACGGTTCGTTCGACCTCGTCCTCGCGACGTCACTGTTCACGCACCTCCTTCCCGCCGGGACCGAGCACTACGCGCGAGAGATCGCCCGCGTGCTCGCGCCGAAGGGAAGGCTTTTCGCGACCTTCTTCATCCTCGACGAAAGCGGGAAGGAGGCCGCCGCTGGTGGAAAGACCTATCCGACGTTCCTCCACGAGATAGAGCACGGCCGCCTTCACGACCCGGCCATTCCGGAAAGCGCCGTGGCGTTCGAGCCGGAGTGGCTGCTTCCGACGCTCCAATCCGCAGGCCTGACGGTTACGGCGGTGCATTCCGGCCACTGGAAGGGCCGCCCGGGTTTCGAGTATCAGGACGTCGTGCTGGCGACGAAGTCGCGCTAACCCTTCTCAGCAGTTGATCACGGGCGCCCCGGCACTGTCTTTCGGGCCCGCCGCCCGGACGCGAAATGAAGGGTAAGGAGCGGGAGTCAACCGGATCTCAGAAAAATCGGCATGTGCGATACAAGCCTTCGAGCGCAACAGCAAGTGCGGCGACTCTCATATCAGTGAATGGTGTATCCGTCAGCGCTCGTCATCGAACCACTTTGCAGGTGTCCCGACGCGGTTGCCCTTTGAGATAGTCGTTCCACGCGGCGTCATCCAGAGTCTGGTCCAGTACCCGGGTGCACGCCTGCTGAACCAGGTCTTCCGGCCGCCATGGAAAGAAGGCGAGCCGATGGTGGGAGTCGAGCCGCACGAGATAGCGGCCGTCCGGCGTGAATCGGATGGGCGCGGAGCCGAATTTCATCTCATCCGCTTGTGGTATAGCCGTGACGACGACGGGACCGTCAGCGCGATGGCCCCTTCCAGGGAAGATCCGATGAGCAACGGAGATGTCCCAGACTCTCAAGATGCCGTCATCGTAGCCGACGGCGAGGTACGGCTCCGTCGGATGAAATGCTATCAACGCCGGCCCGGTGAACCGTTGAGTCAGTTGCCTGGTCTCAGCAGTTCCAATGTCCCAGAGGCGGACGGCGTCCTCGTCGGAAAACGCGAATCTCGTAGATGCGGTGTCGAACGCGATTTCGGATGTGACCGACTTCACGGGAAACGCACGGAGTGGCTTGTGCGTGAGGGCGTCCCAGATCGTCATCAGCTCAGGCGGGCGACCACTGCGCGGGCCGCCTTGTTCAACGACTCGTGTCGCGAAGAATTTGCCATTCGGACTGAACACGAGCGAACGATCGAAGGCCGCCTTGTCGTCTATCCAACTCCGCGTCAAGGACTTCAATGAGTACGCCTCGATAGCCTTTTCGCCTTTCGTCACGAGCTGCGAACCATCAGGGGAGAACGTCAAATACCGCGAGATGCTCGCGTTGACTCGTACGGATTCATGCCAGTTCTCCAAGTCCACTTCTGAAATGCCGGCACGACGTGCTACCCAGAGCGTGGTGTCATCGCGAAATTGCAGACCCAGCACTTCCCGTGGATTGTCGTCGTCGCCCTCGGGTCGCGCGACTGGGTTCGCCGGTGCTGCGTCCGTGTCACGCCAACCGGTCAGGCGTCCCGTCACCGTATCGAGCATGGCGAGAGTGCCGTCTTCATGGCCAAGAGCCACCTTGCGGCCGGACGGCGAAAATGCCATCTCGGCACGGTAACTACCGGCCAGCGGCCGCTCCATCAAAACGCTGAGCTTCTTGTTGTCGATCACGCTGATGGACCGCTCGGTGAGAACCGCGGACGTGCCGGTGCCGATCTCGAATCGACGGACGCCGGCAAACGTCGCGGCGTCACTGCCGGGATCCAGTCGCCACA
>Ga0066388_100002722_pt1 | contig 11017 bp, 12 predicted proteins | sample PanSoiMetaGPlot6_FD_64539 | JGI IMG/M metagenome (GOLD analysis project Ga0066388, IMG submission 64539) | Tropical forest soil microbial communities from Panama analyzed to predict greenhouse gas emissions - Panama Soil - Plot 6 (Hybrid Assembly) | ecosystem: Environmental > Terrestrial >... | reverse complement strand
CGAGGAGGGCCACTACTTCGTCGTCGACCGGAGCAAGGACCTGATCCTCACCGGCGGCTTCAACGTCTACCCGGCCGAGATCGAGCGCGTCGTGGCCGCCCACCCGGCGGTGGCCATGGTGGCCGTCGGCTCGGTGTCCGACGACAGGCTCGGCGAGCTGGCCCGGGCCTACGTGGTGCTGCGCCCCGGCGCCGCCGCCACCGAGGCGGAGATCATCGAGCACTGCCGCCCGCACCTGGCCGCCTACAAGCTGCCGCGCTCGGTCCTGTTCGTCGCCGACCTGCCCAAGACTTCGACCGGCAAGGTGATGCGCCGCGAGCTGAAGAAGCTCGACGGCTGAGGCCGAAGCCGCGGCCGAGATCGCCCGCGGGGTTACCGGACGGCCAGGCCGGGGCTCGGGGTGAGGCCGGGGGACGCGCCGGCTCGTTCGGTATCCGGCCGGTGATGACCACCGCAGTCGTGCACGTTGTCCCGGTCCCCGCTTGCGTCGGCAGCTCGGTAAGTCTAGGCTAACCGTTAGTGGATACTTACGGGGATGGCGGTCTGGGCCTGCTCGGCGATCCGACCCGGCGGGCGATCTTCGAGCTGCTCGCGCGGCGTCCGAGCTCGGTCGGCGAGCTGGCGCGGCAGCTGCCGGTCAGCCGTCCGGCGGTATCCCAGCACCTGCGCGTGCTCAAGGACGGCGGCCTGGTGGTCAGCCGGGCCGAGGGGACGCGGCGGGTGTACCAGCTCAACCCGGACGGAGTGTCCGCGCTGCGGGCGTACCTGGACCGCGTCTGGGACGAGGCGCTCACCTCCTTTCAGAAGGTGGCAGACGATCCCGATCCCGAACAGGAGCAGTGAATTGAGCACAGTCCCCGATATCAGCGGCAAGGTCACGGTCAGCGTGCCGGTGGAGCAGGCGTTCCGCGTGTTCACTAGTTCGTTCGGCAACTGGTGGCCGCGTGAATACCACTACGGTCAGGCCGAGATGGCCGAGGCCATCCTTGAGTCAGGGGAAGGCGGGCGCTGGTTCGAGCGCGGCACCGACGGCACCGAGCGCGACTGGGGCCGGGTCCTGGTCTGGGAGCCGCCGCAGCGCCTGGTGATGACCTGGCAGACCAACGGCCAGGGGCAGTACGACCCCGACCCCGACCACGCCAGCGAGATCGAGGTGCGGTTCACCGCGGACGGCGCCGGGCAGACCGTGGTCGAGCTCGAGCACCGGCACCTGGACCGGCTGGCCGGCGGCGACGCCATCCGCAGCATGATCGTCGGCGGCGGCGGCTGGACCGCCATCCTCGAGCTGTACGCCAAGGCGGCGCAGTGACGGCTGGGTGATCGCGGGCGGCGCGGCCGGGCCGCGCGTGTGGCGGGGCCGCCGGGGATCGCGTTGGCTACCGCGCCCGGGCCCGGCATCGCTCGTAGGCTGTGATCATGACACCCGACGAGCGCTGGCTCACCGCGCTATGGCCATCGGTCCGCGCTCCGCTGCCGCCTCCGCCCGCCCGGGTGCTCGAGATCGGCTGCGGGCCGGTCGGCGGCTTCGTCCCCATGCTGGGCGCCGACGGGTACGCCGCGACCGGCATCGACCCCGAGGCACCGGACGGAGCCGGATACCGCCGGGCCGAGTTCGAGCAGTATCAGGCGCCGCAGCCCGCCGACGCCATCGTCGCCTGCACCTCCCTGCATCACGTCGCCGACCTGGGCCAGCTACTGGACCTGGCGGCGGCGGCCCTGGTGCCGGACGGCGTCCTGGTCGTGGTGGAGTGGGCGCGGGAACGTTTCGACGAGGCCACCGCGGAGTGGTGCTTCGCCCGGCGGCCCGGGCCGGGCGAGGACCGCGGCTGGCTGGACGACCGCTATGAGCAGTGGCAGGCTTCGGGCCAGCCCTGGGACGCGTACTGCCGGTCCTGGGCGGAGGGCGAGGGCCTGCATCCGGGCGGCGACATCCTCCGCGAACTGCAGGCCAGGTTCGACACCGGCGAGCTCAGCTACGGCGCCTACTTCTTCCCCGCACTGCGCGATATCAGCGAGGCCGACGAGATCGCCGCCATTGACACCGGACAGATCCGGGCCAACCGGATCCAGTGGCACGGCAGGCGGAGAGGGGCGCGAGCCTGAGCCTGTCGATCGGGGTGGTGCGGCGGCCCGGCCGGGAAGCAGCCTGCGGCCTCTTTCGGCTTCCGGCTGCAGGCCTGGGGCTGGATTCGTGATCGTGGAGACTTACCCCCGATTTTCCGCGGGTAGCAATCCACAATCAGCGGAGCGGCCCTGGCCGGTGCCCGATTTGCCGGGTTCTGCCCGCGGGCTCGCAGCCATCGGCCTGGCAAACCCGAACAAAAACCGCATTCTCGCCCGCTGCCAGGGACACGCCGATGTCATCGCGTGTATTTACCCCCCGTTTGCGGGAGTGTGCGGGAGGTAAGTACACACAATCCTTGTGAGGAGGCGGGCTAAGAGCACCGGGGGCGCGGGCGGGGGGTTACTGGATCGGGAACTCTGTGCCGCGCTCGCTGTCGGGGCGGGGGCCGAAGATCCGGCGCTGGGATTCGTCGATCGGGACGTCGTTGATGCTGGCCTCCCGGCGGCGCATCAGGCCGTGTTCGTCGAACTCCCACAGCTCGTTGCCGTAGCTGCGCCACCACTGGCCCTGGACATCGTGGGACTCGTACTGGAACCGGACCGCGATCCTGTTGTCCCGGAAGGCCCACAGGTTCTTGCGCAGGGCATAGTCGAGTTCACGGTTCCACTTGGCGGTGAGGAACTCGACGATCGCCGCCCGCCCGGTGAAGAAGCTGTCGCGGTTGCGCCAGGCTGAGTCGACGGTGTACGCGCCCGCGACGCGCTCGGGGTCGCGGGTGTTCCAGGCATCCTCGGCGGCCTGCACCTTGATCAGGGCGGTGGCCAGGTCGAACGGCGGCAGCGGCGGGCGGTCGGCCATGTGAACTCCATTCTTTAATTAAGAATTTTTAGTGATAGAGTCCTGGCATGAGCCTACCACCCGGCGGCCCGGACCTGGCCTCGTTGAGCAGTCTGGACGATCCGGTGCGCCGCCGCCTGTACGGGGTCGTGATCGGCCAGCCCGGGCCGGTGGGCCGGGACGAGGCGGCGGCCGCGGCCGGGATCGGCCGGGCGCTGGCCGTCTACCACCTGGACAAGCTGGTCGAGTCGGGGCTGCTCACCGCGTCTTACCAGCGGCCGCCCGGCCGGAACGGGCCGGGCGCGGGCCGACCCGCCAAGCTCTACTCCCGGTCGGACCGTGAGTTCGCGGTCACCGTGCCGCCGCGGGAGTACGAGCTGGCGGCGCGGCTGCTGGTCCAGGTCGTCGAGGACGACCCCAGCGGGCGCAGCCGGGCCGCGCTGGGCGAGGCGGCGCGGCGGCTCGGCACCGCGCTGGGCGAGGCGGCGCGGCAGCTCGGCACCGAGTTGGGTCGGGCCGGCCACGGGGCGGCCCGGGATGTGGCCGGAGATGTGAACAACGTGCTGGCGCAGCAGGGGTACGAGCCGTGCCGGGGCGGCGACGGCGTCATCCGGCTGCGGAACTGCCCGTTCCACCAGCTCGCCGAGCGGCACAGGGAGACGGTCTGCGGCATGAACCTGGCGCTGGTCGAAGGGCTGCTCGCGGGCCTGGGCGCGGACGGCTGGCGGCCGGTGCTCGACCCGCGGCCCGGGCACTGCTGCGTGGCCATCGGCGGTGACCGGCCGTGACGGCCCGGCCGGACCGGTCCCTGCACGTCGCGCCGGGCGGCGCCGGGGTCGACATCGAGGCGGCGCGGCGGGCGGCGGCCGACTTCCTGGCGGCGCTCGGTGTCGACGTGGACCACGAGGACCTGGCCGAGACCCCGGCCCGGATGGCCCGCGCCTACGCCGAGCTGTTCAGCGCGCCGCCGCTCCGGCTGACCACGTTCGCCAACGACGAGGGCTACGACGAGCTCGTGCTGGCCCGGGCCATCCCGTTCCGCACCGTGTGCGAGCACCACCTGCTGCCGTTCTCCGGCCTGGCGCACGTCGGCTACCTGCCCGGCGGGCGGCTCCTCGGGCTGTCCAAGCTGGCCCGCCTGGTCGAGCACTTCGCGGCCAGGCCCCAGGTCCAGGAGCGGCTGACCAGGCAGGTCGCCGACTACCTGGCCGACCGGCTGGACCCCCCCGGCGTAGGCGTGGTGCTGGAAGCCGAGCACTCCTGCATGACGCTGCGCGGCGTGCGGGCGCACGGCGCGAAGACGGTCACGTCGGCCCTGCTGGGCACGCTGCGGACCGACCCGGCCAGCCGGGCCGAGTTCTTCGCGCTGGCCGGCGTGCCGCGCTTAGCGAAGGTGCACCCAGACAGGAGAGAAAACCCGGACGGGAGAGAAAATCCAGACAGGAGAGCGGGATATGAGCGAGAGCAGCACGTACGTGATTGTCGGTGCAAGCCTGGCCGGAGCCAAGGCGGCGGAGGCCCTGCGCGAGGAGGGGTTCGGCGGGCCGGTGGTGCTGATCGGGGACGAGGCCGAACGGCCCTATGAGCGGCCGCCGCTGTCCAAGGACTACCTGCTCGGCAAGGCCGAACGCGAGACGATCTACGTCCACCCGGCCGCATGGTACGCCGACCACGGCGTCGAGCTGCGCCTCGGCGACCCGGTCACCGGCATCGACCGCGCGGCGCGCGAGGTGGCGCTGGCCGACGGCAGCCGGATCGGCTACGCCAGGCTGCTGCTGGCCACCGGTTCCTCGCCACGGCGTCTCCCGGTGCCGGGCGCCGAGGCCGACGGCGTGCTCTACCTGCGCCGGGTGGGCGACAGCGACCAGATCAAGGCGGCGTTCCATGGCGCCTCGCGCGTCGCGGTCATCGGCGCGGGCTGGATCGGCCTGGAGACCACCGCGGCGGCCCGCGCGGGCGGCGTCGAGGTCACCCTCCTGGAGGCGGCCGAGCTCCCGCTGCTGCGGGTGCTCGGCGCCGAAGCCGCCCGGGTCTTCGCCGGCCTGCACCGCGAGCACGGCGTGGACCTGCGGTTCGGCGTGCAGGTCAAGGAGATCACGACCACGGGCGGCCGGGCCGCGGGGGTCCGGCTCGGCGACGGCAGCCACGTCGAGGCGGACGCGGTCATCGTCGGCGTCGGGATCACGCCGAACACCCAGCTGGCCGAGGCGGCCGGGCTGGAGATCGATAACGGCATCGTCGTCGACGCGGGGCTGCGGTCCAGCGACCCGGACATATTCGCCGCCGGGGACGTCGCCAGCGCCTACCATCCGCTGCTCGGCCGGCACATCCGGGTGGAGCACTGGGCCAACGCGCTGAACCAGCCGCAGGCGGCGGCCCGCGCCATGCTCGGCCAGGACGTCGCCTACGACGAGGTGCCGTACTTCTACACCGACCAGTACGACCTGGGCATGGAGTACGCCGGTTACGTCGAGCCTGGCGGCTACGACCAGGTGGTGTTCCGCGGCGACGTGGCGCGGCGCGAGTTCATCGCGTTCTGGCTGGGCGGCGGCCGCGTACTGGCGGGGATGAACGTCAACGTGTGGGACGTCAACGCCGCGATCCAGGCGCTGGTGCGCGGCGGCGGCCCGGTCAGCCTGGACCGGCTCGCCGACCCCGCCGTGCCCCTGGACCAGGTGGCCGAGACCTAGCGGCCGGGCAGCTTGCCTCCCATCAGGCGCCTGAGGCGCAGGATCTCGCCGTCCCGCGCGTCGAGCACCGGCTCGACGACGTTCATCGCGGCGTGCACCGCGGTCTCCAGGTCGCTGGCTATGCCATAACGCAGGAAACTGCGGCCCAGCGCCCGCCGGAGGCGCTCCGCGGTGACGGTCAGCAAATCGGGCGGCTCTTTATTCGACTTGCGCGCATTATCGGCATTTCCGGTGCCGGGCCGGGCCGGGCGCGAATTCGGCCGGCGGCCGCGCCCGGCCGGGAGGCCGCCCGCCGGCTCGGGCGGCGTGATTACGTCAGGGCTATCCGGCACCGCGAACAACGGCGTCATCGCCCACGGCTGCGGCTGAGCCTGGGTGGTGCGCCGCCGCTTTGGTAGGGTCGGCTCCGGGAGCATTAGCGTGACCTTCCTGGCAAAGGATTGTCTTCTCAGCGCTAATGCTCCCCCTTTGTGGCCGTGATATCACAGATGTCCAGGTCGCACGGCGTGTCATCACTACTCCGCAGGGTGCCTTCTGGCTCTTTCTGGGCATATTCCGACGACAATTCCTATCGAATATTTGTGCGTACGAACGCCGTTCACGCCGTCACCGATCCCGGTTCACCCCGCCGGGAGATTTCCACGTGCGGCCGGGACAGCCAGAGCGCCCACTCCGCGCTGATCTCGCCCGCCGTGGTGAGCAGCGGCGGCAGGTGATCGCGCAGTAGCCGCTGCGTGGTGGTCTCGGCCGCGTGCACGGTGACGTTCATCGCCGCCCGGACCGCCCCGGACCCGTCCCGGACCGGCACCGCCACCGAACGGACACCGGGCGCGAGCTCCTCGTCGGCCAGCGCCCAGCCGCGGGCCCGCACCTCGGCCAGCTCGTCCCGCAGCTGCGCGGGCGACCGGCCGCCAGCGAAACGAAGCTGCGGCGGCAGCCCGGAGCGGCTGGGCTGGGCCAGCGCGGCCGCGACCTGGTCCGGGGGCAGCCCGGCGAGCAGGACCTTGCCCTGCGAAGTCTGCACCGCCGGGAAGTGGGTGCCGATCTCCACCCGCAGCGCGATCAGCTTGGGCACCGAGACGCGGGCCACGTAGACGATGTCGGAGCCGTCGAGCTGGGCCATGGACGAGGACTCGCCGGTGCGGGCCACCAGCGCCTCCATGTGCGGCCGGGCGATGTTCCACAGCCCCAGCGAGCTGACGTAGGCCATGCCCAGGTTCAGCACCTTCGGCGTCAGCTCGAAGGTGCCGTCGCCGGACCGGACGAAGCCGAGCTCGGTCAGGGTGAGCAGCAGGCGGCGGGCGGTGGGCCGGGCCAGGCCCGCCGCGTCCGCCACCTCGGTCAGCGACATGCTGCGGTGCTCCGCGCCGAACGCGGCCAGGATGTCCAGCCCGCGCGCCAGCGCCTCGACGAAGTCCGGCCCCTGGCCGCGTCCCGCCATGCCGGGGTCAGCCCTCGCCGAAGATGCTGCCGCGCGCGCCGTGCGTCGACTCGGACTTGAACTCGGTGTACTGGTACGGGTTGTCCAGTACCTCGGTGGTGGGCAGGTCGGGGTTCATCCCGGCGGCCCAGGCCTCGTCGCCGAGCTCGGAGCGCAGGTAGTCCACGGTGGCCTCGGCGGTGCGCCGCACCGCGCCGAGGTCGGCGCCGACCAGCCGGTGCTCGTGCTTGACCACCCGCCCGTTGACCAGGACGGTGTGCACGTCGCCGCGCTGGGCCTGGAAGGCCACGTGACCGTACGGGTTCACCAGGGGGAACGAGACCGGCGAGGCGTCGTTCTTGATCAGCACGACGTCGGCCTTGCAGCCTGGCTCGAGGCGGCCCAGGTCATCGCGGCCCAGGGCGCGGGCGCCGCCCCGGGTGGCCCAGTCGACCACGTGCTCGGCGCGCAGCGCGTGGTGGGTGACGGTCTCGCCCTTCATGTGCGCCTCGAGGTGCTCGCGGGCCCGGTCGGCGCCCAGGGTGGTGCGCATGGCCGAGAACAGGTCGCCGCTCCACCACACGCTGGTGTCCATGGACAGCGCGACCGCGATGTCGTGGCGGCGGACCTGCCAGGTGGGCGGGTAGCCCTGGCCCGCGCTCTGCTCCGATTCCGTGGCCACCGAGATGGTGCCGCCGGTGGCGGCGATGCGCTGGTAGGAGTCGGCGGAGAGGGTGGCCGCGTGTACGTAGATGCTCTGCGGGGTCATGAACCCGTTCTCGTGCATCAGCCGGATGCCGTCGTCGTTGGTGGCGCCCCACACGCCGGCGTGGGTGGTGACGGGCAGGCCGAGCTCGCGGGCCGCCTCGAAGGCCGCCTTCTCCGGGAAGGCCGGGTCGCCGGTGACGTCGAAGGCGATCTGGAAGCCGAGCATGTCGCCGGGCGGGTTCGCCGCCAGGAACGACCGGACGGCCGGATCGGCGGTCCACACCCAGGGCGCGGCCTGGATGTTGCCGTAGGCCAGGACGAACCGGCCCGGCACCGCCCGCAGCGCGTCGAGCGCGGCCTCGGCGTGGTCCGTGGTCTGCAGGTTGTGCGACCAGTCCACCGTGGTGGTCACGCCGGCCTCGAGGGATTCCCAGGCCGAGACCAGGTTGCCGGCACCGATGTCCTCGGGGCGGAATTTCCGGCCGTGCTCCAGGTAGTTCCAGACGAAGTACTGGGTCAGCGTCCAGTCCGCACCGTAGGCGCGCATGGCCGTCTGCCACATGTGCCGGTGCGTGTCGATCATGCCCGGCATTACGATGCCGCCGGTCGCGTCGATCTCGACGGTGCCCTCGGGCACCTCGAGCCGCGGGCCGACCGCGGCGATCCTGTCCCCGTCCACCAGCACGTCGGCGTCGGTGAGGACCGTGTGGGCGTCGTCCATGGTGAGCACCGTGCCGCCGCGCAGCACGACCGGCCTGCCAGCGGCCACGTCCGTGTCGGGATTCGTCATTGAAACCTCCGCGTGTCTTCTTGCGGACGATCGTCCGCTGTACGACCAACGGCTGTCAAGCGGTTCTCCGCCACCCGGCCCTTGACAGCGCGGTTCGCGGGCCTAGGCTGGTCCGTACGCTGTCCATGGACGGTTGTCCGTATGGCGGACAGTCTGACGAAAGGACGACCGCACGATGACCGTGGACCAGGCGCGGGGGCCGCTGGCCGGGCTGCTGGTGGCGGACTTCTCCCGGATCCTGGCCGGGCCGTACGCCACCATGCTGCTGGCCGACATGGGGGCCGAGGTGGTCAAGGTCGAGGGTCCCGGCGGTGACGACACCCGCACCTGGCAGCCGCCGGTCCGGGACGGCATCTCGACCTACTACCTCAGCGTGAACCGCAACAAACGCTCGGTCGCGCTCGACCTGAAGGACTCCGCCGACCTCACCCTGGCCCACGAGCTGGCGCGGCGCGCCGACGTGTTCATCGAGAACTTCAAGCCGGGCGGCCTGGCCCGCTTCGGGCTCGACTACGGGGCCGTGTCGGCCGCCAACCCGGCCGTCGTGTACGCCTCGATCAGCGGTTTCGGCAGCGGGCCCAAGGGCGCCTCGCTGCCCGGCTACGACCTCATCGTGCAGGCCGTCTCCGGCCTGATGAGCGTGACCGGGGACCCGGGGGGCGAGCCGTACCGGGCCGGCGTGGCCGTGTTCGACGTAATCTCCGGGCTGCACGCCACCATCGGGATCCTGGCCGCGCTCAACCACCGCCAGGAGACCGGCCACGGCCAGCACGTCGAGATCAGCCTGCTGGCGTCGGCCATGTCCGGCCTGGTCAACCAGACCGGCGCGTTCGTCGCGGGGGGCGTGGTCCCGTTCCGGATGGGCAACAGCCACCCCAGCCTGTTCCCCTATGAGCCGCTCCCCTGCGCCGACGGCGAGCTGATCATCACCGCGGGCAACGATATCCAGTTCCGCAAGCTGGCCCAGGTCCTGGGGGTGCCCGGGCTGCCCGACGACCCGCGGTTCGGCCGTAACGAGGACCGCACGGCCAACCGGGACGAGCTGCGGCCGCTGCTGGTCGAGCGGCTGCGCACCCGCCCCACGATGGAGTGGTTCCGCGAGCTCAGCGCGGCCGGGGTCCCGTGCGGGCCGATCAACACCATCGACCAGGGCGTGGCGTTCGCCGACGAGGTGGGCCTCGACCCGGTCGTGGTGGTGGGGCACGGCGACGACGCGGTGCCGTCGGTGCGGCACCCGATCAGGTTCTCGGCCACCCCGGCCAGCTACCGGCTGCCGCCGCCGGTCCTGGACGAGCACGGCGAACAGATCCGTCGCTGGCTGGCCGGACCGGAAGAAGGAAAAGACAAGGACATGGGACGGAACGGATCGGGCGCGAGCCTCGAGATGGCCCGCGACGAGGAGGCGGGCGGATGAGCGGCGGCGCGGACGCGAGCGGCCTGTCGTTTCCCACGTCGCTCGGGACCTCGACGCCGGACCAGATCAGGCTGCTCGGGCAGGACCTGACGGCCGATCTGATGGGCCGGGTCAGCTTCGGCGAACTGGCCTTCTGGCTGGTCACGCTGCGGCGGCCAACGCCGTCGGAGACCCGGGTGTTCGAGGCCGTGCTGGTGGCGCTGGCCGACCACGGGTTCACCCCGACCGCGATCGCGGCCCGGCTGACGTACCTGTCCGCGCCGGACTCGCTGCAGGGGGCGCTGGCCGCCGGCCTGCTGGGCGGCGGATCCCGGTTCCTGGGGGTGACCGAGGACTGCGGCCGCTACCTGCACGACGTGCTGGCCAGCGTCGTGGACGGCGAGCTGCCCGCCGACGACGAGGGGTGGGACGCGCTCGCGCTGGCCGCCGTGCGGGAGACCAAGGCGGCCGGGCGCTTCGTCCCGGGGCTGGGCCACCCGGTGCACAAGGTGACCGATCCCCGCACGCCGGTGCTGATCGCGATCGCCTCGGAGGAGGGGCTGCGCGGTCCGCACCTGCGGCTGTTCGAGGCCATCGGCCGGGTGCACGAGCAGGTGCTCGGGCGCAGGCTGCCGCTCAACGGGGCCGGCGTCTGCGGCGCCGCGCTGGCCGACCTGGGCCTGCCCGTCGAGCTGCTGCGCGGCTTCGCGCTGCTGGCCCGGGCGGCCGGGCTGCTCGGGCAGATCGCCGAGGAGCGGCGCCGCCCGATCGGCATGGACATGTACATGACGGTGGACCGCAACGCGGTCTATGTCGAACCGGATCCTGACTGAAGGAGCGCCGTATGGCCACTGTCGCCGCGGTCATCGCCTCGACGCATCATCCGTTCTACTACCGCGCCAGCACCTCGACCGGGGCGGACCGGCCGCCCTTCGCCGACGAATGGGTGGCCAAGATCGAGGCGTTCCGCGCCACGCTCACCCGGGCCGAGCCGGACGTCCTGGTCATGGTGGGCAGCGACCACTTCCACCAGCTGTGGCTGGACAACATGCCGCAGTTCCTGGTGGGCAAGGCGCCGTTCTTCGACGCGAACTGGTACAACGAGGAACGGGAG
>Ga0066388_100002721_pt1 | contig 11018 bp, 15 predicted proteins | sample PanSoiMetaGPlot6_FD_64539 | JGI IMG/M metagenome (GOLD analysis project Ga0066388, IMG submission 64539) | Tropical forest soil microbial communities from Panama analyzed to predict greenhouse gas emissions - Panama Soil - Plot 6 (Hybrid Assembly) | ecosystem: Environmental > Terrestrial >... | reverse complement strand
ACACGATAGTTCATTCCGAGTACGATCAGTTCTCCGGAGGCGCCGGTCATCCGGTATTCGTCTTCGATTGCGTAGCCGTCGAGGATGTAGCGGCCGCGCCATTCGGCCTGGAACGCCTGCCATTCCCCTGTAGGCAACTTCACCCTGGCTTCGCACCGCCAGCGGCCGATAAGAAACGCAAATTTAGAGAGCTCCGCGGGCGCAAGGGGATTGGGCTGTCCAAATTCCCAGTCGACGTGATCCATGGTTGCTACTCGATCGGAGCCGGGCGCGGAGGTTCCAGGCCGAGCGCGAGCTGCGGGCTGGGAGGGGCAACAATCGGCGCCCAGGGTCGCGACCCGATACCATATTTGCGGCGCAATTCTTCGAAGCGCGCGCGGATTTTCTTGCGGTAATCCTCGGGCGCGTAGGCGTGGCGCGCGTACCAGTCACGGTACTGGTGCACCAGTCGCGGGAACTTCCGTTCGAGGAACGGCAGAAATTGCTTCAGCGACGAAGGCATGAGGAACAGCACGCCGCCCGCAATCCATTCGGCGCCTGAATCGCGCGCGGCACAGACCAACCGGTCGAGATCTTCATCGCGGTCCGTTAGGCCGGGCAGAATTGGCATGGCGTTCACGCCGACCGAGATTCCCGCTTCGCGCAGCTTCTTCACAGCGTCGAGTCGCAGGTCGGGGCGTGGCGCGCGTGGCTCCAGCATGCGGGCCAAGCGCGTGCGAATCGTTCCGACGCTCATATTGATGATGATCGATGAACGCTCGGTAATGCGTTTCAAGACGTCGATGTCGCGAAGCACCTGGTTGGATTTCGTAGTGATCGAAAGGCTCAGGCCTTCGCGTAGCGCCATCTTTTCCAGGATCGCGCGTGTCGCGCCAAATTCGCGTTCGGCCGGTTGATAGGGATCCGTGGCCGTGCCGATGGCGATGTGCTCGCCCCAGATTTTTTCCGTGCCGAGGTCGCGCTCGGCCAGCGGGCCGGCGTCCTTCTTGACGTAAATCTTGCGCTCGAATTCGCCACCGTCGAGCTCCATGTACTCGTGCGTATAGCGGGCATAGCAGTATTTGCAGCCGAATTCGCAGCCGCGATAGGGATTCATTGTCCAGCGAAAGGGAACCCGGTCGGAATCGCAGTGGTTCAGGATTGATTTGACTGGCAGCAGGTAATACTCGGTCCCGCGCTTGGCGTCAGCGCAGGGGGAGGAAGCGGCGAGGCGCGCAATGCCGACCAGTTCCGCTGGAGGCCTCGTACTCCGGCTCTCGGCCGGAGGGGGCGCGGAGGCACCCAGCGTAGACTCACAAGCGCCGTGGCGAGCGGCTGTGGGGAAAAGGGTGAGACTGGTCTGCTTCGGACGGGGCCTTCTGACGAGGGGCGTCGCCGGACCCGACCGAAGAATGGGAGAAGTGGCCATTGAAAGCCTCGCCGCACGGAGGGAACTATATTCGCTTTTCTTTCGCCATGTCAAGTACTTTCTTTCGCTTTTTGTTCGTCTGGCCCAAGGGACAAGTCCTGCGGAGGAAAACCTGAACCGATTCGGCGTGGCGTCAGGACAGATCGAGGTATCTAATTGCTTGAAAAGAGAGGGAGATACTTGTCGGAAGTCGGAATCCTGGTGATTGACGACGACTTGGCCACGCAGAGGGCACTGAAAAACGTCCTCGACACCGAAGGCTGGCGTGTGCGCGTGGTGCCGCATGCCCGGCACGCACTGACCGAACTGGCGAACAGTGCCTGGAACCTGGTGATTATCAACGTGGCGCTGACCGACCTGCATGGACCGCTGTTTGCCATCCTGAAGGACCTTTCGCAAACCGAGCAAGCGGAGCCGCCGACTGAGAACGTGGACCGTGTCAACGCAGGGGAGGAGGACAAACTTGCGTCCGCAATCGGCGAGGAGCCGGAAGCTGAGCCGGCTCCGGAAGCCCGGAAACGCATTCGCGTGCTGTTTCTTGTGCCACCGCTATCGGTGCGCACCGCGCAGCCCGTGCTGGAGCGCGAAGGCCTGCCGTATTCACTTAAGCCGTACCACCTGCACGACTTCTTGGAAAAAGTGAGCGAACTGCTTGTGGAGGCGGGTGCCATCGAAGCGCCAATCCGCAGCATGCGCGATTTTTCGGCGCGGAAGCGGCGGGTGACGTCCAGGCGCACCGCGCGCGACAGCCGCCGTGGCGCCATGTTTGCCAGCCGCGAGGACTACCAGATGACCGAGGAAGAACTGATGGAGTTCGAGCGCCAGGAAGAAGAAGACCGCAAGAAGCGCGAAAAGGAACGTCTCGAACGCCAGCACCTCGGCTAATCCCCCCGCCACCCTTCTTGTTTCAAAAAAGACTGCAAGGAAGAAGCCTCGACTCGTTCTCCTGGTGAATGAATGCGGCGACGATGCCGCGAGTCGGGAGGCCATCATGAAGTCCAGGCGTTCGAGCCTTATTCGTATCCTGATCGTTACAGCAGTTCTTGTGGTTCTTGCCGAAGGTTCTTTGATTTCGAAACTGACAGGAGGACGGATTGTGATTCCGTTCCGACGTCCGGCGTGCGGATGCGCCTTGCCGCCGGTGCCGCTTCGAGCGCCGGTACCCGAGCCGCAGCCGGGTGATGAGCATGGCTGGCGCCTGGGCGACCCGATCACTTACGAAAATCTGACCGTATTCCCGGTGCTCGCGTCGCAGACCGCGAACACCAGTGGTTTTGCCACGCTGGATGAAGCACTCGCTTCGGGCGATGCGATTGTCACCGAGCAGGGCAGTTACATGCGCCGGACGCGCGACGGCGTCGACGAGCCCGTTTACTCCGGCGCGCAGGTCAATCAGCTTGTGTTAATCAATCGCGGGAAGCGACCGCTGCTGCTGCTGGCCGGCGAAGTTGTCTCCGGCGGAAAACAGGATCGCATTGTCGGCAAAGACCGCATCGTGCCAGTCGGCGCCCCGCCGCTGGCGCTCGATGTATTTTGCGTGGAGCACGGGCGCTGGACGGGTGGGTCCGACAAATTCACCGCCGCGAACACGATGGTGCATCCGAGCGTGCGTGAAAAAGCCGCAGTGGAGCAGGATCAGGGAAAAGTGTGGGCCGCGGTGCGCAGCGGGACGACGACTACGAACACCCGGGCATCCACCGGCAGCGCTGGGAATGCGCGCGCCGATGCCGCCGCGCCGATGGTTTCCAGTGAAGCGCTCAGCACGGTCATGGCGGAAAGCGCACCGACGGAGTCGTATCGCAAGATCTACCAGTCACGAGCCGTCGGAACTTCCGTGGAAGCATTCGCCGCCGAAATGGAACGGCGCTTCAAGCGCGCCACGCAGAATCGAAAGGACGAGCACGTGGTCGGCGTTGTGGTCGCGTACGGAGATGAAGTGGCGTGGAGCGACATCTTCGTGTCGTCCGAGCTTTTCCGGGTGTATTGGCCGAAGCTCTTGCGCAGTTACGTCGTCGAAGCCGTCACGCGGCCCCGTTTGCGCGAAACGGCCTCCCTGGCAGATGCGCGCGATTTTCTGCGGCCTGCGGACGGACACGTCCGGGAAGAAAGCGATCCGGGCGTGTACATCTGGCGGGAACGCACGGATGGACGTCGCGCGGAAATCGAGCTCGAGGCCCTCGATCCGAAGCCGCTCACGCTGCATTGGATGAAAGTGCTGCGCGCAAGCTAACGCCCACTAGACGCCCCATCCGCAGCGGGTACGCCGCGGTCTCCCCAGCCCGACCGTCGTGCGAATGTCTGGAAGTACCCCGGGGCACTGGGACGTACTGGAAGACATTCGTTCCAGCGCGGCTATCGCGTCTTCGCGGCTCTCGTCCGGATATTGCTCCAGGAATTCGTCGAGCGTTTCACCGCCCTCGAGGTAGTCGGGTAGCGTTTGAAAAGGCACGCGGGTACCGCGGAACACCGGTTCGCTGAGAATCTCAGGATCCTGGATGATCACGCTCTCATGTGGCGGTGCCCTGAGAGGCCCTCCTCTGCGTGGGATTATCTCATCGAGGTATCAGCGGCGTATCGAGTTAGCGTTCTTCTTAGGACAGCAGGCGGCGGATTTCGCTCTGGTCGCGGGACGCCGCCAGCAGCTCTGCTATGGTGCGGCGCAGCAGCGGATGCTCGACGTTCGGCGCAATTTCGGCGAGGGGGACAAGCACGAAGCGACGGCAGGCCATGCGGGGATGCGGGATTTCGAGTTCGGCGGTGCGCACCACGTTCGAGCCGTAGAGCACAACGTCGATATCGATCACGCGTGGCCCCTTGGGCACTCGGCGCTCGCGGCCGAGTTCGCGCTCGATCTCGAGCAGGGCCGCCATCAAATCCTGCGGCGGCAACGCCGTTTCGGCTTCCACCACGCTGTTCCAAAACTGATCCTGCGGCGGCGCATCCACCGGCTCGGTTTCGTAAAGCGACGATTGTCTCGTCACGCGGATGCCTCGCGCGTTCATCGCCGCCACCGCGCGCGCGAGGTTCGCTGCGCGGTCGCCGATGTTCGAGCCGAGCGATAGATAGACGGTAGGCACGGACGTTCGCAGAGATGATAACCGCATCCGCGGTGAGCGCGGTGCGGATTAGAACAGGCCCGACTGGCGGCGCGGCTCTGCCATGCCGAAATGCTTGTACGCGAGCGCCGTCGCCACACGCCCGCGCTGCGTTCGATCCAGTAAGCCGAGCTGCATCAGGTATGGCTCGTAGATTTCCTCGATGGCGTCCTCTTCTTCGCTCAGCGACGCCGCGATCGTGTTCAGTCCGACAGGACCGCCGGAATATTTCTGGATAATCGTCAACATCAGGTTGCGGTCCACGTCGTCCAGGCCATGCTCGTCCACGCCGAGCATCTTGAGCGCGTCGCGCGCCACGCCCACGGTGATCTCACCATTCGCGCGCACCTCCGCGTAATCGCGCACGCGGCGCAGCAGACGATTCGCCACGCGCGGCGTGCCGCGGCTGCGGCGCGCGATTTCCGCGGCGCCTTCGCGGTCCATGGTGATGCCAAGGATCCTCGCGGACCGCTCGACAATCTTCTGAAGATCGTCCGGTGAGTAAAACTCGAGCCGGTGGACGATTCCGAAGCGCGACCGCAGCGGCGCCATGATCAGCCCGGCGCGCGTGGTCGCGCCCACCAGCGTGAACTGGTTCAGTTGATATGGATGCACGCGCGCACCCGGCCCCTGGCCGATGATCAAGTCCACGCGGAAATCTTCCATTGCCGGATACAGAATCTCCTCGAGCGCGGGCTGCAGCCGGTGAATTTCGTCGAGGAAAAAGAAATCGCGCTGGTCGAGTGACGTGAGCACCGCCGTCAAATCGCCCTTTTTTTCGAGCAGCGGCCCCGAACTGATCTTGATCGACGAACCCATTTCGTTCGCCAGAATCTGCGCCAGCGTGGTTTTGCCGAGTCCCGGCGGCCCATACAGCAGGACGTGATCCAAGGCTTCGCCCCGCGCGCGCGCTGCTTCTACTGCGATCTGCAGGTTCTCTTTCACGCGGTCCTGGCCGATGTAGTCGCCGAAGCTTCCCGGTCGGACGCTTGCATCAATCCGCGCGTCTTCATCCAGCGCCCGGCCCGAAACGAGCCGGTTGCGCGCGTCCGCCGCTCTTTTTGCTTCGGCCATCAGGGCACCTCAAACGCGCCGATGCGCCGCTCGAGCTCCGTAAGAAGCTCGCACCGCCGGTCGAGTTCTTCGTATTCCTTGGCGAACCGCGCGCGCATCGCAACGTGCGCTTCAAAACTATCCCAGCGGTCGATGGTGACGTAGCGGCGCGTGTTTTCCGTATCGCGCAGCAGCTCGGTGCCCAGGAACCCGCGGTTCTTCTGAAACAATTGGGCCCAAGCTCCCGTATTGGAATAGTGGCGCTCGAATTCGGGCACTTTATCTTCGCGCGCGATGAATTCCCAGACGAATTGGACCAAGGCGTCCTCCGTCAGCGCTGAATTTCACGCGTCGCCGCCCGCGCGCGCCGATTTTTGCATCGCGGAAGCTCCCAGAATCTGGAGTGAGCTGCGCAGCAGCGTCTCGAAGTCGCCGCTGCTCTCGCCGCGGGCCTTGTCGATGGCTTTTTCGACGGAGCGCGCGTCGTAACCGAGATTCACCAGCGCGGAAGCAACGTCGGCTTCAAGTTGCGAGCGCGTGGCAGGCTTGCCCGTTTCGGGCACGTCTACCACGGCGAGCTTATCCCGGAGCTCGACGACAATTCGTTCGGCTGTCTTTTTGCCGACGCCGGGAATCTGCACGAGCTGCGCCAGATCGCCTTTGCGAATCGCAGGGACGAGTTGCTCGATGCTCATTCCGGAAAGAATTCGTAGCGCGAGCGCCGGTCCAACGCCTGACGCTGAGATCAGCAGCTCGAAACACTGCTTTTCGCGCGCTGTAATAAAGCCGAAAAGCGCGAGCTGCTCCTCGCGCACGTGTGTGTGGATCAGGAGCGTCGTGTCCGTGTGCAACGGCCCCAGCGACGCAAACGTCGAAAGCGGCACATTGACCTGGTAGCCCACGCCGCCGACATCGAGAAGTACCTGGTTCGGACGCTTTTCTATCAGCTTTCCCCGAAGAAGCCCAATCATTGTGCAGCGATTATTCCCGACCACCCGAAATGTGTCAAACGCGCAGCATTTGCTCCATTTCGCGGCAAGTGCCGTTGCACTACTTTGATGCACACGGTTTTAGCGCAGAAATGTGACACAAGCCTGTCCGAATTTTTGTAGCTGCTCAATTTTTCGCGTGTTAAGCGTCCGCTAACGTACGCCCGCTGTTCGATTCCGCAAAGAACAGTGTCCGCTCCTGAACCACAGATTGTTTTAGCTACAGTTACGCAACTTTTTCGAGAATCATCGAGCCGTTTGCTTTCGCCGTGCGCGTCGCCGCGTCTAAGTGGGTGCAAGGGGCGAGTGAGTGAGACGAGACCAAGGAGGATTTAGAAAATGACGCGACGTTGGATCACCGGAGTTATGACCGTGCTGGTTGCACTGGCCCTCGCTCTGCCACTGGCAGCGCGTGTCGACAAGTCGAAGGACGCCAAGTCGGCGGCCAGCGCTTCGATGGACCTGCTCTCACCGGCCACGCTTGCGGGCAAGCAACTCAAAGCCGCCAGCTACGCAGTGAAAGTGGACGAGTCGAAAGTCTCGTTCTTGCAGAACGGCAAGGTCGTTGCGGAAGCGCCCGTCACGTGGAAGGACTCTTCGACGAAGGCGCAATACTCGAGCATCGTTACCGACGGCAACCAGATTCGCGAGATTCACTTCGGCGGCAAGACGCGGTACGTCGAGGTGAGCCAGTAAGCCGCAGAGGTTTCTCACCCAAGGACGGGCGGCGCTCGATTGCAGCGAGCGCCGCTCGTTTTGTTTTGTGCGGAAAACGTCGAAAGATTGCTACTTCACGCCGGGGATTAAATCCACTTCATCGATAATTCCAACCACCGCGGTATCGATCGGCGAATTGGGCCGGCCGACGGACGTCATCGCCGAAAATCCTTCCGTGGCCAGCAACACGCGCTCGCCCTCGCCCGCATCCACCGCGTCGAGCGCCAGCACCGCCTCGCCCCGGTCGGAGCCGTCGAGATTCAGCGGCTGCACGAACAGAATTTTGCACCCTTGATGCGACGGCGCCTTTTGCGTCGCAACAATATCGCCGATCACGCGGCCAATCAGCATCCGCTCTTGACCCCTGGCGCTGCGAGATTAACGGAATCTACGATGCCGACGATGGTCGCTTCGATCGGTAGTTCCTGCGGTAGAAACGGAAAACTGGCTTCTTTGCCTTTGCACCAATAAATGGTCTCGCCCGCACCGGCGCCCACCGAGTCGAGAGCTACGAACGCCTTGCCTTTGTCGCGCCCGCCGCGGTCAATCGGTTGAACGATCAGCAATCGTTGTCCATCGAGCGACGCGTTCTTGATCGTCGCCACTACGTTGCCGATCACGCGCCCTAGCTGCATGAGCTACTTCTTCCGCGCTCCCGCCAGCTCCGCTTCGTACGAATCGTCCAGTTTGATCGAATCGACAATGCCGACGATCGCGGCGTCCACGCAGCGGTCCTTGCATTCCGCCGCATTGCGCGCCGAGCTGCCTGAAACCACCAGCACCGTCTCGCGAAAACCGGCGTCCACGGTGTCCACGGCGACCAGATAGCCCGGCTCGTCCGCGCCCTGCGGCGTAATAGGCTTCACGATCAGCAGTTTTTTTCCTTCCAAGCGCGGGTCCTTGCGCGTGGCCACAATGGTTCCAACGATGCGGGCAAGAATCATGAAAGGTCAGCAGCCGAAAATTCGAGACCCAGGGCCAAATCTGAATCCATGTCCAGCCAAAAACTGGGAAGCTTCACCCGGCACGCGCGCCCCAAGGCTGCGCCGCCCATCGCGCAGCCGCTTACTTCGCGGCTGCCGCCATCGCCGACTTGCCGATCGGCAGCGTATCTTCGAGCGACTGATGCGGCCGAGGAATCACATGCACCGCGATCAATTCGCCTACGCGCCGCGCCGCCGCCGCGCCAGCGTCCGTGGCGGCCTTCACCGCGGCAACATCGCCGCGCACCAATGCCGTGACGTAGCCCGAGCCGATCTTCTCCCAGCCCACCAGCGTGACCTTCGCCGCTTTCACCATCGCGTCCGAAGCTTCGATCATCGCCACTAGGCCGCGTGTCTCGATCATTCCCAGTGCTTCGCCCATTCTTTACCCTCCGCCGAAAGGAGCTGCTTGAACTTGAAGGTCTCGCCTTGTCAGCGCCGCGTGCGATCCTTCTGGATCGCCTCATCCACCAGCGCTTCCAGTTCGCGCCGCGTCAGCGTAATGCGCTCCGGCGCGCCGTCCGACGTCACCGGGCACTGCGCTCCCACACTCGGGGCCGTTGTCGCGCCGTAACGCGCTCGCGCCGCGAGCAATTTTTCCACATCTCCGCTGGAAAGCAAGACTTGTTTGCCCAAAAGCTCAGTCACCAGCGCGACGCGTGCGAAATGTTCGGTCGTCTCCATCCGGAAAAACGCCGTCAGCAGGTCGGCCCCGCACGTGACCACGCCGTGATTCGCCATCAGAATCGCGTCGTAACTTTGCACCAGCGGCTCGATCGCCTCGGTCAGCTCGGTGGTTCCCGGTGTTCCGTATTGCGCCACCGGAATACACCCGAGCGACAAAACCAATTCCGCGAGGATCGCTTTGTTCAGTGGAATACCGGCGGCCGCGTAGCCCGTCGCCACCGGCGGGTGCGCGTGACACACCGAATTGATGTCCGGCCGGCGCGCGTAAATGAGCAGGTGCATCCCCAGCTCGGAGGAGGGATTCCGCCGGCCGCTCAGCTTGCGCCCTTGGAGATCAGTGATCACCAGGTCGTCCGGCGTCATCATGCCTTTGCTGATTCCGGTGGGCGACGTCAGAATCCGCCGCGGGTCCAGCCGCAGCGAGATGTTTCCATCAGTCGAGGCGACATACCCTCGCCCGTGGATCCACCGCCCGACGCTGCAAATGTCGCGCCGATGCTCGTCCTCGCTCTTCAGCGCCCCGGGCGATATCGAATCAGCGAACAGACCAGCCTCCGAACCTCTACCCGCTGCGGCGGGGTGCTCCGTATCGCGAGCATTTACGCATAAATGCCGCGAAGCTTCAATGCGCGAGCCACGCGGTCAATCGCCACCATGTACGCGGCGATGCGGTTGTTCACTTTGTGCGTTTCGGCGTACAGCAACACCTGATCGAAGCTATGGTCCATCACGTCCTGCAAGCGCTCGTTCACTTCGCTTTCGCGCCAGAAGAAGCCCTGGCGGTCCTGCACCCATTCGAAATAGCTCACCGTTACGCCGCCGGCGTTCCCGAGAATATCCGGCACCACAAAAATGCCCTTCTTCTCGATGATCTCGTCTGCGTGCGACGTCGTCGGGCCGTTCGCACCTTCGCACAAGATTTTGCAGTCCACGCGCTCGGCGTTCTTCGTCGTGATCTGGTTTTCGGTTGCGGCGGGAACCAAAATGTCGCACTTGTTGAACAGCACGTCGCGCGCGCTCATTTTCGTGCCGCCGCCTGGAAACTCCGGCAACGGTTTTCGCTGGTTGTACACCCAGTCGTTCATCTTCGGCAGGTCGAAGCCATTTTCGTTGAAGAGCCCGCCGTTAATGTCGGCCAAGCCGATGATTTTGTACCCCGCCGCGTGCATCAGCAGCGCCGCCTGCGAACCCACGTTGCCGAAGCCCTGAATGATGACGCGGCATCCTTCGCGCTTCATCTGCAGCTTTTCGAGTGCGCGGTTGCAGCACATCATCAGGCCGCGTCCCGTAGCTTCCTTGCGGCCTTGCGATCCGCCCAAGTCGAGCGGCTTGCCTGTGACGACGGCCGTGGTTGCTTGCCTGACGTGCATTGCGTAGGTGTCCATCACCCACGCCATTGTCTGGTCGTTCGTTCCGATGTCCGGCGCCGGCACATCGCGCTCCGGGCCAAACCATTCACTCAACTCGGCCGTGTAGCGCCGCGTGATGCGTTCCAGCTCGCCCCTCGACAGCGTCGACGGATCGCAAATCACGCCGCCCTTCGCGCCGCCGAAGGGAATATTCACGACGGCGCACTTCCACGTCATCCACGCTGCCAGCGCGCGCACTTCATCGATCGAAACTTCCGGCGCAAACCGAATCCCGCCCTTGCCGGGCCCGCGAATCGACGAGTGCAGGACGCGATACCCGATGAAGATCTCGAGCTGTCCGCTGTCGCGCGCAATCGGAATGTACAGCGTCACTTCCTTGCTCGGCACCTTCAGGTAGCGGTACAGCCCGTCTTCCAGGCCTAGCTTCTGCGCGGCGATTTCAAAGCGCGCTTCTGCGGACTGGTACACATTCAACTCATCTTGCGCAGGCGCAAGCATGACGACCTCCCGAATTCCACCGTATTGCGAGTCATTATTTGCCGGTGCGCGGGTGCGCTCCGGGTTTTGCTGCTTCCGAACAGCGGCTGGTCAGTATACGAACACGGCTCAGGCCGCGCAAGGAAGGCATTCGAAAAATCCGTCGCGGCGCCGGCGGAACCGATGCCTCATCCTTCGCATCTCATTGGATGGATGCAGATCTAATTCTAAGGAGCGAT
>Ga0066388_100002720_pt1 | contig 11019 bp, 9 predicted proteins | sample PanSoiMetaGPlot6_FD_64539 | JGI IMG/M metagenome (GOLD analysis project Ga0066388, IMG submission 64539) | Tropical forest soil microbial communities from Panama analyzed to predict greenhouse gas emissions - Panama Soil - Plot 6 (Hybrid Assembly) | ecosystem: Environmental > Terrestrial > Soil... | reverse complement strand
CTCGATCAGATGGGCGATCACCTCGGTGTCGGTGTCCGTGGTGAAGCGATGCCCCTCTTCCTCGAGCTTCTTCTTCAGGGTCGAGTAGTTCTCGATGATGCCGTTGTGGACCACGGCGATCTGGTGCTTGCAGTCGGTATGCGGATGGGCGTTGACCGTGTTCGGCTCGCCGTGGGTGGCCCAGCGGGTGTGGGCGATGCCCAGCGTGCCGCTCGGATGCGACACGTGCAGCATCTCCTCGAGCACGGTGATCTTGCCGGCCGACTTCTCGACCAGGAGCCCCTTGCCGTTCAGGATGGCGATCCCGGCGGAATCGTATCCGCGGTACTCCAGCCGCTTCAGCCCTTCGAGAAGGATCGGCAGCGATTCCTGCGATCCGACGTACCCCACGATGCCGCACATGGTCCGGACCTCCCCTAGCGCACTCGGGCTCGAGCCTGAGAGCGTTCTGCCGCATCCGTGGCTCGGCTCGCCAGATCCTCGGCTTTTCCTGGATGGGACGCTTCCGCCAGAATCCGCACGACAGGCTCCGTGCCCGAGGCGCGCACCTGCACCCAGCCATCTTCCCAGACGAACTTTTCTCCGTCCAGCGTATTGCGTTCCCCGTCCGGGAACGCCCGCGCGAGCGCCTCGCGGAGCGAATCGGGATCTTCGATGCGGAGGTCGAGCTTGCGCTTCACCATGTGGAGCGGCGGCAGCTCGGCGACCCGCGTGCTCAGCGGACGCTCGTCCTGCGCGAGCCAGTCCACGGCGATGGCGGCCGCCAGGAGGCCGTCGCGCGTCCCGTGCAGCGCCGGGAAGATCACGCCCCCGTTTCCCTCCCCTCCGATCACCCCTCCCACCTCGAGGAGCTTCTGGGCGACGTGCGCCTCGCCGATCCTCGTGCGGTGGACCGGAGCGCCGTAGCGCTTCGCGATCCCCTCGACCCCCATCGACGTGGAGGCGTTCACCGCGACCGGACCGGGCGTCCGGGAGAGCGCCCAGTCGACCGCGATCTGCAGCGTCCGCTCCTCGCCGATCGGCTCCCCCCGCTCGTCCACGATCGCGAGACGGTCGGCGTCGGGATCGTTCGCGAGCCCGATCGCGGCGCTCGCGGCACGCACCCGCTCGCCGAGCGCGCCGAGATTCTCGGGCAGAGGCTCCGCGACCCGCGGGAAGCGGCCGTCCGGCTCGCAGTAGAGCCGCTCCACCGTGCAGCCGAGCGCCTCGAGGAGTGCCGGGGTCGCGATCGACCCCGCCCCGTTCGTGGCGTCGACCACCACGCGAAATCCACGCTGTCTCACCCGCGCGAGATCGAGCCCCGGGAGTGCCAGGATCGCGTCCCGATGCCTGCGGATCGCCTCCGCATCCTCCCGGATCGACCCGACCCCGCCGTGCGCCGTCCACGCGGCTTCTCCCGCGCGCGCGCGCCGGGCCACCTCCTCGGACTGCGCCGGAGCGAGGAAAGTTCCGCCGGGACCGAACAGCTTGAGCGCGTTCCACGGAGCGGGATTGTGGCTCGCGGTGACCGCGATGCCCCCCGCGGCCCCGTGGTGCCGGATGGCGAAGAGGATGGTCGGGGTGGGCGCGATCCCGACGTCGACGACGTCGTGCCCGGAGGCGAGGAGCACCCCCTGCACGAGCCGCGACACCCACGCGCCGCTCGGGCGGGTATCCCGGCCGACCACGATCGCGCCGGGCGCGACGAAGGAGGCGTACGCGGCGGCCACGCGGAGCACGACCGCGGGGGTGAGCGATTCCCCCACGATCCCGCGCACGCCGGAGGCGCTGACCATGAGTCCGCCGAGCGGATCGGCGCCTTCTGCCGTCATGTGGCCTCGACCGGTGACGGCGCGGGTCGGGAATCCCGATCCCGCGTCCGTGGCGGGGTATGGTTGGGGAGTGAAGCGAAGCGGAGATCGTGAGTCCCCGCGAAAACTGGAGCTGGTGAGCGGAATCGAACCGCTGACCTACGCATTACGAGTGCGTTGCTCTACCAGCTGAGCTACACCAGCTTGATGGATGAGAGCCGCGCTGCAAGGGCGTGGAGAAATCCGGAGAACCGGTCCCAAGTGCCCGGGAAAATGAATGGTGCGACCCCGCAGAATCGAACTGCGGACACCCACGTTTTCAGCGTGGTGCTCTACCAACTGAGCTAGGGTCGCGCCGAGTCGGAACGGTATCACGGGAGCCCGTTCCGGTCAACGGTCAGGCCAGCCTGCGGCGCCGATCCGAGCGGGTATCCCGGCGATCGGGCTTCCTCCGCCGGTCGTCGTTCTCGCGCACGGGAAGGTAGATGGTGACGATGCTGCTCCAGTCCCCCTCGCTCCGCGCGCGGATCTCCCCTCCGTGCTCCCGCACGATCTGATACGCCATGGCGAGCCCGACGCCGGCGCCGTAGCGGCGCGAGGTGGAGAACGGGACGAAGAGCCGGTCGAGCATCTCCCCCGCGACCTTCGGCCCGTCGTGGGCGATCTCGGCCTGGACCGCTCCCTGCCCCGAGCGCGTCTCGACCCGCAGGCGGCCGCCGCTCGGGACCGACTGAAGGGCGTAGCTCAGGATGTTCACCAGAACCTGACGCATCTTCTCGCTGTCGAGGAGAAGCGGGGGCACGTCGGGCGCCAGCCGCTTGAGCAGCCGGACACGGCGTCGGACGAGATCCTCGGCCTGGCTCTGGAGCACGTCCTGCACGAGCGCGTTCAGGTTCTCGAGCTTGAGGCGGGGACGGGTCATCTGCGCGAGGGCGACCTGCTCTCCCAGGACACGCTCAAGACGCTCGGTCTCGCGGAGGATGATCTCGACGTACTCGCGGTTCTCGTCCTTGGCGGGAAGGGTCTTCAGCACCCGCTTCGCGAATCCGGTGATCGCCGCGACCGGATTCCGGATGTCCTGGGCCACCTGGACTCCCCGCTCTCCCACGACCGCGAGCTTCTCGGCGTGCCGGAGCTGGGCCTCCACCTCGTGGAGCCTGCGCTCCTTCACGCGGAGGGTCTCCTCGTGCGCGGAGCGCACGTGCGCGAGCGAGGCGACCGCCGCCAGGAGCTCCGCGATCCGCGCGTCCTCGGTGTCGAACGCGGACGGGATTCCGGGGGCGCCTCCCGACTTGTTGAAGACGAGGAGCGCGCCCGAGACGCGGCTCGCCTCGCGGATCGGAACCGCGAGGATCCCGCGCCAGTCCTCGGGCGTGAATCCCGAAACCCGAGGATCCTCGTTCACGCCGGGGATGGCGAGCGGCTTGCGGTCCGCCTCGAACCACTGCCCGAGCCACGCGCCGAGCTGCGCCAGCTCCTGCGCCGCGGCCGGGTCGACCCCGTGCACGTAGGCCAGCTCCTGCGCGTCGCCCTCTCCGCGGATCCACGCGACCCCGCCCGCGGCGTGCGTCGCCGGGATCAGCGCCTTGAGCGCGAGCTCCGCCCGCGACTCGGCCCGCGCGGCGCGTCCCACTTCGCGGGAGAGGGCGAGGGCCAGGTCCGCGGCGTTCCCCCTCCGGCGCGAGAGCTCGATCACCGAGTTCCCCTCGAACGCGAGCCCCGCCTGCGCCGCGATCGCGGTCAGGAGCTCGAGCTGATCCTGCGACCACGTCCCCGCCTCCTCCGCGCGCGAGACGATCAGCACGCCGAGGACCTTCTCGCGTCCGAAGACCGGTAGGAGCGCCGCCGGCCCGTCGGGGAGCGCCTCGGCCAGAGCACTCGGAAGCCGAAGCTCCCGGATGGGACTCGACAGCGTCAGGCTCCGTCCGTCGAAGATCGCGTCGGAGAGAAGGTCGCGGTCGTGGTCGAGCGGAAAGCGCTCCTCGCGGAGCGCCTCGAAGACCGGGCTCTCGAATCCGCCTTCCGCCTCGAAGGCGTCCAGGTCGACGTAGGTCCGGACCGGCTCCTCGGGTGCGACGCGGTCCGCGCGCCGGTAGGAGGCGGCGAGGGTGAGCCCCGAGCCCTCCGGAGTCAGCCGCAAGAGGAGGATCGAATCCACTTCCTCCGCGAAGGCGCCACCGATCGCGGCGAGAAGGATGCGCGCGATCCGGTCGTGTGTGAGCGCGACGTGGAGGAGAGGGACCGACCGGAAGAGGAATCCGGCCGTGCGGTATCGGCTTTCCTCTTCCTCCATCCCGTCGAGGTGCTCGAGTCGGGCCGCGCGCGTCTCCTCCTCGAGGAGCCGCAGAAGGACCGCGAGGGTCGGCGAGGCACCTCCCGATCCGGGGGGTACCGGCCCGCAGCGCTCGGCCGACTCCTGCATCCGGGCGCAGTGGAGGCAGTCCTGCGCGAACCGCGTCTCGAAATCGGAGCGCCGCTCGAAGGGGCAGGGGCGGGGCTCGAGGTAGCAGGCCCCCTCCGCAGCGCGCTGCGCTCCTTGCACGCTCCGATCCGCGTAGCGCTTCCACGCGGCGAGGATCTGCTCTTCGAGCCAAACGGTGCCGGCCGCCCGCTTCGAGCCCATCGCGCCTCCTTCTCCACCAGTCGCCGCCCGCCGCGCGGATTCCTATCAGGTTGATTTACGGCAAGTTAGGCGATATCTTGAGGTCACATTTGTGGCGTATCTTCTTGACGTACGGAGGATTACGGATGGATGCCAAGCAGCAGGGCCCGCCCACGTCGATCAACATGGAGCTGGGAGAGAAGGAAGCGGAGGGGATCTACTCGAACTTCGTTGTGATCAGCCACTCGCTCTCGGAGTTCGTCCTCGATTTCGCGAGGATCCTGCCGGGAAGCCCGAAGAGCAAGGTGTTCGCGAGGGTCGTGATGACGCCCCCCAACGTGCGCTCGCTCCTCTCCGCGCTCGAGAACAACGTGGAGAAGTACGAGAACCAGTTCGGGAAGATCAAGACGCTCGACGCGCCCGCGAAGGACATCGGCTTCACGACGTCGTGACGGGCGAGCCCGCCCCCTCGGGAGCGGGAGTCTTCCACCGCCGGTGGATCCAATACCAGTGGTCGGGGCGCCGGCGCACGTGCGCCTCGATCACCGCGGTGATCTCGCGCGTGAGCCGCTCCACCTCGCGCGCCTCCTCGGCGTCCGGGTCGGGTCTCAGGATCGCGACCAGCCGTGACGTGAAGCGGGCCCCGGCTCTCCGCTCGATGAGCCCGATTCCGATCGGGCACCCCGTTCGGTAGGCGAGCCGCGCCGGCCCCGTATGGGTCGAGGCCGGGCGCCCGAAGAAGGGAACGTGGAGCCCCACGCGGCGCGCATCCTGGTCGGGCAGCATGCCGAGGAAGGCTCCGCCACGCAGCGCTCGCAGCTCCTCCCGCATCCCGAAGCCGATCTTCACGGGCTCGATCCCGACGCGACGCCGGATTTCATCGAAGTACGCGTCGCTCCCGCGGTTCGATTGCGGCGGAAGGAGGTATCGCACGGGCCCTCCCGCGGCGCGCACCGCGGCGCCGCAGAGCTCCCAGTTTCCGAAATGCGCGGTGACCATGACCGCCCCCTTCCCTTCCCGCGCCCACTCGAGCGCCGGCTCGTAGCCGATCATCTCGACCCGGCGCAGGATTCCCTCCCGGCCGAGGCGCGGCATCGCGAGGAACTCGAGGAACGAGCGCCCGATCTGCTCGAAGACGCGGCGCGCGAGGAGGGAAGCCGGAACCCCATCGTGGACCGGGCCCAGCGCGCGCGTGATGTTCTCGATGGCGATCCGGCGGCGCCTCGCGAGCGCGTGGAACGCGGCACGGCCGAGGAGCGCGCCGAGCGCGCTGGTCCAGGCGAACGGCAGCGCGCGCGCGAGGAGGCCGAGGGCGTGGAGGAGGAGGACCTCCAGCTGCTGGCGCAGCGGGCGAAGCGGAGAGCGGCTCATCGATTCATCCCCGCGGCGAGCGGGTCCGGCGTGCCGTCCCTCCCGCGTCGCGCCGCGCGAGCCCCTGGAGCTCGAGCGCGAGGAGCGCGGCCCCGAGCTCCGCGGCGGAGAGGGATGCGGCGACCGCGAGGTGCTCGAGCGGGAGCGGCCGTTCGCGCAGGGCGCGGTAGAGCCGCGCCTCCGCGGCGGTGAGCGCTGCGGTGACGTGCGGGGACGCGACGGCGCGGGAAGGGGCGCGCGGGGCGACCGGGATGTCCGGCCGGAGCAGCTCCATCACGTCCGCCGGGCCGCGGATCAGAGCGGCGGCTCCCTTGCGGATCAGCGCGAGCGGCGCCTCGGCGAGCGGCTCGCGCGGGTCCCACGGGACGGCCGCGAGTGGACGCGCCAGCCGCCGCGCTTCCGACGCGGTCAAGAGGGCACCGCTGCCCGCGCGTCCCTGCACCACGACGACCAAGTCGGAGAGGGCGGCGAGCAGCCGGTTCCGGGTCGCGAAGGTCGCTCGGGTGGCGGGTCGTCCCGGGGGAATCTCGCTCATGAGGCCGAGCGAGGAGGCGAGGGCGTCTTGTAATGTGCGGTGCTCCGGAGGGTAGGTCTCGTCGAGGCAGGTCCCGAGGACGGCGCCGCTCGCGCCCCCTCCCTCCAGCGCGCCGCGGTGGGCGGCGGCGTCGATCCCGCGGGCGAGCCCGCTGATCACGGCCACACCGGATCGGGCGAGGTCGCGCGCCAGCTCGCGCGCGAAGTCCGCGCCGTCGTCGGTCGGGCTCCTCGAGCCCACGACCGCGACCGTGGGTCCGTCATGGCGCCAGGCGCCGGCGAGGAACACCGCCGGCGGGCGCGCGAGGTCCCGGAGCTTCGCCGGATAACCCGGGTCCCCTGGCGTGAGCGCGCGGCACGCGTACCGCGCCCCCTTTCCCCCTGCCACCATGTCCCCTCCCGCGCGGCGGGAGCGGTCAGCGTGCCGCCTGCTTCGCCTCGCCCGCTCCTCCGACCACGTCGTCCCACGCGAGGTCCGCCTCGACCGCTTCGGGGGTTTCGGCGAGAGCCGGCCTCGCGGCGCTCGTGCCTTCCATCTGGCTCATCACACGCCCCGCCACCTCGGAGTCGCGCTCCATGAGACCCTCGAGCGCGTAGCGGCGGGCCCGCTCGGGGAGGGCGTCGAACGCTCCGGCCAGCTCGCGGGTCGCGAGCTCGTTCCGGCAGAGGAGGAGCAGCGAATCCCACACCGCGTCGCGGACCGTGCGGTTCGGATCCTTGAGGAGCTCGACCAGCGGCCCCGCCGCGCGCGGATTGCCCATGCGGCCAAGCGCCAAGACCGCCGAGGCACGCGTGTACCAGAGCCCCGAGCCGAGATACTCGATCAGGGGCTCGAGCACGATCTCCCCCATCGAGGCGAGCACGCGGGAGGCCTGGTCCCTCAGGAACCAGCTCTCCTGCTGGAGCACTTCGAGGAGCACCTCGACCGACTCCTCGGTCGGATTCTGCGCGAGCTGCGTGATCCACCCGAGCTTCTCCTCGGGATCCCTGTGCCTGAGCTCTTCCCAGAGCCGCGCGACATCCTTTCCTACCATGGTTCTCGCTCCTTCGCTCCGGCGGCATCTCCGCCGCCTCCGACCCGACCTTCCGCCGGCGCTTGCGCCCCGGCCCCGATCAACACGTCCCACACCAACGCCAGCAGTGGATCCAAACCCTCCCCGGTCACGCCCGAGATCCAACCGCCCCACTTCGCGCCGTCCAGCGGAAACGGCGGCTCTTCCTCCCGCTCGCCTCGGAGATCCGCGCGACTCATCGCGACCACCATCGGCTTCCGGGTTAAATCCTCGCTGTACGATCCGAGTTCCCGGAGCAGCGTCTCGTAATCCCGCCCGGGGTCGGGGGAGTCGCTGTCGATCAGCATTAAGATCGTCCGCGTTCGGCGGATGTGTCGCAAAAAATCGAGCCCCAGCCCTTTTCCCTGGTGCGCCCCCTCGATCAGGCCCGGGATGTCGGCCATCACGAAACTCTGCCCCTCCCGGACCTGGACCAAGCCGAGGTGCGGCTCGAGCGTCGTGAACGGGTAGTCGGCGATCTTCGGCCGCGCGGCGCTCACCCGCGCGAGGAGCGTCGACTTGCCCACGTTGGGAAAGCCGACGACCCCCACGTCCGCGATCAGCCGGAGCTCGAGCAGTAGCTTCCGCTCCTCCCCTTGCTTGCCGGGCTCCGCCTTGCGCGGCGCCTGCCTCGTCGGGGTGGCGAAGTGGGCGTTGCCCCGGCCTCCACGTCCCCCCTTCGCCACCACGAACCGGGCGCCTGCCTGGACCAGATCCGCGAGCTCGGCGCCGGTCTCCTCGTCCATCACGAGCGTTCCCGGCGGGACCGGCACGATCAGATCCTCCCCCGAGCGCCCGCTCTTCTTGTTTCCCGATCCATGCGCCCCCGAGGGCGCCTTGAAGCTCGCGCGAAACTGGAAATCGAGGAGCGTGCGAAGGTGAGGGTCCACGGTCAGGATCACGCTCCCGCCGCTCCCCCCGTCCCCGCCGTCCGGTCCTCCCTTGGGCACGTACTTCTCGCGCCGGAAGCTCACCGAGCCCGACCCGCCGCTTCCCGCGACCACCATGATCGACGCGCGGTCGACGAACACGCCGCGCTCAGCCGAGGGCGGCGATCACTGCGTCCGCGGTGGCTCGCGTCCCGACCGCGGTCGGGTCGTCACGCCGCGGCTTCATGTCGTACGTCACGCTCTTCCCTTCGCGGATGACCCGGGCGATCGCGCGCTCCAGCCGGTCCGCCGCGTCCCCCTCGCCGAGATACCGGAGCATCAGCATTCCGCTCAGGATCATTGCGAACGGATTCACCTTGTCCTGTCCCGCGTACCGCGGCGCGCTCCCGTGAGTCGGCTCGAAGAGCGCCGCGTCCGCGCCGATGTTCGCGCCCGGAGCGACCCCCAAGCCGCCCACCAGGCCCGCGGCCAGGTCGGAGAGGATGTCGCCGTAGAGATTCGGCAGCACGAGGACCTGATAGTTCTCTGGAGTCTGGACGAGCTGCATGCACATGTTGTCGACGATGCGGTCCTCGAATTCGATTCCGGGGAACTCCCGCGCGATCCGCCGGGCCACCTCGAGGAAGAGGCCGTCGGTGAACTTCATGATGTTCGCTTTGTGCACCGCGGTCACTTTGGTGCGCCCGTACTCCTGGGCGTACTGGAACGCGTAGCGCACGATGCGCTCGCTCCCGCAGACGCTGATCGGCTTGATGGACACGCCGGCGTCCTCGCGGATCTCGCGCCCGTTCTCCTGGCGGACGAGACGGCGCAGCGCCTCCATGCCTTTGCCGCCGCGCTCGAATTCGATTCCGGCGTAGAGGTCCTCGGTGTTCTCGCGGACGATGACGAGGTCGATTCCCTCGTAGCGGGATCGCACGCCCGGGTAGGTCTTGCAGGGCCGGATGCACGCGTAGAGATCGAGCTCCTTGCGGAGCGAGACGTTGACGCTGCGGAAGCCGGTTCCGACCGGCGTGGTGATCGGTCCCTTGAGCCCGAGGCGCGTGCGGCGGAGCGACTCCAGCACGCGATCGGGAAGAGGGGTGCCTTCCTGCTTGTAGACGTCCACCCCTGCCTGCTGCACGTCCCAGTCGAAACGGACGCCTGTTGCTTCCAGCACCCGGCGGGTTGCTTCCGTGATTTCGGGACCGGTTCCGTCGCCGGGGATCAGCGTGACGCGATGCGGCATGAGACCCCCTCTAAATCACTTTACAAATATGTCGTAAATGTATGAGGTTGTGATACATGCGGTGAGCCCTCAGGAACGCGCATGGTGCAGCCGTGGTCTGGGGCGAGTGGATCCGAGGAGCGTCGCATGGACCGGCCGGACGCTAACAAACGGGTAGGAAGTGAGTCAAAGAAAAAGCGTTACGAGTCTCCGCCCCCGCCCTTCTTCTTCTCCCCCTTCGATTCGCCTCTTGGGTGAGATGAATCTCCGGACTCTTTGCGCTTCTGCTCTTTATACGACGAGGAGCGGTAATCGGTGCTGTAGAAGCCGCTTCCTTTGAAGACGATCCCCGCGCCTCCCCCCACGAGGCGACGGACCTTGCCGCGGCACTTGGGGCAACGCTTGCGAGGGGTCTCCGTCATGGATTGGAACACCTCGAAACGGTGCCCGCACTTCTCGCATTCGTACTCGTACGTCGGCATGGTCTGGGTCGCTCCTCCGTTACATCCGATCCAGGGCGGCTTCCAATCGATTCAAGCCTTCTTCGATATCGCGGTCGGAGATCGCGTACGAGAGCCGGAGGTGCCCCTCCATGCCGAACGCCGACCCGGGCACACAGACGATCTTGGCCTCGTCGATCAGGAAGTCGCTCAGCCCCGCGGAATCGGACACGCCGTTCCGCGCGGCGCGGATCCGCTCGCTGAAATCCGGAAAGACGTAAAAGGCGCCGTCGGGGGGAAGCAGCGAGACCCCCTTCACCCGGGCGAGGCGGTCGACGACGTACGTGCGCCGCCGCGCGAACGCCTCGCGCATGCGGTGGACCGAGTCGAGCGTGCCGGTGAACGCCCGGAGCGCGGCGTACTGCGAGACCGCCGCCGGGTTCGAGGTCGACTGCCCCTGCAGGCGCTCCATCCCATCCGCGAGGTGCATGGCTGCGGCCGCGAATCCGATCCGCCACCCGGTCATCGCCCATGTCTTCGAGACCCCTCCGACCACGACGGTCCGTTCCTTCACTTCCGGGTCCACGGCCGCGATGCTCACGTGGCGCGCCTCCCCGAACACCAGGTGCTCGTAGATCTCGTCGGAGATCACGCTCAAGCCGTGCTTCCGGATCGGCTCCGCCAGCGCCGCGAGCTCCGCGCGCGAATAGACCGCGCCCGAAGGGTTGTTCGGGCTGTTCAGGACGAGGATCTTGGACCGCGGCGTCACCGCGCGCTCGAGCTCCTCGGGCCCGATCTTCATCGTGCCGGGGCGCGGCGGCACGAACACGGGGACGCCCCCCGCCAGGCGGACCAGCTCCGGAAACGTGACCCAGTAGGGAACCGGGCAGAGGACCTCGTCCCCGGGCTCGACCAGCGCGAAGAAGGCGTTCCAGAGCGAGTGCTTCGCACCGTTGGAGACCACGATCTGCGCGGGGGTGTAGGAGAGCCCGTTCTCGCGCTTCAGCTTCTCGGCGATCGCAAGCCTCAGCTCCGGCACGCCGCCGACCGCGGTGTAGCGGGTGTGCCCCGCGCGGATCGCCTGCACCCCCGCCTCGCGGATGTCCTCCGGCGTGTCGAAGTCGGGCTCCCCC
>Ga0066388_100002719_pt1 | contig 11020 bp, 6 predicted proteins | sample PanSoiMetaGPlot6_FD_64539 | JGI IMG/M metagenome (GOLD analysis project Ga0066388, IMG submission 64539) | Tropical forest soil microbial communities from Panama analyzed to predict greenhouse gas emissions - Panama Soil - Plot 6 (Hybrid Assembly) | ecosystem: Environmental > Terrestrial > Soil... | reverse complement strand
GCCGCGGAGGCGAGCGCCGACTCGATCGTGCTGCGGCTGTTCCCGCAGCAGTACGCCGACGTGCACGAGATCCAGGGAGGCGAGCAGAAGACCCACCGATTCGCCCTGGCATTTGGGCCTGATGCGGTGACCGAGCCGCCGCTCGAGTGGTGTAGGACGCCGCTCGCGGTGCGATCGACACCGCGATGGTACTGCGAGAGCGCAGTGGTTCCTCGACTGCCCCCGGCCTCCGAAGATCCAAACACGGATTACCTTCACTTAGTCAACGCCGCGATCGAGGGCAACTCGTCGTTCGAGCGCAAACGGGAGCTCATCGACGAGTACGGGTGGCGGAACTTCGGCGAACTTTACGCGGATCACGAGGCGGTCCGGCACCAGGGCCCTGCGCCGCTGGTGTCACACTACAACAACCAATACGACGCGATTGCGGGTTTCGCATATCAATTCATGCGAACCGGAGACCTCCGGTGGTGGGTGTTGATGGACGAGCTGGCATCGCACGTCGCTGACGTCGACATCTATCACACCGACGGCGACAAGGCGGCGTACAACCACGGGTTGTTCTGGCACACGTGTCACTACGTTGACGCCGGGGCCTCGACACATCGCTCGTACCCACGCGCAGCCGGCGTGAGCGGTGGTGGCCCCGGTGCCGAGCACGGCTACTCCACCGGGTTTCTCCTGCACTATCTGCTCACCGGCTCCACGCGCTCTCGTGAAGCCGTTCTCGAATTGGCTAACTGGGTCATGGGGATGGATGACGGCATGAAGACCGTCTTCCGCTGGCTGGCAAGAGGAGACACCGGCCTGGCGAGCGCAGCAACCCGCAGGTTTCACGGCCCCGGGCGCGGCGCGGGCAATTCGATCGTGACACTGCTCAACGCGTACGCGCTGACGGGCCAGCGCGCGTATCTGGGCAAGGCCGAACAGCTCATCCGGCGGTGCGTTCATCCTTCCGACGACGTCGAAGCTCGCGACCTCCTCGATGCCGAGCGCCGCTGGTCCTACACCGTGTTTCTCCAGGCGCTGGGCAGATATCTCGACGACAAGGCGGCCGCGCGCGATCTGGATTCGATGTACGAATACGCACGGCAGAGTCTCCTCCGCTACGCGCGCTGGATGGCCGAGCGCGAACGGCCCTACCTGGAACGGCCCGAACGCCTCGAGTTCCCGACTGAAACGTGGGCGGCACAGGACATGCGCAAGAGTGAAGTCTTCAAGCTGGCGGCGGCATATTCGACGGATGATGAACGATCTCGGTTTTTGGAACGGTCAGACTTCTTCTTCCGTTATGCGACGCGCACGCTGCGCGACATGGCAACGTCTACGCTGACACGCCCAACCGTGATCATGCTGTCGAATGGGTTCACGCACGCGTTCTTTCAGCGCAATCCGAACGTTGCCGCCCCCGCTTCCCTCCGCGCCGCAGGCGATTTCGGCAAACCAGAGGTGTTCGTCCCTCAGAAGTGGCGAGCGGTCAGACGGCTCGGCCTGTTGGTCCTGGCCGTCCTCTTGGGTTTGTCACTGGCGGTCCTGCAGATCGCGAGATGACCGCTCCAGGCGCAGGCGCTAAACATCGGTGGGAGCCGTCACTGACAGACAAACCCGTCGATCTCGGCGCGTCGCTGAGCGCAGGGCGCGACGGCCCCCGCGATGGCGATGCCTGAAAGCGACCAATTCTGCTGATTCGTCAGGCCCTCCGCCGGCGCACCAATCGAGGTGCCGTTCGTCGCCGGAACGACGAAGTCGGGCGCCTGCTCATTGTAGTACACGCGGAAAGAATTGCCTGCGAGTCGGTTGTAGGCTTGGACGAACACCTCATCGCGCTGGATGAAATTGAGATTGGGACGGCGCGGCTGGAAGCTCATCACAATGGATCGTTGCGGCTCGCCACCGACATCGCCATTGACCGTCATGAACCCCACATTCCGGATGCTTGTCTGACGAGGGGGCAGTGCCCTGCCGCCGCCGGTAACTGCGTACATCGTTCCGATGTTGATGTTCTTGTGGTTCCGGAGAAAGGAATCCTCGACGACCAGAGTGCCTGGCTGCGACCCGTAGATATCCGCCATGTCGCCGGGCTTGGACGGGGCCCCGACTCCCACCCTGAGGCCTTGAATGTCCGCGCCCCGGACGACGATGTTGCGTGCCGGATAGTCGTCAAAGTAGAACCCATAGGGATTCTCACTTCGATTCGCCAGCACGCGCTTGTCGCCACGCTGGACCCAGCCGTCGAACGTGACGCGGTTCATCCCGTAGTTGTACATGCCGTACCGGCTGATGTGCCAGACGCGGAAGTCTCTGACGAGGCTCTCGGCGCCTTCATTCACACGCGTGCAGCACGAGGCCATGAGATTCCAGATCGTCAGCCCATTGACCGATGCGTAGAGCTCGTTGCGCGCGAACTCGCGCACGGCGACCTGCCGCATGTCCATGACCTGATACTGGCCGCTCTGCATCGTGTCGGCGCCTGGAAACTCGGGTACCCGCACGTTGTTGACGTTGATATGGGCATTCACATACCCGAACGAATTGGTGTTGGCGCCGACGTTGTCCCGGACGTAGTTGTTGGGGCCGTGGAACCAGAAAGCCGTCCCCTCATACCCAAAGTCGTTCGCGTTCTGACGTCCGTCAGCCCGCTCCGCGCCAGTCCCGCGGACCCGGACGACGAAGTTGTGCTCGATCACGTTGAAGCTTTCACTGCCGTCTTCGGTCATCACCCCGGCGCCCTGAATGTCGTACACGACGTTGTCCTTCACCAGCCCGTAGTGGGTGTTGTGGATCGCGATGCCCCACTTGCGGCCCCCGTCGACTGCGTTGCCGATCAGCGTGTACTGGTAGCCGTTCTCCGGCGGCGTCCGCGGCCCCATGAGGTGGTGGAGGTGCAACGAGTATCGGCCGATCTGATTCGTGCCGACGTGCGTCACGCGGCCGGCGTTGTCGAACGTCGTGCTGTCCAGGGGCGCGTTGGTCGTCCGTCCCAGATCCTTGAAGAGCACGTAACGGACGTCGACGTCAGCGCGGGCTACGAAGATGACGTGGCCGCGAACGGCCGTCGGGTTCTCGGATCGAATCACGACGTTGCGCGAGAGGCTGCCGACATGCGGGAGGAACGTCACGACGTCGTCGCCATCGCGCGCACCGGCGTGGTCGAACTGAAGGGGGCTGACGCTCAACGTCGAACCGCTCGCGGCGGTCAGCGTTGGCGTCTCCCACGTCGGCACGTACGGTCGGCCCGACTCGATGGCGAATTGCGTCGAATCCGGAAGCACGATACGGTCGCCACCTGACCAGCCCGTGACCGCGCTGGCAAGCGACAGGCTCGTCGCGCCGGCGCGTGCCTCCGCCGCCAGCCGGCTGAAAGTGGGCGTCCTCACGGCGCCATGCATGCGGACTCGTCCAAAGGCGACCAACCCGGTGCCGTATTGCTCAGGATCTGCCGTCAAGTCGATCGGCCGCGGCGTGATGACGATATCGGCCGTGGCGGATGGCGCCACGGGGTTCGCCTCGGTGCCGATCTCGAGCGCCCCATCAGGCATCACCATCAGCGTGCCGACCTTGAGCCGCGTGTTCACGTCGGTCCTGAATCGCAGCAACCCCTGCGCGCCCACGCAGTCGACGGCGGCATCGCTGACGACGTTATAGGTGACGGCCGTGCCGGAAGCGATCGAAACGATGTCGCCCGCGCGGGGCGCTCTCCCGGCGGACCACGTTCCGGGATTCGACCAGTCTCCGGTTGCCACACTCGTAATCGTCGGCGTCGCGCAGAAATTCGGAATGTTGTGGGGCAGACCCGTCGCCACAGGTCCTTGCATGACGTGCATGAAGGTCGGGTCGCCGCCGGCGATCATCGCGAGCAGGATCACGAGAAGGTGCCGCATCATCTCTATGTCCTCCTAGGCCCGACTTGAGTTGTCCGCCCCATCAAGGGCGTCGATCCCCGAGGCTAGATCCCATCGGTCGGCGCGCAGCCGAGGCAGCAGAGCGTCCAGCAGATCCAGGACGTACGGATTATCGTCATGAAGGAGCACGATGTCGCCGCCTTTGATCGAACGCATCAGCCGTTCGGCGCCGGCTTGTGCCTCCCCCGCGCTGCGGAATCGCCAATCGCCCACGTCAGCCGACCAGGTGACGCAGTGCAAGCCGAGCAGCTTGGGGACCAGAACGGTTACGGGGGTCAGGCGGCCCCCCGGCGGTCGAAAGAATCGTGGTCGATGACCCGTGTACTGCTCGACAGCCATCTGGCAGCGTCGCGCGTCGTGGTAGAACATCCCCAAATGCGGACGCCGGTCACCGACAACGTCGGCGTCGCGGTGATGATAGGTGTGATTCCCGATGAGATGCCCACGCTCGGTTATCTGTCGCAAAAGGTGAGGCGCCCGCTCGATGCGGCTGCCGATGAGAAAAAACACGGCCCGAGCCGCGAATGCGTCGAGACGATCGAGCACCGCCGGCGTCACGTCGGGATGCGGCCCATCGTCGAACGTCAAGAGAATCCCTTTGCGGTCCCGCAGGGCCAGATGACGAACGACGACTGATTCGGGCAGCAGCGCCCTCAGAACCGAACGCATCGAGTGGGCTCTCGCAAAGGCATCATTTCGCCACGCCGGCTGATCCTGTCCCTGGCTGCTCTCGTTGCCGGTCGTCAGGAGCTCGGGGACCCGGTGACGATCGCCGGGGCGGAGCTTGCGGGGACGGCAGCGGCGTCCCGCTGCAGACAAATCCTTGGATTTCCGGCCGCGTCTGACTACATGGTGCCACCGCGCCACCGATCGCGATCCCAAAACCCTTCCAACTCTCTTGGTTCGTGAGGCCCGCAACCGGCGAACGGGTGACGCGACCGAGGTTATTGGGGATGACGAACGCAGGCGCCTGCTCCAGGTAGTAGACGCGGAACGTATCGCCCGCGACGCCGTTGTAGTTCTCGACCGACACCTCGTCGCGCTGAATGAGATTGAGGTTGTTACCGCGAGGTCGGAACCGCATGGCAATCGCATGTTGGGGCGCGTCGCCCACCGGGCCACTGACAGTCTTGAAAGTCACGTTCCGAATGATCGTCTGCCGGGGCGGGAGTGCGGGCCCGCCGCCGGTCACGGCGTACATCGTCGAAATCAAAACGTTGTTGTGATTGCGCAGCAGCGAGTCCTCGATGAGCAGCGTCCCTGGCTGGGAACCGTAGATGTCGTTGACATCACCGGGCTTTGCCGGCACCGCGATGCCGGTCCGCAGGTTCTGGATGTCTGCGCGGCGTACGATGACGTTCCGTGCCGGGTAGTCATCGAACCAAAGACCGATGAGGAACTCGTGAGAATTTGCCAGCACGCGCTTGTCGCCGCGCTGCACCCAGCCATCGAACGTGACGTGGTTCATTCCGTAGTTGTACATGCCATACCGGCTGATGTGCCACGCGCGAAAATCCCGGATGAGGCTCTCCGGTCCCTCGAAGACGCGCGTGCAGCACGATGCCATCACATTCCAGAGCGTCAACCCGTTTACCGCGGCGTATAGTTCGTTGCGGGCGAACTCCCGCAACGGCAGCAGCGTCATGTCGGTGACGCGGGTTTTGTCACTGCCGGCGGATTTGGGGACGTCGACGTTTTTCACGCCCAGGTGGACGTAGGCGTAGCCGAAAGAATTCGTGTTGGCAGCGACGTTGTCCCGGACGACGTTGTTCGGTCCGCGAAACCAGAACGCCGAGCCTTCGTACCCCCAGTCGTTGGTATCCTGCCGGCGGTCTGCGCGCTCCGCGCCGGTTCCACGCACGCGAACAACGAAGTTGTGCTCGATGACGTTGTAGCTCTCGCTCCCGTCCTCGGTCATCACGCCCACGCCCTGGAAGTCGTAGACGACGTTGTCTTTGACCAGACCGTAGTGGCTATCGTGAATCGTGATGCCCCATTTCAGGCCCCCGTCGAGCGCATTGCCGATGAGGGTGTACTGATAGCCACCCTGCGGCGGCTGCTGCGGTCCAACGACGTGGTGCATATGCAGAGAGTACCGGCCGAGCTGATTCGTCCCGACGTTGGTAACCCTGCTGCCGCTGAACGTCGTGTTGTTCAACGGCGCGATGGTCGTCCGCCCGAGATCCTTGAAGAGCGCATAGCGAACATCGACATCCGCACGCGCTACGAAGATCACATGCCCTCGCGTACCGGATGGGTTTTCAGAGCGAACGATCACGTTCCGCGACAGGTTGCCGACGTGCGGTAAAAACTCTATCGTGTCGTCGCCGTTGCGCGCGCCTGGATGGTCGAACTTGAGGGCATCGACGGTTACTGCCGACTCGCTGATCGCTGACACAGTCGGCGTTTCCCATTCCGGAACATACGGCCGGCCGGACTCTATCGCCCATTGCTTCGAGTCAGGTACGATCAGCCGGTCCCCCGGCATCCAGCCTCGTGGTCGGTCCTGGATCGGCAGATTCCGAGCGCCAGTCGCAATCTCCCTCGTCAACCGGCTGAATGTCGGAACCTTCGGCACTCCATGGATCCGGATCCGACCCAGGCCGATCAATCCGGTTCCGTACTGCTCCGGGTCGTTGGTCAGATCGATGGGTCGATCGGCAATCACGATCTCGGCACTCGCATTGCCACCCACGGGCTGACGCTCGGTGCCGATTTCCAGGTACCCCTCGGGCATCACCATGAGCGTGCCGACCTTGAGCCGCGTCTTGAGGTCCTGGTCAAACTTCAACGTTCCACTCACGCCGACGCAGGCCAGGGGCTCGTCACTCTGGCGATCGTAGGTCACGACTGTACTTGCCGCGACCACGACCAGATCCCCGTTCGCCGGAAGTCTCTTCGTGGACCAGATGCCCGGGTCCGACCAGCGACCGGACGCCACGCTCTTGATCGTTGCAGCGGCGCACAGGTTCGGAATGTTGTGAGGCAGACTGCTGTCATGCACGTGCGCGGTCTGCGCGAAGCCAACGGTGTGGCAGGCCAGCCACGCGAGCGCGGCGACTGCGACGCAAAAGAGGCCGGCGCGGCGAGGGCTCGGAGTGCGTTCGATCATCTGTATCCCCCCACTGCATGTCTTCCACGGCAGACCGCGGATTCCACGATGCCCGGGAGCGGCGCGAATTGTCGTTCCCAGGCCAGGCGGTCGACGTCTGCACGCTCTGCCCGCTGGCGGCGCTCGACGCCCCGCTGGCGCAACAGACCCAGTAACGCCGCGGCGAAGTCGCTGGCGGTGTCGGCAACGAGGCAGGCGCCGCCAATCGCGGGCGGCAAACCGGCGGCAACCACCGGCGTGACGACAGCCGGCAATCCCGCCGCAACAGCCTCGAGGACTTTGGTTTGAACGCCGCGGGCAAGTCTCAGCGGCGCGGCCGCGACAGCCGAGCGCCACAGCTGCGCGCGAACATCGCTGACCGTCCCGGTTACTTCCACCGTTGGATCGCGTCGAGCGAGCGCTCGGACCCTCCGCGACGGATTCGCACCGAGCAGCACCAGCCGCGCATCGGGCTGTGCCCGACGCACCAGCGGCCAGACAGCGTCGGCAAGCCACACCGCGGCATCGACGTTCGGCTCATAATTCATCACGCCGCAGAACACGACCCGCGCCTCCTCCGACGGTGGGTCCAAGGGCCGCAGTGCACCAATATCGATGCCGGCCGGCAGGACCTCGATTCGGGCCTGGGGGGCCAGACGGGCCAATGCGACGCGTTCGCGTTCGTTGATCACAAGCGTGACTTGCGCTCGATCGACGGCCGAAGCTTCGAAACGAGCGAGACAGCGCGCTTCCCGTCGGTAAACCCAGCGCCGTGGCAGAGGTGCCGTCGCCCCCAGTGTCGACCATTTCGCCGAATCGACGTCGACCATGTCGAGTACGAAAGGCGTTTCCTGCAGCGGCGGCGCAACGGCGAGTCGCGCCATTCCGGAGCAGTACGCCAGCACAACATCCGGCCGCCGCTCGAGCATCAGCCGGGCGATGGCCGGCTTCAAATCGGGAGAGTCGAGGAGGACGTGGGTCAGCGGTGTGTTGGTGGGCAACGCAAGAACGCTACGTCGAAGATTTGCGAGACGGGGAACCGACGCGGTAATGACGTTCGAGGCCAGCGACAGAAGCGTGCTCGCCCGCGATCGTTCCTCGCCGTCATGCACGAGGGACAGCAGATCCACCTGCACCCCGGCCGCCGCGAGCGTTTTCAACGCGTAATACGCCCGCGCCCGGTCGCCACGATTGGGCGCGTAGGGGAGACGGTGGGTCAGAAACAGAACTCTCATGCGTTCCGCTCGTCGGGTTACGGCTGCAGCGCTTTCACGAGGCTCAACTTCAGTTCCGAGACTGGGCCTTCATCGCCCGACCGCGTGACGATCCTCCCTTGTATGGAGTGCGTCGCGGGCGTGACGATGACCGACTCGGTGGATCCTTCGACCGGCTGCCACGACCGACCGTCGATGCTGAGCTCGAACCGTGCAAACACCGGGCTGTACCCGGCCAGACCAACCTTCACGAGCACTCGCTCGCCGTCGATCCGCTCCGCGTTGAGCGCATAGAGCGCGACGGTGTTCAGCGGCCAGTCGAACCGCGCATGATCATCGACTCTCACCTTCGCCGTGAGAATCGGGCCGACGGACGGACGCGCCGTCCACCATGTCGCAAGATCTCCGCCGGCCGGACTGCCCCTCGGCAGCGCCCGCGTGCACCAGTCGTTTCTCATATCGACATGAACGTACGCGTAGAAAGGGATCAGGCTTCTGAAGCGCAGGCCCTTCTTCGGCGGCGCGATACTCCTCAACACGAGGCGGCCGCTGCGCTGCAATTGCTCGCCGGTCGTGTGCAGCTCGAACGCCGATAGCGGGACGCGCGACGTCGAGTCTTCGTAGACCATATTGAAGTCGGCATCGATCACGAACCATTTGTCGAAGCGGTTCGACCAGAGTTCGGCAACGGCGTGCTCCCATGTATAACCGTCGCGGGAGGCGGTGATCAGGCGAGCGGGCCAGCCCAGAGCGCTCGCGGCGTGAACCAGGGTCCGCGCCGCGATCTCGCACCAGTAGGTGGCTCCACGCGAACCGTTTTCAATCACCGCAGACGGATTACAGACGTTGTGATCATTGGGCAGCAGGTCGCTTCCGTGATCCCAACGTGTCCCCACCCAGGCACCCAGCTTCAACATGGACTCGTATTCGTTGTCAGACTGCGCCACGATCTTCTCGAGGTGGTACCGTCTCTTGAATTCCTGCAGATAGTCCGCGGATGCGTCCTGGTACACAAAAGGAATGTCGTCGCGCACGTCCTGCAGCGCAGCGTCGCTGCTCAACACACGTAACTCGGGTATTCGCTGCGCAAGGGCTTGCCAGCTGGCCCTCGGCGACTCGGTGGGCACCGGCGAAAGTCCGACGTGATACGCAGCGGCGATTCGTGCAGCCTGATCCACGTCGGCCTGGCGCAGACGCGCCTCCACGGGCATCAAACAGACCCGCGCAAGTTGAATCGCCAGTGCAACAGGGGCCAGCCGGAAGTACGTACCGATCAGCCACCACGCCACGAACGTCGCAGCACCCATCAAAAGAACTCGAGAGATGCGGCGAGACCGGACCATCGCATCCACACTCGTTTCAACTCACCCGGTTACGCGGTACGGGCCCCCTGCGGGGAAAGGCGCGCTGTGGGCGGGACAGCGACGTCGCCTCGGGCCTGCTGACGGCGTCTTGGCGGCTCCTCAGCACGCGCGCCGGCACGCCGGCAGCGACAACGTGAGCTGGCAGCGGCTTGGTGACCACTGCGCCCGCGCCAATCACGGTGTGAGCGCCGACGTCCGCCATCACGACGGCCGCGCTGCCGACCCATGCCCCCTCGCCGATGTGAACCGTCTGCAGCGTACCCGGTTGCTCTCTGATCGGCGTGAGGGGATCCTCCAGGCCATGACCCCGCCGGCCGCTCGGAACATGGACTCCTGCCGCGAGCAGGGCGTCCGGCCCGATGTGCACGAGACCGACGTTGCAGTAGGGGCCGATGTAGACGTTCCGATCGATCCGCGCCCCCGCCTTCGAGAAGATCGTTCCGAACGAAATCGTGGCGGTTCGATCGCACGCGGCCAGGACCCGAGCCAGAAACGCCCGCCGGAGGTATTGTCCAATCAGGCCTGGGACCACGGCCAGAGCCTGTGTCGAGCCCTCCAGAGCGCGATCTCGGCCGATTATCAGCGCCCGGAAGTAATACGACAGGAGTGCAGGCACGACGAACAGCGTCGCCACGGCGTGCGCCACCCGCTTCAACGCCCCCCAAGCGACGTCACCCACGCCGACCTCCTCCCACACGCCTGCTGTCCCCGCGTGTCGACGAGCTCTTCGTATATCGACTCGAGCGTGCGGGCTCTCGCGTCGAACGACAGCTCGCGCTCCACACGTTCCCGGGCCGCGCGGACGCGAGCCGCAGTCGCGGCTGCGTCGTCGAAGGTACGGATGATCGCTTCGGCGAACCCCTGTCGATCCTCCGCCGGCACGAGCAGGCCATGAACGCCGTCGTGGAGCAGCTGGCCCGTGCCGCCGACATCGGTGGCCACGACGGGCGTCTCCAACGCCATGGCCTCGAGGACGGCATTCGGAGTGCCCTCGTAATCCGACGATTGCGCGAAGACGTCGAACGCGTGATGCAGCTGCACCACATCGGCTCGGTGGCCCAGAAACCTGCACACTCCTTCGGGAAGGACCTTTCGCGCCAGGGCTTCGAGAGAAGGGCGCAGACTTCCATCACCGCCAATGACGAGCCTGAGCTGAGGACGATCCCGCCAGACCTCGGTGAAGGCGTGAATCAGCCAGTCAAACCGCTTCTGCTGTTCCAGGCGGCCGACGGCACCCACGACGACATCGCTCGGGCTCAAGCCGAGCGCTGATCGAGCGTCACGCTCGAGCGCGCGATCGCGCTTGAACGCCCCGGGATCGATACCATTGAGCAGCGTCCGCACGCGATCTGATGGCGCGCCGGCACGCACGAGCTCGTCCCGGATCTCCCGCGAGACGGCGACGACAAGGGGAAAGCGCGCCAGCAGCCGCTTGTCCAGCGGGTAGTA
>Ga0066388_100002718_pt1 | contig 11021 bp, 8 predicted proteins | sample PanSoiMetaGPlot6_FD_64539 | JGI IMG/M metagenome (GOLD analysis project Ga0066388, IMG submission 64539) | Tropical forest soil microbial communities from Panama analyzed to predict greenhouse gas emissions - Panama Soil - Plot 6 (Hybrid Assembly) | ecosystem: Environmental > Terrestrial > Soil... | reverse complement strand
TCGCACGCCAGGGCTTTGAACCGCTCGCGATCGCGCTTGAACGCCGCGATGCTCTGATCCCAGGCGTCCGCCGTCGGCGGGGCCGGGTCCTTCGGCCAGTAGTCGTCCGGCCATTTCATCTCGTGCACGTACTTCGCGTTGACGCAGAAATCGAGAATGTCCTGCTGCGCGATGCGCATGTGCTCGAGGAGCTGCCAGATCGAGTGCTCGAAGCCCGGCGCGCGCCGGCCGCGCACGTCCGGGGGAATGCCATCGAGCGCCTTGTCGAACGAGACGTGCGCCTCTTCCCAGTCGATGAATCGCGCGAGCTGGTCGCGCAAGCGGTCTTCTGTCATACGGGACTCAATGCGTCAGGCCGTAGATCACGTAGTTGATCATGAACTTGTACGCCTCGTTCGTCGACTGCGGATCGTAGAGCGTCTCCGCCGACCACTCCACGTAGTCGCCGAGGTCGATGTTGTAGTTGATGATCACCTGCAGCCGGCGTTCGGGGTCGTTCTGCTCGTGGATCCCGAAGAACTCGCCCATCAGCCCCTGTTCGCCCAGTCGGCCCGGGTACGGCACACGCAGCGACTCGATGTGAAAGAAGGTGTTGAAGATCGGGTGCGACAGCTCCAGCCGGTCGATGCGGGCGTTCGGCAGCACGCGCCGGATCGCGTTCTCGAACACCGTCCATTCGTTCGGGAAATGGAAATCGTCGGCGATCAGGAATCCGCCCTTGTGCAGGTACTCCCGCAGCCCCTGCGCCTCCCGATCGTCCGGGAACCAATAGCCGGGCTCGGAGAGGTAGGCGATCGGGAACCGGAACAACTCGGGATCGTCGAACGTGAACACGTTGGTGCCGTCGGTGTGCGGCTTGAGCGCCGTGATCTCGCGGAAGATCGTGTTCAGGTTCGTTTCCATGGTGGGGTAGTCGGCGGCCCAGCCGCCATAACGGGCGTACTCTGCCCGCACGAACGTGAAGCGGCCGTCGTAGCTGACGTTCGCCTGCCGCGCCAGGCGCGAGCCAGAGAAGCGCCCGCGCTGCGCTTCGGCCACCACTGGTTCGCCCACGACGCTGGCGGTCACTAAGAACATGTAGAGCCGCCATTTGTACCCGCGAAGCTGGAGCGTCACGGAGCGCATGGCCACAGCTTACCGCCGATGTTACAGAAAGTGGGGTGTACATTCTGGGGCAGTCCGTTTAAAATGATCGGCTCGTCAGCGGTGGTCAGGTATGAGGGAAATCGCAGCCGATAGTATCAGGGAAATCGCGTCCGGTAACAGGTGGGCGCAAGGCGCCGATCTCCAGTGCACACATGATCTCGAAGGCCGGTTCCTCTGGGTGAACGCCGCCGCGGCGCGGGCACTGGGCCGCGAGCCCGACGAGCTCCTGCGGATTCCGATGCGGGACCTGCTGGCGCCAGAAGTTCGATCCAGATTCCAACCGTATCTGGACACGATCCGAAGAGACGGGGTGGCCACCGGCCTGATGGCCCTGCGCACGCGCGCCGGAGAATACCGGGTGTGGGAGTACCGCTGCGCCCTGCGTGAAGGGGCCAACATCCCGGTCGTGGTCGGCGCCGCGCGCGACGTCACCGAGCGCGTGCTGACGACCCGCGCGCTGCGCGCCTCCGAAGACCGATTCACGACCGCGTTTCACGCCAGTCCGATCGCGATGGCGATCACCAGCGTGGACGAGGGGAGATACATCGAGATCAACGAAGCCTTCGAACGGCAGATGAGCTACGCCCGCGACGAGGTCATCGGGCGTACGTCGCTGGAGCTCAACGTCTGGCCCTCTCCCGACGATCGGGCCGCGATGATCGCGACGCTGCAGCGCCAGAAGACCCTCCGGGATCAGAACGCGCAGTTTCGGACGAAGACGGGGAGCCTCATCACGACCCTGTATTCGGCCGGCCTCATCACGGTCGGCGGACGTCCCTGCGTGCTGGCGGCCATTGCCGATATCACCGCCCAAAAGCAGGCGGAAGACGCGCTGCGGGACAGCGAATCGAAGTACCGTCTGCTGGCCGAGACCGCCCGGTGCGGCATCTTCATCTTTCGACGGGACGGCGCGTTCTGCTACGTCAACCCGCGGGTAGAGGCATTCACGGGATACTCGTCCCGCGAACTCCTGTCCATGTCGGTTTGGGATCTGGTTGACCCGGATTCGAGGGATCTCGTACGCTCGCGCGCCGCCGATCGCTCGTGAGCGGATGCGGGCCAAGTTCGCTTCGAATTCAAAGTCGCCACCAAGAGCGGCGAGGCGCGCTGGATCGATTTCACGGCCACGCCCACGGAGTTCGAAGGCCAGCCGGCGATTCTGGGAACCGCCTTCGACATCACGGCCAGCAAGCGTCACGAGCAGGAGGCCAATGAGCGCAGCACTCTCCTGCACACGTTGATTGCCAACAGCCCGTTCGGCATCCTCGTCGGCAACAGGAACCACCGCGTGCAGTACTACAACGCGGCCTTTCAGCACATGTTCCGCTATTCCGGGGAGGAGCTGCTGGGGAAGGATCCCGACGACCTGGTTGGTCTTCCGGAGAATCAGGAAGCCAAAGAGATCAGCAAACGCGTGTTGAGCGGCGAGACGGTTCACACCAAGGTCGTCAGGCGTCGCAAGGACGGCAGCCGCGTCAACGTGGAGCTGCACGCGATTCCCTTGATGGTCGACAACGCGTTCGCGGGCTGCTTCGGCATCTATCAGGACATCACCGAACGCGTCGAGTCCGAGACGAAGCTGCGCGCGCTTCGCGATCGCCTGACCCGGGTGCAGGACGAAGAGCGGGCGCATGTCGCGCGCGAGCTGCACGACAACATCGGCCAGCGGCTCGCCCTGCTCGCCTGCCAGTTGGCCGAAGTGCAGAAGGCGTCGCGGTTCCGAGCTCCGTCCCTGGCCGATCAACTGCAGTCGTCGAGCAAGCTCCTCGAGGAAATCTGCGCCGACACGCATCGCCTCTCCCACCGGCTGCACCCCTCGCAGGTGGCCCTCGTCGGGTTGACCAAGGCGCTGGCGACCTACTGTGCGGATTTCGGACGGCAGAACGGCATCAAGGTCGATTTCAGGCACGACGAAGTGCCGGACTTGCCGTCCGCTGTTACAACCTGCCTCTATCGAGTCGCTCAGGAGGCCCTTCGAAACGCCGAGAAGCACAGCGGCGCCGACCGAGTCGACGTGAAGCTGACTGGCAGCTCGGACGCCGTGTCGCTGTGCGTGTCGGATTCAGGCCGCGGCTTTTCCACCTCCGACGCCGAGAGCGGGCCGGGGCTAGGCCTCATGAGCATGGCGGAGCGCGTGCGCAGCGTCGGCGGCGATTTGTCGGTTCAGTCGTCCGTCAACCGGGGCACGCGCATCGAGGCGTCCGTTCCGCTGCCTCGGAGCTCCCCATTCGCGTAAGACACGAGCGTTGCACGCCTCGCATTTCACGGCGACGCACGAAACGTCACCACTGTGTACGCCACGAAGGCCAGCCCCACGACGGTCAACGCAATCGCATCCCCTCGACCCAATGTGCCGGCGGTCGGCGACCCCTCTCGCGCGGCCAGCGCCCGCTCGCGGTTGATCAGGAAGATCGGGACGGTGACGCTGATCGCAACGAGGATTCCAAAGATGAGGTAGAGCCAGACGCCGCGCATGCCGAGGCGTCGAGCCTCCAGGACCATCCACACGAAGACAGCCAGTCCGAAAAAAAGGATGTCGACGGTGATCGAACGGCTCGCGGGGTTGGCGAGCGTATCCGTCCAGAACTGGACATTCGCTCCCAGGAAGCCCAGGGCCAAGTAGTGGACATTGTTTCCCCACGTGCCGACCAGCGCGAGGAGGGCAATGAGTCCGTACCCGGCGCAAAGAGTTCTGCGGCTTATCTGCATGCGCATATTGTCGCCGCTCTTATTCCGAAGGTCTGCGGGTTTCGCGAACGTGTGACCGGGGACGCGGTCGTGGCCGTATAATCGCTCGCACATGGCACTTGGCGACGTCCGCTGGGGACGCCGGGCCGTACATCCCAGCGGGCTGCCCGTTCAACTCACCTTCTTCGTCACGTCCCGCTGCAACGCGAAGTGCGCGCATTGTTTCTACGGGGAACAGCTCAATCAGCCGGCCGAACGTGAGTTGACGCTCGATGAGATCGAGCGCGTTGCGCGCGGCCTGCCGCGGATGCTCTGGGTGGCCTTTGGCGGCGGCGAGCCGTTTCTGCGCCGCGACCTTGCGGAAATTGCCGGCGTCTTTTGCCGGTGGAACCGGCCGCGCATCCTCACGGTCGTGACCAACGGCATCCACCCGGACCACATCGAGGCGGTGACCCGCGACATTCTCGCAAGGCGCGGCGACACGTTCATCAACGTCTCGGTGTCGCTCGACGGCCTCGCCGAAACGCACGACCGCGAGCGTGGAGTCCCCGGGAACTTCCGCCAGGCCGTCGACACGCTGCGCGCGCTCCGCGCCTTGCGCGAACGGCACGAGGGCCTCGGGTTCAGCACCATCACGACCGTCCACGGCCGCAACGGCCACGAGATGGCGGAGCTGGAGCGCTACATCGCCGAAGAGATCCGGCCGGACAACCGCGGTCTGAATCTCGTCCGAGGAACGCCGCTCGATCCGGCGTTGCTCGATGTCGATCTCCAGGCGTACGGCGAGGCCGTCGAGCGCAAACGCCGTGACGTGTCCGGCGGCCGGCTCCCGCTCCAGAACTTTTCGCTGAGCACGTTGAATGCGGCCAAAGAGCGCGTCATGTACCGCGAAGTCGAGCGCGTGGCCCGGACGGGCGCCTATCGCGCGCCGTGTCGCGCGGGACGCATCGGCGCGGTGATGTACGAGAACGGCGACGTTGCCGCCTGCGAGATCCTCGACCGGAAGATCGGCAACGTGCGCGATTTCGATCTGGACTTCTCTCGCCTATGGTTCTCTCCGGACGCGGAGGCGCTGCGCCGCGAGATCGACGAGAAGCGCTGCCGCTGCACCTGGGAATGCGCGGTGGCCACCAACGTCCTCTTCGGCCCGCGGTACTGGCCGGAACTTCTTCGTGAGTGGGTGACCGGCGGTCGGAAGACGACGGCGGCCGTCCCGCGCGCGCCGCTGCCGAAGTCGGTCACCGTCCTGATCCCGTGCCGCGACGAGGCGGCCGTCATCCGGCGCAAGATCCGGAATTCGCTGCATCTGCGCTTTCCGAATCCGAGCGAGAGCGAGGTGCTCGTGGTCGATGACGGTTCCACCGACCAGTCGGTCGCTCTGATCGAAGAGGAGATCGCGCGCGCCGCGTTCAACGTCGATCGGCCGCGGCTGCGCTGGCTGCGCAACCGATACGCTCCGGGCAAAGCCGGGGCGGTCCAGACGGGACTGGAGGCCGCGCGCGGCGACGTCGTGCTCCTCACCGATGCGGACGTCGTGATCGAACGCGAAGCGCTCCCGCGCGCGCTCGAGCCCTTCGCGGATCCGCGCACCGGCGTCGTCACGGGACGGCAGGCGTACTGCGCACGGTTATCGGACGAAGACGAGCAGGCGCCCGGCGACGCCTGGAACCGGCGTGGAGGCGCCCTGATGGATCCGCCCGGGCGCGTCGACAGCCTCTACGATCGCCTGATGCGGCGACTCCGCAATATCGAGAGCCGGCTCGATTCGGTGCTCCTGGTCCACGGCCAGATGGTGCTGTTCCGGCGATCGCTGACGCTCGAGCCGCGTCCGGGCATCGCGTCGGACGACGTCGATCTGAGTCTTCAGGCGCGACGCCAGGGCTACCGCATTCGGTACGCGGACCAGGCGCGATTCTGGGAGGAACGGCCGCGTACGGTCGCCGCCCGCACGCAGCAGGGCCGACGGCACGGCATGTCGATCGCGCAGGTGTTGTGGGCGAACCGCGACATGATCGGCCGGCCTCGGTACGGCCTGTTCGGTCTGCTGGACTTGCCGTTTCAATGGGCGTTCCTGCTCGCGCAGCCGATCGCCCTCGTCTTGTTGCTGACGCTTGGGAGCCTCGCGCTCATCGCGTCGGCGCCGGTTCCCGGACTGGCGGCCGTCGCGGCGCTCGCGTTGATTGCGGCCGTCTCGAACGGTGTGCGGACCTATCTCGTCATGAATGGCCTCATGGCGGCTGCAATCGTCGCGCTGTGCACGGGCCGGCGGCTCACCGATCGCTGGCCGCGGGATCGCGACGCCGGCGAGGGCACGCGTTCGCTCGCCAAGACGTCCGCGGCGCCGCTGGAGTTATGACGCGCGTCTTGCTCATCAACCCGTCGTACGCCGGCACATACGGGTCGGCGAAGGCGGCGTTGTCGACGCCGATCTATCCGACGCTGGGCCTGACGACCATCGCCGCGGAAGCGCTCCGGCGCGGCCACCGCGTGCAGATCCTCGATCTGAGCTATCGCCCGTACGACTGGCAGCTGATTCGGTCGACGATTCTCGACACCAAGCCGGACATCGTCGGAATCACCGCGACGACGCCGTTGATGAATCAGCTCCGCGACATCTCGGTCCTGTGCAAGGACATCTCTTCCGACATCCTCGTCGTCGGCGGCGGTGCGCACATCTCGGCGCTGCCGACCGAGAGCATGAAGGAGTCGCGGCTCGATCTCGCCTTGACGGGCGAAGCCGACATGACGTTCGGCGAGCTGTGCGACGGAAGAAACCCGACGACCACGCGCGGTCTCTATTACCGCGACGGCGGCGGAAACATCGCGTACACCGGCGATCGGCCGCTTGTCGAGAACCTCGACGATCTGCCGATGCCGGCCTGGCACTTGTACAACGTGGCGGAATACCGTCACAGAGCGTCGCGCCTCATCGTGCGCCGCCGGCCGGCGACGATCACCGAGTTCTCGCGCGGCTGCGTCTTCAAGTGCGACTTCTGCGCGTCGAAGCTGACGATGGGTCTCGGGTACCGGAAGAAGTCGCCCGAGCGCTGCGCGGAAGAAGTCGTGGCGATGTCGCGGCTCGGGTGGCGCGAGTTCCTGCTGGCGGACGACATTTTCACCTCCGACAACAACTGGGCCACGCACGTGGGCGAAGCGATCGTCCGCGCGGGCGCTCCGATGACCTGGAGCTGCAACAACGGGATCCGGGTCGAGTCTGCCGACGACCGTCTGTTCCGGACGATGCGGCGCGCGGGCTGCTGGCGCGTGGCGTTCGGCTTCGAGTCGGGCAACGACGCGGTCCTCAAGGCGTTCGGCAAGGGCGGCCGCGCGACGCTCGAGCAGGGACGCGTGGCAGTGAGGGCGGCGCGTGCGGCCGGCCTCGACACGAGCGGGTGGTTCCTGCTCGGGTTGTCGAGCGACACCGAAGAGTCGATGCGCGACACGATCGCCTTCGCGCGCTCGCTCGAGCTCGACACGCTGAAGTTCGGCCTGACGATTCCGCTGCCCGGCACGCCGATGTTCAACGACTATGCGGCCGAAGGCCGGATCCAGTCGTACGATTGGGACGACTACCACGTCCACAATGCCCAGCCGCTCTTCGTGCATCGCCGGCTCGATCACGACACCGTCCAGCGTTACATGCAGCTGTCCTACCGGCAGGCCATCGTGGCCAACCCGTCGTTCATCTATCGGCGTCTCAAGCGCGGGATCAGGACCGGCGAATTCTTCTGGGACGCATACTACTTTCTGCAGCTCGTGGGGCGGTCAGCCGTCGACGATGCCGACGGCAAGTACGAGTATTACGCACGCGATCGCTGGCCGCGGCACGACTTCCGCGCGCAGCCGCACGTGGTCGTGATGTATCAACAGGCCTTCAATAAGCATCGGGTTTCAGCCTGACCGTCCTTCCTCGCGGCGCACCCGCGCTCCTGGCGACTCCATGAGAACGCCTGGACGGTTTTCAGTGCTCCTCATCATCGCGATCGGCCTCGTTGCCGGCGGCGGAGTCTTCTACATGAAGACAGGCATCGCCGGCGTGCTGGGCCAGGAAGCGTTCTTCAGGTACGCGGCTCGTCATCTCACCGAGAGTCAGAAGCTGGAGTTCTACGCGAAGCTTGCCGCATCGACGCCGGCGAGCGTGTGGGAGTCCGTTCCGGAACCGCTGGTCGGCCGGGTCCTTCAATTCAACACGGCCAAGAGGGATCTCGGCGCCGACTTGGTGTCGAACTCGGCGGGCATGCGCAGCCGGATTCCATATGGTCCCAAACCCGCCGGCGTGTTCCGCATCGTCTGCCTTGGCGATTCGATGGTGATGGGGACGGCTGGCCGCGAAGAGGATCGGTGGGGCGATCAGATCCAGGAGATTCTGCGAGAGCTCGACGTTCGCGTCGATCGCAAGCCCGTCGAAGTGTACAGCCTTGGCATCGGCAGCTGGTCCGCGGTCAACGCGTCCAGCTACCTCGCGCATCGGATTTCGAGTTACGACCCCGACCTCGTGCTCGTGATGATGGTGGACAACGACCTGAACGATGTCGGCGGCGTGCTCGGGATCGGGCAGGTGACGTACCGTTTCACGTCGGAGCACCGCGATAACGGATCGGCGGTGTTCGTGGACCATTGGCCGCAGGAGTTCGGGATCGCGGACAGGAATCTGCTCGCGTCGGGCCTGGGATCCGAGAGCCGCGCGCGCTGGCGAGCGGCGTTCGATGCATGGAAGCAACTGGAGACCCTCGTCGCCGCCCGCGGCGGCCGCATGGTGTTCGGTCTTCTGCGGCCCAGCGAGCTCTTTCTGGAGCTCGTCAAGACCTACATCGCGAAGTCGGACCTGCGCAGCCCGTTCATCGTCACGGAGTATTTTGGCCAGAGGCTTCCTCATGACGGTCATCCGAACCGAGCGGGCCACCGAATCCTCGCCGCGCACTACCTGCACGTGCTGGCCAATCTCGGATGGATTTCCGTCGATCGTTCGCGGCTGCCGCCCTTGCACGACGGCCTGACCACGGAGACGACCCGCGCGGCGGACAGCGGTCGGGTCGCCGCGCTTCAGGCCGATCTGGCGCGTTCGGTCCTCCGCGAACGCCTGACGTTCAACCAGCTCACGGCGACGGACGTGCGCGCGATCCTGGGCGGCCTGTATCCCGGATCAGAGGATCGGCTCGCCGCGTATCCGTTCGCGACCGTGAAGAGCGTGTTCCTGCTGAGGCGGGCGAGCGCGGCGCGGCATGCGACCGTCGAGGTCGAAGTACCGGACTACCCGGAGCTGTATCCGTTTGAGTTGACCATGCTCCTTGACGGGAAGCCCGCAGCGGTCCTGGCGCTGCAGGACCGCAGCGCTGCGGGCCGGCATGTCATGACCGGCGAGGTGCCGTCCGCGGACAGTCCGGCGCTGGAGGTCATGCTTCGCACGAATTCGTACTGGACGACGGTCACCGATTTCACGATGCGCAGCTTCCGGATCATTTCGGCGCGACAGGACTAATGCGACTAACCTGGTCGTATAATCACTCGCAAGCATGAGCCACGGTGACGCTCTGCACGCTGCCGCGTGGCCGCCACCGAGCGTCCGCTCGACGTACCTCATTGTGCTGGCCGTCACGCTCCTGGGCCTCACGGTTCGCCTGTCTGGCCTGGGCCGGTTGGATTTCTGGTACGACGAGATCGTGCTGCGCAACTACAGCCTGACGGGCTCCTCGCTGTATACGCCGACTGAACCACCGTTGATGGCGTGGTTGCTGTACGCGGTCGTGTCGTGGACGAAGAGCGCCGACGCGTTTCTGTTCCATCTGGTGCCGGCGATTCTCGGCACCCTCGCCATCCCCGTCGCGTTCGTGCTGGCGGAGCGCGTCAGCCGGAGCCGGACGATCGGGATCATCGCGGCGCTGCTGACGGCGCTCTCGCCGATGGCCATCTACTACTCGCGCGAAGCGCGGCCGTACGCGCTGTTGATGCTCGTGTCTGCGGCCGTGTACTGGGCCTTCGCCCGCGCCAACGAACGCGACACACTCCCGGCATGGACTGTGTACGCGTGCGTGTTGTTGCTGTGCTGCCTCAGCCACCTGGTGACCGTTCAAATCGTGGCGGCATTGGGTCTGTTTGCCGTTGCGCAGCTGGCGATCCCGTCGCTGTCGAGCGAACCTCGAAACCGACGCCTCGCGCGGTTCGGCCGATTTGTGGTGTTCAGCCTCGTCGCCGGAGCGGCAGGGTTCGCCTGGTTCGTTCCGCGCTATCTCACGGATCCAGCGATTCAGGCCAATCAGAATCGCATCTTCGGCGGCAGCGTCTACCGCTACGGCGTGGTGGCCTTCTTCCGCGACGTCGTCGTGAACCTCGGCCCCGGACCCGTCGGCCAGCGTTTCGCGATGGCGAGCCTCGATCGCGCCGAGATGTTTGGACTGATCGTCCTGACGCTGTACATCACTGGCCTGTGGCAGCTTCGAAAGCAGGGCAGGAGCGACGCCGCCGCGCTGCTGGGCCTGGCGGTCGGCGTTCCCCTGGTCGTCGAGTACCTGACGCTTGGCGAGAAGAGCAGCTGGGACTGGATGCGCTGGATGTCGCATGCCGTGGTTCCCTACCTCGTTGCGGTTGGCGTTGGGCTGAATGGGGTGGCGGGCGTACGCCCGGGTTGGATGGCGTCGGCGATTGGGGCGGTCGCCCTCGCCGTCACTGTGCTACCTCAAGCGCTCCATCCGCCGGAACGGCCGGACTACCAGCAGTCCCGCAATGTCGCGGCGTACCTGGAGGCACATGCGACAGGTCTGCACGGCGTGTTGATTCCGCCGTTTCAGCTCGGGATGGTCCACCCCGCCGATCAGCGGATCATGGATACGTACTACTATCTCAAGCAAGAAACACTGCCGGTATACGTGCTCAACATGGGTAAAATCCGCAGGGCCGTTCTCGCGCCCACTCGCGGCCATGTGGCTATGCTGCCGCGAGAGGGCGACGACCCGATTGACGACCTCGAGTCGGGACGCTACGCAGTGTTGACTCGGCAGCCGTCCGCCGATTGCGGCACAATGCTGCGGTCGATCGGCGGCCAGAAGGCCGTGGCCCGGCGGTCGTCGCCAGTGATGCCGGGCCTGACGGTCTGCGACCTGGAATTCAGCGGCGCACCAAACTGAACGCGACGGATAAGGATCACCATGCCCCTATCCATTCTCCTGGTCAATCTCTTCTATCCCGAGCGG
>Ga0066388_100002717_pt1 | contig 11022 bp, 9 predicted proteins | sample PanSoiMetaGPlot6_FD_64539 | JGI IMG/M metagenome (GOLD analysis project Ga0066388, IMG submission 64539) | Tropical forest soil microbial communities from Panama analyzed to predict greenhouse gas emissions - Panama Soil - Plot 6 (Hybrid Assembly) | ecosystem: Environmental > Terrestrial > Soil... | reverse complement strand
TACTCGCCAATGGATTTCGCGGCGGCCACCGACGCCCTTGCCAGAGCGCAATCCTTGGCGGTCAGCGTGTCTGACCGTGAGCGGCGCAGAATACAAATTCGCAGCTTGCAGCTGAAAGCCATGCTCGATTCCAGGAATTCGGACGCATTCGCGGCGTTTAAGCAATCGCTGGACGACGCTCTGGCTGAATTTCCACTCGATGAGCAGTTTCTGCTGCTCCGTGGAAACGCGGAAGAGCCGAATCCATTCGGAGATGGTCAAGGTTGCATGATCGGCGCGATCCCCTTCTTTGAAAAAGTCCTGCTAGCAAATTCCGATAATTTCGCTGCTAGCCATTTCCTGATTCACTGCTACGAAAATTCCGGCCGCCCCGCGGAGGCCCTGCAGTACGCCCGTGCCTATGTGCGTCTCGCTCCAAAAGTGCCGCATGCACACCATATGTACGGGCACGTTCTTCGCCGCACGGGAGGAATGCTTGAAGCAATCACGCAATTCAAAATTGCCTACGAGTTGGAGCTCTCCTACTTCAAAAGAAACAATTTCGCACCCGCCATTGACTGGCACCATCCCCACAATCTTGGCTTACTGGCATCGTCTTATCAGTTTATCGGAAAGATGAAAGACGCAGAGGGCTACTATCGGCGGGCCGGAGCCCTGCCTGCACATTCTGATTTCGACGCCTTCAATCGCAAAGATTTGTGCGAGTTTCTACTCGACCGCGGCCGCTATTCCGAGGCGCTCGATGCTGCGCGTACCTTGGCAAATAGTGTCTTTCCTTTGGCGCGAGTGACTGGCCATAGTTTGGCGGGTATCGCCCTGCTCGGGCTGAACCAGCCGCCCCAAGCGATTACTGAATTGGAACTCTCAGAACAGCAAGCGGCCACTCTTGCTCGAGACGAAACTCCCGCGGCCCAGCTATATCTAGCAATCCTGCGTGCTCAGATATTGTTGGCACAACGCAGCCCCGAAGCTCAGCCGCTGCTACAGCGCATCGCAAAACGCATCGGCGCCGAAAATGGGCCTGATGCATGGATTCACGGTTTATATGAGCTGGAGCGGATCAACCGTGCAGCCCGAGCCATCGGCGACTGGCAGGTGGCTGCCCAATTCGCACACTTAATGATCGGCCGTGCCCCTGATTACGCCGGCGCGCACTATGCCATGGCACTTTCGGCTCAGCACGATGGCGATACGCACCAGGCCTTAACTGAATTTTCTTTAGCCGCAAAAGCCTGGGCCCAGGCGGATCCTGATCTGCCGGAAATCCGCGAGCTCCGTCAAGCTGGCGTTTGGCATGAGCTCAACATGGCCACGCATCAGAAAGCAGTCTTCGCCATCGCAGCGTCTGTGTCAGCCTTGGGCTCTTATTAAACGTATTGGGCATATGCTTTAACAAGAAGCACGCCCATTAAGGCGAGGTTGAATAGCGCTGTGTCCGGTGATATTGACAGAATCCATGATTTGCCACGGTTCGACGCGTCCCTATCTTGACGGGCGCAATGGCCAAGTCGCACTCGCATCTTGTCCTACACCTTCACCGAACGATTGCCGATGCCAGCAGTGCGAGCCGAATCAGCTTCAATCTGAATGTAACGACTGAAAAATTAGGATGGTTGCAAGGCTCCGCAAGCAATTCGATCAAGAAAGCAAATGGCTCCCGGCGCTCCAATCGGAAGCCCCGGAATATTTTTTAGGCAGCAAATGTTCGAAAAGTATTTCCTGGCGACTACTATCGCTTTCCTCGTCGGGTTCTCTAGCACATGCTTGTCTGGCAGAATTAACAAGTCAATGAAGCGTCTCTTTCCACTTTTTCTCAGGCTCGACGGGCGCAGATGCCTGGTAGTTGGCGCCGGAACGATCGGAGAAGGAAAGATCTCCGGCTTGCTGGAGTCCGGGCCTGCGATCCGAGTGGTCGCGCCCAAAGCGACGGAGCGCGTACAACAGTGGGCGCGCGCGGGTCGGATTCGCTGGCTGCGGCGGGAGTTTCGCGATTCCGATCTCGATGGTTGTATTTGTGTTGTGGCGGCAACATCGTCAAACAAGCTGCACAGAAGAATTTTTCGCCAGGCGCGGCAGCGCGGCGTTTTGTGCAATGTGGTCGATGTGCCGGAGCTGTGCGATTTTTACTACCCGGCGGTGGTGCGCCGCGGTGCATTACAAATTGCCATTTCGACCAGCGGAGAAAGCCCCGCGCTTGCGCAACGGCTGCGAAAACAACTGGAGAGAAAGTTTGGGCCGGAGTACGCAGCCTGGGTAAAACAGCTCGGCACTTCGCGGCGAAAACTGAACGCCAGCTCGGCGGACGCGGAGGTAAAGAAGTCCAAGCTGCATGCCATGGTCAACGAGAAGTCCTTCCAGCAGTTTCGCGGACAGCTTCGCAAAGCGCGCCCTCGCAGCAAGGAACCGAGATAATTCGCCCTTCCGTTGAAGGACTTGCCCCTTCATCGCGATTCGAATCAGTTCGCTAGGTCTTTCACGCTTCAGTCCTACGGTTCGGACGCCACGATTTTGCCGGCTCCTGTTGACGCTGTAATCCGGCAGACGGGGCAAGGCGCAAGGAGTCCGATCTCTGGCACTACGACCATGAGAAAACACCGCAGCAATGATCTATATACCGCTGCAAAAATCCGCCGAGGCTGTCGATAGTCACTTAACGTCCCTTGATTTAAGCACTTACAAGAGGGAAGCAAGATCCTAGCTCATTCCGTTTCTGCAACTTGACTATGCGAATAATACGCTCGATCAGCAAATACCCGGGACCAGGCCAAGCGAATGCGATCACGAGCCGTTACCGTTCTTCCGTCCTGCACCTACCGCTGAAGCCCGATGGCCATCATCGTCCAATGTCTCCCAGAATAGTGAGATAAGCGCAGCCCGCCGCGCACCCTGTTTCCAGGGGGATGATCAAGAGGGAGGAAATCTATGATTTGTGCCAAGACGTCAAAGATCCTGGCGCCAGCGATTCTTGCGGTGGTTCTCGCGTTTGCGGGTTGCGGTCAGCAGCAAGCCAAGGCGCCGGACGTGAAAGACACCGTGAAGCAGAATCTCGATCAAGCGGGCCTTCGCGATGTGAAGGTGGATCAGGATCGCGACAAGGGCGTTGTCACGCTCACGGGAACCGTCACCACCGAGGCTGACAAGTCACAAGCGGAATCCATAGCCCGCTCCGCCGCTTCAGGCCAAGTGATTTCCAACCAGGTTGCCGTTCGGCCACCAGGCGGGGAGAGTACCGCAAAGGATGTTCAGTCTGACACGGACAAAGCGATCGACAAGAATGTCAGCGCAGTCCTCACAAAACACAAATGGAACCGAGAGATTAGATACGACGTGAAAGAGGGCGTGGTCACGCTCAAAGGTAAGGTCAACTCGCAGTCGCAGCGCGCAATGGTCGAAAAAGTTGTTGCCGCGACTCCCAATGTAATGCAGGTTGTGAACGAAATCGAAGTCAAGAACCAGAAGGCCACTTCGAGTTCGTCCTAAGAAAACGCCGGGGGGTTCTGGTCCGATTCAGCTGGCAAGGGCAGAGCCCCGGGCCTCCCGCCCTTGCCATCCTTGCCCTGCAGCTGCTTGCCTCGCTGCCCGAGCGCCATTAAGCTGAATGTCTGTCGTCGCTTCGCGCCCAACCTTCTTTCATGGAACGGCAGGCATTCTCGTCTGAACGGGTTGTCACCCCCGAAGGCATCCGTCCCGCAGCGATCCTCGTGGACGGCCAAACCATCCATGCCGTCATCGAGCGGCACCAGGTTCCCGCCTCTGCGCGTCTCACCGACTTCGGCCGCGCCGCAATCCTACCGGGGCTCGTAGATTCTCACGTCCATATCAATGAGCCCGGCCGTACGGAGTGGGAGGGCTTTGCAACGGGGAGTCGTGCCGCAGCCGCCGGCGGCTACACGCTAATCGCCGACATGCCTCTGAATTGCCTGCCGCCCACCACCACGGTCGACGCCCTGGAAGCCAAGCGCACGTGCGCCAAGCAGTCATCATTCATCGACTGGGTGCTGTGGGGAGGCGTCGTTGCCGACAACCAGCCGCACATTGAATCGCTAGCCGCAGCCGGCATTGCAGGGTTCAAGTGCTTTCTAGTTGATCCGGGAATCGACGGCTTCACCATGGTTTCGGAAAAGGAGTTACGCGCGGCGCTACCGCATGTCGCAAACACCGGGTTGCCGTTGCTGGTGCACGCCGAACTGCCGGGCCCAATCGAAGCGGCAACAGCGCAATTGAGTGCCGCCGACTGGCGGCGTTACGAAACCTACCTTCGCTCGCGTCCCGACCAAGCCGAAATTGAAGCGATCAACCTTGTACTCGACCTTTGCCGCGAATTCCGCTTTCCGCTTCATATCGTTCACCTTGCGACGGGCAAAGCCGTCGACACCCTGCGTAGAGCCAAGGCCGAAGGTCTACAGATCACCGTAGAGACCTGTCCACACTATCTGTTCTTTTCCGCAGAGGGCATACGAGACGGGGCAACACTGTGCAAGTGCGCTCCTCCGATTCGCGATCGCTCGAACCGCGAGCAACTCTGGCAAGCGCTCCGGGAAGGCGTGATCGATCTCGTTGTGACGGACCATTCACCGTGCCCCCCGCAAATGAAACGGGTCGAAGAGGGAAGTTACCAAACGGCCTGGGGAGGTATCGCTAGCCTCTCAGTCGCCCTGCCCATAATGTGGACCGAGGCGCGCCGTCGCGGGTTCACGCTCTGGGACATTGCCGGCTGGATGGCCGAAAAGCCAGCCAAGCTTGCCGGTTGTGGCGGCCGCAAAGGAAAAATCGCAGCTGGTTACGACGCTGATTTTGTCGTGTTCGATGCCGAACAAGAGTTCACTGTCACCGCCGATCGGCTGCATTACCGCCATCCGATTTCGCCCTACTTAAATTATCGCCTGACGGGAATGGTTCGTCAGACATACTTGCGGGGCGCGTGCATTTTCGGCGACGGTGAATTTCCGCGAACTGCATCGGGACGCGAGTGCGTCACACTGCGGTAAGACGTTTCTCAGACGCATAATTCCGCTGCAAAATGCGGGGTTCTTCGGCCACAATAATGCCGGTGCATTTGCGCTGCTTCGCCTGACGGTTCAACCCTTGACCGCACACCACATCATCGGCAGTCCGGTCCCTCGCAAGGAGGGACTGGACAAAGTCACCGGCCGTGCCCGCTACGTGGATGACGTGGTGCTGCCCGGAATGCTGTACGGCGCTACGGTCCGCAGCAAGATCGCCCGAGGAAGAATTCGAAGGATAACGTTCGGAAACGGCATTGACTGGGACGAATATGCGGTGGTTTCGGCGAAAGACATCCCCGGCCGTAATGTGATCGCCCTGATCTTAGATGATCAGCCCTGTCTCGCCGATGGCGTCGTCAATCATCCCGAGGAACCGATTCTGCTTCTCGCGCATCCCGATCGGCACAAACTGTGGAAAGCAGTCGAAGCAGTTTCGATCGAGTTTGATTCTCTCCCGGCTATTTTTTCGATGGAGGAAAGCGAACGGCAAGCGGAGATTATCTGGGGCAGCGACAACACGTTGAAGACTTTCCTTGTCGAAAAAGGATCGCTCGCAGGTATCTGGGAAAAGGCCGCTCACGTCGTTCGGGGCGAATACTTCACCGGCGCGCAGGAACAGCTGTACATCGAAAACAACGGCATGATCGCCGGCTATGACGCGGAAACCGGCGTCACAGTGTGGGGATCGCTGCAGTGCCCCTACTATATCCACAAAGCCCTCATGGCGCTGTTCGCGCTTCCCGAAGAAAAAGTGCGCGTGGTGCAGATGGAAACGGGGGGCGCCTTCGGAGGGAAGGAGGAGTATCCCTCGATGATTGCGGCGCACGCGGCGCTCCTGGCGATGAAAGCGAAACGGCCCGTCAAGATGGTTTACGACCGAATAGAGGACATGGTTGCCACGACCAAGCGCCATCCATCTCGCACTCGGCATCGTACTGCCGTCGACGCAAACGGCAAAATTCTTGGCGGCGAAATCGAAATCACCATGGACGGCGGAGCGTACGCGACGCTGTCCTCGGTTGTGCTGTCGCGCGGTACGATCCATGCCGGAGGTCCGTACTACTGGCCCAGCGTCACGATTCGGAGCAAGGCCGTCGCCACCAACACGCCCCCGCACGGCGCTTTTCGCGGGTTTGGCGCGCCGCAGACGATTTTCGCCATGGAGCGCCATATGGACCGCATCGCAGGAGTCGTTGGCGTATCGCCGATCGACATTCGCAAGCGAAATTTTCTTCGGCCCGGCATGACTACTTCCACCGAGCAAGTGGTCCGGGAGAGAATCGATCTTAGTGGCATGCTCGACCGGGCGATCGAGTTGTCTCGTTATTCAGAAAAGAAAAAGCAATTTGCCAAGCAAAATGAAACCAGCAACATCAAGAAAGGCATGGGTATCGCGGCGTTCCTGCACGGAGCTGGATTTACCGGTTCGGGCGAGCGCTACTTGAATTCTGTGGTGGGTGTCGAGGCTCTTGCCGACGGCTCGGTGCGCCTTCTGGTTTCGAGCGCGGAGTTTGGCCAGGGCACCAACACCGTGCTGTGCCAGATTGCCGCGCAGACCCTAGGCCTTCTCTATGAATCCGTAACGATCGCGCAGCCCGACACCCGCGCTGTGCCCAATAGCGGGCCCACGGTCGCATCGCGGACTGCGATGATCGTTGGCAACCTTATACGCTCGGCCGCGTTGGCGCTCAAACAGACCTTGCTCAACAGTGGCTTGTTGGCGGAGAGCTACACAGCGACCGATTTTCTGGATGCATGTCGCGAATACATCAGCAAATACGGCGAGTTGAAATCCTATTCGCGCTACGAGGCACCGCCGGGCATTTTCTGGGACGACCAGAAGTACCGTGGCGAAGCGTACGCCGCGTTTGCCTGGGCTGTGTACGTCGCAGAAGTTTCAGTTGATCTGAAGACGTGCGGGGTCGACGTGGATGACTTTGTAGCCTTGCAGGAGGTCGGCAAGGTGCTGCATCCGCTCCTGGCCGAAGGGCAAATCGCCGGCGGTGTTGCACAAGCTATTGGTTTCGCCCTTTACGAGAAGGTTGTCTGGAAGGATGGTCGGATGGTTAACAACCAGATGACCAACTACATCATGCCTACGTCGGTTGATTTGCCTCCCATCCGAGTATTTTTCGAGGAACTCGGCAATGTGCATGGCGCGTACGGCGCGAAAGGGATTGGTGAACTTCCGATGGATGGTCCGGCTCCCGCGATTGTCAACGCAATTGGAGACGCGTTGGGCTTCTCTTTGAATTCAATTCCGCTGCTTCCGGAAGACATCCATGCCGCTTTGTCGGCGGAGGCCCCGGTCGCCGCTACACAAATTTAATGCCTACCGCTTCAGAACTCGCCAAACTGCAAGTTCAGCTGACCTTGAATGGCAAGGCCACAACTCTCACCGTCCGTCCCATGGAGCGCCTGCTCGATGTCCTTCGGCAGGAACTTGGCTTGACCGGCGCAAAGGAGGGCTGCGGCGAGGGAGAGTGCGGTTCCTGTGCGGTCTTAATCGACGGCAGGCTGGTAAACAGTTGTCTTGTTCCGGTCGCCCAGGTGGATGGATCGAGTATCACCACAATCGAAGGACTTGCGGCCGACGATTGCCTCCATCCGCTGCAGCAAGCGTTCCTGGACTGCAATGGCGCACAGTGCGGTATCTGCACTCCGGGAATGATCCTGGCCGCAGTTCATTTGTTGGATAAGCATCCGCAGCCGACGCTCGACGAAATTCGAGAGGGCCTTTCCGGCAATCTCTGCCGTTGTACAGGTTACCTGCAAATCTTCGAGGCGGTCCAACGAGCTGCAGGTCGCAGCGCCAGAACATGAGAGCCGATCCGCGCGAATACGAACTGGTCACACCCGCCGATTTGCGTTCGGTCCTCACCCTTATGGACCGGGAGCCGGGTATCTGGACTCCGATTGCGGGCGGTACCGACTTGATGGTTTTGTATTCAGCTGGAAAGCTCCGAGCGCGCAAGCTCGTCAGCATCTGGAAGCTGCAGGAGCTTCGCGGCATTGAAATCGGCTCCAATGAGATTCGGATCGGAGCGGCGTGCACCTACAGCGACCTCCGCCAGCACCAAGTCGTCTCCCGCGAATTGCCGCTTCTGGTCACGGCGGCATCATGGACAGGCGGAATCGCCAACCAGAATCGTGGGACGCTCGGCGGAAACATCGTTAACGCTTCGCCGGCGGCAGATTCATTGCCGGCGCTCCTTGTTTACGAAGCGACGTTGGACCTGGTGTCGGCCCGTGGTGAAAGGGAAGTGCCCTACATTCAATTTCATCGAGGCTACAAGGAGCATGCGCTCGAGACAGGCGAATTGATTCGCGCCATCCGGATTCCCAGGAAATATTCGGGCTATTTTTCTTATACGCAAAAAGTGGGTGCCCGGAGGGCGCAGGCCATCTCTAAAGTCTGCATTGCGGCGCTGGCCAGACTCGAAAACGGCATGATCACGGATGCGCGTATCGCACTGGGCAGTGTTGCTCCGGTTCCCGTCCGTTTGATGGAAACCGAAAGGGTTCTCATTGGAAAGAAGAAGGAGCGCGGCTTGAGCGGCGTCGCCGCATCAAGCGTCGCAGCGCAAATCTGTCCTATCGATGACCTTCGTTCCGACGCCAGCTACCGCTCGGCCGTCGCCGCCAATCTCGTCGCCGAATTTGTGCAAAACCTTTGCTCTCAGGCGGGAAGCTAGTGAACCAGGTCCTGAGGCGCTGGAACCAGGCGTCACGCGCGGAAGCCGTCGGCGAAATCGTGGCTTGCTGCGGGGCGGCGGCATGGAGCGCCATGCTGGCCGAACGCCGCCCATTCCCGGATGAGGCGTCCTTGCTAGCTGCCTCCGACGAAGCTTGGCTCAGCCTGGCGCCGTCGGACTGGCTCGAAGCTTTCCGCAGTCACCCGAGAATCGGGGAAACGTCCGCGAAAGCCTCCATGCCGGCTCAGTCGGCATCCTGGTCCCGGCAGGAACAAGACGGAGTCAGTACCTCGACTGAACCAGTAAAAGCTACACTCGCCGACGCCAATCGCGCCTACGAACAAAAGTTCGGCCATATTTTCATTGTATGCGCTGCAGGCAAATCGGCCGTTGAAATTCTAGCCATTCTCCGTCGCCGAATGCAGAATGATGAAGATACGGAACTTCGCGATGCTGCCGAGCAGCAGCGCCAGATCACGCAACTTCGGCTGAAAAAATGGCTGGGAATATGAAACGCATTTCTACTCACATTCTTGACACCTCGAGCGGCAAACCAGCTGCGGCCGTCATGGTGCGCTTGGAGCGGTGCGAACCCTCAGGCGATTGGCGCAGGCTTTCCTCGGTGGCCACTGACTCGGACGGCCGCTGCACCGAGCTTCTGCCGGAAACGGAAACGCTTACCGAGGGAACCTATCGGCTTCTCTTCGACACGGCAGACTATTTTGTGGCGCAGGGAGCGCAAAGCCTTTATCCATACGTGGAAATTGCCTTCCGCATCGGCAAGGGCGAATCGCATTTGCATATTCCATTGCTGGTGAGCCCGCACGGCTACACCACGTATCGAGGAAGCTGATTTGATGATTCGGCTCGGTGAAAATCGCTACGGCAAGTCGCGCATTCGTGTGATTGGCGTGAAACGTAAGGGAGAGTGGCACGAACTTCACGAGTGGACCGTGGAGGTGCTTCTCAACGGCGACTTCGCGTCCTGTTTTGCTGACGGTGACAACAGCAAGATTCTTCCGACCGACACCATGAAAAATACGGTGTACTCGCTGGCGCGGAATTCCTCTGCAGTATGCATCGAAGATTTTGCAATGGAGCTCACCGCATTTTTTCTCAAACGGAACCCACAGGTGTGGTCGGCTGAAATAAATATCTCACAATGTCTGTGGGACCGGGTCGTGAGCGGCGGCGATGCTCATCCGACGGCATTTGTCCAGTCCAGTCGCGAACTCCGAACCGCCAGCATCACGGAAAAGCGCGACGGTAAAATCGAGGTAGTTTCCGGTCTCGACAATCTCGTAATTATGAAGACCGCGAACTCCGCTTTTGCCGGCTACGTCAAGGATTCATTGACAACTCTTCCCGAAACGCGTGATCGGCTCTTCGGTTCCGCCGTAAGCGCCAACTGGACTTACACTTCGGCGAATTTATCGTTTTCCGCCCTGCGCAACGTGGTTCGCAGTCTTCTCCTGGCCACTTTCGCAGGACACCACAGCGAATCCGTGCAGCACACGCTTTATGCCATGGCGCAGAGCGTTCTCGATAAAGTGCCAGAAGTAAAGGACATCCAGTTGACTATGCCCAACAAACATTGCCTACTGGTTGACCTTTCCCGTTTCGGCCAGGACAATCCCAACGAAATCTTCGTGCCGATTGATGAACCGCATGGCTATATCGAAGCACGCGTGAGCCGCGAGTGAATCCCGTGCCGCAGACCTTTAATCCAATTGCGACCTCGCGCGCCGCGGACGTCATCGCCCGCTGCCAGTCGCTCGCGCGTTTTAGCGAAGATTCCTCGGGGCTGCGTCGTACTTTTCTTTCGCCACCGATGCGCGATTGCCACAACTCGATTTTGGATTGGCTCGAACCGCTCGGCGTAACTTCCACCATTGACGCAGCCGGCAACCTCCGCGCCGTCTATCCTGCCGCAAACGCCAATGCTCCTCGCCTCCTTATTGGCTCTCACCTGGACACGGTGCCAAACGCCGGTGCGTTCGACGGGCCTTTGGGCGTACTGCTCGCAGTTGCGCTGCTCGAACAACTCGAGGGCCGGCGCCTTCCATTTGCCATAGAGGTAATCGCGTTCTCTGAGGAGGAAGGCGTCCGGTTCAAGACGCCGTTCATCGGCAGTTGTGCGCTCGTTGGTAATTACGACGAAGACTTTCTCGACCGGCGCGATGCCAGTGGCGTTTCCATTCGCCAAGCGATCCAGAGTTTCGGCCTGGATCCCACTCAGCTAAGGGCAGCACAGCTTGGCGACGACGTTCTTGCCTACATCGAGTTCCATATCGAGCAGGGTCCTGTACTCGAGGGTCTCA
>Ga0066388_100002716_pt1 | contig 11023 bp, 10 predicted proteins | sample PanSoiMetaGPlot6_FD_64539 | JGI IMG/M metagenome (GOLD analysis project Ga0066388, IMG submission 64539) | Tropical forest soil microbial communities from Panama analyzed to predict greenhouse gas emissions - Panama Soil - Plot 6 (Hybrid Assembly) | ecosystem: Environmental > Terrestrial >... | reverse complement strand
CGGAAAACCATCGGCTTTTCTGGTTGGGAAGAGGAAGGCAAGGGCGAGTAAAATATTCGCTCAACTCAGCCGCTCTCTATGAACACTCAGAGCCAGAACAACAGCCCGAAGAACACCTGCGTGACGTTGACCGGATTGCCCCTCTCGTTCCAGTTGCAATGGCCCTTTCACCGTTCTACTTCCGGTGCCGATTTCTGGGTGTTGCACGGCGACATTCATCTTGTGAGTTCGCCGCCGCTACACGCCCCTGTTGCTGTGAATCTATCGGCTACGGTGCGCGAGGTGATGCCCTCGCTCGAGCCAAAAGACGCCCAAGCCCCGGTGATCAATGCGCTTCGCAAAGAAGTGGACCGACGCCAGCTCGAGTTTTCGAAATCCGGAAAGCTGGTGCCGGTGCACTTCTCCAGCCGCTATTACGACTTCAAGCGCAACAAGTGGGTATTTGGGAAAGCAAGTGATGAGGAAATTGCAGCCCTCGTTTCGCGCAAAGTTTTCTGGCAAACGCGCGCAAGGCTTGGCCCGGTTTGGATAGCCGATCCGACGGAAGCATTATATGTCGAAACGACCCCCGATCACGTGGTACAAGTCACGCGCAAACTGGTTGATCAGGAACTGATGACCATGGAAGGCGAATACGCCAGTGCCAATGCATCGCTGATGGCACAAGCTGCCAAATTTGAGCAGGACGCTCGCGCCGCTCTCGAAGAACTCGAGAACAAGCACGCGTTCGAGCGGGGATAAGAGCTACCGATTCTTAACCTGATCAATTGTCTTGAAAAGCGACCCCAGATCACTCACCTCGGTGTACGGCTGTCCTTTGCTGCTTACCACGTAAATTGTCGGAGTCTGGTGAATTCCGATGCGATTCCCTAGATCGCGCTCGGCATTGACCTCAGCTGCGAACTTCCCTTGCGGATCGTAAACGAAGGGCAGCTCGGTCTTGCGCTCGGCGGCAAAACGCTCGGCGAACTGTCTCAGGTTGGAAGGATTGATTTCCACTTGGTGCTGGAAGATGTAATCGCGGAAGTCGCTGCCCAGTTGTTTCGATTTGGAATCGAAGTAGTGGGCCATTACAGCGGCATCGTAAGACCAGTTGTGCATGGGCAACGGGAAGTCGTGCCGCACAACTGGAATCTTGTAATTCTTCACGGCCTGTTGAACCAGAGGGGCCGCGCGCCGGCACTGTGGGCATTGCAGGTCCTCGAAAACTACCAGCGCCAGGTCAGATCCTTTAGGAGGTTTGAGGACGGAGTTGATTTCCTGCGGCCAGGCGGCCGTTATGATTAAAAGAACAGCAGTAAGCAAAAGTCTTTTGTTCATACTCTGATTTGGATGCGAGAAGTTGAGGATGTCCCTACTCACTATGGTAACCGAACCGGGAAGAAGTGAGAAACCCACGGGTAATCAGCCACCGTACCGGAAAGAATGCCGGTGTGAGGCACTGCAAAGTTTTCACGAATCCAGTCACCGAGCTTGAGGTGCAACCAGACGTCGTTGTCAACCACACTGAATTTTGGCAGCAGCGTTGGAGCAGCGATAACGGTCAGCACTACAGCGAACACCAGTACGCGGATCGCTCTCTCGAATAAGGACAGGCGCTTGGCCGAGTAACTCGGCTCAACTTTTTCTCGCCTCGATTGCGAACTTGATCGCGCGAACCTGGGCTTTGCCCTCAGATGATCTAACTCGCGGCATGGCAATTTTGCGTGCGTCAGGTGATCGGCAGCAGGAGCGTCGATTTAATCGTGAAGCGCTAGGCAGAGCGCACCGCGAGATCTTCGAATCGCAGCTGGCGCTGCTCCAGTGCCAGCAATTTCTCTTTGATTTCGAGCCCGCCGCCATATCCGGTGAGCTTGCCGTTGCTGCCGATCACGCGATGACACGGAATAATAATCGGAATCGGGTTTGAGCCGTTTGCCAGGCCTACGGCACGCGATGCCTTCGGATTTCCGATCCGCCCAGCCAATTTACCGTAGGAGATTGTCTCCCCGTAGGCAATGTCACACAACTCGCTCCATACCCTTTTCTGGAATTCTGTTCCTTCGGGCGCAGCCTCAACATCGAACTTTTTGAGTTCGCCGGCAAAATATGCCCGCAATTGATGAATTACCGGCAACAGTGCGCCGTTGTCTTCGCTCCAGCTTGCATCAGGACTGGTGTTGCGGCGCCCATTCAGAAAATCGATTGCGCGTAAGCCCGCATCATCCTCTGTAACCAGAAGCAGAGGTCCAACAGGAGAATCCATATGTGCCCATCGCTTCATAATGCTGCCTTCACTTCGGTCAGGAGTTTATCAATGTCCTCGAAGAAGTTGTAAAAATGGCATGACACGCGCACTCCGCCAACATTCGAGGTGTAGCGGATCGATACCAGGATCTTCTTCTCCTGCAGACGATTCATCAATCGCACATTTTCCTGCGCACCCCCAACAGAAAAGCTAAACAATGCCAGAGCGATTTTCGGAACTGCGCGGTGTAACCACCACCCCTATCAAATCGAGGGCCTGAGATCAGGTGCTCGGTCAGACGTATTACATGATCGCAAATCTGTGGCGAGCCTGAAGCACGGTTCATTTAACATGTGCATAGCGTCAAGCCAATGCTGAGACTGTTTGCTGACGGCGCCGTGCCTGAATTTCTATATACACATTCACAAGCGACACCGCTGCGGGTGTTACACCTGGGATGCGGCTGGCATGTCCAAGCGTTCGTGGCCGGACTTTGGTCAGCTTTTCCTGCATTTCGCGCGAGAGTCCACTCACCGAGCGATAGTCGAACCATTCCGGGATGCTGCGCTGCTCGGCCTTCTTCAGCCGATCTATGGCGCGTTGTTGTTGTTGCAGGTAACCTTCGTATTTGATTTCAGTTTCGACCGACTTCAGTTCATTCCGGACATCCGCAGGCAAATTGGCGTCGACGAGCGTTCCCTCCCGCGGCAGGCACTGTGGCGCCAACTCGTGCATCACTGGCACAAGATTTTCGATGATGACCCCCGGGCGCTTAAGAAACTGCGCAAGCGACTGCCCAACGGCAGATCCCTCAGCTTCGGCCGGCTTCAGTTCATCCATCTCGGGACGCCTTGGTCCGGGCCCGAGCCTTGCCCAAATATCAGGAGTGACGCGAGTCTTTTCGAGCAGTCGCTTGAGGGCATCAAGTCTTTCCTGCTTGCATTTGAATTCCTCCCAGGCCTGATCCGAAATCAGCCCCACCCGTCGACCATGCGGGGTTAAACGGCGATCGGCGTTATCGATGCGCAGATGCAGGCGGAACTCAGCCCGCGAAGTGAACATGCGATACGGCTCGTTCGTGCCCTTCGAAATCAGGTCATCGATCAGAATTGCGGTGTACGCTTCGGTGCGGTCGAGAATCAGTGGTGGTTCGTTTTTTACCCTCAGCGCCGCATTGATTCCCGCCATCAGTCCTTGGCATGCGGCTTCTTCATAGCCGCTGGTTCCATTGATCTGCCCAGCCAGAAACAGCCCCGAGATTTTCTTTGTCTCAAGCGTTCTTTCCAGTTCTGTCGGATCAATGGCGTCATACTCAATCGCATATCCGGGGCGTAGCATTTCCGCGGTTTCCAGGCCAGGAATTGACTTCAGCACCGCGAGCTGGACTTCGACCGGCAGCGACGTACTCAGCCCGTTAACGTAAATTTCATGCGTATTCAGTCCTTCCGGCTCCAGAAAAAGCTGGTGTACCGGCTTATCGGGGAATTTCACAATCTTGTCTTCGATGGAAGGACAGTAGCGCGGCCCAATTGACTGGATCTGCCCGCTGTACATGGGCGAGCGATGCACATTTTCTCGAATGATGTTCCGTGTTTCTTCCGTGGTCCACGCGATGTAGCACGGCACCTGCGCATCGTGATGAGCCACCCGCCTGGTGCGGAAACTGAACGGGGTCGGATCCGGGTCACCTGGTTGAAGCTGAAAACGCGACCAGTCGATGGTGCGCCCGTCCAGCCGGGGAGGGGTGCCGGTCTTTAGCCGACAGCCCCGCAAGCCAACATTCTTTAGTGCTTCTCCTAGAAGGACGGCTGGCGGCTCGCCGGAGCGACCGGCCGGATATTGCTGCTCGCCGCAGTGGATCAGGCCATTTAGAAAAGTTCCAGTGGTGATGATAACAGCCTGAGCGCCGACCGTTCGCCCATCACGCAAGCGAATGCCGATTACCGTCCGTCGTGGCTTGTAGCCTTCGGGTGGCGCAGCGCTTTCAGCGCGGCGGTCAACTTCCGTGATTAGACCGGCTTCAGCCGCTGAGCTACCCTCTTCCACAATTAAGTCTGCTACTTCAGCCTGCTTGATCTTCAAATTCCCCTGCGACTCAAGCACTTCCCGCATCCTGAGCCGATAGGCCTGCTTGTCACACTGCGCTCGCGGCGACCATACCGCTGGTCCGCGTGAGGTATTGAGTAAACGAAACTGGATACCCACCGCGTCCGTCACCTCGCCCATGATGCCGCCCAAAGCGTCCACCTCACGGACCAGGTGGCCCTTCGCGATGCCGCCGATGGCCGGATTGCAGGACATCTGTGCAATCAGGTCCACGTTTAACGTGTAGAGCGCGCTCTTCAGGCCCATTCGTGCGCACGCTGTAGCGGCTTCGCAGCCGGCGTGCCCTGCGCCGACAACAACGACATCGAATTGCTCAGTAAACTGCATCCTACTTATTGTAAATGCGCCGCATGGCTCCCAGCCGTACCTGCAAGCGGCTGCCCCACTTACACTATTCCCCTGGTGCACCTCTTTCGCTAAACTCTATCGCCCAGGGGGAGAACAAATGGCCGCACGACTGTGCCTCACCATTTCTGTTCTGCTGCTCAGTAACTTCGCGTTCGCACAAAAACCTGATCCACCCACAACATTCTGCACGTTTGAGGATGGTAAGGAACTTAGCATCCGTTACAACCCGGTCAGCTTCGCCAAGGAAAAGCTGCAGTTCGGCAAGGTATGGGAACCCGGCGGCGAGCCTATGCTGCTTTTTGCGCCGGCGGAGATAAGCCTGGAAAATGCCATCCTGTCTGCTGGCGCATATTCGGTTTACATCATTCCCGACAAGAAGCGCTGGACTCTTGTCGTGAACAGAGGTGTGGGGGCCGATCACAAATACGATCAGCAGAAGGATGTGATCCGCGCCCCAATGGATCTGGGATCACTCGGGGAACCGGCCACGGAACTACAGCTGACGCTCGCGCATATTGGACCGAAGCTTTGCAATCTGCGCGTGTATTTCGGAAAAGACGGCGCGTGGACCGACTTCAAAGAGAAGTAGCTTGACTAAAGCGAGCGCGGGTCGAAAGCTCGGCCATGATAACTTAAGCGTTAAATGCGCTCCGTTCTTCCGTGTCTGGCTGCAATTCTTAGCACTGTTCTGTTCGCTTTGTCGTTGCCCAAATTCGATCCCCTTCCAGCGCCACTCTCCAATAACGCTGTGGCCCAGGTAAAAAGTGGTGGCGATCTGTATGTGCTCTCATTCATGGGCATTGGGCCGAAAAAGACCTGGGATGACGTTTCTACTGCCGCCTACATCCTTGATCCTTATAACGGAAAGTGGAAGCAGATTCGCAACGTGCCTGGCCCTGCCGGACGATTAGCCGCGATTGCGGCTGGAGCGCGCGAGCATGTGTTTCTGCTTGGCGGATATACGGTTGACGCTCAGGGTGGAGAGGTTACAGTTGCGGACGTAAACGCCTACGAACCGCTCACGGACCGCTGGTTCCGTGCCGCCGACATTCCGGTTGCAGTGGATGATTCAGTTGGCGGTGTTTACCGCGACCGTTACATCTATCTGGTGAGTGGCTGGTCAAAATCCGATGCCGTGAACAATGTCCAGGTTTATGACGCAGAGAAGAATCGATGGGTGCAGGCAACTCCGATTCCGGGGAGACCAGTGTTCGGCCATGCCGGTGGTGTGGCCGGCGACACGATTGTTTATGTCGATGGCGCATACAGAAATCCGGCCGGTTCGCCGAAGTACGTAGCCTCGGATGAATGTTGGATGGGGAAGGTCGATCACAAGAATCCCGCGAACATTAGATGGACCAAGTTGCCTCCTCATCCTGGGAATGCCCGCTATCGAATTGGCGCAGCTGGCTCGGAAAAAGACGAGATGATTTACTTCTCCGGCGGGACCGATAATCCTTACAATTTCAACGGGATCGGCTATAACGGACAGCCTTCAGAACCATCCTCCTACATGTTTGCGTTCAATCTCCGAACTGGGAAATGGGAAACCGTTAACGCGGATACACCAGACCCAACCATGGATCATCGCGGGCTTCTTGTGTTGCCAGAAGGCTTGGTACTGGTTGGCGGCATGGGTAAGGGCCAAAAAGTAACGTCGCAGGTCCGTGTTATGAACAAGCAGGGCAAGGACTTGCAAAAAGATTAGTCCTTGGCCAAAACAACGGATTGACAGCCGGGGTTTATAGTTTTAACGTCTATTTGCAATGGGCGTGGTGGCTCCCATCTCGCGCTGGAAGTGGATACTGCTGATGACGGAATTAGTGTTGTTTGCCGTCATTCTTATCCTGCCCCAGGTAGATCTACCCGATTTCACTTTCCACGGCGGGTCAGCACCAGTAGTCGCCAAAGCACGCATTTCGCACGTTCCCGTCCAGGCCGTAATGGGGGCATTTTCAGGATTGCTTTTGCTTAGCCGCCGCGTCTGCAGTCTCAGGGACTTCACTGCGGCGCTGCCGACCAAAGAGCACCATCTTCGGCTTTCTCTTCTCTGCACGCTCATCTGCTAATCGAAACATCTCGGTCTGACTCACCCTGTTACTAGCAAACAATACCGGCTCACCCTGTTGACTTACATTTTGGCTTGCTCCGCGCGGGGCGTGCTCGCAAATATGCGGGTTGCGCGGAGCCGGGGCAGCAGCTTTGTTTCTGGCCTGATAGGTTTCAGGAGAGGAACCTTGCAAGGCAAGCAGCTGCTGCCCTGAGATTTATTATCGTGCTCGGGCCAACACCAGAGTCACGTCGTCTGGCTGCTCGCGGTCCCCAATCCAGTCACTGACGGCTTCCGTTACGAGCTCGCTGATGCGAGCAAGCGGCTGGTGGCGATTTTCCTGCACCAGCTCGATCAAGCGATCTTCTCCAAACTCTCCGAAGTCATTCTCTGGCTCGGTTACTCCGTCACTATAGGCAAGAAAGATGTCTTCGCTGCTGAGTTGGACTTCCGAATCCTGATATGTCATCCGGTCAAACAGGCCAACAACCGTGCCACCTTGCTCAAGCCTGCGGAGAGAGCCGTCGGCGCCCAGAAGGATTGGAGGCAGATGTCCGGCATTGCTGTAGGTGAGGCGGCGATGCTTGCCGTCGTAAATCCCGAGAAACATGGTCGCGTACTTTTCAGCCGGCGTGCTGGCGTAAAGCTGATGGTTCAGCAGCCCGAGCAGGCTGCCCGGAGAGGCCTCTACCCCTTCGACCATTGTTGAAGCGTGTGCGCCGGCTTCCACCAGGCTTGCTCCTCGGAGTAGTGGAATTCCCTCAAGGCAGTAAGCGCGAACAGCAGAGTTGATGGTGGCCATCAATAAGGCCGCAGAGATTCCTTTACCGCTTACATCGCCCACCGCCACAATCATGCGGCTGGAATCGAGAGTAACAAAGTCGTAGTAGTCACCGCTGACCGTTCGAGCCGGGCGGCAGAAACCATGTACCTCGAGCGATGCGAGTTCCGAGATTTGTCGCGGAAAAAGCTGCGACTGGACTTCGTGAGCTATCGTTAATTCGTTCTGCAGGCGTTGCTTTTCTTTCTGCTCCTCGATGAGATTCTGAATCGATGCGGTCATGGAATTGAAAGAGCTTGCCAGCGTGGCGACCTGGTCGTTCGATCGGATTGCTATGCGGTGCCTGAAGTCTCCCTGATTGATATGCTTGGTGGCCTCATAAAGCTGAGCGATAGCGAAGGTAACGGTGCGAGTCAGCCGAGTGCCGATGTAAAGGGCGAGGAGTTCGATGATCGCGAAAGTAATGGCGATAGCGATCAGGGCAAATTCGATAACGGCCACGAACTCGCCAAAACTGGCAAACAGTCGCGCATAAAGCACGGAAGGGCGCGTCTCGACTTGAAGCGCGCTGGCACGAATCTGCTTGCCATCTTTCCAATTTACAACTGACAGCAGAGTTGGAAAGGTAGTGGACCAATCGAACAAGCTCGCCGCGGGTGGCACTTTCCCGGCTACGAAGATGGGACGCAGCCCGCGCTGATCGGTATCGACGTTCGATCCGCTGCGGGCGGTACGCACTGTGGTCTTTCCGTTCGAATCAGCGATCTCGATCAGGGGACGGCTCGCGGACTCAGGCGGAGTTGAAGTGGCACGAGTTCCATAAACCGTGATCTGGCCAATTTCTGAAGCCACCTGTTCGAGGAATTGCTTGTTTAGAGTTTGACTTGATGCGACGCTGAGAGTCTGCGTTCCGGTTGTTACCCTCACAGCCGTCCGCAGGTGAAGCGTACCGTCATCGGACACGATGTTGCTGAACCTTTCGCCGAAAAATGAGGGCAATACGAACGGCGGCTTGGCACAACCCTCGAGGGGAACCGCTTTGTCGTTGATCCAGGCGCAGGTGATCTGAGACGCTCGCTTTGGATCGGTCTTTCTAAGTCCGTTCAATGATCCGGCGCTTAACGCTTGTTTTCCTGCCAATCGCTGCGAGAGTTCGGCCGCCACCGCTGAATTTACGCCCTCCATACCACGCAGTTGCGTCTGCAATTCGGAAGTGACCACAAAGTTGGCGAACTGACCAGCAAAGAGGTACGTCGAGATGAAGTACAAGGCGATCAGTAAGATCGCGGGTATCACCCCAATAAAAATGTAGGTGACGATCAGGCGATTACGAAGCCGCCAGAGCATTCTTACCTTCAGCCAGCGGTATGCGAGTACGATCAGCAGAATTATGGCGGCGAGGCTAAGAAAGACGATCCACCCGCTCAGGCTCCCACCGTAGGCTGAGTGGAAAAGCCGCAAAGCTTTCTCAAATAAGAAGAGGATGATATCGAGTCCCAGCACGAACCATACTGCACGCGCAACCCGGCTCTTGGGGAGCAGTCCCGCTGCTTCGAGTCGGAGGCGAAGGTAGGAGAACGCAGAAGCCATCGCAGGCGAAAATTATATGGCCAGAGAGGTGTCGGACGCATGGAGCGGGAAGATAACGCCCGGCAGGGATGAAACAGGAGTGAAGCATGTTCCTGCTAAAATCGGCTGGTGATTGGCAAAGTCCTGCTTCTGCTGGCCTGTTCGGGAGTCGCTCTCGCGCAGCAGACATCTCAACCTAAGGTCAAGGTAAACATGATCAATGTCTGTTCGCCTTCCCAGGATGAACAGCAGGAAATTGCATCTGCCCTTGCCAAAATCCCCAAACAGCCGCTTTTTAGTGACGACTTTGAAGTAGATCGCGGACGCACTCAACTGGCTGAGAATCCCAACTTCCTGCAGCCGGGAAGCGGAACGGAAGGGACAGAGAATTCCGATCTCTCGGACTGGGTTCGGATTCGCCGGGAATTCTCAGTTCAGGCAATGTTTTCTACTGTCCAGTACTCGTTTAGCGTTGATCGAAAGAACATGGTGGAAACGATCGTTTTTCGCGTACGCGATCCTAAGGACCTGATTCAGATTTCGATTGAAGATCGCGCTGCGGCGGTAGCGACTCCTGCCGCCATGCTTTCGACCAGCACGCCGGCGAATCGAATCAAACTGGAGCGATTTGGAAAATCATCGATCGTGTTGGCTCGTTGCACCGCAAGCGAAAATGGGCCTGCTCCGGACCAGAGCGCGTATGAGCCGCTTTTTCAGACGGCAACTAGCACTGTGACCAGGTATCGCCAGATACTGGCTGTTAAACAGACCGTACCAGATGAGCTGGACAGAGTGCGGACGGTCCACTTCGCGATGCCAAAGCCTTTACCCAAGAAGTCCTCGATCAAAGCGAAATGAGCTTCACTGATTAGAATTTGCCTTTTCCTTCGTGTACCTTAGTGTCTTTTGTGACTTAAGGCTCTCAGAATAGAGCGCGCGTTGCGACTAAACACAAATTCAGCAATCTAATTCCTGCAGATATGGAAGATAACATTCGAAACGTCGTAATTATCGGATCCGGCTGCGCCGGGCATACTGCGGCCCTCTACACGGCACGAGCAAACCTGAAGCCCCTCGTGCTTGAGGGCCACGAACCCGGCGGCCAGCTTTCGCTTACGACTCTGGTGGAAAATTTTCCAGGATTTCCTGACGGTATTCAGGGGCCTGAACTGATCGAGAACATGCGCAAGCAGGCGGGCCGCTTCGGCGCTCGGTATCAGCTAGGGCAGATTGATCGTGTTGATCTGAGCGCGAGGCCGTTCACATTGGAGGTGGGTAGAGAAACGATTCAGGCAAAAACGTTAATCATCGCGAGTGGTGCGTCGGCTCGATGGCTCGGCCTGCCCGGCGAGCAGGCGTTGATTGGGCACGGCGTTTCTTCCTGCGCCACCTGCGATGGATTTTTCTTTTCGGGCAAGGAAATCGCGGTAATTGGCGGGGGCGACTCGGCCATGGAAGAGGCCAACTTTCTCACTCGTTTCGCTACTAAGGTGACGCTCATCCACCGTCGCGATGAATTCCGCGCCTCAAAGATCATGCTGGATCGGGCTCGTAAGAACGACAAGATCGAATTTCTGACGAACACAGTTGTGGAAGACGTTTACGATCCAGCCAAGCGTGAGGTTACCGCCTTGAAATTGCGAAACGTGAACACGGGCAAGGTTTGGGATTTCCCGACCAGCGCCATGTTCCTTGGCATCGGCCACATTCCGAACACGAGAGTTTTCGAAGGCCAGCTTGATATGGACAGCGAAGGATATTTGGTCACACAGAATTACGTTTCCACCCGCATGCCGGGAGTATTCGCCTGTGGAGACGTTCAGGATCGCCGCTATCGTCAGGCAATCACCGCGGCTGGTACCGGCTGCATGGCCGCACTCGAAGCAGAACGATTTTTGGAAGCACACGCAGGGTAAAGTTGCTGCGTTCTGCGTCCTGCTCC
>Ga0066388_100002715_pt1 | contig 11023 bp, 12 predicted proteins | sample PanSoiMetaGPlot6_FD_64539 | JGI IMG/M metagenome (GOLD analysis project Ga0066388, IMG submission 64539) | Tropical forest soil microbial communities from Panama analyzed to predict greenhouse gas emissions - Panama Soil - Plot 6 (Hybrid Assembly) | ecosystem: Environmental > Terrestrial >... | reverse complement strand
CCGTCGACGATCGGACCGCCGATCAGCCAGGCGGTGGTCGCGCCGATGCCGCCGAGCGCGCCCCAGATCCCGAGCGCCTTGTTGCGCTCGGCTCCCTCCTCGAAGGTGGTCGTGATGATCGAAAGCGCACTGGGGGTCATCACCGCGGCCCCGATCCCCTGGAAGCCGCGCGCTCCGATCAGTGCCTTGTCCGACCAGGCGAGCCCGCAAAGCAGCGAGGCGAGCGTGAACAGCACTATCCCGACCATGAACACCCGCCGGCGCCCGACCAGGTCGGCGGCCCGCCCACCGAGCAGGAGCAGACCGGCGAAGGTGAGCGCGTAGGCGCTCACCACCCACTGCAGCCCCTGCGCAGAGAAGCCGAGATCATCCTCGATCGAGGGCAGCGCGACGGTCACGATCGCGGCGTCGAGGATCACCATGAAGAAGGCGCCGCAGAGCAGCGCCAGCGCCCACCAGCGGCGGGGATCGGGCTCGGTTGGGGGTGTGGGGTCCTTCAGTTGTCGAGTCACCTCGACCTCCCGACCGACTCGCTCCTGCGGAGAAGGTCGTGGTCGCGAGATCTACGCCGCGAGAGATTCCGCTGGCGGCGAATGCAGGCGCGCCCGTTGGGGAGCTGTCGAACGGTGCGCTCTTGGTCGTCGGCCTTGGTCATCGCGCCTCCGTCGGTGCCCGCAACTGCAACGCGAGATGGACGACCGGTTTTCGGCGAGGGCTGGATCATCGTTCTTGCTAATGCAGACCCGCGCCGTCGCACCAATCCATCGGACCGATGAATTCGCAGCCGGCGGCGAGTCCTATCTCTCGCAAGCTCATGAACGCCAGCCTCGCCACCACACCTCATGCCGACTCGACGGCCGCTCGCCGGAGCGACGCGGACGCCTTCGAGCGCCTGATCGAGCCGTACCGCGCCGAGTTACAGGCGCACTGCTACCGGATGCTCGGCTCAGCCGCAGACGCCGAGGATGCCCTCCAGGAGACCCTTCTCCGCGCCTGGCGCGGGTTGCCGCGATTCGAAGGAAGGAGCTCGCTTCGTACCTGGCTCTACCGCATCGCCACGAACGCCTGCCTGACAATGCTCGCGCGACGGCCGACCCGGGTCATGCCGATCGATTACGGCGGCGCGAGCGACCCGCACGAGCCTCCCGAACGACCGCTCGTCGAGCCCGTCTGGCTCGAGCCCTACCCCGACCAGGCACTCGAAGTCGAGGATGCCTCCGCCTCGTCAGAGACCCGCTACGAGCGGCGCGAGAGCATCGAGCTCGCCTTCATCGCCGCCCTCCAGCACTTGCCGAGCCGCCAGCGGGCGGTCCTCCTGCTCCGCGACGTGCTCGGGCTCGCCCCGGCCGAGATCGCTGCGGCGCTCGACACCACCCCCACCGCTGTCTACAGCCTCCTGCAACGCGCCCGTCAGACCGCGGACGAGCGGCTCCCCGCGCGCAGCCAGCAGGCGACGCTACGCACCATCGGCGACCGGCGTCTCCGCGAGCTGGTCGAGCGCTACCTCCAAGCATGGGATCAGGGAGACGTGACGGCGATCATCGAGATGCTCGCCGACGACGCCACCTTCTCGATGCCGCCCAGGCCGAACTGGTATCGAGGCCGCGCCGCCGTCGGCGCGTTCCTCACAGCATTGCCGCTCTCGGGTCGCTGGCGCTGGCGCCACCTGCCAGTCCGCGCAAACGGCCAGCTCTCTCTGGGCGCCTACCAGCTGGACGCAGCAGGCAGCGGACACGCGCATGCGATCCAGGTGCTCGCTGTCGACACCAACGCGCGCATCACCGACATCACCGTCTTCCTCACCCCCGAGGTCTTCGCTCGCTTCGGCCTCCCCGACGCAGTCCTGCCGTGAGCGGGCGGTCGCGTTCCGCACCGCGAAGCTATCCAGCCGGCGGAACGTTCTGGTTGCGGCGCAGGACATTGTCGGGGTCGTAGCGGGACTTCAGCGCCTGGAGGCGCGCGAATGAATCCGGGCCGAAGGCGGCGCGGACCCGCTCGATGGGCTCGTCCGCCTGCATGTAGTTGGCGTAGCCGCCGCTGACCGACCAGGGCTCGATCGCGGCCGCCGTCGTGCGCGCCCAGTCGACGCTCTCCTCGTCGTGAGCCAGGTCGGTCCAGCTCGCCATCGCGCTGACGTTGAACGCCGCGTCGCGGTAGCCGAGGGCGGCACTCGCCGGATCGACGTCCTTGGGCGCGCCGTGAAGCGACTCGATCAGGATTCCGCCGGGCGGGCGCCCGAGCGCTGTCATGCGACCGATCAGATCGTCGATTAGCCTGTCCGGCAGCTCGGCGACGAAATGGCCCTTCCAGTAGTTGCGGTCGACGCCGTAGCCGGGATCGAAGATGCGCTGCTGTTCGAGGAAGCCCTGACGCCGGACGCTGTTGTCGACGAGGCCGGGCACCGCACGGAGCGGCCGGAGCATCTCGGGATCCTCGCTCTCGCCCGTGTAGCAGGGGACGACGACGAGCTGCGGGGCGAGCGACGCGTCCGTGGTCAGCTGGGCCTGGATGCTGAGCTCGCGCGGGCAGTCGATCGCGAGCTCGCGGAAAAGACGGAGCGCCTGGGCGACGCCCTCTCCCTCGTACTCGAGGCGCCCACCGACGACCCGTTTTAGCGGGTGAAGGCGGAACTCGGCTTGGGCGACGACGCCGAAGTTGCCACCCCCTCCCCGCAGCCCCCAGAGCAGCTCGGAGTTCTGATCGTCTGTTGCGCGGACGATCTCGCCGGTCGGCGTCACCACCTCGGCGGCGAGCAGGTTGTCGCACGTGAGCCCATACTGGGCGGTCAGGTGGCCGATCCCGCCACCAAGGGTGAGACCCGTGACCCCGGTCGAACCGACCACCCCGCCGGGCGTGACCAGCCCGTGGGCCTGCGTCGCGGCGTCGAAATCGAGCCAGGTAGCGCCGCCCTGGGAGATCGCAATCCGTTGCTCGGGATCGACACGGACCTCCCGCATGCGCGAGAGGTCGATCACCAGGCCGTCGTCGACGGCACAGTGGCCGGCGGGGTTGTGGCCTCCACCGCGCACAGCGATCTCGAGGCCCCGGGCTTGGCCGAAGGCCAGCGCCGCCACGACATCGTCGGCGTCGATGCAGCGAGCGATCGCCGCCGGCCGCCGATCGATCAGCAGGTTGAAGCAGACCCGCGCTCGCTCGTACTCACGGTCGCCTTCGACGAGCACGTCGCCCGTCAGCGAATCTTTCAACTCCTCCAGAGCCTCAACCATCGAACGGAAGACTCTGACACGGAGGAGGAGAAGTAATCGCCCGGCCGGCAGGATGCCGACGAGACTTCGTAACCCTGCGGCGCGCTTACCGCGACGCTTCTACATGGCGCCCGCGGCCGATCCTCAGCGGTTGTTAGCCGCCGGCCATGGCTGCCACGACCCGGAAGACCTCCTTCCCGGACGCGACCTCGTCAGGCAGCTGCTCGTCTTCGCGGTCGAGCGTGATGTCCTGGCCGCAGGCGAAGAAGCGGATGAAGTCGCGACGTTTCGCCGTCCCATGGTCGCGAATCGTCCCGCGCAGAACGGGATACTTCTCCTCGAGCGCATCCAACACCGTGGCCTTCGTCGGGCGCTCCTGGGCGTCGAGGCCAACCTCGCCGTCGACGCCCGCAAGCGTCCGCAGGTGCTGCGGCAGGACGACCCTGATCACGACAGCGTCTGGGCCTCGACCGAGAGCACCGCTGGAAAGTCGTGCACGATCGCCGTCCAGCTGTCGCCGCCGTCCGGCGAGGCGTAGACCTGCCCGCCGGTCGTGCCGAAGTAGACGCCGCCGGGATCGAGGGTGTCGACCGACATCGCGTCACGCAACACGTTCACGTAGCAGTGCTCCTGCGGCAGGCCGTTGGTCAGCGCTTCCCATTCGTTCCCGCCGGTCCGGCTGCGGTAGACCCGGAGCTTGCCCTCGGGCGGAACGTGCTCCGAGTCGCTCTCGATCGGGACGACGTAGACCGTCTCGGGCTCGTGCGGGTGCACGGCGATCGGGAAGCCGAAGTCCGACGGAAGGTTGCCGCTCACCTTCTGCCACGAGTCACCGGCGTCGTCGCTCCGCATGACGTGCCAGTGCTTCTGCATGAAGAGCGTGTCCGGGCGCGACGGGCTCATCGCGATGCGGTGCACGCAGTGGCCGACCTCACGTTCCTCGTCCGGGAGCTCGCGCGAGCGCAGCCCCTTGTTGATCGGGCGCCAGGTCTCGCCGCCGTCGTCGGTGCGAAACGCGCCCGCCGCGGAGATCGCAATGGTCATCCGGCTCGGGTCGTCGGGGTTGATCAGGATCGTGTGGAGACAGAGGCCGCCGGCGCCCGGCTGCCACTGCGCGCCGGTCGGGTGATCGCGCAGGCCCGAGAGCTCCTCCCAGTTCTGGCCGCCGTCAGTCGAACGGAAGAGCGCGGCGTCCTCGACGCCGGCGTAGACGGTGTCGGGGTCGTCAAGCGACGGCTCGAGATGCCAGACGCGGGCGAACTCCCATGGATGCTGCGTCCCGTCGTACCACTGGTGCGTGCCGGGCACGCCCTGGTAGCCGAACTCGTTGCCGACGGCGTTCCACGTCTTGCCGCCGTCGTCCGAACGCTGCATGACCTGGCCGTGCCACCCGGTCGACTGCGACCCGTACAGCCGGTCCGCGTCGGCCGGCGAGCCGTTCACGTGGTAGATCTCCCAGCCCGCGAACAACGGTCCCTCGACCTTCCAGTCCTCGCGCGTCCCGTCTGACGTGAGGACGAACGCGCCCTTCCGCGTACCCACCAGAAGCCGCACTCCGCTCATCGATCCCTCCCTCTTGTGGAATGGCCATTCTTCCTAATGACTGACAGGCGGCGCCAAACTCATCGGCGGTACGCTGAGCTCGCTTGGAGAGGTGTCCGAGCGGTCTAAGGAGCGCGACTGGAAATCGCGTACGGGCTGAAAGGTCCGTCGCGGGTTCAAATCCCGCCCTCTCCGCCTCAAGCTGGGCCCGGCCACACCGGGCCCTTCTACCTACGAGACGGCAACGACCTCGTTCATTCCCTGCTGCCGGTGGCCGGGGATGGAGCAGTAGAAGTCGTAGTGCTTGCCCGCCTCGAGCTTGACGGTCACGCTGCCGGTGCCGCCGGGGCCGATGTCCTTCGTCGCCTCGGTTCCCCCCTGCCCCTTGCCGGCGATGGTGAGGTTGTGCGTGAGCTGGCCCTTGTTCGTGACCTCGAACGTGTAGGTGCCCGGTGCGAAGGTCGTCTTCGGGAGCTCGATCTTGTACTCGACCTCGGTGACGGGCACCTTCTGGCCAGTGACGGCCGCCTCGGATTCCTTGCCGAAGTTCACGACCGCCGCGAGCATCCCGATGGTGAGGAGGACAGAGGCGGCGATGAACCACGGCAGCCCGCGCCTCCCGGGAAACTGCGGCCAGCGCCGCGGGATCACCATCGAGACGATCAGCGCGTAGCTGACGAACACCGCTCCCGCGAGCCCGAGCCCGAGCTTGTGGCCGGTCGACAGCGCCAGCAGGAGCACCGCGGCAACGTACCACGGCTATCGCGCTGAGTTACTCGGTTGCCGCGCGGCCCGGTGCGGGCTCTTCGAGACCCGTCTCCGCAGGCCCGACCGGCTCGGGCCCGAGCTGCCGCAGGTAGAGCCACTCGTAGGCGAGCGCCGCCAGCACGGCGCCCAGCACCGGCCCGACGTACCAGACCCAGGCGTTCGACCAGTAGTTCTCGACGAGCTCGGGACCGAAGGCCCGGGCCGGGTTCATCGCAGCCCCCGTGAAGGGACCGCCCATGAAGATGTCGAGCGAGATCGTGAACCCGATCGCGAGGCCGGCGATCGAGCGGAAGGTCCCGCGCGGGTCCGCGGCGGTCGCGAAGATCACCCACACGAGGAAGAAGGTCAGGATCAACTCGATCACCATGCCCTCGCCGCCGCTGATCCCCGGGCCGAGGGCCGGCGCGCCGAGCTTGACCGGGTTGGTCAACAGCTTCGGCAGCAGCCACTTGAGCAACGCGGCCGCGACGACCGCGCCGGCGAACTGCGCGATCCAGTAGACGATCGCAAGCATGGGCGCGATGCGGCGCGTCACGAAGAAGCCGAACGTCACCGCCGGGTTGAAGTGGCCGCCCGAGATGTGCCCGACCGCGGAGGCCATCACACCGATGGCGAGACCGTGCGCGAGCGCGATCGCCGTCAGGTTGTGACCCTGCGTGGCGATGATCGAGCCTGCGCCGACGAAGATGAGCGTGAAGGCGCCGACGAACTCCGCGAACCCCCGCTGGAGGGCGTCCCGATTCACGCACGAAACACTAGAAACGAGACCGGATGGATCGTTCGAGGGATCCTGTTGGGTCCCGTTTCGGCCGACCTACCTGGTGTCAACTGCGGTAAGAAAGGCGACCATGTCTGCGGAAATTCTCAAGCGCAAGCTCCGTAACTTCCCCGTTGCGAGCCTGAACGAGCGCATCACATCCAGCTAAGGCGTTTGCCTCGATTTCCTCGATCCACTAACTTGCCACGGCGAGGGTGGACGAGGGGATGCACAACGACGACCTAACGGCCGTAGCTTCCGGCCAGAGCTCGGGCTACGCCGTCCTCGGTGAGCGCGTCGCCGGGATCCTCGAAGCCGCCGAAGAGGCCGCCGAGAGGATCCGTGAGTCGGCGCGCCACGAGGCGGCCGAACTCGAGCGGCTCGCAGCCGTGGAGGCCGAGCGCGTGAAGAACGAGCTCACGGCCGACGCGCGCAAGCTTCGCGCCGAGGCAGAGGAGTACGCACGCGACATGCGGCTCGCGGTCGAGGCGTACGCGACGCAGCACCGGCGCCAGGCCGAGGAGGAGGGCCGCAAGATCGTCGCCCAGGCCGAGCGCGAAGCGGCGGCCATGAAGGACACCGCCGAGGAAAAGGTCCGGCAGGCCGACGGCGAGGTCCGCAGGCGGCAGGAGCAGCTCCGCGCCGAGGTGCGGTTGCTCGAGCAGCGCAAGCGCGAAGCGATGGAGCGGCTGCGCGAGGTCGCGGCCCTCGTGCAGGACGTCCTCCCGTCGCGCCGCGAGTCGCTGGCCGACGACCTCTCGCCTAACAAGCAGTGAGGCCCGCGGCGCGGGCCTCGACGTTCTTCGGGTAGCGCAGCGAAACCAGCGGCGCGACTTTCCCCGCAAGCCGGGCTCACGAATCCGCCAGCGACCAGCTGAAGCGCGTGAGGGTCTCCTCGGGCGCGAGGCCGCTTGGACGCAGGCCTCCGCGCAGGAGCAGCAACGGCACGGTGGTCCGCTCGGCCAGCTCGGCTCTGGTCGGGTCGAGCCGGGGCGAGGGAAGCGACGCGACGACGAGCGAGGCGGGCTGTTCGAGGATCCCGGCGGCGCCGGCGGAAACGAGCCGGTGACGCTGATCGTGTCGTGGATGTGCCGCGCGTCGTGGATCGTTCCGGCGACGATCTTGGCGGTCAGGACGACCGCGACGCCGATCGAGAGGAGCCCGAGGAAGAGCTCGGGGAGGGGAAGAGGGCGCCCACGGATCGGCATGGACCGGACGATGCGCGGGCGCGGTAGAGCCGCGGTTAAGAAGCGGTAGCGTCCGGCTCGTGCCGCTCCATCTCGGGCTGATCCTCCCGAACTACGGCGACGGGCTCTCTGCGAAGGGACTGGCGAGCGCGGCCGTCGCCGCTGAGGAATCGGGCTTCGACTCGGGCTGGGTCACCGACCACCTGATCGTCCCGGAGGAGCATGCGCCGATCTAAGGCTCGATCGCCGAGGCACTCGTCTCGCTGGGCTTCCTCGCAGGACGCACGAGCCGTCTCCAGCTAGGAGTCTCGGCGTTGGTCGTGCCGCAGCGAAGCCCGCTCGTCGCGCTGAAGCAGCTGACGACCCTCGACTTCCTCTCAGGCGGCCGCATCGTCACGGCCGTCGCGGCCGGCTGGATGGAGGGCGAGTTCCAAACCCTCGGAGCGCCGATTGCGCGGCGCGGCCGGCTCCTCGACGAGTGCCTCGACCTCGCCGCCGCCGTGTTCGACCAGATGCCCGGCCGGGTCCGCTACGGCGGAGAGCTGCTATCCGTCGACGGGTGGTTCGCACCCGACCTCGTCCGCCCGGGCGGACCGGAGGTCTGGGTCGCCGGCGTCTCGCGCGCGACGATCGGACGAGCCGCAAAGACCGGGACGTGGCATCCGGTTGCTCTCGCGCCCGAAGGGCTCCACAAGCTCCGCGAGGGCTTCGAGGGCCGGACGATCCTCCGGATCAGCGCGTACTTCGCCGACGAGCCGAAGACGGGAGCGGACGAGCGCGGCAGGCACGCGATCGAGGGGCCGCCGGAGTGGATCGCCGAGCGCCTGCACGAGTACGTGGCGGCCGGCTGCGACGGGTTCGTCCTCAACCTCGATCACGAGCGCGACGGCCTCGTGGACCGCGTCCACCGCTTCGGCACGGAGGTCCTCCCGCTCCTGCGCGCATCGAGCCAGTCGACGAGCTCGCGGTAGCTGCTCCGCAGAGGATGGCCAGGACGAAGAGGACGCGCGTGTGCCCATCGTCGGCCGCTCCGGTTCAGATCCTGCTCAGGGCGGGTCGAGCGGCCGCGCGTACTGGACGTCGAGCGGGTTCGGCGGGTATGGAACGACCCGCGTCTCGCCCGTGAGCGACCAGCCGCGGCGCTCGTAGAACCGGCGTCCGAAGTCGTTCCGCTCCAGCGTCCAGAGCCTGGCATCGCGCAAGCCCTGCGCGCCCAGCCGCTCGAGGGCGAGGTCGTGCAGCGCCGAGCCGACGCCCGTGCCCTGGTAGTCGGGCAGGACGTAGAGCGTGCTCAGAAAGCCGTTGCCGACCGAGACCGCGCCGGCCGGAACGCCGTCGACCTCCGCGACGTAGACCTCCACCTCCGGGTCGGACAGCGCCTCGGACCAGACCTCCCGGACCGCGTCGTCTGGGTACGGGTAGCGCTCCGACGGATAGACGTGCGCGAAGGCGACCACCGACGCCTCCCGCTGGATCGCCAGCAGCACGTCGGCCTCGTTTGGAGAAGCGGGCCGTAGCTCGATCAGGCAGTACTAGCGGAGCAACCGGCCGGCCGCGACCAGCAGGCGATTGCCCTTCGCCGTGTAGCGCTTCGCAATCACCGCGTGTCTCGTGGCCAGGGCCCTGCGGTGGTTGAGGCGAGCCTGGCCCGTAAGCGCCCATTGCCTGCCGACGATCGCGTAGTCCCGAAATGCCGCGACCGCCAGCGCCTGGGCCCGCCTTCCCCGCGCGGTCGAGGCGTGCTGGGCCGCCACCGCCCGGCGCGCGGAGAGTGCGTCCTGCCGGAAGTGGTTCGCGCGGAGCATCATCCGGCGCGGGTGCCGGTTGGCGGCGCTGAGGCCGATCCCGCGGGCGTCAGCCGCGATCCGGCTCGACCACGTGGTCAGCGTCCGCTTCAGCGAGGCATTGCTTGCGCTCGAGACCGCAGGCAGCGCGAGAACCAGCACGAAGGCGGATCCGACGAGCACCGCGGTGAGCGGCGCCCATCTTCGCCTTGGCATCAGCGAAAGAGACGACTTAGTTGCCGCCGTCATCGTTGCAGTCTTCGCCCTGCTCGTCTGCGAGCTTGTTGGAGTGCATGCGGCGTCCTTTCACGACGGGAAATTGCCGTCCTGCGTATTTGGCGGGTCTCTGGGCGATCCCGGGCCGGAGAGTAGCGCGTCTCGCACGAAAAGGTCCCGCTGGTGGTACGGCGCCTGGTCCGGGATAATCGGGCCCATGGCCGCCAACACACATACCAAGCCGCAGAATCAGGAAGCACCCGCACCGCCCGAAGCGCCCAAGCAGGAGTCGAAATACCAGGCTCACGTCCCGGCTGACATCCGCAACGTGACGTTCCCCCTCGGCGTCCGCGGTTACGAGAAGAAGGCTGTCGAGGCCTACGTCAAGCGCGTCAACCGGGTGATCGCCGAGCTCGAGGTGACGCGGTCGCCCCAGGCCGCGGTCAGGCACGCCGTCGAGCGGGTCGAGGAGCAGACCAGGTCGATCCTCGAGGAGGCCCGCGCGTCTGCAGAGAAGATCACGACAAGCGCGCAGGCCGAAGCTGACGAGATCGTCGCCCAGGCGAAGGCCAAGGCCGCCGACCTCGTCGTGGCCGCGAGCACGGACTCGGACCGCATCCGCCACGAGTCCGACGAGCACACCGCACAGACGAATGCCCACGCCGACAAGATCGTCGCGGACGCGAAGGCGAACGCGAAGCAGCATCGCCAGGAGGTCGAGCAGGAGGTCGAGCAGCATCGCCAGAAGGTCGAGGAGGAGGTCGAGCAGCTTCGGCAGGAGGCCGAGGCGCGGCTGAAGAAGCTCAAGGCCGACACCGCGTCGCTGTGGGACCGCCGACACGAGCTGCTCGGCGACATCGACCGCATGGCCGACCAGCTCCACGAAGCCGCTCGCGAAGCAGCCGGCCGCCTGGCCCGTGTCGGGGCTGAGGACGAATGGCCCGAGACGGAGGCGACGGAAGTCCTGGCCCCGCCGAAACCTACGAACGCGAAGAAGAAGCCCGCCCGCGCAGCCGATTAATTCCTGCCCCAGCCGCCGCCCTTGGACCCGACGAAGGAGGACAGGATGGGCAAGGTGGTGGTAACGGAATTCGTGTCGCTCGACGGCGTGTTCGAGGATCCGGGCGGCGCCGAGGACTACGAGCACGGTGGCTGGACCTTCGACTACGACCGCGGCGACGAGGGCAACCAGTTCAAGCTCGACGAGCTGATGGAGGCCGACGTGCAGCTGCTCGGGCGGAAGACCTACGCGGGCTTCGCGGCGTCGTGGCCGTCGCGCGAGGGACCGTTCGCGGACAAGCTGAACAACGACCCGAAGGTGGTCGTCTCGACGACGCTGAAGGATCCCGAATGGCAGAACACGACGGTCATCTCCGAAAACGTCGCCGACGAGCTCCGCAAGCTCAGGGACGCGACCGACGGCACGATCCTCGTCGCGGGCAGCGGGACCCTCTTCCAGACGCTGCTCGAGAACGACCTTGTCGACGAGCTGCGGCTGATGGTCTTCCCGACGATCCTCGGCCGCGGCCGACGGGTGTTCCCGGACGGCATCGACCGGCTGAA
>Ga0066388_100002714_pt1 | contig 11024 bp, 9 predicted proteins | sample PanSoiMetaGPlot6_FD_64539 | JGI IMG/M metagenome (GOLD analysis project Ga0066388, IMG submission 64539) | Tropical forest soil microbial communities from Panama analyzed to predict greenhouse gas emissions - Panama Soil - Plot 6 (Hybrid Assembly) | ecosystem: Environmental > Terrestrial > Soil... | reverse complement strand
CCGCGGAAAGCCCCGAGCCGCTTAGCGAGGGTGCTGCCGCGGAAAGCCCCGAGCCGGTTGGCGCGAACGAGGGCGCGTCCGCGGAAAGCGTCGAGCCGGTTGGCGCAGACGAGGATGCGCCCACGGAAGCCCTTGAGCCAGTTAGCGCAGACGAGGGTGCGGCAGCAGAAAGCCTCGAGCCGGTTAGCGCAGACGAGGGTGCGGCAGCAGAAAGCCTCGAGCCGGTTAGCGCAGACGAGGGTGCGGCAGCAGAAAGCCTCGAGCCGGTTAGCGCGGACGAGAGTGCTGCCGCGGAAAGCCTCGAGCCGATTGGCGCAGACGAGGGTGCGGCAGGAGAAAGCCTGGAGCCGCTTAGCGAGGGTGCGTTAGCAGAAAGCCTCGAGCCGGTTAGCGCGGACGAGGGAGCTGCTGTCGAACTTGCCGGTGCGGACAGCAGTGCCCAGAAGTCCGTCACAGAGACCTTGAGTGCAGCGGCGCTAGCGCAGCCGCTCTCCGAGACCGCTGCCGCACAACCTCAACCGGCAGCTGAAGTGAGCACGGAGCTATACACTTGCCCGATGGACCCCGAGGTGACCAGTGCGGGACCTGGATCGTGCCCGAAGTGCGGCATGGCTCTCGAACCGGTCGCCCCCCATCAGACCGTGAGCAGCGTGCGCGTTCAGCGGATCGAGTACGTCTGTCCGATGCACCCGGACGTCGTGGCCTCAGCACCGGGGATCTGCCCCAGGTGCGGCATGGCACTCGAGCTTCGAGTCCACACTGGTGACCAGGAAAACCCTGAACTGAACAACATGGTCCGCCGGCTGCGAATCAGCCTGGCGCTGACGATCCCTGTTTTCTTCATCGGCATGTGGCCAATGCTAACGGGATCGCCCCTCGGTTCCAGCACTCTTCTCAATTGGATTGAGCTGTTATTCACGACTCCGGTCGTATTGTGGGCTGGCTGGCCATTCTTCCAACGCGGCTGGGCCTCCATTGTCAACAAGAGCCTCAACATGTTCACATTGATCGCGACCGGTACCGGCGTGGCCTATTTTTACAGTGTGGCAGCCACGGTGATGCCGGACATCTTCCCGGAGTCATTCCGCATGAATGGTGAAGCTCCGGCTGTCTACTTTGAATCTGCCGCCGTCATCACCACGTTAGTACTGCTTGGTCAGGTCCTGGAGCTGCGCGCTCGCAGCCGCACCAGCAGCGCCATTCAATCGCTTATGTGGCTGACACCGAAGCAGGCACGTATCCTGCGAGCTGACGGCAGCGAAGAAGACGTGTCCATCGAGCACGTGACCGTGGGTGACCACCTGAGAGTGCGTCCCGGCGAAAAGATTCCGGTTGATGGAACGATCGTGGAAGGCTCGAGCTCCGTAGACGAATCGATGGTAACCGGCGAGCCGCTGCCGGTCGAGAAAACGGTAGAGGACACCGTGACCGGCGGCACCATAAACGGAACCGGCAGCTTTGTCATGCGAGCTGACCGTGTCGGCAGAGACACGCTGCTTGCCCAAATAGTGCAGATGGTCACAGACGCGCAAAGGAGCCGCGCTCCTATCCAGCGTCTCGCAGATACCGTTTCCGGCCAATTTGTACCGGCCGTCATTGCCATCGCGGTGATCAGCGCAGCCGCCTGGGCGACGGTGGGACCCGAACCGCGCATGATTTACGCTCTTTTGGCGGCTGTGTCGGTGCTTATCATCGCCTGCCCTTGTGCGCTGGGGCTGGCAACGCCGATGGCGGTCATGGTTGCCACCGGCCGCGGTGCACACGCCGGAGTTCTGGTGAAAAACGCACAGGCACTGGAGAAACTTGAGAAGGTCGACACAGTCGTCGTTGATAAAACGGGCACGCTAACCGAAGGTCATCCCAAATTCGCCTCAGTACTAGCACAGCCTGGCTTTACCGAGCCTGAGCTGCTTTCTCTGGCAGCCAGCATCGAACGCGCTAGCGAACATCCGCTGGCCAATGCGATCGTCGACGCCGCAAAAGTCGCAGGCGTGCCCCTGCAAACCGTCGACGAGTTTGTCTCCATTACCGGCAAAGGCATTCTCGGCAAGATCGCCGGCTGGTCGGTAGCGATAGGCAACGCAGCGCTCTTCGAAGAATTGGGCGTACCGTTGGCCAATCTGCCGGAGCGCGCTGCCGAGTTACGGCAGCAGGGCCAGACCGCTGTTCTGATCGCCGTCGGAGGAAAACCAGCCGGAGTCCTTTCCGTCGTTGATCCAATCAAGCCTTCCGCCAAAGAGGCCATCGATGCTCTGCACAAGCAGCGAATCAAAGTGGTGATGTTGACTGGCGACAATCAGTCCACTGCCGAGGCCGTCGCCCAAGCGCTTGGCATCGATCGGGTCGAAGCCGAGGTATTGCCCACACGAAAGGCTGAGGTAGTGAGGAGTCTCAAGGCTCAAGGACTTCGAGTTGCAATGGCCGGCGACGGCGTCAATGATGCGCCAGCGCTTGCCCATGCCGACGTCGGAATCGCCATGGGTACGGGAGCCGACATAGCGATGCACAGCGCGGGAGTCGTGCTTGTCAAGGGAGATTTACGCGGCATCGTCCGAGCGATAAAGCTGAGCCGGGCGATGATGTCCAACATCCGCCAGAACCTGTTCCTCGCGTTTGCGTACAACGCACTGAGCGTACCGATTGCCGCTGGGGCTCTCTACCCAATCTGGGGGCTCTTGCTCAATCCGATGATCGCCAGCGCCACCATGAGTCTGAGCTCGGTTTCGGTAATTGCCAACGCCCTGCGTCTCCGCAACTTGCGCCTGTAGTCAGATGAACTGAGAGTTCGCGCGAACGCCACTAATTGCCCATGCCGTGAGCTTTGCGAATGTTGGCGGCTGAATATCAGTGGGGAAACCACCATAGTTATGAGCTAAAGGATGGACTGTCAACAGCAGTTCAGCTCCCCCTTTTTAGATCTGCGCGCCGGCGACCGGGGTAGCAATTACCTGGTCTCGCGGCCCTACTGGGAGCTCGATTACGGCTGCAGGCGCACCTTGGCGCGCCTTCGCTATCTCCTTGGAGATCGCGCGTCAATTTGTCTAAGGTACAGAAACATTTCCATCAGCTCAGGCAAAAACGAGCTCACACAACCCAGAAACCGAAGCACTGTTCAGATTTCCAGCCACTGCAAACGTATCTGCAGATACGCCGGTGGAAGCCTGACCAGTATTGCTGCGGCAACCGGGGCGTAGGAGCGCTCAACTGCGCGGCCGCAAGGCGGTTGAGTTGGGCTGACGGAAGTTGGTCGGGACCGACAATTCCGACCTGCGGGTCCAGATTCTACAAACAAACAAGTCTCGACCATCCCAAGTCGCAAAAAGGGGCGTAATACTCCGGGGCAGCTCCGGGGCACCAGGCGAGTGGACATCGCCGACGCAGTGTAACCAAGTCCCGGAGTGATCAACCGGGCAGACCAGGAGCAAGAGATGTCGAACGCAATCTCGAATCAGAATCCCGATGGCACCACCAACGACACCGGTGAGGTGACTGCCGTCAAGACGCCGGCCGTCGAGGCCGCGCCCTCCACCGCCATGGCGGCCGCGTGGGCGAATCGCAAGCCTCTGAAGCCCAGGGGCGGTAACAAGGATACGACGACGCCCGCCGCGGTGGTCAGCGCCAAGCCGGCGCCGGCCGCCGACGTGACGCCCACCGCGGTGGTCAGCGCCGAGCCGGCACCGGCCGCCGACGTGACGCCCACCACGGTAGTCAGCGCCGAGCCGGCGCCGGCCACCGACGTGACGGTCACGCCCGAGACGACCGTCGCGGAGCTGGTCGGCGACCAGAGCGCCGCCGACCAGGGCAGCGCGGGCACGCAGCCCGAGCCGACCGACGGCGACGGCAGCGCGCCGCAGCCCGCCGGAGACGGGGAGCTGCTCTGCGACCAGAGCGCGGCGTACACGGGCGCTACGGCCGAGCCGGTGAAGGAGCCGAAGAACAACCCGAAGGCGGCTCCGGCCGTCGGCGACGTCGTCCGCGGCATCATCACCACGAAGCTGTCCAAGCAGGACGACTCGCGCGAGGTCTTCGGCGCGCTCGTCACGCTCGGCGGCGGCATGAAGGGCCTGCTGCACGAGAGCCAGCTCAACGGCTCGACGCGCGAGGACCGCGCGGCGAGGCTCAAAGCCCTCAAGCGGGGCGAGGAGGTGACGGTCAAGGTCGTCGAGATCAAGGACGGCCCCAAGGAGGGGCGCAAGCGCATCAGCCTCTCGGAGCGGGCTGTCGTGGAAGACCGCCTGTCCGAGGGTCTCGAGGGCAGCATCTTCGAGGGCACCGTCAGCGGCAAGGCGATCACGCACGCCTTCGTCACGCTGCCGAACGGCCTGCGGGGCTTGCTGCACGTCACCGAGCTGAACGGCAGCCGCCCGCAGCGTGACGCCCGGCTCGCCGCCCTGCAGGCCGGCGAGCGCGTGACCGTCAAGGTCATGAAGGTCAAGGAGGACCCGAAGCGCCTGGGCAAGATCAACATCTCGCTGTCCGAGCGGGCGGCCTCGTCGGATCGGCTGATCGCCGAACTGCGCGGCGCCACCGTCACCGGCACCGTCACCGGCTTCCTGTTCTCGAAGGAGAACACGGAGGAGCGGATCGGCGTCTTCGCCGAGATCGGCAACGGGCACCGCGGCCTCGTCCACGTCTCCCAGCTCGCCGGCGACAGCCGCAAGGAGCACGACGACCGGATCAAGGCGCTCGCGGTCGGCGACACGATGAAGGTCGAGGTGATCGAGATCGGCGTCGACACCAAGCGCGGCGACCTGCGCATCGCGCTCTCCGAGCAGGGTCCGGCGCGCCGGGCCTACCTCGCGGAGCTCAACGCCGACGGCGACCGCGCCTTCAAGGCGCCGGCCGTCGGGCGCGACGAGCACGGCTTCAAGCTGCAGTTGCAGTACGGCCTGGTCGGGTTCCTCAGCTTCGACGAGCTGGGGGGTCTGCCGGCGGACACCGTCAAGCGCGGCAACAACGTCCGCGTCAAGGTGCTGTCCGTCGACGGCGACCAGGTGAAGCTCACGCGCCGCGGGCTGTAATCGCTCGCCACAAGACTGCCGGTCGGGTGCTTCGGCACCCGACCGGTGGTCGGTTCTTCGCAGCGGACGCAACATCCACTGCGTGTATGTACTGTTGTTAGACCGCCCAACCGGGCCAATACCAAGGTAAGAAAGCATGCAAAACATCGGAAATCTCACGGTTCGCGCTGCCATCCTCCTCAAGATCAAGCCCAGCACGAAGAACGGCTCGGTCGAGGTCGAAGAGCGAGACCTTGCCCTGCTCGACGAGGAGCTCGCGGAGAAGCGCGCCCGCATCGCACACATCGGCGAAGCCGGTGACATCCTGTACGTCCCCGACGAGGAGGACCAGTTCACGGTCGAGCTCGCGGATCCGGAGCAGGAGTCGCAGGTGAAGGCCATCCTCTCGCACCGCGGCTTCCAGATCGCAGCGCGCTACGACGCGGGCTGGCAGACGGCCGAGGAGATGGAGGCCGAAGCCGCCGTCGACAGGCAGCTCGGCATCATCCAGGCGTAGTCCCAGAAGAGCGCGAAACATAAAATCCCCTATCCGCACCATCCTGCGGTGGGGCCGGATCGGTGAGGGCGCGGTAATTCCCGCCCGCACCGGTCCGGTGCTGGCCAGGTCTGGCAAGGAACCTGGCTGGGGAATTAATTCCAACCGGCTGACAGTCAGCCGGTCACTCAATGCCGCATCTAGAGCGGCGCTTACCATCCTTCTCCCATCGCAAAGCAAATTCCCTCCCAGAAAGTCCATCAACCATGGCCCTCGATGGCACTACTCACACGCGCGATTGGTTCGAAGTCCGTCAAAACACGTTCGGTTCTGCTCAAGCTCTGGGAATCGCGTGCCTAGTCCTTGGCCTCATAGCATGGCTGGCTGCCGGCCGGCACGAGGCTCTTCCCGCTTGCGGCATCTACTTTGTCCCCGTTGTGGGGATCGTAGGCGCCGTCTGCGGAGCACTAGCTGGATTCATCCTGAGTTTCGTCGACCTCTAGTCAGGTCCATCACTACGGTATGGAGGAGATCATGGCGAAAGTGGCTTGCAACCCGTTTGTTTTCCGTCAAACCGCTGACTCGGAGTTCTCGCATTTCGAGCCGGCCGGCAGCGGCGATTGGCGCAGCGCGCTCGAAGAGTTGGTGGCGCGCTACATCGACGACGAGGCGCTGGTCGAGAAGGCCAACCCCGCCGGCACGATCCTCAAGCTGCGTCTGCCCTGCGTCGACGACACGAGCATCGGGCGCTTCTTTAGCGGCGTGATCGAGGTCGACGAGAACACCGAACTCAGGTCCGTGTTCGCAGTGCGCCCGAAGGCGCTGCCCGGCGAGCACCCGTTCATCCGGACGCTGGCCGTCGGCGGCAAGAAGGTGCCGGCGCGGCGTGTGGAGGTCATCCTCTACCACTGCTCGATCATCCCGGAGCAGGAACGCTCCTACATCGTCCCCGGCACCGAGGACCAGTGCATCGTCAACGACGAGTGGCAGATCGTCTCGGTCAACGCGTGCGCCACCGACGAGGAGGAGCCGCTGACGCCGATGGCGATGGCGCGCAACGAGGCGAAGCGCCTCGGGCTGCCCGAAGGCGAGGGTGGCACCGCCGCCAGCTACACGCCCGAGCAGTACGTGGCGTCGATCCTGTACTGGAGCCGCCGCGTCCTGCGCGCCGGACCCAAACAGTAGTCGCAACCAGCGCCCCTGCAGCCACCGGCTCTCCAGAGATCGGTGTTGCAGGGGCGAGTTCACAACAACCCCGCGATGAGGGCCGTAATACTCCGGGGCAGCTCCGGGGCGCCTGGCGAGCGGACATCGCTGTGTCACACCCCGCAGCAACGAAAGAAGACCACAGATGCTCGTTCTCGGAATCATCGCAACGCTGGCGCTCATCGCCTTCCTCGTCGCCTTCCGCGGCGACTTCAAGAAGCAGTCACTGACGATTGGAGTGCGTCCGCCCACCGAGCTCCGCGACTACCCGGCCGACCTGCTCCAGCACATCCGCGAGACCAACTACGTCTGGCGGCAGGTGATGGACGGTGCCATGGTCGGCACGCTCGAGCGCGGCTTCGGACGCCACTTTGCCATCAGTTGGGAGCGCGAGGCGGGCGTGCTCACGCTCACCGACGAGTGCGACTTCCGCATCGGCGCAGTGGGTATCTACCGTAACTCCCGGATGGAGTTGATCGCGCTCGCCAACTTCAGGACCGACTTTCGCGCCGAGTTGGATCTCGAGGTCATGAACCAGGTGCGCAGGCAGCAGTCGGGCAACAGCGCCGCGCTGCCTCGCGCCCAGACCCGTTAGAGCTTACAGCGCTGCTCTACCGGCTCAGCAGTCGAAATCGAGCGCTCGAAAGGAAGCACTGTTATGACGGAGAAGCAACTGGCGACCGCCGTCGTGGCGGCGCTGCACAAGCGCGGGCACACGGCGGTTCTCGCCGGCGGCTGCGTGCGCGATGAACTCCTCGGGCGGCAGCCCAAGGACTACGACGTCGCTACGTCCGCGACGCCGGACGCGGTCGAATCGATCTTCCCGAAGACGATCGCGGTCGGCAAGCAGTTCGGTGTCGTCATCGTCGTCGAGGGTGAGTCGCAGATCGAAGTGGCGACGCTGCGCGCCGACGGGCAGTACAGCGACGGCCGGCGCCCGGAGAAGGTCCAGTACGTGACGTCTCTGCGTGAGGACGCGGCTCGCCGCGACTTCACCATCAACGCCATGTTCGAGGATCCGCTCACGGGCGAGATCTTCGACTTCTTCGGCGGGCAGCATGACCTCGCCGCCGGCATCATCCGGGCGGTCGGCAATCCTGGCGAGCGCATCGAGGAAGACCGGCTGCGCATGCTGCGTGCGCCGCGTTTCGCATCGCGTTACGGCTTTTCGATCGACCCGGCGCTGCTCGCGGCTCTCACCGCCAACGCCCGCGAGATCAGCGCCGTCACGCAGGGGCGCCGCGCGGTTTCCTACGAGCGCATCGCCAACGAGCTGGAGGGCATCCTCACCAGCGCGCACCCGCTCACCGGGCTCGACCTGCTCATGCAGACCGGTCTGCTGTCTGAGATTCTGCCGGAGGTCGTCGCGTGCAACACGGCGGTCGGCGAGCAGGATCCCGTATGGCATCCGGAGGGCAACACCTGGGTGCACACGCGGATGGTGGTGGCGAACCTCGTCGGCGGCAGCTTCCCGCTCATGCTGGGCGGGTTGCTCCACGACGTCGGCAAGCCGAAGACGCAGCAGCGGCACGCGGATGGGCGGATCTCCAACCACGAGCATGCCGATGTCGGAGCCGACATGGCTCGCGTCATCACCCGTCGCTTCAAGATGTCCAACGACGACTCGGACCGCGTGGTCGAGCTGGTGCGCATGCACATGCTCATGCATGTGGTCGACGAGCTGCGTAAGGGAAAGCTCGTGGCCCTGCTCGGCAGGAACGACATCCAGGACCTGATCGCTCTGCAGCACGCAGACGCGACGGGCACCGGCTGTCCCGACTGTCAGGCGCGGTCGCGGCGCGACTTCCTCACGCTCAAGCTCCACGAGCTCGCCGAGGCATCCAAGGCGACCCCGCTGGTCACCGGCGACACGCTCATCGCGCTCGGGTTCAAGCCCGGGCCGACGTTCAAGTCGATGCTCACGGAAGCGCTCGACGCCCAGCGCGAAGGTGCCTTCTCCACCGCCGACGGTGGCAGGCAGTGGGCGACCCAGCGCTTCGGCGTCGCGCGTTAGCTAACATGGGGCCTGGCCTGACAGCCAGGCCCCCTTCACGCGAATGGGGATCAGCTATGTCAGAACCGAAAGAATATCCCGACGCGGTCTGGGACTACGCCCACAGGATCGCCAACACGCACGATATCGTCACGATCCCGGCAGCGGGTCGGGGACTGCTGCCAGACATCATCGAGTTGCTCGAGGGAGAAGGCAACAGCTTCAAGTGCCTGACGGCGAACAAAAGCATCGGCGCGATGCTCAGCGGCTTCGCCTCCAGCGACCTGGAGTTCACCGCCCCCAACAACAAGAAGTGGCGGCCGAACATGCGGCAGGCCGCCGACTGCGCCGACACGGCCGAGGGCTGGGTGGAGGCGCTGCGCATCATGACCAGGGCATTGCCGTACACGCTGGTGCTCGTCACCAACGCCGATAACTGCCCGCAGCAGTTCCGCGACCTCTTCGCGGAAGTTCGCATGGATGCCAGGCTGGTCATCCTGGAGTAGCACGCGATTTCGCAAGGCGGGGCTCGGCAATGCTGCCGAGCCCCGCTTGTAGGGTCACAACCTCTTGCATCCCGGAGCGGAGCAGGAGCAAAACCACCAGGAGAAGACCATGATGTATATCCCGTTTTACATAGTGTGCTCTAACTGCAACCATCGCAACCGCCCGCACCGATCTCCTGCCAAAGGCGTCAAGATGGCGCTGCTCGGAAAGCTGCCGGACTGCAAGGGCTGCGGCAAGCAGATCTCGCGCGTGCGGCTTTCGGAACGACCGCTCGTCAAGCGCGTGCGTGCCGAACTGATCGCACAGGGACTTCTGACAGCGAGCTAGCGGAAAACGCGCCTCGGTGACAACACCGCATGCGCGCAGACCGACCGCTCGTGCGTGGGGCTGACAAAGCCCCATAACGTTTCTAGCAGCAGCGGGGAGGGCTTGGCGCTGCGGAAAGAAGTACAACCATGCAGCAACTCAAACCAATCGTTGCGGAGCTTCGATCGCTCGGCGCGGACCTGGGCCGGCTTGGGGCCGACCTGAGGACCATCGCCGAGCGTTCCAGCCTCGCACGGATTCTAACGGGGATGTCCAAGGACAGCTTGGTGACCGCCGATGCGCTCGAAGCAGCATGCGACGAGCAAGACGGCGGCACGGTGCTGCGGGCATTGGTGCCCACTGCCGAAGTGGACACCCTGATGTCGGCAGCACTGCTGACGGTGGCGTGGTACGACCTCTTCACCGTCGCCGGGGCGCTGGACTTGAGCGAGAGGGTTCGAGCCCTCTCAGACCGCATGGAAGCGGTGATGTGGAAGCTCGACGCCGCGGGCAAGGAGCTTCCCGCTCCTGCGCCCGCATCGCTCAACTGAACCGCCTGGTTGCACGGCCGAGCCGGTCTCGACGGAAAAGACAGGCATACCAACAACAATCCCCAATCCGCGTAGCCACGCGGTGGGGCCGGGTCGCGTCCAAACGCGGTCCGGTGCTGGTCGGGTGAGGTTCGCGCCCGGCTGGGGAAACCACGTTTCCCAAACGAGAAACAAGAGGACTGACCATGAAGAAGAAACTTGCCTATTCCGACCTGCGGGCATTTCGAGAATGCCCGCAGCAGTACTGGAAACGAGTAAACCGCGCCAAGCGCGTGGCCCGCACGGTGCACGAGGCGGTGGGAGACATCACCCACGCCGCTTCCGCCGACGATTCTAAAGAGCGCCAGGCTCACACAGCCAAGCAGCTCGCAGAGCTGCCGCAAGAGCAGCGCGCCGAGGTGGCGAAGGTGGTCGAAGAGCTCACCGCCGCCGCTCTCGAAATGAGCGAAGCGCAGGACGTCTCCGATCGCGAGAAGGAGAAGCAACTGCGCTGGCTCGATCCGGAAACCGGCTGGGAGCTCCTGGCCAAACCAGACGAAATCGGCATGGTCGAAGACCCGCGCGGCGGCGAGATCCTGCAGATCGTCGACAACAAGACCGCGTACAAACTGCGCTCCAAGCACCTCAAGCAGCTCTACTTCTTCGGTCTGGTGGCGCGCCTCGCCAAGAAGTATCCCGGCGCGATCCGCCTGGTGGTGCGGCTGTTGAGAAGCAAGGACGAAGCCGTGTTCTTCAGCTCGCCGAAGAAGGTCGACCGCGAACTGGCCAAGATTCGCCGGACCATCCGCGCGATCGAAAGCCGGCTCGCCAGCGGCAACTTCGAGGCTGTGACCGGCAAACAGTGCGAGGGTTGCCCCTACCGCGAAGGGTGCGACGCTTACCAGCAGATGCTCAAGGTGCAGTCCTCACGCAACACCCACCGGCAGCACGCGCTGCCGGTCGTGCAACCGGAGCGCAAGTAGCCG